>Ga0134126_10002949_pt1 | contig 21395 bp, 13 predicted proteins | sample KB31752_FD_96881 | JGI IMG/M metagenome (GOLD analysis project Ga0134126, IMG submission 96881) | Terrestrial soil microbial communities with excess Nitrogen fertilizer from Kellogg Biological Station, Michigan, USA - KB3-175-2 | ecosystem: Environmental > Terrestrial > Soil > Unclassified ... | reverse complement strand
TCCCCAGATCATCAGCATTCTTTAGCCGCCGGTCAAGACATGTGCCGAGCACAGTTCGCCGGCCGTCCCGGCGACCTGCTCGCGGGCCGCTCGCGACGGCGGTCGGGCGGCCCGGCGCTCGCCTCGCGGCGGCCAGAGGCGTCGGCGTCTCCGGTGGCAGGTGCTCGCAGAAATAGTCTGCGTGACCTGAGCCGGTCATTCCAGCGCTCCTTATCGTTTAATCCCTCTTTGTCGTTGCTTCACAAGATTGCTAGACGAAGTAGTTCGCAATACGATGGGCTAGCCGGGAGGCTGCATATTGGCTTGTTCAACTGATGTAGAATTCTCGGTTGAACGGCGATATGCCACGCTAGTGGCGGAAGATAGGATCGATCTGGTTATCCCTGATCATGAGCCAGTTGGTAACCGGAAAGGGGCTATCTGTGGCGACGAATCCGTTCGAAGATGAGGACGCCAACTACTTCGTCCTGATCAACGATGAAGGCCAGCACTCCCTTTGGCCGGTCTTCGCGAACGTGCCTGACGGCTGGAAGGTGATCTTCGGGGAAGACAAGCGGCAGGCGTGCCTGGACTTTATCGAGAAGAACTGGACCGACATGCGCCCGAATAGCCTGATCAGGCAGATGGAGGCCGACGCGCAGGCCCAGCAGGACACGGGCCAGACCTCAGGCAACGGGTCCGCGGCGGCCAGGAAGAAGGCGTCAGCCAGCAACAAGTGAGCAAGCAGTCGCGCTGGTGAGTGGAGGATTCGGCGGTGACAGTCCGGGACACCGAGTCACTGACCGGGATGGATGGTGAGATGGCTTTCGCAGCGCGGGTGCCGGTCCTGTGCGGCCTGGGCTCATGGACGCCCGAGAACGTGGTGACGAACGATCAGCTGGCAGCGGTCCTGGATACGTCGGACGAGTGGATAACGAACCGGACGGGCGTGGTCCGCAGGCATGTCGCCAGCGCTGGCACGCCGACCTCGGAACTGGCCGCCGAAGCCGGGAAGCGAGCACTCAAGTCGGCAGGAATCGACGCGGTTGATGCCCTGATACTGGCGACCACGACGCCCGATCGCCCCTGTCCCGCGACGGCACCGGAGGTGGCAAGCCTGCTCGGGCTGGGGATGATCGCCGCCTACGACATCTCCGCGGTCTGCACGGGCTTCATCTACGCGCTGGCCAATGGCGCCGGGCTGATCGCCGCCGGCATTGCGGACCGGGTACTGGTGATCGGTGCCGAGGTATTCAGTTCGATCCTGAGCCCGCATGACCGGACCACCAGAGTGATCTTCGGCGACGGCGCGGGCGCGGTCGTGCTCCGGGCCGGGAACCTCGAGGACTCGGGCGCAATAGGGCCGTTCGTGCTGGGCAGCGATGGCCGCGGATCCGACATGATCATGGTGCCCGCGGGTGGGTCGCGGCACCCGCACCGCGACGAGCGCGTGGCCGAGCACGAGCACTACTTCGTGATGCAGGGTCAGGCGGTCTATCGCAAGGCAGTTGACGCCATGACCCAGTCGACCATTCAGGCGCTCGAATTGGCGAAGTGGCCGCTCGACTCGGTAGACCGGCTCGTGTGCCACCAGGCGAACCGGCGGATTATCACCGCCGTGGCCAGTCGGCTCGGGCTTCCAGCCGACCGGTGCGTGATCAACATCGATCAAGTCGGGAACACGGCCGCCGCCTCTATCCCGCTGGCCCTGGACTATGGCGTGGAATGCGGCGCCCTGCGCCCCGGCGACCGGGTGGTACTCACCGGGTTTGGCGGCGGCCTGACCTGGGGCTCAACGCTCCTGCGCTGGCCGGAGAGCATAACCGCAGGCCAGTAGGCACGATCTGGGCGGGGACACGTTCGAGTGCGGGACGCCGCCGGTTGAACGTTTACTGACGGGCAGGCACCTGACGGGCATCGCCGGCCGCCGCCAGGCGTGCCGCGTCCGCGGCCGTGGTCAGGGCGTAGCCGGCCGCTACGACAGTGGCCCTGGCGGAAGCCAGTGCCTGGCGGAGGTCCTCGATTCCCGCGGCGCTCTGACGGCAGTCCTGGCTGTCTTCGGCTCGCATGAGAGAGATCACCGTCTCCATCGCCGCGAAAGTCGCCTCATCGAGCGCGTCCCGGCGGTTCATTTGCTTCATCAGCGGGCTCAGAACTTGTATTGCCAGATCTTCTCGTGACTGAGGCACCGGCCCATTATCATCATTTCACCTGCCGAATCACAGAAACTGTTCAGCGCTACGGCGACGGTGACCACCGCCCGGACAATCGAGTAGGCGCGGGCATTGATCTAAGCGATAATCGCAGTATGACGAACACTCCGGTTTATGTTCTCGGCACCGGGCTGTCACATGACGGATCAGTGTGCTTGCTCGCGGACGGCGAAGTGATCCTGGCTATCGAGAAAGAACGCCTGACGCGCCACAAGCACGACGGCTGGAATGACCGCCTCGCCATGCAGTACGTACTGGACAACGCCGGTATTACTCTCGACGACGTTGCGCTAGTCGTGCAGAATGAGAACTTCGGGATGTTCCGCCAGGGAAACACTCAGTACGATGAGCAGAACCGGCTGCTCAGCGACGCTACGCAGGTGGTCACAATCTCGCACCACCTGGCTCACGCCTACAGCGCGCTCGGGCCTTGTGGCTTTGATCAGACGGCAGTTTTCGTCGTCGATGGCTGCGGCAACGCTTACGAGGATTGCATCGATGTCGCTCCTGGGACGTTGCTGGGTAGCATCCCGCCGGGTCTTGAGCATTTGTATTACGAAAAGGACAGCTACTACACATCGAAGGGCGGAACCCTCGAGACGGTCGCCAAGGATTTCTCGCCCTGGGGCGCGAAAGGCTGGCCGCTCACGCCGCCGACCACCCTGCACTCAATCGGCGGTGTCTACCAGGCACTCAGCCACTACGTCTTCGGGGATTTCTCCGACAGTGGCAAGTTGATGGGCCTGGCGCCCTACGGGCGTAGCGGCCGTTTCGACTTCCCGATCTTCGAACTGCGTGACGGCCAGGCATTCATGTGCCGCGAGAGTCTGCAGTTCTTCACTTCTCCGGCGAAATCACGGACAGCGCTGAAGGCTAATTTCGAATACTATGCCGATGTTGCTTATCACGTGCAGCGGGAAGTCGAGCATGCCTTGCTGTACGTCCTGCGGGACCGGTTCAGGCGGTGCCCGTCGCGTAACCTCGCGTACGGAGGGGGAGTGGCCCTGAATGCCGTGGCCAACACCCGCCTGCTCCGCGAGGCCGGCTTCGAGCACATCTTCATCCAGCCGGCTGCCGGGGACAACGGGCTGGCCATCGGCTGTGCCTACTATGGCTGGCTGCAGGTGCTCGGCAGGGACCGGGTCCGCAGCAGTGGCTCGACCTACCTGGGCGCGTCGTATCCGGCCGACCGGGTTCGCCGGGCGATCGCGAAGCTGGCTGACCGGGTCAGCGTAGAGCAGAGCGCCGATGTGACCGCGCAGACGGCCCGGCTGCTGGCCGATGGCAAGGTGGTGGCCTGGTACCGCGGCGGTGCCGAGTTTGGTCCCAGAGCGCTCGGGCATCGCAGCATCCTGGCTCATCCCGGCCTGCCGGGGATGCGCGACCACATCAACAGCAAGATCAAGTTCCGTGAGGACTTCCGGCCGTTCGCCCCGTCAGTGATCGCGGGCAAGGCGGCTCGTTACTTTGACTGCGAGGGCTGCGACAGCCCGTACATGATCCAGGTATTCGACGTTCGCCCGGAGTACCGCGACCAGCTGACGAACGTGGTGCACGAGGACGGAAGCTCGCGACTGCACACGGTCACCGAGGAAAGCGAGCCGGCCTACTTCCGGCTGCTGGAGAAGTTCGAGGCTCTGACCGGTCTTCCGGTACTGCTGAATACGTCGCTGAACAAGCGGGGCATGCCGATTGTGGAGACGCCCGAGGAGGCGCTCTCCTTCTTCATGGACTGCGCGCTCGACGCCATCGTCCTTGATGACATGATCGTCACGAAGCCGGAGGCACACCAGGCAGGCAACGGACGGGTGCGCGGCCTGGTTGAGCTGCCCTCGGCGAGCGATGTCCCGCTTCTCGGCATGCGAATCGAGAGCGTAGATCTTACCTACAAACTGGGCCATGCGAGCCACGATGAAATACATGACTCCACCCAGCAGGTCAAGGTCTGTTTCAATGACTCGCCCACTGCATACAGTCCGCCATATCCTCCGGAGACCGTCATGCAGTTCTTCCGGCTCTGTGACGGTATTCACACCTACGCCGATATAGCGGCCCGGATGGAAGTGGATATCGACACGCTGATCCAGATCGCCGGCCCCCTGAGCCAGTGGGGAATTCTGGATCACGCGGCCCAGTTGGCCGGGACGGGCTGAACTGGCCTGAGGTTGCCGCGACGCCCTACCAATGAGGTGCCAAGTGAGCGATGAACTGGCCGAGCCGCCTGCTCAGGTAAACCTGACTGATCCGAGCCTGTACTCGCATGGCGATCCGTACGCCGTGTGGCGATGGCTCCGCCAGCATGACCCGGTGCACTGGCACCCCCCGGGGGAACTGCCCGGGTTCTGGGTTCTGACCAGGTACGACGACGTCCGGGCCGTATACCGCGACCCCGCCACCTTCAGCTCGGCCGGCGGGATCCTACTCAGGCCCGAGAGCTACGGCGACGATCCGGGCGGCGGCCGTACCCTGGCCCTGACGGATCCGCCGCATCACCGCCGGCTCCGCGCGCTGGTGGATGACTGGTTCTCACCGCGGTCGGTCCGGGCCCTGGATGCCGAGATGCGGGATGTCGCACGCGCTGTGATCATGGCGGCCGTAGAGCGCGAGACCTGCGATTTCGTCACCGACATCGCCGCGCGCGTTCCGCTTTACGTCATCTGCAAGATGATGGGCGTGCCCGGAGGTGACTGGGAGCGGCTCTTCACACTGACGAACGACGCGTTCGGAGCGGATGACGCACTGGAACGCCGACTGGCCCACCTGGAGATCCTTCAGTACTTCGGGGACCTGGCCAACCTGCGGGCGAAGTCCCCGGCGGACGATCTGGTGAGTGTGCTCGCAACCGCGGAGATCGAGGGCCGGAAACTGACCCTGGACGAGGTCCTCCTCAACTGCGACAACCTGCTTGTCGGCGGCACCGAGAACACGCGCATCGCGACCTCCGGCGGGATGCTGGCGTTCCTTCAGCATCCCGATCAGTGGCAGGCGCTGGCTGAGGAGCCGGACCTCATGCGGCCCGCCGTGGAGGAGGTGCTCCGCTGGACCTCAACGGCCACCCACATCATGCGCACGACCGCCCAGCCGGTCACTCTGCGCGGCCAGCGGATCGAGGCCGGCCAGCGGGTCACGCTGTGGAACCCGTCGGCCAACAGGGACGAGAGCGTGTTCGATGACCCCGATTGCTTCACCGTTCACCGGAAGACGAACCGGCATTTGGCGCTCGGTACCGGGGAGCATTTCTGCCTCGGCGGCACGCTGGGCCGGGCCGAGCTGCGGCTGGTCTATGAGGAGCTGCTGCGCAGCACGGAGCGGGTCGAGCTCGACGGAACCCCGGTGATGCTGAGCTCCATCGTCGTGAACGGGCCTGAGCACCTGCCGGTGCGACTGGTGCCGCGGTGACGGACTCGGTCAGCCCGCGGTGACGGGCCTGGTCAGTCCAGGTAGCGGGCCACCTGGCCCTCGATATCGCTGAAGCTCGCGGCCTGGAAGCCGAGCTTGCGCCGGAAGACGAGCAGCATTCCCTCGGGACCCAGGAGCGTCCAGTAGCGATCGCTGGCGAAGCGATCACTGTCACCCGTCCGGATGAGGCTGGCCAGCCCTTCCCGCCACAGGGTAAGCAGGCGGGCGGCATGGTCGCCCGAGACGAGATAGGCGGAGGCGTTGGTGCACGGCTGCCGGGACTCCGAGACCAGGTCGTCACGCGGCTCGACCCGCCCGTACTTGCTCGTCCCGAGCAGGCAGACGACGTAGTCGTAGCCCCGGCCGGTGAAGGCGGCGAGATCGCTGAGGTGGGTGTCGAGGTCGGAGGTGAAGCAGAAGTCGTCCTCGAGGATCAGCACGTGCTGGCCCGGGGCCGGCGCGGCCAGCTCGACCGCGGCGATATGACTCTTGAGACAGCCGATTCCGCCGTTCAGGCTCCGGCTGCGGGTCGGCCGCTCGACCACGGCCGGCAACACGGCCACCCGATCGAGCGGCGCACGGGCGGCGGCGAGCTCGCGCATCATCGCGTCCCGGCGGTCGACCCGGTGCTCGGCGTTGATGACGACGATGCGGGAGACGCCGTCCCACCGCGGGTCGGACTCGAACCGGTCGTACGGCAGCTCGCCGAACCCGCCGACATGGCGGCGGATGGGGTTGTTCACGACGACGTTCTCGAAGCAGTCCGGAAAGGTCCCGTAGAGGATCGCGACCTCGTCGGCGGCCGGCCTGCGCGCGATGTCCGTGGTCGCGACGATGCGGCGCTCTCCCGCCATCGCGCGCAGATACGGGTCGGTCGCGGCCAGCGTCCGCCCGTCCACCGTGGCGTGCTCGAGCCGGGTCAGCGCAGCCCTGCACTCGGCGACGCGCCCGGCCTCGAAGTGGCCGGCTGCCTCGGCAACGATCTCGTCGCGCAGCGCGAGCAGGCGCCGCACGTCGAGCTCGGCGCCGGTCGGAGCCGCCTGGGCCGGACGCCATCGGAATCGCATCACATTCACCGGTCAGGGGCGCCAATTGCGGCGCCGAAAATTCCGCGCACGGTCACGGTTATATCTTGGCGTCCCCTCCCCATTCCATTTCAAGTGTTTGAATGCCAGCGTTCAACCGGCGCGATACTCCGGTTGAACGCCAGGCGGCCATGCCTTGATAGCGATGTCCGGCGCATGACATAGTGCAGGGACTCCCATATGCCGAGTAACGTGAAACGTGACGAATGGCGAGAGTGTTTACAAGATCTAGGAGCCGGCATGGTTGATGAGGCGAGATTTCTCCGGCCCGACGCTATTATCGAGCCGCTGGTTGACGGGTTCTACGCGTGGATGCACACGGTAACGCCCGTGCAGGCGGCCATGAATCTCGCGTTCGTGCAGGTCCCGCTGCTCGAGTCGTATCTTCAGTCGCCACTCGTGCACATCAACGCGAGCCGCAATCCGGAACTTAGAGGCGGGTTTTTCGTCGGCATCGAGGAATCCAGGAACGGTGAGGTCCGGGATCTCCTGGCCTCCATCAAGCGGGACAGGGCGGAGATGCTGGAGTTCGCCGCGGCGGTGGCCGAGGCCGAGGAACTGGTGCGGACCAGCGCGACCGGGTTCGATCTCACCCCGCTTTACCCGAAGCTCCCGGCGGCGCTCTCGGGGTTGGTCGAGATCGCCTACGACACGAGCAATCAGCCGGCCATCCGGTATATCGAGCCGCTGGCCTACGAGAGCAGCGCCTACACAGAGGCGCGCCAGTCGGTCCAGCTGTCGCTGGAGACCGGCATCGAGCGGCCGTTCATCCTGAGCACGCCGCGGCTGAGCTCACCGGACGTCCTCGACCTGCGGATCCCGTTCCGGCATCCTGGGCTGGAGGAACTGTTCCGGTCCAGAGTGCACGGCACGACGCTGAGCCGCCTGCGCGAGATGCTCGAACTGGACGACGACGCAGCGGCCGCGCTGGGTCGGCTGATGGCAGGCCAGCCGGATCTGGCCGCCGACCGGCACATCGACAGCGGTGCCCGGATCCGCTACTTCAATCACGCGTGCCTGGTCATGCAGACGCCCGAGGCAGCGATCATCACCGATCCGTGGGTCAGCGCCGATGCCTCGGCCACCGACCGGTTCACCTACCGTGACCTACCCGACCACATTGATGTGGCGCTGATCACGCACGGGCACCAGGACCACATCGTGCTGGAGACCCTGCTGGCCCTGCGCGGCCGGATCGGGACGGTCGTGGTGCCCCGGTCCTCGCGCGGCAACATGGCCGACCCGTCCATGGGGCTGTACCTGTCGCACCTGGGCCTGCCGGTAACCGAGGTCGACGACTTCTCCGAGGTTGAGTTCCCCGGCGGCTCGGTGACCGCGACGCCGTTCCTCGGCGAGCACGCCGACCTGGACATCCGCGGCAAGTCCACCTACTGCGTCAGGATCGGCGGCCGGACAGTATTCGTGGGCGCCGACTCCTCCGGCATCGACCCCGGCCTGTACCGGTACATGCGTGGCCACGTGGGCCAGGTCGACCTGGCGTTCCTCGGCATGGAATGCGCCGGGGCACCGCTGACCTGGCTGTACCAGGGGCTGTTCACCAAGCCGGTGACCAAGAAGATGAGCGACTCGCGCACGCTGTCCGGGTCGAACGCGGAGCAGGCGGCCGGGATCATGACCGAGCTCGGCGCGAGCGAGGCCTACGTCTACGCCATGGGCGAGGAGAGCTGGCTGGGACATGTCATGGCCACCTCGTACAACGAGGACTCCTATCAGCTCAAGCAGGTCGAGGAATTCATGACCTGGTGCGCCGACCACGGCGTCAAGTCAGATCATCTGCTCGGACAACACGAATGGCGCTGGTGACCACGATGAATGCTGGACGCAACAACGAGGAGGCCGACGTCGTCGTCGTGGGCGGCGGACCGGGCGGATCGACGCTGGCGACCCTCGTGGCGATGCGCGGACACCGGGTCATCCTGCTGGAAAGGGAGAAGTTCCCCCGCTGGCAGATCGGCGAGTCGCTGCTGCCCTCCACGGTCCACGGGGTCTGCCGTCTCACCGGCGTCGCCGACGAACTGGCCAAGGCCGGATTCACCCGCAAGCGCGGCGGCACGATGCGGTGGGGCGCAAGCCCCGAGCCGTGGACGTTCGCCTTCTCGGTGTCACCGAAGATGACTGGCGAGACGTCACACGCCTACCAGGTCGAGCGGAGCAAGTTCGACCAGATCCTGCTCGATCACGCCCGCCATATGGGCGTGGATGTCCGCGAGGAGCACTCGGTCACGGACGTGCTCGAGGACGGGGACCGGGTCACCGGCGTGATTTACACGGACGCCAGCGGCATCGACGGAGCCATCCGCGCGAAGTACGTGGTCGACGCCTCGGGCAACCGCAGCCGCATCTATCAGCGGGCCGGAGCGGCCCGGCAGTATTCCGAGTTCTTCCGCAGCCTCGCGCTGTTCGGCTACTTTGAGGGTGGCAAGCGCCTGCCCGAGCCCAACTCCGGCAACATCCTGTGCGCCGCCTTTGACAGCGGCTGGTTCTGGTACATACCGCTCAGCCCCACGCTCACCAGCGTCGGAGCTGTCGTCCGGCACGAGGAGGCGGGCCGGATCCAGGGTGACCCGGAGCGGGCGCTCACGTCGCTCATCGCCGAGTGCCCGATGATCAGCGAGTACCTCCGCAATGCCAAGCGGGTCACCACGGGTCAGTACGGGGAACTGCGGGTCCGCAAGGACTACTCGTACGCCAACACGAGGTTCTGGCGGCCCGGCATGGCCCTGGTCGGGGATGCGGCATGCTTCGTGGATCCCATCTTCTCCTCCGGTGTCCACCTGGCCACCTACGGCGCCCTGCTGGCCGCGCGCTCCATCAACAGCGTCCTTTCGCAGGACGTCGACGAGGACGCCGCGTTCCGCGAATTCGAGGAACGGTATCGCCGCGAGTACGGCGTGTTCTATGAGTTCCTGGTGTCCTTCTACGACATGCACGTTGCCGAGAACTCCTACTTCTGGTCGGCCAAGAAGGTCACCGACAGCACCTCCTCGGACCTGGAGTCGTTCGTCAGCCTGGTCGGCGGGGTGTCGTCCGGCGAGGCGGTCCTGGCCACGACCGAAGTGCTGGCGGAGCGCTACAAGAGCCGGTCCAGCGAGTTCGCGGCGGCGGTCGACCAGGTTGTGGCCGGTCACGAGCAGAGCATGGTGCCGTTGATGAGGTCAACGATCGTCAAGCACGCCATGCAAGAGGGCGCCAGGGAGCAAGCCCGCGTGCTGCTCGGCGAGGACGTCGAGGCCGAGGTGCCGCTCTTCGATGGCGGCCTGGTCGCCTCGCCCGACGGCCTGAGCTGGTCCGTGCCTGCCGCGCCTAAGGCGGAGTGACAGCCCGGGGCTGATCGCGCCCGGCGCGCACGTGCGTGCCGGGCGCGCGTCCGTTATCGCCGCAGGGACACTCCGAGGCCGCGGGCTATCGCGGCCGCGCAGACTCGCTCGGCGACCGCGAGGTCCTCGATCGCCATCCCGAACGGATTGACGATGATGGTCTGCCCGTCCTCTTGGCGGGACGGGCAGGCGTGCGTCAGCAGCTGGCCCAGCGTCCCGGTGACGCAGCGGCCGCCCGCCGGAGCCGGCTGCCCGGGGCCGGTGATCCTTCCCGCGCGGCTGAGCTGGCCGAGCAGCCGCTTGGTGTCGTCGATAACAAGCTGCCAGTCGTCCACGTAGAGCAAGTCGGCCCGCAGGTAGGTTCGCTCCTCGATGTCGTCGAGCGATACGTTGACCGCCAGCGTGCCCGGCGTGATCCAGTCGTCCGACACGTAGGGCCGGGTGGCAGTGGTCGCGGTAACCAGGACATTCGCGCCCCGCACCGAGCTCTCCAGGTCAGTGACCACGACCTGCGGGACGAGGCCATCGTCGCGCAGTTCCGCGGCCAGCGCATGCGCGCGCTCGGGCAGGCGATCGCTCAGCAGCACCCGGCCGACCTTCAGGTGCTCGGCCATGAGCTTGATGTGCGCCTGGGCTATCTTCCCGGCCCCGACCACGCCCAGCGTCACCGGATCACCAGCACTCAGCTCCCTGGCCGCCACGGTCGAGACCGCGGCGGTGCGCAGCGCGCTGATGTGCGCGCCCTGGAGAATGGCCCGCGGGCGCGCGGTTCGCGGATCGAAGAGAATGGTCAGTCCGTCGGCCCGGGGCAGGCCGCGGGCGGGGTTCCCCGTGTTGGCGTTGATGATCTTCGTACCGACGACCGCGCCGTTCTCGAGCAGGCCGGGCATGTTGAGCGTACGGGCCGACTGCCCGCTCGCCGGTGACCAGCGGACGACGCCCTCGATGCCGGCCTCCGCCGCCCCGCTGGCGTGCTGAAGCAGTGCTTCGCTGACGCACCGCAGCGGATCGACGTCGGAGCAGGCCGCCAGTACATCAGCGCTGCTCAGGTACAGCAGCTCGTCCTCGGTCACCGGCACGGGCACCTCCAGGGCTCAGAGAATCTTGACATCGTCGAACAGCGGTGCCGCGGCATCGCTCTCCAGGTCCAGGCCATTGCGCTCCAGCCATTCCTGGCTGTACAGCGTGTTGAGGTAATTCGATGCGCTGTCCGGGCAGATGCAGACCGCCCGGACGAGGTCTTCGTTCGCCGCGAGGTAGCGAGCGCAGGCGGCGATGGCCGCGCCCGATGATCCGCCCAGGCCCAGGCCCAGCTCGTCACGGAGCCGGTGGCAGGTGGCGATCGCGGCCAGGTCATCGACCAGCACGACATCGTCGCGGTGGTCCGGCCGCAGGAACGAGGAAGGCCTGCTCGAGCCGATCCCGGTGACCAGCCGCTGGCCGGCGGGCAGGCCGAAGACCGCCGATCCGTGCATGTCCACGCCCACTATCCGAACCGACGGATCCGCGGCCTTCAGGTACCTTCCGACGCCGGCCAGCGTACCGCCGGTAGAGGCCGCGACGAATACGGCATCTATCTCGGGACACTGCCGGTGTATCTCGGGCGCCGTCTGCCGGTAATGCACGTTCGGATTCGAGGGATTCTCGTACTGGTTCGGCCAGATGGCCTCGGGCCGCGCGGCCAGGAAATCGCGTACCGCGGCCAGCCGGGTGAGCAGGTAACCCCCGGCCGTATCCGGCTCGTTGACGCATATCACCTGCGCGCCCAGGTTCCTTATTCGATCCAGTACCGTGGGATCGGTTTTCGGATCAGTCACCGCCGTGAAGCGATAGCCGTATTCGCTGCTCAGCAGGGCCAGTGCGACACCGAGATTGCCGGATGTTGACTCGATCAGCGTTATCCCAGGCCGCAGCCGGCCGGCCCGCTCCAGGTCCTCGACCAGGCCCTGTGCCGTCCGGTACTTGATGGAGCCAGCCGGGTTATAGGATTCGAGCTTCAGACTGACGCGCCGCCACTTCGAATTGACCTGCAGAGCTATATCAAGCAATGGGGTCATCATAGGAAGGATTGTCCGCTACCTTGAGAAGAGCGGCTACGTTTGTTCAGCCGGACTACTTGCACGACGTCAGGGCAAGTATGCTGGCATGCCGTGCGGTGTTCAAGCGATGCCATGCATCGGTTGGACACCATGACCGGTCATAGAATGACAGGCCTGGCTTGATGACCGGGCATGCGAAATACTGCGGCTTGTGAGAAAACCCATGCGGCACCTGACGAGTTGCAGGCGTTGACCCAGAGGTTCTCCCGCAGTTTGCCGAACTGATTACCTGCTGTGAGGCCTGGCTAATTCGCGTGCAAGGGATGATGATTAATGGCGGCTGGCCACATGGAATCCGCGGAGGACTGCCCCACTATCTTCCATATTCTGCGCTGGCGGGCTGAGCATCAGCCGCAGCGACGGGCCTACACCTACCTGCGTGACGGCGAGGCTGACGCGGCCGACCTCACCTACGGCGAGCTGGACCGCCGCGCTCGGGCCATCGCCGTGGCCGTCGGGCAGCGGACGCGGCCGGGTGACCGGGCGCTCCTGCTGTACCCATCCGGTCTGGAGTTCGTCGCCGCGTTCCTCGGCTGCCTGTACGCGGCGGTGACCGCCGTTCCGGCTTACCAGCCAAATCCGCGCCTCGAGCGCACGCTCACCCGCCTTCGCGCGATCACGGCTGACGCACGCCCGGCGGTAGTGCTCACGACGGCCTCGCTGCTGTCCGCGGCTTCCGGGCTGACCGCCAGTGATCCCGTGCTGAGCAAGGCGACGTGGCTGGCGACCGACGCCGAGGCCGGCGATGCGGGGAACTTCCGTGACGAGGCGGCGATCGACCAGGGAACGCTGGCCTTCCTGCAGTACACCTCCGGGTCGACGAGCACGCCGCGGGGAGTCATGGTGACGCATGGCAACCTCATGCACAATGAACGGCAGCTCCAGCGCGCGGTTTCGCTGACCGAGGATTCGGTCAACGTGAGCTGGCTGCCCCTGTTCCATGACATGGGCCTGATCGGTGCGGTGCTGCAGGCTCTGTATACCGGGTTCCCCTGCGTGCTGATGTCCCCGACCGCGTTCATACAGCGGCCGATTCGCTGGCTTCAGGCCATCAGCCGCTATCGGGGCACCGTCAGCCTGGCTCCCGATTTTGCCTACGCCATGTGTATCAGGCAGATCAACGAGGCCGAGCGTGCGACGCTCGACCTGAGCAGCTGGACGGCCGCGCTCAATGGCGCCGAGCCGGTCCGGCCGGACACCCTTGAGGACTTCGCGGCGGCCTTCGGGCCCTGCGGTCTCCGGCGCGAAGCGCTGTTCCCCTGCTACGGGCTGGCCGAATCGACGCTGATGGTAAGCGGAGGGCCGATCCTCGGCGGGCCGGTGGTGCTGCGCGCCCAGGAGGACCCGCTGCGGCGCGGTACTGTCGCCGTGACCGAAAACGAGGGGAGGCCGCTCGCCAGCAGCGGCCAGGTCGTGCCCGGGTCCCGTGTCGTCATCGCCGACCCGCAGACTCGGGCGCGGTGCCCGGCCGGTCAGATTGGCGAGATCTGGCTGGCCGGCCCGAGCGTCGCGGCCGGCTACTGGGAATCCCCCGCCGCCACCGAGGCCACGTTCTCGGCCCGGCTGGCCGGCCCGGACGAGGGGCCGTTCCTGCGCACCGGGGATCTGGGTTTTCTCCGAGACGAGCAGCTGTTCATCACCAGCAGGCTGACCGACCTGATCATCATCAGGGGCAGTAACCACGCGCCGCAGGACATCGAGCGCACCGCGCAAGACAGCCATTCCGCACTGCGACCCGGATGCGGCATCGCCTTTACGATCGAGGACGGCGGCGACGCCCGGCTCGTCGTCGTCCACGAGGTCCGGCTCAACCGGCTGGGGGTGGATTGCGAAGAGGTTGCCACGGCCGTCAGGCAGGCGGTGACTGAAGAGCACGGGCTTGACGTCTACGCGGTCGTCTTGCTCAAGCCGGGTGCCCTGCCTAAGACCTCGAGCGGCAAGCCACAGCGGCGAGCCTGCCGCAGCCAGTTCCTGGTCGGCGAGCTGAGGCAGATTGGCCAGAGCGTCCGCCAGCCCGCGGCCGCCCCGGCTGACGAAATGGCGGCCGACCGGCTCCTGCCTGCCCTCGTGAGCGCGGAGCCGCCGAGCCGGCTGCCGATGCTGGCGACCTTTCTGCGACAGCAGATCGCCGCCTCAGTGGGGGGCAACGCGGACCAGGTGGATGTCAGCCAGCCCTTCGCCGCCCTGGGCCTGGACTCATTCAAGCTGCTCCAGCTCAAGGAGCGGGTCGAGAGCGAACTGGCCGTGACGATCCCGCTGGAGCGGTTCCTCGACTATCCCACTCCGGCCGAGCTGGCCGTGCCGTTGCTGGCCGACCTGGAGCGCAGCATCGATGCGGCATGGGCCGAGGTCGCCGGGCTGACCGACGAGGAGGTCGGCGTCCGGCTGGCGCAACTCACCGCGGAGGAGAACTGACATGACGGCGCTGACCGGACATCCGGACCCGACCGCGGCGGCGGGCGCCAAGCGCGACCTGCTGCTGCGCCTGGTGCGCCGGGGTGGCAGCCAGCCGTCGCCGCCGGATCAGGAAGCCAGCCAGCTCCCGGCTATCCCCACCGACCCTGACCGGCGCAACGACCCGTTCCCGCTGACCGAGATCCAGCAGGCGTACTGGATCGGCCGCAGCGCCGCTTTCGACTTCGGCGATGTCTCGATTCATGCCTACGTGGAGGTCGAAGGCGACGACATCGACGTGGCCAGGCTGGAGCGGACCTGGCAGCAGTTGGTGGACCGGCACGACATGCTGCGCGCCGTGGTCCTGCCGGACGGCCAGCAGCGCGTTCTGCCGACCGTGCCGCCTTACCAGCTGCGCGTCACCGACGTGCGCGGCCACGATCCGGGAGCGGCCGCCCTGGCCATGGCGGATACTCGCGAGGAGCTATCTCACCAGGTGGTCAGCGCGGAGGAGTGGCCCGGCTTCGAGCTGCGCGCGGTCCTCCTGGACGAGGGCCGCACGCGGGTGTACCTGAGCATCGACATGCTGCACGTGGACGGCGGCAGCCTGATGATCCTGCTGGACGAGTGGATGCAGCTCTACCAGCACGGCGGCGCCGAGCTGCCCGCGCTGGAGCTGTCGTTCCGTGACTACGTGCTTGGCGAGATCGGGCAGCGGGACAGCGAGCAGTACCGCCGCTCGGTCGCGTACTGGCAGGACCGGGTGCGGACGCTCCCCCCGCCGCCTGCCCTTCCCGTCCGGCCGGCGGTCCGTGACCCGGCGCTCCGGCACCAGTTCCAGCGCCGCAGCAGTACGCTGCCGGCCGACGACTGGCAGCGGCTCAAGGAACGGGCGGCCCGGTCCGGGCTGACGCCGTCGGGCGCGCTGCTCAGCGCCTACGCGGACGTGCTCGCCTGCTGGAGCAAGGACGACGCGTTCACCCTGAACGTCACGCTGTTCAACCGGCTGCCCCTGCATCCGCAGGTGAACCGGATCCTGGGTGACTTCACGTCCATGGTCCTGGTCGAGATCCCGGCCGCGACGGGCCAGCCCTTCGCGGAGCGGGCCGCGATGGCCCAGCGCCAGCTGTGGGAAGGGCTCCAGCACCGGACGGTCAGCGGCATCCGGGTGCTTCGGGACCTGGCCCGGCTGCGGCCGCACGCCGACGGCCCGCTCATGCCGGTCGTCTTCAGCATGCTCGACCTGACCGCTCAGGGCTTTCCGCCGCCCCTCGCCGCGCTGCGGGATCTGGGTGAGGTGGTGCACAGCATTACCCAGACCCCTCAGGTGTGGCTCGATCACCAGGTGTGGGAGGAAGACGGCGCGCTCGTCCTGATGTGGGATTCGGTCGAGGAGCTGTTCCCGCCCGGCCTCCTGGATGACATGTTCGGCGCTTACGTGCGGTTTCTCCGCCAGCTGGCCCGCGACGAGACGGCGTGGCTGCGGCGAAGCCGCAGCGAGCACGTCCCGCCGGCCCAGCTGGCCCAGCGGGCCGCCGTCAACGCCACCGACGCGGCCATCCCGGACGACACCCTGGTCAGCTTGTTCCTGCGGAAGGCGGCGGAGCGCCCCGGCCGCCCGGCTGTGATCGCTTCCGGGCGCACCCTGACCTACGAGCAGCTCCTGCGGCGGGCCCGCCGGCTCGGCCGGGCCCTGCGAGCCGGCGGCGTCACGCCGGGCACGCTGGTCGCCGTGGTCATGGACAAGGGCTGGGAGCAGGTCGTCGCGGTGCTCGGCATCCAGCTGGCCGGAGCGGCCTACCTGCCGGTCGACCCCGGCCTCCCGGCCGAAAGGCGCGCCTTCCTGCTCGGCCACGGGGAAGCGCGTATCGCGGTGACACAGCCGTGGCTGGATGGCGGTCTCGAATGGCCGGCGGGCATCAGCCGTCAGTGCGTCACCGATGACCCGGCCGGCGACGAGGACCGCGCGAACGACGACCAGCCAGCGCCGGTGCCAGGGCCACGCGACCTCTCGCACGTGATCTACACGTCGGGCTCGACCGGGCAGCCCAAGGGCGTCATGATCGAGCACCGCAGCGTGGTGAACCGGATCACTGACGTGAACCGACGGCTCGGGGTCAGTGAGCGGGACCGGGTGCTGGCGCTGACCGCGCTGCACCACGATCTGTCGGTCTACGACATTTTCGGTGCCCTGGCGGCGGGTGCGGCCATGGTGATCCCGGACGCCGATCGCATCCGCGATCCCGAGCACTGGGCCGGGCTTGTGAATGCCAGCGGAGTAACAGTCTGGAATTCGGTGCCGGCTTTCCTGCAGATGCTCGTGCAGTACCTGGAAGCCAGAACCGAGCGGCCTGAGCTGCTCCCGCGTTCCCTGCGCAGTGTCGTGTTGGCCGGCGACTGGATCCCGGTTACGCTGCCGGAACGGCTGGGCCTCCTGGTGCCAGGGGTGCAGTTCATTGCCTCGGGCGGGCCCACCGAGACCACGATCTGGGACATCTGGAACGCGGTCGGGGACGTTGACCCGGACTGGCCGAGCATCCCGTACGGCCGGCCGATGGAGAACACTCGCTACCACGTACTCAACCGGCTCCTTGAGCCCTGCCCGGTGTGGGTGCCGGGTCAGCTGTGCATCGCCGGCGCCGGGCTGGCGCGCGGTTACTGGCGGGACGAAGCCCGGACTCGAGAGCGTTTCGTCACCCATCGGGAATCCGGCGAGCTCATCTACCTGAGCGGAGACATCGGCCGCTACCTGCCCGACGGCAGCATCGAGTTTCTTGGGCGGGACGACGCACAGGTCAAGATCGGCGGGCACCGCATCGAGCTCGGCGAGGTAGAGGCGGCGCTACGGCAGCATCCGGACGTGCGCGACGCGGTCGTCGTCGCGGCCGGCCAGCCGCGGCAGCTCACCCACCTGATCGGTTACGTCGTGCCGGAGAATGCTCTCGCGGAGACCGCGGGCCAGGCGACCGCCGGCCCGGCACCGGGCAGCATCGACCCCACCGAGTTCAGGGCCGACGACCTCACCGGTATCTCCGTGCTGGATCCCGTCGAGCGGATCGACTTCAAGGTGAATCAGTGGGGCATCCGCCGCGACCCGCCCCGCGAGGTCGTCACGCTCGCCCCGAGGCGGCCAGACGGTGAGCCGCCGACCCCCCGCATGCGGCGGCGCAGCGTGCGGGAGTTCGCCGCGGAGGTGGTGCCCGTTGGGGCGCTCGGCGGCCTGCTGGCCAGCCTGGCGCAGCTGGAGGCCGACGGCGGGCTGCCCAAGTACCGCTACCCGTCCGGCGGCGGTCTTTATCCCGTGCAGGCGTACGTCTACGTCAAGCCCGGCCGAGTGCAGGACCTGGACCCCGGCGTGTACTACCACGACCCGCGTGAGCACCAGCTGCGGCTGATGTCGGCCGGAGCGGTCATCGATGCGGCCACGCAGCTGCCGCACAACCGGCAGATCTTCGAGGGAGCGGCGTTCGTGATCTTCCTGATCGGCCGGCTGGCCGCGGTCGAGCCATTGTACGGACCCCTGGCCCGCGACTTCTGCGTGCTCGAGGCCGGGTACATGGGTCAGCTCCTGATGAGCGAGGCGCCCGCGCACCAGGTGGGCCTGTGTCCCGTCGGCGCGATGGACTTCGACCCGGTGCGGCCCCTGTTCGACCTGGATGACAGTCACTTCCTGACGCACCTGCTGATCGGCGGCCCCGTGGACGACTCCGGGGCGGGCCTGGTGGCGGCCCGGCCGGGCGAGCCGGACCTGGCGACCCGGCTGCGGGACTTCGTCGCGCAGAAGCTGCCCGGGCACATGCGACCGGCCGAGTACATGCTGCTTGGCCAGCTTCCGCTGACGCCCAACGGCAAGGTCGACCGGCGCCTGCTGCCAGCTCCGGCGAAGGGCAGGCCCGCGCCGACGCCGGACGTCCCGCCGCGAAACGACGCCGAGCGGGCCCTGCTGTCGATCGCCCTGCGGGTGCTGGAGGTCGATGGCATCGGCATCCACCAGAACTTCTTTGACATCGGCGCCACGTCGATCCAGATGGTCCAGATCCTGAACGAGATCCGCAAGACCTTTGACCGTGAGGCGCCGATCACCGAGATCTTCCGCCATCCCACCGTCAGCTCACTCGCCGCCAGCCTGGCCGGTGAGGACGCCGCGGCGGGCACCCTCGACCAGGCGGGTGCGCGGGCCGCGCGACGGCGCGCATCGCGCGGCGACCAGCGCGGCCGGCGCGGCTCCACGGACACGGCGCGGGGAAGGGACGCGGAGCTGTGACCACGGGAGCGCTAGCGGCCGGAGACATCGCTTCCGACATCGCCGTCGTCGGCATGGCTTGCCGGTTCCCCGGCGCGGCCAGCACCGGAGAATTCTGGCGTAACCTGCGCGACGGTGCCGAGTCCATCACCCGCCTGACCGTATCCGAAATGCTGGATGCCGGGCTCGGGTCGGCCGAGGCCAGTGACGAGCGACGGGTCGGGGCGGCCTCGGCTCCCGCCGGCTACGAGGAGTTCGACGCTCGCTTCTTCGGTATCAGCCCGCGGGAGGCCAAGCTGACAGATCCGCAGCAGCGGCTGTTCCTCGAATGCGCCTGGGAGGCGATAGAGGACGCGGGCTATGACCCGGCGGCCAGGGACGCCCGCGCGGCAGGCGTGTTCGCCGGCGCCAGCATGAGCACCTATTTGCTGTACCATCTCCGGCCGGCCGGCCCGACGTCGACGCCGAGCATGGACCTGCAGCTCATCGTCGGCAACGACAAGGACTACCTGGCCACCCTGGTCGCGTACAAGCTCGGCCTGCGCGGACCTGCCCTGAGCGTGCAGACCGCCTGCTCCACCTCGCTCGTGGCTGTGCACCTGGCTTGTCAGAGCCTGCTCGGTCATGAATGCGACCTGGCCCTGGCCGGGGGAGTCACAGTGCGCCTGCCGGCGGGAGTCGGCTACGTGTACGAGAAGGGCGGCGTGCAGTCGCCCGATGGCCACTGCCGCCCGTTCGACGCCGCCGCCCAGGGCACCGTCTTCGGCAGCGGCGCGGGCGTGGTCGTGCTGAAGCGGCTGGCTGACGCGCTCACTGACGGCGACATCATCGATGCGGTGATCAAGGGATCGGCGGTCAACAACGACGGGTCGCTCAAGGCGGGCTTCACCGCGCCTTCCGAGGAAGGGCAGGCCGAGGTGGTGGCCGAGGCCCTCGCCGTCGCCGGCGTGGAGCCGGCCACGATCGGCTACGTGGAGGCACATGGCACGGCCACCCCGATCGGCGACCCGATCGAGGTCGCCGCGCTGGCGCGTGCGTTCCGTGCTCAGGCGGGGGCGGCCGGGATACCCGCGAAGAGTTGCGTGCTCGGCGCGGTCAAGTCCAACCTCGGGCACCTGGAATCGGCCGCGGGGATAGCCGGGCTGATCAAGACGGTGCAGGCGGTCAAGCATCGGGAGATCCCGCCCACGCTGCACTTCACGGAGCCGAATCCGGTCATTGACTTTGCCGCCACCCCGTTCTACGTCACCCCCGGCCTGGCGCCGTGGCCGGACAAAGAGGCGCCGCGACGGGCTGGGGTCAGCTCGTTCGGGATGGGCGGCACGAATGCGCATGTGATCGTGGAGCAGGCGCCAGCCCCGCCGGTCACTGAAGACACGCCGGACCGGGCGGCCGACGAGTCTGATGGCCGGCCGTTCATGCTCGCGCTCTCAGCACGTCAGCCCGCTGCGCTCGCCGCCCTGGCCCGCCGCTACGGCGAGTTCCTGGCCGACGGAGGTTCCGGTGAGCATCTGAACCTGGCCGATGTGTGCTGGAGCGCGGGCGCCCGCCGCGCCCACCACGGCTACCGCGCCGCCGTGGTGGGCCGGGACAGAAAGGAACTCTGCGCCGCGCTGGCGGCCGTCGCCGACGGGCCCGAGGCGGGCTCCTCCGCCCCGGCCCGGCGCGGTCGCGGTAGTCAGCCCGGTCGCAGTAGCAGGATTGCGTTCGTCTTCCCTGGCCAGGATTCACAGTGGATCGAGGCAGGCAGGCGGCTGCTGACCAGTGAGCCCGCATTCCGTGCGGCGATCGAGCAGTGCGACGAGGCAGCGCGGCGGCACGTCGCCTGCTCCCCGATGACGGTGCTGGGCGACACCCAGGAGGATGGTCAGGACGCGCCGGCGGATGCCGGTGCCATCCGGCTGGCGCAGTTCGCCGTGCAGACCGGGCTGGCGATGTGGTGGCAGACGATGGGCATCAGGGCTGACGCGGTGCTCGGCCACGGTGCGGGTGAGGTCTCGGCGGCCTACGTGACCGGGGCCCTGAGCCTCGACGACGCGGTACAAGTCCTGAGTCGCCCGGCCGCTGACATCCGGCCCGGCGCACCCGCCATCGAGTTTGTCTCGGCCGCGGCCGGGGAACCGGTGGACGGCGCCCGGCTGAACAGCGGCTACTGGGCGGAGAGTCCGCGCGACCCGGCTCGGCTTACCCAAGCGGTCCAGTGGCTGGCCGAGCACGGACATGAGATCTTCGTCGAGATCAGCCCGGACCCGAGCCTGCTCCCGGCCATCGAGGACACCCTGGCCCGGCTGAGTCGCGTCGGCACCACCGTCACTTCCCTCCGGCGCGATACCGACGAGCAGCAGTCACTGTCGGACGGATTGGCCGCGCTCTACCGCGTCGGCCGCACCATTGACTGGGACCGGCTTTATCCCCAGCACACGTTCGTCCGCTTGCCGACCTACCCATGGCAGCGCAGCCGCCTGTGGGTAGACCCTCCGCAGGCGGCAGGCCCCACCAGGTCCGCGGGATAGCGAGGATGGCATGAGCGATGTGACGCTGGTAGTGACTTCCTGCGGCCGGCCGGATCTGCTCGAGCGTACGCTGGAAAGCTTCTTCGCGCTGAATGAGTATCCGCTGGCGGGGACCATCATCATCGAGGACGG
>Ga0134126_10002948_pt1 | contig 21397 bp, 15 predicted proteins | sample KB31752_FD_96881 | JGI IMG/M metagenome (GOLD analysis project Ga0134126, IMG submission 96881) | Terrestrial soil microbial communities with excess Nitrogen fertilizer from Kellogg Biological Station, Michigan, USA - KB3-175-2 | ecosystem: Environmental > Terrestrial > Soil > Unclassified ... | reverse complement strand
GGTACAGCACGCCGACCACGGCGAGCGCCGCTGCGGTGGCGCGCGGCAGGTCGCGCGCCGGACGGCGGAACTCGGCGGCCAGGTGCGTGATCGCCTCCCAGCCGGCGAAGCTCCAGACCAACAGCGCGGCGGCCGGGGCGAGGGAGAACCAGCCGTGTGGCGCGAACGGCGTGAGATTGCTAAAGCGCGCGTGCGGGAGGGCCAGCCCGACCGCGAGTAACAGAAGCAGCGCCAAAAGTCCGGCCAGCGCGAGTTGCACGCGGCCGGTCACGCGCAGCCCCGCGGCGTTCGTCGCGGTGACGATGACCATCAGCGCCGCAGCCGTGATCGTCGCGGTCGTGGTTCCGCCGCCGAGAGCCGCCGCCACATACTGGCCACCGAACAGGGCTGCCGGGGCCGAGCCGGTGGGCACGGTGAAGAAGAAGCACCAGCCGACAACCACCGCGGTGCGTTCGCCAAAGGCGAGGCGGGCGTAGGTCGAGACGCCCCCGGCGTCAGGATGGCGGGCCGCCAGCGCGGCGAAGGTCGCGGCCAGCGGGACGGAAAGGAGCACGAGGGCGCACCAGGCGAGGAGCGACGCGGGACCGGCCACCTGCGCGGCAAGCGCGGGCAGCGCGATCACGCCGGTGCCGAGTACCGCGCCGACGTACAGGGCGGTGCCTTGCAGCGTGCTCAAGCCGGTAGCGGGCAGGGCCGCGTCGCGTGCGTCGCTCGATCTGGTCAGCTCGGTCAGTTCGCTCACGGCATCAGCCTGCCGGGTAATTTCGACCCGAACCATCGGCAGAAATGCCGTGATGCGCTAAATTTCTGCCATGAGCAGACACGTCGTGGCCGTCGCGGTGACCGACGGCGCTCCGGTCTTCGAACTCGCGGTGCCGTGCGAGGTGTTCGGGATCGACCGCAGCGACCTGGTCGACCCGTGGTACGAGCTGCGCCTGTGCGCCGCCGAGCCCGGCCCGGTGCGGGTGGCGAGCGGACTGCAGGTCCCGGCGCCGCACTCGTTGGACGAGTTGGTCGCCGCGGACACCGTGATCGTGGGCGCCTGCTCGCGCCAGATTCGGCTGGCGCCGCCAGCTGACCTCGTCGATGCAGTACGCGCCGCGTACGAGAAAGGCCGGCGAATCGTCGCGCTGTGCACAGGCGCTTATATCCTCGCCGCCGCCGGGCTGCTGGACGGCCGCCGCGCGACGCTGCACTGGATGAACAGCGCGGATGTCGCCGGGCGCTTCCCCGGCGTCGAGTTCGACACCCGCGCGCTGTACATCGACGACGGCGACATCCTCACCTCGGCCGGCACCGGCGCCACGATCGACCTGTGCCTGCATGTCGTACGGTCCGATCACGGCGCCGCCGTCGCCAACGAGGTCGCGCGCCGGATGGTGGTGCCGCCGCATCGCGAGGGCGGGCAGACGCAGTACACGACCCCGCTCCCCCGGCCCCGGCTCGCGTCCGAGCGGATCGACAGCCTCGCTCCCATACTCGAGTGGGCTCGGGCGCGGCTGCACGAGCCGCTGACCGTTCCACGGCTGGCCCGGCGCGCGCACCTGAGCGAACGCACGTTCGCCCGCCGTTTCCACGACCATCTCGGTACGACGCCGTTGCAGTGGCTGCTTCAGGAGCGGGTCCGGCTCGCCCAAGAACTGCTGGAAACCACGGAGGAGACGGTGGAGAGCATCGCGGCGCGGGCCGGTTTCGGCACCGGCGCGAACCTGCGTCACCACTTTCGGCGCGTCACCAGCGTCTCGCCGCACAACTACCGGCAGGCGTTTCGCCGCCGCGAGCCGTCGATCGGAGGTGTCGATAGAGGGAACGAAACAGCGAATGCGCAGATTCAGCGGTAGGTTCGACCCGAGTGGCCGGGATGTGCAGCGGGCTCTCGGCGATGGCGTTATGCGAAGCACTGCGGCCCCCGGCCGCGCCGAGTGAGTCGCGGTGGACGGAAGGGCGTAGGCCGTGGTGGCGGACGCGAGGGACGCGCACACGCCGGGGATGGACGCACTCCCGGCCGACTTGGCTGCCGCTGTCGCACTAGGTGGCGAGGTGGGCGCGTATTTCGCGGGCTTCGACTGGGCCAGCCATCCACTCGGAGCGCCCGCGACCTGGCCGCCGGAGTGGCGCTCGGCCGTGGCCGTCGCGCTGGCATCACGATTTCCCGTCATAGTGTGGCTCGGACCGCAGCTGAATATCGTCTACAACGACGGTTACGCCCCGTTCCTCGACCGCAAGCATCCGGCGGCGCTGGGCAAGGCCGGGCGCCAGGTGTGGGTGGAAATCTGGGACCAGATCAGCCCGATGCTGGCCGGGGTGATGGCCACCGGCAAGGCGACCTGGTCCGACGATCTGATGCTCGCCCTGGTTACCGACGGCGTTCCCCGCGAGCGTTATTTCACCTTCACCTACAGCCCGATCTTCGCAGAAAACGGAACGGTCAGCGGCATCTTCTGCCCGGTTTCCGAGACCACCGAACGAGTTCTCGGCGAACGCCGACTGCGGTTGCTGACCACCGTGGCCGCAGAACTCTTACACACCCGCACCGTGGCGCAGGCCGTGGACGGGGTGGCGCAAGTGTGTGACGGTACGCATCCCGACCTGCCGTTCATCGCGATGTATGTAAGCAGCGACGGCAAACCGGCGACACTTGCTGGAGCCAGCGCTCCGGTACGCCACCGGCTACCGCGATCACTTGCCGCATTGCTGCCCCAGAACACGGAACTCGGCGCCGGGCAGACACTGATGCTCGACGTGCGGGACCGGCTGGAGTCGTTGGCCGCGGACATCGAGACCGGAGGTCCGACGCAGGCGCTCTTGCTGCCGTTGGCCGCCGGGCAGGCGGGTGCCCGTGACGGCGCGCTGCTGTTCGGGCTCAACCCGGATCGTCCGCTGGACGACCAGTACCAGGGCTTTTGCCGGCTGCTCGCGGACCAGATCGCGGCGGCGTTCGCCAGCGCGGGCTCCTTCGAGCTGGAGCGGCGGCGCGCTGACGCGCTGGCCCAGCTGGACCATGCCAAGACAGTGTTCCTGACGAACGTCAGCCACGAGTTCCGCACCCCGCTGACCCTGCTGCTCGGCCCGCTGGAGGACGCGATCGCCGCCGAAAACGCGGCGCCGCAGCGCGAGCGCCTGGAAACTGCGCGGCGCAACGCCGCCCGGCTGCTGCGCCTGGTCAACTCGCTGCTGGAGTTCGCGCGCACCGAGGCCGGCCGGGCCGATCCCAAGCCGGTGCGCGCCGATCTCGGGGCGCTGACCGCGCAGATCGCCTCCTGCTTCGCCGAACTGTGCGAGCGCGCCGGGATCGAGCTCGTGCTCGACTGCGCTCCGGCTCCGGCCGACGTTGACCCGCAGATGTGGGAGACGATCGTGCTCAATCTGCTGTCCAACGCGGTCAAGTTCACCTTCAGCGGCTCGATCACGGTACGCGTGGACTGCCCGGATCAGGACACGATCGACGTCAGCGTGTCGGACACCGGGACCGGCATCGCGGCCGAGGACCAGGAGCACCTGTTCGAGCGCTTCTATCAGGCTCGCAATCCACGCGCCCGCAGCATGGAGGGCAGCGGCATCGGGTTGTCGCTGGTGCGCAGCCTGGTGGAGTTGCACGGCGGCACGATCTCGCTCGAGAGCGTCATGGAGCGCGGCACTTGCGTGCACATCCGACTGCCGTCGGCCCGTCAAGTCGCCGAGCGCGCGCCGCAACAGCCCTCGCGGGACGCCGCGTCTGGCGTGTCCGACCCGCGGACCGCAACCAGCCCGCTCTCACCGGTCGCGACGGCCTACGTGGCCGAGGCGATGCAATGGCTTGATTCGGCGCCGGCATCGGACGACGACCAAGATCGCGATCACGACGCGCCAGCGCACCAGCCGCTCGTCCTGATCGTCGACGACAACGCCGACATGCGCCGCCACCTCGAGCGAGTCTGTTCGGCGCGCTGGCGAGTGGCGTCGGCGAGTGACGGGGAGAGCGCGCTGCAGGCAATGCGCAAGCGGCGTCCGGACGTCGTGGTCACCGACGTGATGATGCCGACGCTCGACGGGCTCGGCCTGGTCGCCGCGATGCGCAAGGACCCGCGACTTGCCGCTGTACCAGTTCTGATGCTCTCCGCTCGCGCGGGCGTCGAGGCTGCCGGCGCCGGCCTGGCCGCGGGCGCAGACGACTATCTGCCGAAACCGTTCAGTTCGATCGACCTGGTGAACCGGATCGCCGCGCGCCTGAACGCCGACGCCCGCGAGCATGAGCGGCGGGAACTTGATCGGGCTCGGGCGCGCCGTGCCGCGGCGCTGGCCGAGTTCGCCGCGGCGGTGAGCGCCGCCGGCTCGGTCGCCCAGCTGGTCGAGGCGCTGCTGGCCAGCCCGGCCGGCCTGGGCGCCTCGGTGGCGGCGCTGGGAGTGCTGGATCCCGATTCCGGTGCGATCCGAAACGCATTCGAGGGCGACATCCCGCCCGAGCTGCGTGAGCGCTACCACGTCATCGCCGCGGACTCCCCAGTCCCACTCGCCACCGTGATCCGATCGGCTCAGCCGATGATCATCACGGACACGCATGAACTCGACACGCAGTTCGCCGAGGTGGTACGCGACAGCGAACTGTTCACCCGCGCGGCACTGGTCTACCCGCTGCGCGATCGGGTCGGCTCGGTGATCGGGTCGATGTTCCTGGCGTGGCCGCAGCCGCGCGACTTCACGCCCGAGGAGCTTGATCTGGTCGAGCGGGCGGTGGTCGGCGCGGGACAGGCGCTGGAACGCATCGACGCGGCGGAACGGGAGCATCGCATCGCCGCCGGGTTCCAGGAGCACCAACTCGACCTCGACCGCCGCTCGCGGGCGGGTGTGCTCGGCGCGGTTTACCAGCCTGCCGCGGAGATGATGCGGGTGGGCGGCGACTGGTATCTGGTCGCGCCGCTGCTGGACGAGCACCGGCTCGCCGTCTCGGTCGGCGACGCGGTCGGCCACGGGTTGCCGGCGGCGACGGTGATGAGCCGGCTGCGCAGTGCCGCTGCGGCGGCGACGCTCACCGAGCCGACCCCCGATTTCGTGCTCGATCTACTGGAACGGTACGCGGCCAGTGTCCCGGGAGCGGAGTGCACGACTGTCGCTTACGCCGTGGTCGACAGCGAAGCCGGAGTGATCGATTATGCGTGCGCCGGGCACCCGTACCCGCTGCTGGTGACCGAATCCGGCGAGGCTCGCTACCTCGTCGACGGTCGTCGGCCGCCCCTCACGGTCGGGCGCGGCGACGCGGCGAGGGCGCTGGGACGAGATGAGCTTCCGCCCGGCTCTTTGCTGCTGCTGTACACCGACGGCCTGATCGAACGGCCCGGTGAAAGCCTCGACGAAGGGTTCGACCGCTTGCTGGCGGCCGCGACACCGCTATGCCATCAGGCAGTTGACGCGGTGTGCACCCAACTGCTGGAGGCGATGGTGCCGCCAGGCGGCTACCGCGACGACGTCGCGCTGCTGGCGCTACGCCCTGCGGGCGTGACACCGACCAGTTTCGTCACCGCGCAGCCCGCCGATCCCGCGGCGGTGCCTGAGCTTCGGGCCCGGCTGCGCACTTGGCTCGATGATCTGAATCTGCCCGGAACGCTGAGCCACGACGTGCTGCTCACGGTATGCGAGGCGGTGAACAACGCGATCGAGCACGGCACCCGGGCCGATCCGCGCCAGTGCGTGTCGGTGGAGGTCTTCGCCGAACCGGATTCGATCTGTGCTTCAGTCAGCGATCCGGGGCAGTGGGCCCCCGACACCACGACCGGCCACCCGGCCGAGGGCGGTGCCGGCCTAACGCTGATCTACGGCCTGAGCGACAGCGTGGAGATCGCGCGAGCGGCGCGGGGAACCCGTGTGACGATGCATCATCGCCGCCGCCGTGCCCCGGCGGCCCGGCCGGCGGTCGGAGCACGCCGATGACCGCGGCGAATTTCACGCTCAAGACCTCGCAGGCCGACCTCGGTCCGGCGATGGTGGCCGTTACCGGCGAAGTCGACGCCACCAACGCCGCCCGTTTCACCGCCGCCGTGGAAGACGTCGCCACCGAGCAGCCGACGGTGCTAGATCTCAGTGACCTGCTTTACCTGGACAGCGCCGGTTTCGCCGCCCTGCACCGGATCGTGGCCGGTCACGCGGTCGCCATCGCGCTGCCCGCGCACAGTCCGCTGCGTAAGGCTGCTGTTTTGATGGGCCTACCGCATCATGACAACGCAGAGGATGCCGCAGCGACGCTGGATTCGGGCGCTGCGGGCGGCGGCCGGCGCAACGGCGGCTAGCGCGCTGCTGATCGATCGTCCGCGGACGCGGCCGGGGACTGCGCCGATTGCGCGGGTCCGGCCGGCCACTTCTGCGAAGCGGCGGTCGGCGGGCGCTCAATCGTCACGGCGACCGTCTTGCCGTTGGCGTGGGTCACGGTTTCCACCCGCCCCGCCAAGCCGTTGAGCACATGCAGTCCGACGCCGCCGCCCCCGAGCAGGTCGGCCGGGCGCGGGGCCGGTGTGGTGGCGCTCGTGTCGCTGACCGCGACCGTGAGACACCGCCCGTCGTCGCTCAGCGTCAGATCGAACGGTCCTGGCGCGTGGCGCACCGCGTTGGTGACCAGTTCGCTGACCGCCAGCAGCGCGTCATGCAGCACCGACTGCTCCAGCGGCGGGTTGCATCTCGCGAGGAACTCGCGGGCCAGGTCGCGCGCGTGCGTGATGCTCGCCGCGTTCCCGTCCAGGGAGTGCCGCGTTCGCGCCGCGTCGTCGTTCATCTCGCATTCACCCCGTCCACGCTAGCGGCTCCGCACTGTTTGCGGTCTCCGCCAGACTGGCCCTTTCGGGCTTGCTGCCGTGCCCGGTCCACACGGCGCGTGCCCCGTCGCCGTTCAATCTGCTACAGGCCGCTAAACCGCCGCATGTCCGCGCGGTGATCATCTGGTCTTCATTCAGACAGCGCCGCCTCGGTGTCGGGGAACACCTCGAGCACGCCGAGCGCGCCGGCCAATTCGATCACCCTGATCAGCGGGGCGGACGGCGCGGCCAGCCGGAACACCGCGCCCTGCGCCCGCGCGTCCCGGTTCGCCTGCAGGATCGCCAGCAGCCCGGCCGAGTCGCAGAAGGTCACCTCCGTGGCCTCCAGCACCACGGTGCCGCGCGCCACCAGCGGTAAAAGCACGGCGCGCAGCCGGTTGATCGAGGTGAAGTCCAGTTCCCCGGCGGCCTGCACGACCGTGGTGCCGTCGCGCGCGCCGCGCTGGACTCGCACGTCCAAAGGACGGGCCTCGGCCATGCCGCCTTTCCTCCTTGCCCGAGCTGCCTGGGCTCGCGGTCCATCGTAGCCAGTGACGCCACTGCGTGTGATCGCAGCGGCACCCGCCTACCCCGCAAACCCGCGCGCAGTCCTACGCTTCGAACCGTGAACGCAGAGCAGCGATATCTGAACCTGAACGTGTACCTGCGCAACTCCGGTTATCACGAGTCCGCTTGGCGGGTATCGTCCCTCGATCCGGCAGCGGTGCTCGACCCAGGCCACTACGTCGGTCTCGCTCGCACCGCCGAGCGCGGCGTGCTGGATTCGATCTTCCTGCCGGACAGTCCGGGGGTGGCCGAGTTCCGTTCCGAATATCTGCCTGGAGCCGGTCTCGACCCGGTTCAGCTGCTCTCGGCGGTCGCCATGGCCACCGAGCAGATCGGTTTGATTTCTACGGTCTCGACGACGTACAGCTTCCCGTGGGACGTCGCACGCCGCTTGGCCACACTGGACTTCCTGAGCCACGGCCGGGCCGGCTGGAACATCGTGACCACCGTCGAGCCCGCGGCCGCCGGGAATTTCGGCGACCAGCCGCACCCGCCGACCGCGGACCGCTACCGGCGCGCCGACGAGTTCGTGGAGGTGGTGCTCAAGCTCTGGGACGCCTGGGACGACGACGCGGCGCCGATGTCGAAACAGACCGGCGTGTGGGCGGACCCGGCGAAGCTGCATCCGCCGCGGCACCAGGGCGAGCGCTTCCAGGTCTCCAGCTACCTGCCCTTCCCCCGCTCCCCGCAAGGGCATCCGTTCCTGACGCAGGCGGGCTCCTCCCCCGACGGCGTGGCGCTGGCCGCCAAGTACGCGGACGCGGTTTTCACGCCGCAGAGCGATCCGGAAAGCTCCCGCGCCTTTCGCGAGCACCTGCGCGCGCAGGCGGCGGCCGCCGGACGCGACCCCGACCACATCAGGGTGCTGCCAGGCCTGTCCTTCCTGCTCGGCAGCAGCGACGCCGAGGCCGAAGCGCTCAAGCAGCGCCTTGAGGCGGCCGCGAGCGGCGAGTTCCGCTGGCGTAATCTGGCGAATCTCGCCGGGCTGGACTACCGCGGCATCGAGCCGGACGAGCCGTTCCCGGTCAGCCTGCTCGATTCCGCGCCGAAGACCAGCTTCGGCGCGTCGATCTACCAGATGGCCGCGCAGCGCCCGCAGAGTTTCCGCGAGGTGGCGCAGCGCCTTTCCGCGCTGCCCGGCGGTCTCGATTTCACCGGGACCCCGGAGGCGATGGCCGACCTGATCACAAACTGGTGGCAGGCGGGGGCGTCGGACGGGTTCACTCTCATGCCGAACGTGCTGCCCGACCAGCTCGACCTGTTCGTCGACCACGTCGTCCCGATCCTGCAACGCCGCGGCATCGCGCGCACCGAGTACGCCGGCCGTACGTTGCGTGACCATGTGGGCCTGCCGCGCCCGGTGGCAAGGAGAGAGTGACCGCGAAACGGTCTGGTTGCATATCGGGTTCGATTCTATGCTTGCGCCTCGTGCCTTCAGAGAAGATCAAGCGCAGCGACGTCGTCCAGACGGCGGCGCCGGCGAATCCCGTGGTCGCTGGGTTCTTTCCGGACCCGAGCGTGTGCCGGGTGGGCGATGACTACTACCTGGCGTGCTCCAGCTTCGAGTACTTCCCCGGCGTGCCGATCTTCCACAGCCGGGATCTGGTGCACTGGCGGCAGATCGGCAACGTACTGGACCGGCCGAGCCAGTTGGTCCTGCCGCAGAGCACGAACTCATCCGGCGGGATCTACGCCCCGACGCTGCGGCACCACGACGGCCGGTTCCATCTGGTCGTGACGAACGTCAACGGCGGCGGCAATTTGCTGGTGACCGCGACCGATCCGGCGGGCCCCTGGTCCGAGCCGACCATGCTGCCCGGGGTGCCGGGTATCGACCCGGACCTGGCTTGGGACGAGGACGGCGTCTGCTGGTGCACAGTGGCCGGGGTCGGGCAGGTGCGCCTGGACCTGGAGACCGGGAAGGTCGACGGTGAGGCGCGCCGGATCTGGTCCGGCACGCCCGGGGCCAAGGCACCGGAGGCCCCGCACCTCTACCACATCGGCGGCTGGTGGTACCTGATGATCGCCGAGGGCGGCACGGAGCGCGGGCACGGGGTCTCGATCGCCCGTGGCCCGGCGCCGGACGGACCGTTCGCACCCTGCCCGGCGAATCCGATCCTCAGCCACCGCAGCACCGATCATCCGATTCAGAACACCGGCCACGCGGACCTGGTGCAGGGCCCTGATGGTTCGTGGTGGATGGTGCTGCTAGGGGTGCGCCCGGGCGGCGGCACGCCGGGCTGGCACGTGCTGGGCCGCGAGACCTTCCTGGCTCCGGTCAGCTGGGTGGACGACTGGCCGGTGGTCGGCGAACTCTCCACCGAGCTGCCAGCCCTGCCCTGGCCGCTGCACCCCACTCCCGCCGAGCCGGTGCGCGACGACTTCAACGGCGCTGAGCTGCATCCGCGGTGGGTCTCGCTGCGCCACCGGCCGGCCGAGCTGTGCACGACGAGCGAGCGGCCGGGTTGGCTCACGCTTCGCGCGAGCGGCGGGTCGCTGGACGATTTGAACGTGACGTTCGTCGGCCGTCGGCAGCAGCACTTTGACTGCCGAGTGCGTGCCCTAGTCGACCCCTCCGAGGGCAGCGGCGGGCTCGCGCTGCGCCTGGACGAGCAGCATCACTACGAGATCGAGACGGCTGATGGTGCGGTGCGGGTGATCGCCCGGATCGGCCCGCTGCGCAGCGTCGTGGCGCAGCGGGAGGTGCCGGCCGGCCCGGTGATCCTCGGCGTCGAGCCGCAGCGGCGCGAGACGCTGCACGACTCGCGCACCGGACCGGACACCGTGTCGCTCGGCGTCGTCGAGCCCGACGGCAGTTTCACGCCGCTCGCCACGCTGGACGGCAAATACCTGTCGACCGAGGTCGCCGGCGGTTTCACCGGCCGCGTCATCGGGGTCTATGCCGCGGCCGGCACCGTGCACTTCGACTGGTTCGACTACGAGCCGGTCGAGCGCTGATCGATCAGCCTTCGACCTCGGGCCGGTCGGGTTCCGCCCACTTGGTGTGGAACACCCCCTCGCGGTCAACACGCTGATACGTGTGCGCGCCGAAGAAGTCGCGCTGGCTCTGGATGAGGGCGGCGGGCAGGCGTTCGGAGCGCAGCGTGTCGTAGTACGCGAGCGCGGCCGTGAACGCCGGAGCCGGAATACCGCGGCGCGCCGCCGAGGCCACCACCTCCCGCCAGGGGACCTGCGCGTCGGCGATCTCGCCCGCGAAGTGTTCCTCGGCCAGCAGGCTGACCAGGCCGGGGTTGGCAGCATGGGGGGCGCGGATGCGGTCGAGGAACGCGGCACGGATGATGCAGCCGCCCCGCCAGATCTTCGCCACCGCGCCCAGGTCGATGTCCCAGCCGTATTCGGCGGCGGCGTCGCGGATCATCGTCCAGCCCTGGTCGTAGGCGATGATCTTGGAGGCGTAGAGGGCCTGCTCGACTTGGTTGGTGAAGCGGTCGGTCTCATGCTCGCGCAGCGGCTGATGGGTGCCGCCGGGCAGCGGACGGTACGCCGCGCGCAGCTCGGCACGCGAGGAGGCGACGCGGGCGAAGGTGGCCTGCGCGATCCCGGTCACCGGGCTGCCCAAGTCCAGCGCCGTCTGCACGGTCCAGCGTCCGGTGCCCTTTTGCTCCGCAGCATCCTTGACGATGTCCACGAACGGCCGGCCGGTGTCGGGGTCGGTGTGCGCGAGAACCTCGGCGGTGATCTCGATCAGGTACGAATCGAGCCGCCCCTTGTTCCAGGACCGGAAGACCTCGGCGATCTGCGCGGGGCTCAGTTCCGTGACTTCGCGCAGCAGGTGGTAGGCCTCGGCGATCAGCTGCATGTCGGCGTATTCGATGCCGTTGTGCACCATCTTCACGAAGTGCCCGGCGCCGTCCGCGCCGATGTGCGTGGCGCACGGGTCGCCGTCCACCTTCGCGCTGATCTTCTCCAGCATCGGGCCGAGCACGGCGTAGGACTCGGTCGAGCCGCCGGGCATGATGGAGGGCCCGTGCAGGGCGCCCTCCTCGCCGCCGGAGACCCCGGTGCCCACGAAGTGGATGCCGCGTTCGCGCAGCGCGGCCTCGCGGCGGCGGGTGTCGGCGAAGTGCGCATTGCCGCCGTCGATGATCATGTCGCCCTCGTCCAGCAGCGGGGCGAATTCGTCGATCACCGCGTCGGTCGGCTCCCCGGCCTTCACCATGACCATTAGCCGGCGGGGACGCTCCAACGCCGCCACGAAGTCCTGCGCCGACTCGGCCGGCACGAACGTGCCCTCGTGTCCGTACTGCTCGATCAGCGCCCGGGTGCGCGAGGGGGTGCGATTGTGCACCGCGACCGTGTAGCCGTGCCGGGCGAAATTGCGGGCCAGATTCCGGCCCATCACCGCCAACCCGGTGACCCCGATCTGCGCCGATGCCTCCATGCTGCGCCTCCTTCGTCGGTGTGCTGCTCGACCTCGAGTACGGCTGGACGTCCGGGCCGGTTCGACGCCGCCTACCCGCCTGCGGGCCGCTCACCGAGTCCTGCGACAGCCGCAGCGACACATGCGACGACAATAGAACAGGTCGGTATCCACAGCGCGGGAGCGGATAGGAGCCAGTCGGATGACCAGCGCGAACAGCTCAGCTCAGGGTGATGATGCGAACGGCGCGGCCGAGGTCGTGCCGCTGCGGACCTTTGGCGACCGGTTGCTCGACGAAGCCCGCGCCGCGGGCTCCGGACGCGCCGCCCGCACGATCATCGCGCTGCCCGGCCTGCGCACCACGCTGCTCGCACTCGCCGCGGGCCGGGAACTGGCGGAGCATCAGGCGCCGGGTTCCGCCACCATCGCCTGCCTCAGCGGCGAGGCCACGCTCGCGACCGGCGACCGCGAGTGGCGGCTGCGCGCGGACGACGCGGTAGCCATTCCGCAGGAACGTCACCGGCTGCTCGCCGAGCGCGACACGCTGGTACTGCTGACCGTGCGGCTCGACTGAGCTGCACTGCCGGATCGGGCTGGACTGCGCAAACGGGCTGGACTGCGCAATCGGGACGCGGCTTTACGCGCGAGTCGCGGCGTGCTCTACGTCGGCAAGTGCGGTACCTGTCACGATGTCACCAGCACAGGGGCGACAGCAGGGGATGGAGGCGCGGCGCGGTGAGCCTGGCCGGGTTGGCGCTGGTCCTCGCGCTCGGGCTGGCCGGGCCGCTGCTGGCCACTGCGAAGCGGGCCGGTATCCCGGTCGCTGTCGGCGAGATCGCGGCCGGTGTGGCGGCGGGGCGTACCGGACTGCGCTGGATCGATCCGGGCGAGCCGGTGCTCTCTTTCCTCGCCTCGGCGGGCTTCGGACTGATCATGCTCGTGGCGGGCAGCCATGTGCCGCTGCGAGATCCGGCGCTGCGCCTGGCTCTGCGCCGCGGCGCGCTGCTGGCGCTGTTCACCGGGGCGCTCGCGGTGGCCGCGGGTTACGGCGTCGCGGCGCTCTTCGGCACCGGACACGCGCTGCTGTACGCCGTGCTCTTCGCTTCCAGTTCGGCGGCGCTGATCATGCCGGTGATCGATGAGGCGCAGCTGGATGCGCCGCCGGCGCTCGCCACGATCGTGCACGTGGCTATCGCGGACACCGCCTGCATCGTGCTGCTGCCGCTCGCCGAGCAGCCGGAACGCGCCGGCCGGGCCGCGCTCGGAGTGCTGGCCGTGCTGGGCGCGGGTGCAGTCCTGCTGTTGGTCACTCGGGCGGTCGGGCGGCGCGGACTGCTGACTCGGATGCGCGAGCTCAGCCGTCGAATGCACTTCGGGCTCGAGCTTCGGGTGCAGCTGATCACGGTTTTCGCGCTGGCCGGGTTGGCGCAGCGGCTCGGCGTGTCGGTGATGCTCGCAGGGTTCGCCGCCGGGCTCGCGCTCGCGGCGCAGGGCGCGCCGCACCGGTTGGCCCGCCAGTTGTTCGCGGTCACCGACGGCTTTCTCGGCCCGGTGTTCTTCGTGTGGCTCGGCGCGTCGCTGGACCTGCGTGCTTTGGGCGCACATCCGCGGATGATCGCGCTGGCCGGCGTCCTGGCAATGGCGAGCGTCGCGGCTCACGCGGCAGCGGTCCTGCTGCGCCAACCGCTTGCGCTGGCCGTTCTGGCCGCCGCACAGCTCGGTGTGCCGGTAGCCGCGGTCACCATCGGTTCCACCGCCGGCTTGCTGCGGCCCGCGGAGGGCGGCGCGATCCTCACCGCGGCGTCGATCACGGTAGCCACGACCGGGTGGGCCGGGGCTCGGGCGCGCCATGAGCCGGATCTCAGCCTGAGCGGCAACCGCGACCAAGTCGCTACCGGCCAGTAACGCCACCCGAGCGCACTACGTGCCAAACTCCGGTGCGGGGCTTCGGGGACTGCGGGCCAGCTGCGAGGGATGACATGAGTGGCAATCGGGACATAGACCAGTCGGAGTGGCAGCGCTGGCAATCGCAGTCGCGGCGCAAGCCGGCAGCGGGTGCGCCACACCCGACAAACAGCGCGTTCTATTTCGTTGGCGTGTTGATCGCAGACCTGTTCATCGTGGGCATCGCATTCATGGCCGCGATCGGCATCGGATTTCAAAGCTGGAGTGAACCCCAGCAGGTGGCCCAGGGCCTCGCCGCGAAGCAGGAGGGGCAGGTGCTGACCGGCGCGGCGATTGCGTGCGCGCTTTTGGTACTCGTCGGAGTGTTGGCTTGGACTCGGCGTGCGGTAGTCGCCACAGCATTCCAAGTCATCGTCATCATCACCGTGCTCGTAGTCGCCGGCTCCATGGCAGCCAACTACCACCACATCGCGCAGACCTCAAGCGGCCAGCTACCCGGATTTCGCCTACGTATTGACTCGTGTATTGACGCGCGGTAGCGGACCGCGTACCGTCCCACATCTAGTAAGGGAACTTTCCTAACCGTGCGCCGGGTTGCCGCCCGGCGCACGGTGCGCCAATCCCACATCCACACGTTCATCAGCCACACAGCCACGCACCCACCCGTTTTCCCTGGGACGGAGCCCGCAGTCATGCGCAAGCTGCCCACGCTCGCCGCGCTCGCGGCAGTATCAACCCTCGTACCGGTCGGCCTGGTCGCCCTCGGTGCGAACTCCGCGAACGCGGCCGGAACCTTCCCGGCGCACTACGCGGCCCCCTACCTGCAGATCGCCAGCGGCGACGCGGGCGACATGGCCGCTGACCTGTCCGCGAGCGGCGACAAGTTCTACACGCTGGCCTTCCTGACCCCGAAGTCCGGCTGCACGCCCGAATGGGAGGACGGCGGCGACTCGGTCGGCGCGTTCAGCAGCCAGATCAACTCGCTGAAATCGGCCGGCGGCAACGTGATCATCTCCTTCGGCGGAGAAGCCGGCGGCGAGCTGGCCCAGACCTGCACCTCGGTGTCGAACCTGACCGCCGCCTACAAGAAGGTGGTGGACACCTACGGCGTCACACGGCTCGACTTCGACATCGAGGGCAGCGTGCTGGACGACACCACCTCCAACACCCGCCGCGCCCAGGCGCTCGCCGCGCTGCAGGCCGCAGAGCCCAACGTGCAGATCGACTTCACCGTGCCGGTCGACCCCACCGGCCTCGAGTCCAACGCGGTCAATCTGCTCAAGGGCGCCAAGAGCAAGGGCGTGAAGGTCAACCTCGTCAACATCATGACGATGGACTTCGGCGACGGGGAGAACGCGCTGGCCGACGCCGAGTCCGCGGCGAACGGGACCGTGCCGCAGCTCGAATCGGTCTACGGCGTCTCCTCGTCGCAGGCCTGGAACATGCTCGGGCTCACGCCGATCGCCGGGCACAACGACGACAACGAGAACTTCACCCAGTCCAACGCCGGCACGCTGGAGAGCTTCGCCGCGAGCCACGGCGTGCAGGAACTGGCCTTCTGGGAGGTCGACGGCTACGACAAGGGCACCGGTTACGCCTACTCCAAGACCTTCAACAAGATCACCGGCGCAAGCACCGGCGGGGGCGGAGGCGGCGGCCACGCCTATGTCGGCGCGCAGTCCGGCAAGTGCATCGACGACAACAACTCCAGCACCACCGACGGCACCCAGCTGGAGATCTACACCTGCAACGGCGGCGCGAACCAGTCGATCGCGATCAGCGGCAGCACGGTGCAGGTCGAGGGCAAATGCTTCGACGCCCACAACAACCAGACCACGAACGGCACCGCCGTCGAGATTTACACCTGCAACGGCGGTGCCAATCAAAACTGGACCTACAACTCGGCCGCCGGCACCTTCGTCGGCGCCCAGTCCGGCAAGTGCATCACCGTCCAGAGCGCCAGCACCGCGAACCTCGCCAAGCTGATCCTGTACACGTGCAACGGCGGAGCAAACCAGAAGTGGACTGCTCAGTAGGACAGTAGGCGGTAAGACAGCAGGGCAGTACGACGAAACCTGGCCGCGTCGACCTCATCGCCCACCGGAGCAATGGCTCACAGGGTGATGAGGTCGGCGCTGCCCGATGCGACCGCCAGGGCGAGCGTGCCGTTGTGGACACGCAGCCTGTTGGCCGGGCGATAGGGCAGTCGGCCGGCGCGGTCGACGCTCACGCCCTGGATCTGCACGCCCTGAGCGCTGGCGAGCGATTTGCCGGTCAAGTGCACGACGGTCGCGCTCGCACCAGAGCGGCCGCCGGTGAAGCGGATGGCGATGTTCACCGACGCAGCCGTGGTGGCGTCCTTCTCGATGACGGCGACCCTGATCTTGCCGTCGTCACCGCGCACCGCGTACGCGGTCAGGTTCGGCGCGGTCCCGGAGCCGCCGCTGGAAATCCGCACCGGCAGGAACCGGCCGGAGCCCATGCGATCGGCCAGGTAGAGGCCGTAGTATTCGGGCGCCGCGGTGTAGATCTTGGCGGTCTCGTCAGTCGCGTTGGCGGCGCAGATCGGCGTGTAGATCTGGAACTTGCCGTTGTACAGCGGAGCGTCGCACACGCCGAGGCCGCCGTGGAAGTTCAGGCCATTGAATCCGTCCTGCGCCATCAGCAGGCTGTAATCCAGCGACCACAGCGCCGAGGCGTACGTGTCGCTGACTGCGGTGATGCCGCCGCCCGCGGCCGAGTTGGTCTCATCGATGCGGATCGGCAGGCCGGCGGCGCGTGCGCCCGCGAGTTCCTGCGACACGTTCGCGACCTCGCTCGCGTCGGTCTGCGGCGAGAGCAGCTGGGTCGCGGTCGATCCGCCCGAGACGCTGTAGCCGTGGATCGTGAGCAGGTTGAGCCGGTTCTTTTCGGCCGCCGCGAACTGGGAGACCCAGGCGCCAGTGGTGGTCGGCGAGCTGACATCTGGTCCGACCAGCGGCGTGTTTCCGGCTGCCGCGGCGCAGGCCTGCCAATCCGGGAGGTACTGCGGGTAGCCGTAGGGCGCGGTACGCAGGCCGTTGTGGGCCCAGTCGTTCGGTTCGTTGCCGCACGCGGCGCCGAGCAACTTACTTCCCAGCATGGACTTGAGCGTGGCTGCCTCGTCGGTAGCCAGCGAAGCGTCGTAGTGCCCGAGGTTGATGCCAACCTCGGTGCGCCAACCGGTGGCGTCGACGAAGTGACCGAGCCGCGCGATGTCGGCCGGGCCGACGACGTCCTTGACCCAGGTGGGCAGCGGTTGCGGCGGGGGCTGTCCGGCAGGCTCCCAGAGGGTGTCACGGTCGAGGGTGTTGCCGCCGATGCGCAGGTTGCCGGAGCCGAGGGTGCGCAGCAGGTTGACCAGGTTGCCGGTGCCCGCGTCGAAATTGCCGACGCCGAGTTCTCGCATTTCGTAGGAAAGGCCTACGAAATCCTGCGGCAGCACGCCGTAAGGGTGCGCGGTGTCAATGGTGAGAGTCACTTGCGCCGGTGGGGCGGCGGGCGACGCGACCGGCGCGTCGGGTATCGCGGCAGCACCTGCGGTGCCGGTGCAACAGAGCGCTGCAAGGGTGAGGGCGGTGGTGGCGGGCGCCGTGCGTCGTCGTTGAGCGATGGGCATGGTGGCCAACCTCGTCTTTCACATATGTGAATTGAATTCAGAAACATGACCACTGGTCACGCTACGCGCCCGTGAAAGCGCCGACAAGCGTTACAGTCGCCGTTTCATCGGGGCTTCTGAGCGCTTTTGGGCGGCGTTCCTGAGTAAGCGTCAGTTGATGGCACAGGGCCTTGTGATCAACCGGGTACCGCCGCCATGATGGGTGACCGCTCTGCGTCTGGAGGGAGCGAGCAACGTTCAGCAAGCGCAATTCATCCGGTGCGGCCGGATATGAACAGGATCAGGACGTGCAGTTCCAATACCCGCCGCGCCGGCTTTTGCGAGGCGTTCCACTCTCTCGGCTGGCCTCAGCCGCTGCACTTCTCGGTGCGGTGGTCGGCGGCGTCATCGCCGTTGGCATCCTTGGCCACACCGGGAACAACCGCGGCACGCCGCCGCCCGCCGTCGTCCCGGTCATCGGCCCGACGAACCCGGCGACCCTGCCAACGTCCAACGGCGCCTTCGGCACAAGCCCGAGCCCGAGCGCGACCTCTGTCTCGGCGACGCCGAGCGCGCCGGCGAGCACGATCCGTGTCTCCGCCGCACCGTCGCCGACCCGCCTCGCACCGACGGCATACGAGGGCGATTCCCCCGCGAACATCCTGGCCGACGGCACGTACATCGGCCCCTGCTCCGGCTGTCCCGACGGCACGAAGGTCCGCCACGTCGGCGGCGGCAGCACCCTGACCTTCCCGAACGTGAAGGCCTCGGTCGCGGGCAGCTACACGCTGACCATCGCCTACGCCGACGGCGACGCCTCCGGCGGCCGCGACGCCATCGTGACGGTGGACAGCGCGTCCGTCGACGTCTTCTTCACCTCCAATGGACAGTGGAACACCGCGCAGACGCTCACGCTGACGGTGCATCTCAACAGCGGGTTGAACAGCATCGAGTTCGGCAACCCGAAGGCGATGGGACCTGACATCGCCGAGATCGTGATCTGATTCCCTTCTTGCCAAGGCGCGGCGGCTGACGTACTTTCCTCATCGCGAAGTTTTTCGCGCACGGCCGTTATGAGGGTGGCGGCCATATTCGCCCCCTTATAAGCATTGGCCGTGGAGGTTCTCTCATGAGGTTCCGAAAAGGAACCAGATCTACCCGCGCGCTCGCAGCCGTGGCCGCCGCGACCGCAGCCACTCTCGTCGGCGCTCTCGCGGTCGTGGTGCTGCCGACCGCCGCGAGCGCGGCAGCCGGGCCGGGCAGCTACACCATCGTCAACGCCGGGAGCACCCATCTGTGCCTGGACCTGCCCGGCTCCAGCACGTCCGCCGGCGCGCCGCTCGACCTGCAGACCTGCGCCGGGTCAGCCAACCAGGTGTGGACGCTGACCAGCGCGAGCACCGGTTACACGATCACCTCGCCGGTCAGCGGGCTGTGCCTGGGCATCGCGGCGGCCTCGACCAGCGCGGGCAAGGCGGTACAGCAACAGACCTGTGACGGCTCCGCGAACCAGCAGTGGACGCTCAACGCCAGCGGCACCAACTACCAGCTGATCGACGTCAACAGCGCCAAGTGCATGAACGCCTCCGGCAGCGGCACGTCCGCCGGAACCGCGGTGGTGCAGAACAGCTGCGACAGCAGCATCACGAAGCAGTGGACTCTCAACGCGGCCTCGGGTACCACCCCGACGCCGAGCGCCACCGGCACCTCGAGCGCGAGCGCGTCGCCGTCAGCGAGTTCGAGCCCGACGCCGCCGCAGCCGGGCGAGCCGAGCGTGCCCGGCACCTGTACCCCGCTGTCCGCCCAGCTGGCGAAGCCGGCCAACGAGCAGTTCACCAGTGCGCAGGAGTCCTCGCCCCCTGACACCGCGCGCATCCAGGCGGCGCTCAACAGCTGCACCGGAACCGGCAAGGCGGTCGAGTTGACCGCGAGCGGCGGCAACAACGCCTTCCTCTCCGGCCCGCTCACAGTCAACGCCGGCGAGGTGCTGCTGGTCGACTCCGGCGTCACGCTCTACGCCTCCCGCAATCCCGCCGACTACCAGGTCTCCGGCCAGCCGAAGTGCGGCACGCTCGGCGCTTCTGACGGCAGCACGCTCGGAACCGCGACCGGGTGCGTTCCGTTCATCGCGGTGCGCGGCAACAACTCCGGGATCATGGGCACCCAGAACGGCTCCGGGAGCCAAGGCGTGATCAACGGCCGCGGCGACCAGGACATGCTCGGCACCAGCACCACGTGGTGGGCGCTGGCCGAATCGGCGCACAGCAAGACCACCACGCAGCAGGAGAACCCGAAGCTGATCACGGTCTTCGGCGCGTCGAGCGTGACGATGTACCACATCAGCCTGACCAACTCGCCGATGTTCAACGTGCTGCTGGACGGCGGCAGCGGGTTCACCGCCTGGGGCGTGCGGATCGACAATCCGGACAACGCGCGCAACACCGACGGCTTCGACCCCAACAGCGCTAGCAATGTCCTGATCACCGACAGCTATATCAACACCGGTGACGACGGGATCGCGGTCAAGGCCGACGCGGGCGGCGCCGCGAGCCACGTCACCGTCAGCAACACCAGTTTCTGGGGCATCCACGGCCTGTCGGTCGGCAGCCAGACCAACGGCGGCGTGCAGGACGTGACCTTCTCCGGCAACTACATCCACGGCGGCAAGGACATCCACGGCAACACCGCCTCCAGCAACAACGGCGTGCGGGTCAAGAGCGACACCAGCTTCGGCGGTACTGTCTCCGGCGTCAGTTTCGTCAACACCTGCGAGACCGGAGTGGAGCACCTGATCCTGATCGATCCGCAGTACCTGAGCGGGAACGGCTCGACCGTGCCGAACTTCGCCAACATCACCATCAATGGCCTGAAGTCGGTCAGCTCCTCCTCGGGCAAGTCGACCCTCGACGGCTACTCCGCCGCGTATCCGCTCGGCCTGACCCTGGAGAACGTCCAACTGGACGCCACCAAGGTCACCGCGCAGTACGCGAACATCAAGATCTACAACGCCAACATCGCGCCCTCGGGCACCGGCGTGACGGTGACCAGCTTCACCGGCTCCGGCAGCGTGCCCAGCTGCGCCAGCTTCCCGAGCTGGCCTGGGCTGTAACCGCACCAGAGCACGACCGCGAGCGGCGGGCCGCCGGTTCTTACTGGCGGTCCGCCTCGCCGAATCCGGACAGGATCACGCCGGGAACCTGGTCGGCGGGCAGCGGGCGGGCGAAGTAGTAGCCCTGCCCGGTGTCCGCGCCGAGCTTGCGCAGCGTCTCGGCCTGCGCCGCGGTTTCCACGCCCTCCGCGATCACCATCATGCCGCACGCCCGAGCCAGGTTGATCAGGCTGCTGACGATCGGTTCCTCGGAGCTTTCCTGCGCCGCGCCGTCACCCGCGCCGGCCGTGGGTATGAGTCCCTTGACGAACGAGGAGTCGATTTTCAGCGTGTGCGCAGGCAGCCTGCGCAGATAGGCCAGGTTCGAGTAGCCGGTGCCGAAGTCGTCGATCGCGATGCGGACGCCGAGGTCCGACAGCTCCCGCAGGCGTTGCACCGCGGGCCGACCGCGCTTGCCCGGTTCCATCACCGCGCTCTCGGTCAGCTCCAGCTGGAGGCGGGCCGGCGGCAGTCCTCCGGCGTCCAGCGCGGCGCGGACCTCCTGCACCAGCCCGGGGTCGCGCACCTGACGCACCGCCACATTCACGGAAACGGTCACCGGCGCGCCGTCGGGCGGCCGCGGCCAGGTCGCCGCCTCGGCGACCGCGCGGTGCAACACCCAGCGGCCGAGCGCCACGATGACGCCGGTCTCCTCGGCCAGCGCCACGAAACGGCCGGGGCCAAGCAGCCCGTGCTCCGGATGGTTCCAGCGCACCAGCGCCTCGAACGACCGGACCCGCTGGTCGGCCAAGTCCACGATGGGCTGATACTCCAGGAACAGCTCGCCGCGCTCCAGCGCGCCGGGCAGTTCCTGCGAGAGCGCGTAGCGCGCGACCTGCCTGGCGTTGCGCTGCGGGTCGAACAGCGCCCAGCGGTCGCGCCCAGCCGCCTTGGCCCAATACAGCGTGATGTCGGCGGCACGCAGCACCTCACTCGGGCCGGCGCCGGTGACCGGTTGCTCCACGATGCCGACGCTCGCGGTGACGGTCAGCTCGCGCCCGTCGAGCACGATCGGTTGGCGG
>Ga0134126_10002947_pt1 | contig 21404 bp, 18 predicted proteins | sample KB31752_FD_96881 | JGI IMG/M metagenome (GOLD analysis project Ga0134126, IMG submission 96881) | Terrestrial soil microbial communities with excess Nitrogen fertilizer from Kellogg Biological Station, Michigan, USA - KB3-175-2 | ecosystem: Environmental > Terrestrial > Soil > Unclassified ... | reverse complement strand
TAGGGAAACGGCCCGCCGTCGTGAATGCGCCGCAGCGTGGTGCGTGCTTCCTGCGGGAGGTCTGCAACCGTGATCTCCGTGCGTCCGGCGCCGCCGGAATGCTCGCGAGCGATCGCCGGTGCGGGGAGGGCGACCGCTGCAACGACGCCCGCCAGGACCACCGCGGCAAGCGTCCCGCGCATGTCAACCGGCGTGCGCGTGCTGCGTATCGGACGCGCGCACGCGCAGGTGCAGGTCGCGAAGCTGCTGCTCGGTGACCGGTGTCGGCGCTCCGACGAGCAGGTCCTGGCCGCGCTGGGTCTTCGGAAACGCAATCACGTCGCGAATGGACTCGGCACCGCACATCAGCGCGACGATGCGGTCGAGCCCGAACGCAATGCCGCCGTGCGGCGGCGCGCCGTAGCGCAGCGCGTCGAGGAGGAAGCCGAACTTGCGGCGCTGGTCGTCGGCGCTCAGGCCGAGCGACTCGAACACCCGCGCCTGCACCTCGGGGCGATGGATGCGCACCGACCCGCCGCCGATCTCCCAGCCGTTCATGACGACATCGTAGGCTTTCGCAAGCGCGCTTCCCGGGTCGGCTGTGAAGCGCAGGTCGTGACCGTCCTTGGGCGCGGTGAACGGATGATGGCGCGCACCCCAGGCGCCGGTCGCCTCGTCCTGCTCGAACATCGGGAAGTCGACGACCCACAGCGGCTTCCAGCCTGATTCCGCAAGCCCGCGCAGACGTCCGATGTGCACGCGCAGCGCTCCGAGCGCATCGGCGACGATCTTCGCGCGGTCGGCACAGAAGAAGATCAGGTCGCCGTCGACTGCGCCGCAGCGCTCGAGGATCGCGCGCAGCACGGGCTCCGCAAGAAACTTGACGATCGGCGACTGCAGCCCTGCGTCGTTCGGCCTGGACGCGTCGTTGACGCGGATCCACGCGAGCCCCTTCGCGCCGTGGGCCGCGACGAACGGCGCGCAGTCGTCGATCTCCCTGCGCGTCATCGCGCCGCCCCCGGGGATACGCAGTGCCGCGACGCGGCCGTTGGCGAGCTCGGCCGCCTGACGGAACACCTTGAACTCGGCCTCGCGCACGACGTCGGTGAGCTCGGTCAACCTGAGCGCGATCCGCAGATCGGGCTTGTCGGAACCGTAGTCGCGCATCGCGTCGGCGTAGGCGAGCACAGGGAACGGGTCGGGAAGCTCAACGGCGAGCGTCTCGCGGAACATCGTCCGGACGAGATCCTCCATCAGCGCGCGGATCTCGGTCTCGTCGAGGAACGAAGTCTCGACGTCGATCTGCGTGAACTCCGGTTGGCGGTCGGCGCGGTTGTCCTCGTCGCGGAAGCACTTGACGATCTGGTAGTAGCGGTCGAAGCCCGCCATCATCAGCATCTGCTTGAAGAGCTGCGGCGACTGCGGCAATGCGTAGAACTCGCCGTGATGCAGGCGCGATGGCACGAGGAACTCGCGCGCGCCCTCGGGCGTCGACTTGTAGAGCACGGGGGTCTCGATGTCGACGAAACCGTGCGCGTCGAGAAAGCGCCGCGCCGACGCCGCGGCGCGGTGGCGCAGCCGCAGGTTGCTCTGCATCACGGGGCGCCGCAGGTCAATGACGCGATGCTGCAGACGCACCGTCTCGGACAGGTTCTCGTCGTCGAGCGAGAACGGCGGCGTCGCCGATGCATTGAGGATCTCGATCGAGTGCGCGAGCACCTCGACCTCGCCCGACACGAGGTTCGGGTTCACCGTCCCCTCGGGGCGCGCGCGCACCGCACCTTCGATCGCGATGCAGTATTCGTGGCGCAGCTTCTCGGCGACGGCGAAGCTCTCGGGACGGTCGGGGTCGAAAACGACCTGCAGCAGCCCCTCGCGGTCGCGCAGGTCGACGAAGATCACCCCGCCGTGGTCGCGCCTGCGGTGCACCCAGCCGGTGACCGTGACGTTCCGGCCGAGGAAGCTGCGATCGATGCGCCCGCAGTAGTCAGTGCGTTCCAACGTGCTCTCCGGTCCGTGCCGCCGCCGCGCGTGCCGAGCGCGTGCCGATGCGCGGTGCGACGACGCCCATCGAGATGATGTACTTGAGCGCTTCGTCGACCGTCATGTCGAGCTCGTGCACCTGCGCGATCGGGAGCATCACGAAATAGCCGCCGGTCGGGTTCGGCGTCGTCGGAACGTACACGCTCAGGTATTCGCCACTGAGGTAGCTCATCACCGCCGGCGCCGGAGCTCCGGTGAGGAAACCGATCGTCCAGCACCCGGGGCGCGGGAACTCGACGAGGAGCGCCTTGCGGAATGCGTTTCCTCTGCCCGAGAGCAGCGTGTCGCTCACCTGCTTCACCGACGAGTAGATCGACTTCACGAACGGGATGCGCCCGAGGATCGCCTCCCACGCGTGAATCAGCCGCTGGCCGAAGAAGTTCGCGGCCACGACTCCGGTCAGGAACAGGATCACGAACGCGACGACGACGCCGAGACCCGGGATGTCGAAGCCGAAGAGCTGGCGCGGCTGCAGGCTCGTCGGCAGCACGAGCAGGATCTGGTCGAGCGACGACAGCAGCCAGTGGATGACCCAGATCGTGATGCCGAGTGGCACCCAGACGATCAGACCGGCAATCAGGTAGCGCTTCAAGCCGAGCTACCCGATGCCGAACCCGTCGGGGTCGTGCCGCTCGACGTCGAGCTTCCGGCGGCGGCTTTCGATTCGCCCGACTTTGAATCGCTCGACGAGCGGCGTTCACTCGTCGCCGCGGCGCCTTCGGAACCCGCCGTGCCGCCGGAACCGGGCGCACCGCCGTCGGGTCCCGCACCCGCACGGTCGCTGCCGCCCTTCGCTCCATCGCCCGCACCTTCTGCGGCCGGTTTGCCCTTCGCGCCGCCGTCGCCGGCGCCGGCGCCGGAAGACCCATCCGGCGCCTTTGCCGCACGTTTCGCGCCGCTGTTGCGAAAATCGGTGACGTACCAGCCCGAGCCCTTCAACTGGAAGCCCGCCGCCGAGACGAGCTTCACGAGATCGGGTCGATGGCAATGCGGGCATTCGACCTGCGGCGGATCGGAGAACTTCTGCAGGACTTCGATCTGGTGGCCGCAGGAGGAGCAACGGTACTCGTAAATCGGCATGGCGTGGCGCTCGCGCGACCGCCGGGGTCGCCTGCGAAGCGTTTGATTAGCAAGGGATAATGATAGCATCCGTGCTCGGACCCACGATCGCGCCGCGAGCGGCTGCGATCATCGGCGAACCGCCGTGTCGCAATCGTCTTCGTCATTGGTCGATGGCCATGCATTGGATCTGGTGGATCGCTGCGGTTGTCCTGGTCGGCGCCGAACTCGCCACCGGGACGTTCTATCTGCTGGCGATCGCCATCGCGCTGGCGCTGGGCGGCCTCGCCGCGTGGCTCGGTGCAGCCGAGTCGACGCAACTGCTGATTGCCGGAGCGCTGTCGATCGCCGGCCTCGTTGTAGCGCATTTGTGGCGCCGCCGGCACGGCGAACCGCGCGCGATGCCTTCGCTCGACATCGGGCAGTCGGTCAGCGTCCACGCATGGAAGGCCGACGGCACCGCGCGAGTCGAATATCGCGGCTCGCACTGGGATGGCGTGCTCGCCACGCCCGACACGCCGAAGAGCGCAACGATGTACATCGTCGGCATGCGCGGCTCGACGCTCGTCCTCGGCGCCGGTCCGCGGTGATGCGTACCCGGCTCGACGCGCCGTCCACGGCGCCGCTTCGCTGATCCGACCCCGCTCAGGAGAACCTTCATGCCCATCGGCTCGTCGCTCGTCACGCTGATCCTGTTCATCGTCATCCTGATCGCAGTCGTCAAGACGATCCGCGTCGTGCCGCAGCAGCGTGCGTGGATTGTCGAGCGGCTCGGCCGCTTTCACGCGGTGCTGCAGCCGGGGCTCAATTTCGTCGTCCCGTTGGTCGATCGCGTCGCCTATCGCCACGACCTGCGCGAGATCCCGCTCGACGTGCCGCCGCAGGTGTGCATCACGAAGGACAACACGCAGCTTCAGGTCGACGGGATCCTCTACTTCCAGGTGACCGACGCGCGGCTCGCGTCCTACGGCTCGACCAACTACGTACTCGCGATCACCCAGCTCGCGCAGACGACATTGCGCAGCGTGATCGGCCGCATGGAACTCGACCGCACGTTCGAGGAGCGCGACCAGATCAACGCGGCGGTGGTGTCGGCGCTCGATGCCGCCGCGCCGAGCTGGGGCGTCAAGGTGCTGCGCTACGAGATCAAGGACCTGACCCCACCGGCCGAGATCCTGCGCGCGATGCAGGCGCAGATCACCGCCGAGCGCGAGAAGCGCGCCGTGATCGCGACCTCCGAAGGCAAGCGGCAGGAGCAGATCAACCTCGCCGAAGGCGCGCGCGCGGCAGCGATCGCCCAGTCGGAGGGCGAGAAGCAGGCCGAGATCAACAACGCCCAGGGTCAGGCGACCGCGACGCTGGTCAAGGCCGAAGCGACCGCGAAGGCGATCCGCCAGGTCGCCGAGTCGATCGGCGCCCAGGGCGGCATGCAGGCGGTGAACCTGCGCGTCGCCGAGCAGTACATCGAGCAATTCGGCAATCTCGCACGCACCAACAACACGCTGATCCTGCCGGCCAACGTCGCCGACATCGCCGGGCTCATCGCGACCGCGATGACCGTGGTCAAGGGCGCTTCGCCGCCGGCATCGGCGCCGGGCCGCGCCTGACACGGAGCTCGCTCATGGAAATCAGACAAAGCACATTCATCGTCACCGGCGGCGCGTCGGGCCTCGGCGCCGCGACGGCGAAGATGATCGTCGAAGGCGGCGGTCGCGTGGTGATCGCCGATCTCAAGGAGGACGAAGGGACGGGGCTCGCGGCGAGCCTCGGCGCCTCGGCGCGCTTCGTGCGCACCGACGTGACGAGCGAGGAGAGCGCTGTCGCAGCAGTGCGTGCGGCGCGCGAGGCGTTTGGCGCCGTGCACGGCCTCGTCGCCTGCGCGGGCATCGTCCACGGCGAGAAGGTGGTGGGCCGCGAGGGGCCGCACACGCTCGCCGGCTTCGTGCGCGCGATCAACATCAACCTCGTCGGGACCTTCAACGTGCTGCGGCTCGCCGCGGCTGCGATGGCCGACAACGCACCCAACGCCGACGGTGAGCGAGGCGTGATCGTCAATACCGCATCGGTGGCCGCGTTCGACGGCCAGATCGGACAGGCGGCCTACTCGGCGTCGAAGGCGGGTGTGGTCGGGATGACGCTGCCGATCGCGCGCGAGCTTGCAAAGAGCGGCATTCGCGTGATGACGATCGCGCCCGGCATCTTCGAGACGCCGATGATGGCGAGCCTCGCTCCCGACGTGCAGGAGGCGCTGGGCAAGATGGTCCCGTTCCCGCCGCGCCTCGGCCGTCCGCGCGAGTTCGCTGCGCTGGTACGGGCGATCGTCGAGAACCCTATGCTGAACGGCGAGGTGATCCGCCTCGACGGGGCAATCAGAATGGCGCCGAAGTAGGCGCTGCGGCTGCCGCGGCGGACGCCGCGCGCGTTTCCTTGGCGACGATCGACAGCGTCGCCCAGCACCAGTCGCCGCGCTGTTCGACGACGTTGCGCAGCGTGATCGTGTAGATCGAACGCGGCGTCGTCAGGATGAGCTCGCGGCCGGCCGAGTAGTCGGCGACCGGGAGGATCACCGACTTCGCGAGCACCGGCTTGTGATGTCGCGACGGCGGCGGAAGGTAGAGGGCAGCGATCGCCGGCCCCAGCATCGCGGTGTCGAGCCCTTCGACCTCCATGCCGCTGCCGTTGGCGCCGCCGCGCTTCGGACGCAGGCGGACTGCCTTGAAGTGATCGCAGATCAGCGAGACGCCGATCTCGGTCCTCCCCGCTGGCAGGCGCTTCAGGCGGCGCGTGACGCCGAGGCGCCAGCGCGCGATGTCCGACTGGCGCACGGCGATCAGAGCACCGAGCGCGCGTCCCGGCGCGAGTTCGCCTTGCGCGACGATGCGCAGGCCCGATGTGCTGCGGTCGGTCACCTGCCAGATCGTGTGATCACCGACAGCGAGCGTTGCGCACAGTGTGTCGCTGGCAGCCGCGGTCGCCGGGCGGGGCCACGACGATCGCGAATACCCGGCCTGCCGCGTCGAACGCAGCTCGATGACATTGCCGGCGGGATCGTCCTCGTCGGCGAAATCGTGTTCCTTGCGCAGGTGGTGAATTGCAGCGAGGCCGACGCGCACGCGGGCGGGCACCTCGCACACTTCGCGCGGCTCGGATCGCATCTCGCCTGCCCGATTGGTCGCCATCGCGATGCGCATCTTCTCGAGCACGCTGACGCGCTCGCGTGCGACGACTCCGGTCATGTTGTCAGCGTCGAGCGCTCCGCGCTCGGCGGCGATCGCCGAATCGAAGCAGCCGACCATCGGCGTCGTGTCGAGAAAACGCACCGAGGGGCCGCTGCGGCCACCGCTTCCGCGCGAGAGGCCACAGTCCGCGTTGAGATCGAGGGCGAAGTCCTCGTCGCTCGCCGGTGCCGGGGTGAGCTTGAGCCGCGAGCTGCACCCGCGAATCTGTCCGGTCGCCCAGTCGATCTGGGCCGCCGAGAGGTTGCCGCTGCCGAGCAGGTGCATCACGAGCGCGCAGATGTAATCACGCTCGATCGTCCGGTGGTGAACGCCCGGTGCATCGTCGCCCGCGGAAACGTGGAGCCGCTCGATGCCGAGCTCGGCCGCCCGCAGGTAGATCCGATGGAGGCTGCGCCACCGCGCGGGAATCCACGCTTGGTGGTTGCCGATGCGCAGCTTCGCGTCGGAAGTGTAGTGGTGCAGAACGCGCACCGTCAGACTCGGGACGATGGACTTCCAGGCAGCGTAGCGTTCGGCATCGAGTGCCGTGTCGAGCACGGTCTCGTAAGCGCTGATGAAACCGGTGATCAGATCGACGTTGGCCTTCCAGATCCGTTCCTGCAGCCCGCTGCCGAGCGTCGAAGCCTCGGCAATTTGGCGCGCGAGCTTGCGTCGATCGGGCCCCAGCGCACGGTCGACGTGCATCAGCGCGTGCGCGACGCCGTGGTCGATCGTCGCCTGGCCGTCGCGCAATTGCGCGAGCGCCTCGATGGCGAGCTGCGTACGCGTCATGACGTCGAGCGGAGGAAGCGCTTCGAGCCACAGCGTGGCCGATTTGACCGATTGGAAGGGGTGCGCGCCCGCGCGCCCGGGATTGAGAAAGGACAGCATGCGAAGCCCGAATACCGCGACTCCGGGCCAATCCCGGAGTGCATCAGCCTCGACGAAGCAAATCCGGTGCCAGGTCAGTCGCGCCGGGCGAGCGCGACCGCTGCGGCGATCATCGCGACGAAGAACACGAACGTCCAGCCGGCGATCGAGAGGCCGAGCAGCACCCAGCCTTTCTCGGCGCATTCGCCGCTGCCCTCGAGGACCTTGCGCACGACGTCGGTGAACGGGAGGGTGTCGAGCATGTAATTGAGGCCCGGCCCGCACGCCGGCACGAGGTCCTTCGGCAACGACTGCAGCCAGATCTGCCGGGCAGCGAAGAGTGCGCCGGCGCCAGCCGCGATCACGGTGAGGAACGCATAGAACGCCGCACCCGATCGCTTCGGGTTGTGCAGCGCTGCGAGCAGGAACACGATGCCGACCGCGATCACGGCGACGCGCTGGAAGATGCACAGCGGGCAGGGCTCGATGCCCTTACCGTATTGCAGCCACAACGCCCAGGCGATCAACGCCGCGCAGACGACGAAGCCGAGCACGTAGGCGGGCCGCCGCTGCGGCAGCACGATGAGCGCGAGCGCCGCAACGCCGATCGTCATCACCAGCACGCGGTACGACGCTTCCGATAGCGACGGCTCGCCACCGAACCAGCGAAAGAGCGCCTCCTGTCCGATCAGCGCGAGACAGAGGATCAGGGCGGCCCAGGGAAGGGGAATGGTCGGGTAACGGTTCATGTCGATTGCGAGAGGGCGAGTGCCTGGTCGAGGTCCCACAGTATGTCGTCGACCGATTCCAGCCCGACCGACAGACGGATCAGCTCGGGGAGCACCCCGGCCGCGCGCTGCTCGGCTTCGTCGAGCTGGCGATGCGTGGTCGACGCCGGATGGATGATCAGCGATTTCGCGTCGCCGATGTTGGCGAGATGCGACAGCATCTGTACCGCCTCGATGCAGCGCACGCCCGCCGCCGCACCGCCGCGAACGCCGAACGTGAGAATCGCACCGGCGCCATGCGGCAGGTAGCGGCGGGCGAGCGTGTACGACGGCGAGTCGGGCAGTAGCGGGTAGTTGACCCAGGCGACCGCCGGATGCGCGGCGAGGTGCCGGGCGACCGCGAGCGCCGATTCGCAGTGCCGCGGCATCCGGAGGTGCAGCGTCTCGATTCCCTGCAGCAGCAGGAAGGCAGACAGCGGAGCGAGCGTCGGCCCCAGCGTGCGCATCGCCTCCATGCGCATCTTCATCGTGAAGCCGAAGTCGCCGAAGGTTTCGTGGAAGATCACGCCGTGGTAGCCGCGCGACGGCTCGGTCATCTGCGGGAAGTGGCCGTTATCCCACGGGAAGCGTCCCGATTCGATGACGATGCCGCCCATCGTCGTGCCGTGCCCGCCGAGGTACTTGGTGAGCGAATGGACGACGATGTCGGCGCCGTGCTCGATCGGGCGGCACAGCCACGGTGACGCCATCGTGTTGTCGATGACGAGCGGCACGCCGCCCGCGTGCGCGATCTCGGCGAGCGCCGCGATGTCGACGACGTTGAGCTGCGGATTGCCGATCGTCTCGGCATAGACGGCCTTGGTGTTCGGGCGCAGCGCCGCGCGGACCGCATTGGTATCGCCGGTGTCGACGAACGTGGTCTCGATGCCGAGGTCGGCAAGCGTGACGGCGAGCTGCGAGTAGGTTCCGCCGTAGAGCGTGTGCGCGGCGACGAGGTGATCGCCCCTGCGTGCCAGCGTGAAGAAGACGAGCGACTGCGCCGCCATCCCGGTCGCCGCGGCAAGCGCAGCACGCCCGCCTTCGAGCGCCGCGACGCGCTCCTCGAGCGCGGCGACCGTCGGATTGGAGATGCGCGAGTAGACGTTGCCGAAGGTCTGCAGGTTGAACAGCGACGCCGCGTGGTCGACGCTGTCGAACACGAACGACGTCGTCTGGTAGATCGGCTGCGCACGCGCGCCGGTCTCGCGATCGGGGATCTGCCCGGCATGCAGGCACAGCGTGTCGAAGCCGAAGCGCCGGTCAGCCATGCGGGCGCCGCGCCGAGATGACGCCGGTGTTGACTCCGGCCCAATTGAGCCCGCCCATCAGGCGCGCGTGCTCGATCTTCACGCAGCGATTCATCACGACATCGAGCCCGGCGTCCGACGCGCGTTTCGCTGCCTCGGCGTTCTCGATGCCAAGCTGCATCCACAGGACCTTGGCGTGAATCGCGATCGCGGCCTCGGCGATCGCAGGAATCTCGGGTGCGCGCCGGAAGCAGTCGACGATGTCGACCGGTACCGGAATCGACGCGAGGTCGGGATAGCAGGTCTCGCCGAGCACCGATGCATAGGCCGGGTTGACGGGAACGATCCGGTAGCCGTGCTCCTGCATGTATTTGGCGGCGAAGTTGCTGGGCCGATTCCAGTTCGCCGACAATCCGACGACTGCGATCGTCCGCGAGCGGGTGAGGATCCTTCGCAGACCTGGAATGTCGTCGACGATCGGCATGACGGAGACGTTGCGGTGCCCGTGCCGCGTACCTAGCGCGGGCGGCCCTGCGGTGTCGCGTAGGGGTACTCGTCGCTGATCCGCCGGCCCGACGAGATCGCGTCGTCGAGGCCCGATGGCAGCCGCGGGTAGTCGCCGGGCCCGAACGTGCGGCAGGTGCCGCCGAAGTCGCTGTTGCTGCAGAAGATCCAGTAGCCGCGCTCGACGCGAAGCGACCGCGCGCGATCGTTGAATCCCGAGCGGTCGAGATTGCGCACGACGTCGCCGCCGATCACGTACTGGCGCCCGCCGAAGTCCGCGTCGCTGTAGAGGATTGCGCGCACGCGTTGGCCCCACGCCGGTGGGTACCCGGTCGCTGCTCCGAAGCCGCCCGCCACCGGACGCAGCGAACTCAGCTTGGCGGCGAGGTCGCCTAGCGAACGATAGGTTCCCGGGTCGAACACCTTGCAGTTCCCCGCGTAATGCGCATCGGAGCAGAGCTGCCAGCGGTCAGCGTAGATGATCATCGAGCGTGCGCGATCGTTGAATCCGGTGCGGTCGAGGCTGTCGACCGGACCCGTCACCGCAAACGCGGTGCCGCGCTGCTCGAAGTCGTCGTACAGCACGAGCGGGGCGCCTTGGCCGCGTGCACCTGCGCGTGCTTCGTACGACGGTGGATTCGAGTCGGGCCCCCCTTGGGCGAGCGCGGCCGCCGGCGCCGCCACGGCGGTGAGGAAGACAGCGAGCTTCAGCAACTGCATCATCCGAACGACCACGTCGTTTCTCCACTGGTAATGGTTGCGCTCCGATGCATCGCTTCCGGCGAAACGTGGGCGGCCGCGGGCCTCGGCAGCCGATGCGGCGCGTCGGGCTTCCAGCCGTGCAGCGTCAGCAGCAGCGCGAAGCCGATCACGTATGCGAGCGCGACGTGCCATCCCGCGCGCAGCCACGCGAACACCGACTTGCCCTGCGGAAAGAGATTGGTCAGTGCAACGCCGGCGGACGAACCGAACCAGATCATCGATCCACCGAAGCCGACGGCAAATGCGACGAAGCCCCAATCATAGCCTCCCTGCTTCAACGCGAGCGCGGTCAGCGGAATGTTGTCGAACACTGCCGAGACGAAGCCGAGACCCAACGCGACGTGCCACGACGCTGGCGGAAGCTTCTGCACCGGCATCATCGACGCCGCGAGCACCAGCGAGAGGAGGAAGATCGAGCCCCGGAGTGCGCCGGGCAACTCCTCCCAGTGCGGTCGCCGCAGCGGCGCGCAGACGACGATCGCGACCCAGACCGCCGCACCGATGAACGGGAAGCGGTCGCCCCAGCCCGGATAGCGGACGTTCACGACGACGTTCACGGCGATCGCCGCGGCGAGGATCAGCACAACGATGAACACGCGCACGACGTCGATGCGGATTCCCGCTGCCGCATCGCGGATAATCGGCGAATAGCGCTGCTGCTGGATCGACGCCGGGATGCCGAAGATCACCGTCGCCGCGACCGCAGCCGTGTAGGCTTCGAGCACTGCGAGCGGCGGGACGCCGTCGATCCACATCATCGTCGTCGTCGTGTCGCCGACGACGCTTCCCGAGCCCCCGGCATTCGACGCCGCGACGATTGCGGCAAGGTAGCCGATGTGCACCTTGCCGCGGAACACGACCCCGGCGATGGTGCCGCCGATCAGCGCTGCGGCGATGTTGTCGAGGAACGACGACAGCACGAAGATCATCGCCAGCAGCACGAACCCGCCCTTCCAGTCGTCGGGAAGAAGGCGCGGCAGCCAGGCGGGAACTCGGCTTGCCTCGAAGTGCTTCGACAGCAGCGCGAAGCCGAGAAGGAGTCCGAGCAGGTTCGCGAGCAGCACCCATTCGTTCCCGAGGTGGGCGACGAGACCGGCGGCCCCGCTGCCCTCGGCGAACGGCGAGGCGGCGAGCTTGAACAGCGTGATCGCCGCGAGACCGGTGAGCGCGACGGCGAGCGTGTGGCGCTGCAGAACCGCGACCCCGATCAGCGTCAGGGCGAACAGGACGAAGTCGATCGGAATACCGGTCATGCGGGCGCGCCGGGCGATGCCGCCCGGCGAATCGAAGTGACGCGGATTGTAACTGCGGGGGAACCGGTCTTCCCGGGTCCGCCCGAGCCGGTCAGAGTCGGTCGAATGGAACGCACGTTCGATCGGGTTCTTCGATCGCCCCCTCCGCGCCAGGCCGCGATGCGGGCGCGAACCTTGCTTAGTGGGACTCCACGCCCGGCGGGGCGCGGTCCCGCCTTGCCTCAAGATTGCGAATCGCGACGTGGCCCTGACCCGATCCATTTCTCGCCTCGAAATCGCGCCGCTTCCACCGACGACCGGCGAAACGGTCGATCGCGGCGCGCTGGTTGCCCTGTCGCAGCGCAAGCTGAACGCGCTGCAGACACCGCTCGCCTACGTCGACCGTGCGCGGCGTCTGCGCTTCGCCAACACGGCGTTCGTCGACTGGATCGGCAAGCGCGCTGCCGAAGTCGTCGGACGCGAACTTGCCGACGTGCTCGGCCGCGAGCACCAGCAGTTCTTCGGCGCCTACGTCGACGCGGTGCTTTCGGGCGAGCAGACGAGCTACGAGTGGCAGGTCGCGATGGCCGGGCGACCGGCGGCGTGGATGCGCGTCGACTACTTTCCCGACCGCAACCAGCAGGGCCACGTGCGGGGCTTCCTCGCGACGTGGAGCGACGTCGACCAGTTGAAGGGCCTCGAGCTCGAAGCCGGCCAGCGCGAGCACCGCCTGCGTCTCGTCACCGACAGCGTCGGCCTGCCGATCCTGCACTTCGACCGGCAGCTCAAGCTGCGCTTCGTCAACCGGCCGTTCGCCGAGTGGATCGGCGTCGCCCCCGACGATCTGCTCGGCCATGCGCTCGACGAGTTCCTGCCGTCCGATGCGCTGACCGAGATGAAGGGCTACATCGAGCGGGCGTTTGCCGGCGCGACAGTGTCGTGCGAGCGGCGCGAGCGGCGCGCCGCAGGCGACCTGCGCTGGGTGCGCATCACGTTCTTCCCCGATCGCGAGATGAGCGGCCGGGTGCGCGGGGCGTTCGCCGTATGGAGCGACATCGAGGACGATGTGCGCGTCCGCGAGATGCTGAAGTCGCAGCAGCAGCAGCTGCGGCTGTTTGCCGACAACATCCCGGGTCCGATCGCATACCTCGACCAGGGCCTGCGCTACAGCTTCGTCAATCAGGCGTTCGCCAACTGGGTCTGCAAGCCACAAGACGAGATCTACGGCAGGACGCCGTTCGAGGTGATGTCGGCCGACGTCGCGGCATTCCTGCGGCCGATCCTGAAGCGCGCGCAGGCCGGTGAACACGTCGAGTACGAGCGCATCGGCCAGAACGCCAATGGCCAGCGGCGCTGGATGCACGGGCGCGTCGCGCCCGACCTCGACTCGACCGGCAAGGTGCGAGGCCTCTACTGCACCGAGTACGACATTCACGATCTCAAGCAGACCGAGCAGGAGCTCGCCGCGCGCGAGACGCAGCTGCGACTGTTTACCGACAATATTCCCGAGCCCGTCGTCTACCTCGACGCCGAGCGCCGATACACCTGCGCGAACGATGCCTTCCTCGAGCTCTACGGCCTCTATCGTGACGAGGTGATCGGCAAGCGGCCCGAGGAGGTGCAGGGGATCGCCACAGCGCAGTCGCTGGTGATCGAGCGTGCCGCTGCGCCCGGCACCGAGGCACGAACCTACGAACGCGCGGTCGTCGACGCGCTCGGCCGCACGCGCTGGATCCGGGCGCGTTGCGTGCCCGACCTCGACTTCGACGGTTCGGTGAAGGGCGAATACATCGTCGGTCACGACATCACCGACCTCAAGGCGGCGCAGGACACGCTCGCTTCGCGCGAATCGCAGCTGCGCGCGATCATGGACGGCGTTCCCGCTCCAGTCGCCTATATCGGACGCGACGAGCGCTGCCTGTACGTCAACCGGACCTTCCTGCAGTACTTCGGGCTCACCGTGAGCCAGATCGCGCAGATGCGTCTGTCCGACGTCGTCGGCCAGGCGATCTACCAGAGCGCGCAGGCGATGTTCTCGCGCGCGCTCGAAGGCGAGTCGACCTCGTTCGACCGGCTGATCTCGAGTGCCACCGGCGGCCGCCGCTGGATGACGATCCGCCTTGTGCCCGACGTCGGCGCATCGGGCGAGGTCAGCGGCGCGTTCATGCTGATGCACGACATCCATGGCCTCAAGCAGGCGCAGGAGGCGTTGCGTGCGTCGGAGAGCGAGCTTCGCCTCATCATGGACAACGTGCCGGCACGGGTGTCCTACATCGACCGCGACTACCGCTACCGTTTCATCAACGGCCACAACGAGAAGTGGCTCGGCCGTGCGCGGAGCGAGCTCGCCGGTTCAACCATGGCCGAGGTCGCCGGTGACCTGCGCTTCGAGCTCTTGCGACCCCTCCTCGATCGCGTCCTCGGTGGCGAGACGGTGTCGACCGAGCTCGACCTGCCGCAGCCCGCAGGCGGCACGATGTGGGAGGCCATTCACTACGCACCGCATCGCGATGCCGAGGGCAACGTCATCGGCATCTACGCCGTTCACAGCGACATCGACGTCCAGAAGAAGAACGAGGACGCGCTGAAGCGCGCGAACTGGATGCTGTCGTCGCACATCGGCAACACGCCGCTGGCGGTGCTCGAATGGGACCGCGATCTCAAGCTCGTGCGCTGGTCGCCACGGGCGCAGAACATCTTCGGCTGGCCGAGCGAGGCGGTGCTCGGCATGCCGATGACCGACAACTGCCTGCTGCACGCCGAGCATCGCAAGGAGATCGGCGGGATGGTCGAGCGCCTGCTGTCGGGCCAGGCCCCGCGCGAGATCGGTATGACGCGCAACCACAAGAGCGACGGCTCGACGATCTGGTGCGAGTGGTACCACTCGGCGCTGCTCGGCGAGGATGGAAAAGTCGTGTCGGTGCTGTCGTTCGTGCAGGACGTGAGCTCGCGCATCCAGGCCGAGGAGCGGCTGCAGTACCTCGCCACGCGCGACGCGTTGACCGGCCTGCCGAACCGCGTGATGCTGCACGACCGGCTCACCCAGGCGATCGCGCAGGCGCGACGCAGCGGGCGCAGCGTCGGCGTGCTGTTCATCGATCTCGACCGCTTCAAGAACGTCAACGACACACTGGGCCACCGGATCGGCGACGAGCTCCTGAAACTGGTCACGCGCGCGCTGCACGACGCGCTGCGCGAAGCCGACCTGCTGGCGCGACTTGGCGGCGACGAGTTTATGGTGATCGTCGAGGACTTCGACGATCCACAGGTGCTGGGGCGCATTGCGCAGAAGCTGCAGGACGCAATCGCGCAGCCTTTCCGCATCGAGGACCACGACATCTACGTGACGTCGTCGATCGGGATCGCCGTGTTCCCCGACGATTCCGACGACCCCGACGCGCTGATGCGCCACGCCGACGTCGCGATGTACCGGTCGAAGGAGCTCGGCCGCAACACCTATCAGTTCCTCGACGCCGATCTCGCGGAGCGGCGCTCGCGCCAGCACACGCTCGAGACGGCGCTGCGCGGGGCACTGAAGGACGACGTGCTGAAGCTCTACTACCAGCCGGTGGTGCGCATCGCCGATCGTGCGATCGTTGGTGCCGAGGCGCTGTTGCGCTGGAACGATCCCGAGCATGGCCAGGTTCCGCCGCAGACCTTCATTCCGCTCGCCGAGGAATCCGGGCTCATCCATGCGCTCGGCGAATGGGTGCTGCGTACCGCGGCGGCCCAGTGTGCCGAGTGGCGGCGGCGCGGAATGATGCTGCGGATCTCGGTGAATCTTTCCGCCAAACAGTTCTATCGCGAGGACCTCGCCCAGCGGATCACCGACATCGTTCGCGGTGAGGGCTGCGAGCCTTCATGGCTCGAGCTGGAGGTGACCGAAACGAGCCTGATGCACGATCTCGACGCGATCCGCAAGGTGCTGCACCAGCTTCGTGGCGAAGGCTTCACCGTCGCGATCGACGACTTCGGCACCGGCTACTCGTCGCTTACCCACCTGAAGCACTTTCCGATCGACACGCTGAAGATCGACATCTCGTTCATCGCCGACCTCGAGACCGACTCGGGCGACGCCGCGATCACCGAGGCGATCATCGGGCTCGCCCGCGGGCTCGGCCTCAAGGTGGTTGCCGAAGGGGTTGGCACGCGCGCCCAGCTCGATTTCCTCGACATGCGCGGTTGCCACTGCTTCCAGGGCTATTGGGTCAGCCAGCCGCTGCCGGCCGACACATTCGCCGAGTTCGTCACCAAGCGTCCGCGTTAACCGGCTCCGCTCAAAGCTTCGCGATCCACGCCTCCAGTGCCTCGGTGACCCGCTCCCAGCCGGGCTCGAGCATCAGCATGTGCGCGAGCCCGGGTACGATCGTCGGCTCGACGCGGTGGTGCCGCGCGGTCGCGCGTACATCATCGGGACTGCAGATGCGGTCGCCCTCGGCGCCCAGCACGAACATCGGCCGGTGATCGCGCGCCGGCAGCGCCCAGTGCAGGCGCAGCGACAGGTCGAACAGCGCGCGTGGTGATTCCGCGCCGAGATGGCGGACCGCCTCGGCGAGCACGCCGGCGCGGACGCGGTCGCTGAAGTAGAACGGCCGCATCGCCGAGAGCACGTCGTCGGAGAGGCGGGTCGGATCGAGCCCGGCGATGTGCACGAGGTAGTCGGGGTGCTCGCGCGCGAGGCGCGATGCGATCGGCAGCAGGCCGGCGGGCGGTACCGGCGCGAGGAGGGCTGCCCCGCGTACCGGCCGCTTGGCGACGATGCGCTCGACGACGGCGGCCCCCATCGAATGGCCGATGAACACCGGCGGGACCGCCAGCATCCCGGCCACCTGCTCGACGTCGGCCTCGTAATCGTCGAGCCCCGCCATGAACAGCGAATCGGCGCCGCCGCTCTCGCCGTGTCCGCGCAGGCTGAGCGCGTAGGCTGGGTAGCCGTGTGCCGCAAACCAGGGGAGGAAGTTCGCGTCCCAGAACCACGCGTCGCAATAGCCGCCGTGCACGAACACGAGCGGCGCCTTGCGCGAGGCGCCCACCGGAACGCGGTGGCGCACTTCGAGGTGGGTTTCGAGGGGGAGCACGCTAAGATTCGGGGTAGCCCACCCCCGGAAAAAGCGCGAATTGTGCCAGAGGCCGTCACCGCTTCACCAGCTTTCGATGCGCACGAGCTCGTCGCGTCACTGCCGCATCTGCCCGGTGTCTATCGGATGTTCGACGCCGCCGGGGCACCGCTCTACGTCGGCAAGGCGCGCGACCTCAGGAAGCGCGTCGCCAGCTACTTCCAGAAGACCGGCCACGCCGCGCGCATCACGCTGATGATCGCGCAGGTTGCGCGGGTCGAGACGACGATCGTTCGCTCGGAAGGCGAAGCACTGCTGCTCGAGAACAACCTCATCAAGGCACTGGAGCCGCGCTACAACATCGTCTTCCGCGACGACAAGAGCTACCCGTACGTCTGCCTGTCGGGAGATCGCTTCCCGCAGTTGCGCTTTCACCGCGGCGCGCTCGACGCGCGCAACCGCTACTTCGGGCCGTTCCCGAGCGCAGGAGCCGTGCGCGAGGGCATGGCGCTCCTGCAGAAGGTGTTCCAACTGCGTACCTGCGAGAACAGCGTGTTCGCCAACCGCTCGCGCCCGTGCATGCTTTACCAGATCGGACGCTGCACGGCGCCCTGCGTGGGATTCGTCTCGGAGGACGACTACCGTCGCGACGTCGAGGCAGCGACCCTGTTCCTGCAGGGCAAGGCGAGTGAGGTCGTCGACGGGCTGAAGACCGAGATGGACGCCGCTGCCGCGGCACTCGAGTTCGAGCGCGCCGCGCGCTTGCGCGACAAGATCGCACGACTGCACGAACTGCAGGCGCGGCAGTTCGTCGAGAACCTCGGAGCCGGGGACGTCGACGTCGTCGCCGCGGTGTTCGAGCAGAACCTCCATGCAGTGAACGTCGTGATGATCCGCGGCGGACGCCACGTCGGCGACCGCACGTTCTTCCCGCGCCGCACCGACGCAGAAGGCGTCGCCGCGGTGCTCGACGCGTTCCTCGCCCAGCACTACGTCGAGCGGCCGGTGCCGCCGGTCCTGGTCGCGCCCGGCGCGGGTGATGCGGCGGCGCTCGCCGCAGTCCTCTCCGAGCAGTCGGGGCACCGGGTGGAGATCGTGGCCCAGCCGGGCGGCGCGCGGCGGGTTTGGGTGACGATGGCGACGCGCAACGCGGCGCTCGCCATCGGTCAGCGCCTCGCGCAGAAGGCGACGCAGGAGGAGCGGCTCACCGCGCTGCAGGACGCGCTTGGCCTCGCGCCCTCGGCGCAGCGCATCGAGTGCTTCGACGTGTCGCACACGATGGGCGAGGCGGCGGTGGCGTCGTGCGTGATTTTCGACCGCCTCGCGATGCAGAGTTCCGAGTACCGGCGCTTCAACGTGACACCGGCGACAGGCGGCGACGATTACGCGGCGCTGCGCGAGGCACTGGGTCGGCGCTGCGCACGCATCGTCGCCGGGGAGTACCCGGCGCCGGACCTGCTGGTGATCGACGGCGGCAAGGGGCAGGTGGCGGTCGCGGCCGACGTGCTCGCCGAGCAGGGGCTCCACCAGGTGGCGCTGATCGGCATCGCCAAGGGTCCGGAGCGCAAGCCCGGGCTCGAAGACATCGTTTTCCCGGGGCGCGACGACGTGCTGAATCTGCCGCCGGATCACCCCGGTCTGCACCTCCTGCAGCAAATTCGCGACGAGGCCCATCGCTTCGCGATCCAGGGCCATCGCGCGCGGCGCGGCAAAGCTCGCACGACGTCGTCACTGGAGGAGATCGACGGCATCGGAGCCAAGCGCCGCCGCGCACTCCTCGAGCACTTCGGCGGCCTGCGCGCGATGCAGTCGGCGAGCGTCGACGACCTCACGCGCGTCCCCGGGATCTCGCGCTCGCTCGCCGAGCGCATCTACGCGAGCCTGCACTGACCACGCAGAGTACAGAGTAAAATCGCGCTCGCGCGCCGCGGGGCGCGACCCCGCCGATGATTCCGAATCTTCCCACCGCGCTCACCTGGCTGCGGATCGTGCTGATCCCGGTGTTCGTCGGCATCTACTACGTGCCCGATGCGTGGCTGGGACCGACGGCGCGCGACTGGACCGGCATGTCGGTGTTCGCGCTTGCGGCGATCACCGACTGGCTCGACGGATGGCTCGCGCGGCGCTGGAATCAGACGAGCGCGTTCGGGGCCTTTCTCGATCCGGTCGCCGACAAGCTGATGGTCGCTGCCGCGCTGATCCTGCTGGTCGATCTCGGCCGGGCCGAGGCTTGGCTCGCGATCATCATCATCGGCCGCGAAATCGCGATCTCGGCGCTGCGCGAATGGATGGCGCAACTCGGGCGCTCGCGCAACGTCGCCGTCGCCTTCGTCGGCAAGGTGAAGACGGTGGCCCAGATGACTGCGCTGGTCGCGCTCCTCCTGTGGGAGGACGTGATTCCCGGCGTCTCGACGCCGCTCCTCGGTACGTTCGCGCTGTGGATCGCCGCCACCCTCACGCTGTGGTCGATGTTCCATTACCTGCGCCTCGCCGCGCCGCATTTCCGGCGCGAGGCGGCCGCTCCCGACGCCGAAGCGCGCACGCCGCAGACGGCTGTGCGCACCGATCCCGCGCCCCCTCGGCCACATTGACGCCGATCGTCTCCATCCGCGGACTGTCGAAGACCTATGCGTCGGGCTTCCGCGCACTCGGCGACGTCGATCTCGACATCCACCGCGGCGAGATCCTCGCATTGCTGGGGCCCAACGGGGCCGGCAAGACGACGCTGATCAGCATCGTCTGCGGCATCGTCAATCCGACATCGGGCACCGTGCGGGTCGACGGGCACGACATCGTGCGCGATTACCGTGCCGCGCGTGCGATGATCGGACTCGTTCCGCAAGAGCTCACCACCGACGCGTTCGAGACGCCGTGGAACGCGCTCTCGTTCTCGCGCGGGCTGTTCGGGAAGCCGGCCGACCCCGCGCACGTCGAGAAGGTGCTGCGCGACCTCTCGCTGTGGGAGAAGCGCGACCAGCGCATCATGACGCTCTCCGGAGGCATGAAGAGGAGGCTCCTGATCGGCAAGGCGCTTGCCCATGAGCCGCGCATCCTGTTCCTCGACGAGCCTACCGCCGGCGTCGACGTCGAATTGCGCCAGGACATGTGGCGGCTCGTCCGCACGCTTCGCGACAGCGGCGTCACGATCATCCTCACCACGCATTACATCGACAAAGCGGAGGAGATGGCCGATCGCATCGGTGTCATCAACCGCGGAGCGCTGATGCTGGTCGAGGACAAGGTCGAGCTGATGCGAAAGCTCGGCCGCAAGCAGTTGACGCTTCAGCTTCACGACCCGTTGAGCGTGCTCCCGGCGGCGCTCGGGCGCTACCGGCTCGAGCTTGCGAAGGGGGGCCACGAGCTCACCTACACCTATGACGCCGCGAACGACGCGAGCGGCATCTCGACGCTGCTCGACGATCTCGACCGCGCCGGCATCCGTTTCCGCGACCTGCAGACTTCGCAAAGCTCGCTCGAGGAGATCTTCGTGAACCTCGTGACGGAGCGCCGATGAACTTCGTCGCCGTCCGCGCGATTTACCGATTCGAGATGGCGCGCGCGGGGCGCACGCTGCTGCAGAGCATCGTGTCGCCGGTGATCTCGACGGTGCTCTATTTCGTCGTGTTCGGCGCGGCGATCGGCTCGCGCATCCAGGAGGTCGGCGGCATCGGCTACGGATCGTTCATCGTGCCCGGGCTCATCATGCTGTCGCTGCTGACGCAGAGCGTGTCGAATGCGTCGTTCGGCATCTACTTCCCGCGCTTCACCGGCACGATCTACGAGCTCCTGTCGGCGCCGGTATCGTACCTCGAAATCGTCGTCGCCTACGTCGGTGCCGCGGCGACCAAGTCGATCATCCTCGGACTCATCATCCTCGCCACCGCAGCGCTGTTCGTGCCGCTGCACATCGGGCATCCGGTCTGGATGATCGCGTTCCTCGTGCTGACCGCGGTCACCTTCAGCCTGCTCGGTTTCATCATCGGCATCTGGGCCGACGGTTTCGAGAAGCTCCAGCTCGTGCCGCTCCTGATCGTGACGCCGCTCACGTTCCTTGGCGGGAGCTTCTATTCGATCGACATGCTGCCGCCGTTCTGGCAGAAGGTCACCCTGTTCAACCCGGTCGTGTACCTTGTCAGCGGCTTTCGCTGGAGCTTCTTCGGGCTCGCCGACGTCAGCGTGCCCGTGAGCCTCGGCATGACGATGGTGTTCCTGCTCGTGTTCATGGCCATCGTCGCGTGGATCTTCCGCACCGGGTACCGGCTGAAGACCTAGGCTGCGAGCGAGCGCGCGAAACCGGCTATAATTCTCGGCTGCACGCCGATTCCCCGATAGCTCAGTTGGTAGAGCGACGGACTGTTAATCCGCAGGTCCCAGGTTCGAGCCCTGGTCGGGGAGCCAAATCAATCAATCCTTTAGCGGTTAGCAAGTACTTCGCTTGGTCTATCGATATACCAAGTATTTGGTCTATTTCGCGATGGCCGCCACGATCGGCCGCTGATTGGGCGACACGATTTCGGCCAGCAATTCCTTGAGGTAGATCTCCGTCGTCTGGACGCTTTTGTGGCCCAGCAGCAGTTGGATCTGGAGTTCCCAGGATTTAGTGGAGACCTTGTTTTCGTCGCCTTGATATGGTTTCGAATTTGTCTGGGCTCACTCCTCCCAGGTG
>Ga0134126_10002945_pt1 | contig 21413 bp, 14 predicted proteins | sample KB31752_FD_96881 | JGI IMG/M metagenome (GOLD analysis project Ga0134126, IMG submission 96881) | Terrestrial soil microbial communities with excess Nitrogen fertilizer from Kellogg Biological Station, Michigan, USA - KB3-175-2 | ecosystem: Environmental > Terrestrial > Soil > Unclassified ... | reverse complement strand
TGGATACGCCCATGTTAAAGCTGCGGGGATGAAACTGGCCTATGCCTTTTTTCATACCGCGTATGCCGCCGGTTGTAAACGGCGAGGTCATGGCATAGCTGATAGCCTTTTGAACAGGGGTGAAGGAAGGGTGTGCGGCATCGGGGCCGCCGTAGGCATCAAGATAATTTTTAGCAAGCGAACTGTTAACTATCTGCAAATAATCCTCCGGTATCAGGCAATCGGAATCAAAAATGACAAAATAGTCGCCTTTTGCACGTTCAAAACCATAATTGCGGGCAAATCCCTGCCCGGCATTTTCTTTTACGAAATATTTAACGTCCAGTTTATCCGAAAAACCTTTTACAATCTCCGCTGCATCATTAACTGAACCATCCTCGATCACCAAAACTTCGAACTGCTTATAGGTTTGCGCCACAAGCGTGTCCAGCAGTTCTTTTATCTCCTGCGGCCGGTTGTAGAGGGGGATGATGATGGAGAAAAACATTTCTTTTGGATGTGCGAGATTAATGTGCGAATGAGCAGATGTGCAAATGTGCAGATTTTTTAGATGTGTGAATGTTCGGATTTTTTAATGTTAGGGGATGATTTTAATGTGCAAATTAATATAAGCAAATATGAGACTTCAGGCACACGGATGTCCTCGTTTTTTTCATTTGCACATCTGCATATTTGCACATCTGCACATCGATAATCAATCCCATTAAATAACCTCCTCCACCTGGTACTTGTTACGCTCAGGGGCGCTGCGGGATACCAACTCAGCTACAAAGCCGGTTAAAAATAGCTGCGAACCTAATATAACAGCTACCAGGGCTATATAAAACAGGGGATTATCTGTCGGCTGCCTCGCCTTTAAATGGTGCGAAAGGTTATATAGTTTGTCCCACATGATCCAAATGGCTATAACAGTTCCTGCAAAAAAGCTTAACACCCCCATCGTTCCAAAAAAATGCATGGGCCTTTTGCCGAATTTGCCGACAAAGAATATCGACATCAGGTCCAACAGTCCGTTTACAAACCTGCTTACGCCGAATTTGGTTTTTCCGTATTTGCGGGGCCTGTGCTCGACTATCTGTTCTCCAATTTTAACAAAACCTGCCCATTTGGCTATTACCGGGATATACCGGTGCATTTCGCCATAAACTTCTATATTTTTAACCACCGCGTGGCGATAGGCCTTTAAACCGCAGTTAAAATCGTGCAGGTTTTTTATGCCCGACATGCGGCGCGTGGCTGCATTATACACTTTCGTTGGGATAGTTTTGCTTATGGGGTCGTGCCGCTTGGCTTTGTAGCCCGACACCAGGTCATATCCGTCTTCGGTGATGCGGCGGTAAAGTTCGGGTATTTCGTCCGGGCTATCCTGCAGATCGGCATCCATCGTAATAACCACATCGCCTTTTGCCGCCTCGAAGCCGGTATTCAAAGCGGCCGACTTACCGTAGTTGCGCCTGAATTTTATGCCTTTTATAAACGGATTATGCTTATGCAACTTCCTGATCATTTCCCACGACCCATCGCTGCTGCCATCGTCAACCAGGATAATTTCATAAGTAAACCGGTTCTCTTCCATTACACGGCTGATCCACGAAGTGAGCTCGGGCAATGATTCTACTTCATCTAAAAGGGGAACTACTACTGATATATCCATCGGTGGGCAAAAATATGAAAAAATTTCATTGTCATTGGTCATTGGTCATTAGTCATTGGTCATTGTGCTCATTTGCATTGCTTCGTGGGAAATCCCGGTACTGTCAGAACCCGTTTGGATAATTTAACACAAGTTGTAGCGTTTACGGGCCTTTGCACATCATTGAATTCCACAGGGCAGAGAAAAAAAAATCAATGACCAATGACTAATGACCAATGACCAAGTTAATTAACCAATTTTCCCTATCTTGCCACCGAAATCAATTATCTTTCAAATTATGAAATTTTATAGAATTGCACTGTCGCTTTTATTGTGTGCAGGCGCCTATGGGGCTTATGCCCAGGATGCGGAGCAGAACGCGTCAAAATATGATCAGCATAAGACATTTCCGGCAATGTTTTATCCAAACGGCGGCAATGAATTCCGCACAGCCGCGGGGACCCCGGGTTCAAAATACTGGCAAAATCATGCCGACTATAAGCTGAACGTTACGTTAGATACGGCTAAGCACCGTGTGAGCGGAACCACGCTCATTACCTATACCAACAACAGCCCCGATCCGCTGTCGTTCTTATGGCTGCAGGTTGAACAAAATATTTACCGCGAGGATTCGCGCGGGCAGGCGACCAGCCCTGTGGAGGGCGGCCGTTTTAATAACAAAACGTTCACCAATGGGGATGAAATAAAGGATGTTTACGTGATTAAAAACGGCAAGGCCGAAAAGGTGGATTACCTTGTAACCGACACGCGCATGCAGATAAAACTGAACGATACGCTTCGGTCAGGCGGCAGCAAAATACAGATAAAGATCGACTATGCGTTTGATGTACCGCAATATGGCACCGACCGCATGGGCCGCGTGCTTACCAAAAACGGCTGGATATACGAAATTGCGCAGTGGTATCCGCGCATGGAAGTATATGACGACGTTACCGGCTGGAACGTGATCCCCTACATGGGCGCATCGGAGTTTTATCTTGAATACGGCAACTTCGACTACACTATTACTGCGCCGGCAAATTTGGTTGTGGTGGGTTCCGGCGAACTGCTGAACCCAGCAGAAGTATTAGCACCGAAAATTATTAAGCGCCTGGCGGCAGCAAAAGCCAGCGATAAAACTTTGATGGTAAAAGACTCTATCGATTTAACAACCCGCGACTCTTACCCTGCAAAGGCAAACCTTACCTGGCATTTTTTCTGTAAAAACGCACGCGACGTGTCCTGGGCGGCATCGAGAGCATTTTTATGGGATGCGGCGCGCATAAACCTGCCGAGCGGAAAAAAGGCCCTGGCGCAATCAGTTTATCCTATCGAAAGCAAGGGGCAAAAAGCCTGGAGCCGCTCGACAGAGTATGTAAAAGGCGCGATAGAATTATACTCAAGCGAGTGGTTTGAATACACTTACCCCGTAGCAACAAACGTGGCCGGAACTGTAGGCGGCATGGAGTATCCCGGCATTGTATTTTGCAGCCAGGAGAGCCAGGGCGGCGGCCTGTGGGAGGTTACCAACCATGAGTTTGGCCATAACTGGTTCCCGATGATAGTAGGTTCCAACGAGCGCAAATATGCGTGGATGGACGAGGGCTTCAACACTTTTATCAACAAGGTTGATACTAAGGTCTTCAATAACGGTGAGTATTTTGAACCGCAGGACGCAGAAAAAGAAGCGCCTAATATGTTTGCACCCGATGCCGATGCGATAATGAATACGCCTGACGTGATACAGCCTAACTATTTAGGTTATGCAGCCTACGAAAAACCGGCGCTGGGCCTTAAAATATTGCGCGAACAGATACTTGGCGAAAAGCGTTTTGATTATGCTTTCCGCACTTACATTAAACGCTGGGCGTTTAAGCACCCTACGCCATGGGATTTTTTCCACTCCATGGATAACGCGGCCGGCGAAGACCTGGGCTGGTTTTGGAATGAATGGTTTTTTACGACATGGAAGCTCGATCAGTCTGTAAAATCAATTGATTATGTTGATAACGACCCGTCGAAAGGCGCATTGATCACTATCGAGAACCTAGAGGGCATGGCCCTGCCGGTAACGATATTGGTAAAAGAGGAAAATGGCAACAGCAGCACGGTTAAGCTGCCTGCCGAGATATGGCAGCGCGGCGGGAACTGGACATTCGCGTATAAATCCGCATCGAAAATAAGTTATACAATTATTGACCCCGACCATACTTTGCCTGATGTTAACCCTGAAAATAATGCGCTCTCGGGTGTTGAAATGGCCAAAGGGGTAACCGCAAGCTCGGTGATCAAAGCGTATTTCGATGCCGTTGGAGGCGAAGAGCGGCTGAAAGCGGTGAAGGACCTGACGACGAATTCGGAAGGAATGATACAGGGTTTTAACCTGGTAAGGGTAAATAAATATAAAAGCCCTGATAAGTTTTACCAGGATATCACCGTGCCGGCATTTAATAACTTCAATGCATCCCATATAGTTATTAACGGCGATAGCCTGAGCCTAAAACAGAACGGAAGGCCCATAACACTAAGGGGAAATGAAGAAAGGGAGGCGGTAAAAGCCAGGTATAAGCTTTTCCCGGAACTTGATTTTGCAAAACAAGGTTATACCATGCAGTTGGACAGCGCGCTGAAGGTTGTTAACGGGCAGCTGGCTTACCTGGTAACTGTAACCGGCCCGGATGGCATAAAGGTGAAGTATTTTTATGACCAGAAAACCGGGCTAAAAGTTAAGCAATACACCGATGTGCAGAATGCGACAAGGATGGAATTCAGTGATTACCGGGCAATAAATACCGGCATCAAGATACCATTTGATGAAAAAAATGCCATCAACGGCGATCCGATAGAATATCATTTAAAAAGCGCGACAGCGGATACCGGTTTGTCGAATGATATGTTTAAGCCTTGAGGGAAGTCTGAGGTCAGAAGTCTGAGGTCAGAGGTTGGCCGCGACAATTGCTTAAGACTCAGGAATTCAGACTTTGGACTCAAGACTTAATTGACGAAAGCCCGGCCGAGCGCCGGGCTTTCGTTTTTGCGATACCCAAAATTGTTTTGTACGTATAAACGGCGGGATTTTTAGCTGCTTTTCACAATAAACTGAATGGTAAGAAATCCCGTTAATCATAATTAGAAAGCTCTCTTTTCACTTTCCCCCAAGTTTGCGTCTGTGAAAACAAAGCAGCCCTTGCAGCTTCTTTCCGACTTTCGGACTTTACTGACTTTCCGACTATTCTTTCAAGCTAATCGGCGGAACCTGCTTATCCAGGATCATCTTATTCAGTGCCGGGATATCGCTATTTATGATGCTGTTTAGTTTAGCTAATTGTACGTCGCACAGGCCGGCCAGTTCTGTAAACGTCTCTTTTGCCTGCACGCTTGGCGGGTTTTCCCCGCTGTTTGCCACGCCGAATAAACCTGCAAGCTTATCGTTCAGGCGGATGGGGTAATTAAGCACATCTTCGCCGCTTTTTGCTTTGGTTTGATAAAGCGCTTCTTCAATAACAGTTAGTTTTTTACTGATGGTATCCGCTAAAGTCTTTATTTCTTTTGTGCCGGGCTTGTTCATCCTCGCGGTGAAATCTTCGATCTGGGCCCTTAAAGCCCGGATGTTTTTAATGGCCTTTTGCACCTCGTTATACTTATCCCTTACCTGCAGCAAAAAACCAACCTTCGCATCGTAGTCAGCAGTGCTTAGGTCATACAGCGGGTTGGGCTTAATAACGAAAGGAACATCCACCGAATCTTTCTCAAGCCGGAAACGTGCCATGTAGGTGCCGGGGGCAGCCTTAATCGCGCCGACACCGCCGTTCCATAAGATCATCCCGTCTATTTTTTCGCCGGGAGGGTAAAGCATATCCCAAACAAGCCGGTTTAATCCCGGGTTAAAATCAAGCTTGTCCCTGTCTTCTTTCGCGTTGCTGCTGAAGGTTTTGATCGCTTTGTTTTGTTTATCGTATATGGTGACCGATACGTTGGATGAATCTGTCACATGGTTTAAATAGTAATTAAATATTACGCCTTTCAAAGGATTTGCACCCGCGTTATGCAAAACTATTTTACTGCGCGGGTTTCCGTAATCATCTACCGCCAGCCTGTAAGTATCGTTAACGGCAAATACCTTTAAATCCCGGGCCGGCAATTCATCTGCCTTTTGCTGTATCATGCTTAAGTCGTCAATTACCCAAAACGCGCGGCCCTGAGTAGCAACCACCAGGTCGTTATTTTTAATGGTCATATCAGTAATGGGTACTTCCGGGAGGTTTAATTGAAACTTCTTCCAGTTATCGCCACCGTCGTAGCTGATATACATCCCGTATTCCGTACCTGCATATAACAGGCCGGGCCGCTTTTTATCAGCCCGCAGCGCCCTGGTAAAATGCATGCTGTTTATCCCTTTGGTGATCAGTTTCCAACTGTTTCCGTAATCTTCCGTCTTAAAAATATAAGGCGTAAAATCGTCCAGTTTATATTTGGTGCCCACAAAGTAAGCGGTCCCTTTATTAAAGGGATCGGTTTCCACACAGTTCCACATCATCCACTTTCCTGCGGCAGCGGGTGTTACATTTTTCCAGTTTTTACCGCCGTCGCGGCTAACGTTAATCAAGCCGTCATCGCTGCCTGTCCATAAAAGGTCCTTTTCAAGCCCCGACTCGGCAGCAGTAAAAATGGTACAATAATATTCAACCGAGGTATTGTCTTTAGTAATCGGCCCCCCGCTGGGGCCTTGCTTTGATTTATCATTGGTAGTTAAATCCGGGCTGATCATTTCCCAGCTTTGGCCCTGGTTTTCAGTTACAAACAAATGGTTGCCGGCCGTGTACAATCTTTTTGGGTTATTGGGCGAGAAGAATATGGGGAAATTCCATTGAAAACGATACTTCAGAATATCCGCGCCCGCGCCCATCGGGTTATCAGGCCAAACATTGACAGCGCGGTTCTCGCCTGTTTTATGGTCGAGCCTGGAAATGTAACCGCCGTAGTTGCCGCCATATACTACATCGGGGTTTAAAGGATCAGCTACCACATACCCGCTTTCGGCGCCGGCAGTCGGTTCCCAATCGTTTTCGGTAATGCCCGCCGGGCTGCCCGAGCTGCTCCTGATCCTTACGGTTGAGTTGTCCTGCTGCGCGCCAAGTATGCGGTAGGGAAATGAATTATCGGTGGTTACCCTGTAGAATTGCGCGGTAGGCTGGTTATTGTAGGTGCTCCACGAATTTGCCGCATCAAAGCTTACCTGGGCGCCGCCATCGTCCGCCACAATCATTCTGCGGCCATCTTCCGGATCAATCCACAGATCATGATGATCGCCATGGGGGGTATCCATGCTTTTAAAGGTTTTGCCGCCATCAACGCTGCGCATAAACTCCACATTGGGGCAATAAACAAGGTTTTCGTTTGCCGGGTCGACAATTACTTTATTGTAATACCAGGCCCGTTGTTTAATATTATTATCGCTGCTGGTTAAAACCCAGCTTTCGCCGCCGTCCTCGCTCATAAATAAACCGCCTTTGGCGTTCTCAATAAGCGTATATAATTTATCGGTATTGCTTGGCGCGACGGCTATGCTTACGATACCCCACACGCCTTTGGGCAGTCCCTTTTTTGATGATAAATTTTTCCAGGTTTCGCCGCCGTCGGTGCTTTTATACAAGCCGCTGCCCTCGCCGCCGCTTTCCATGCTGTAGGGTGTGCGGCGCACCGTCCACATACCGGCATATAAGATGGAGGGGTTACCCGGATCAAGCGTTAAGTCGGAGCAGCCCGTGTTTTGGTTTACGAACAAAGTCCGCCGCCATGTTTTTCCGCCATCCGTAGTTTTATAAACTCCCCTTTCCTCGTTCGGGCCGAACAAGTGCCCCATGGAGGCAACCCATACCTTGTTGGGATCAAGCGGATCGATGACAATTTTTACGATATGCCTGGCATCTTTGAGGCCCAGGTTAATCCAGCTGCGGCCGCCATCGTTACTGCGCCACAAACCTTCTAACCCTTCGGAAACATTTCCCCGGAGTGTATTTTCACCTTCGCCAACATATACAACAGCTTCGTTGCTGGGTGCTACGGCGACCGAACCGATGCTGCCCCCGAAATATTTATCTGAAATATTTTTCCAGTTAGCGCCGCCATCCGTGGTTTTCCAAACGCCGCCGCCGGTTGCGCCAAAGTAAAAGGTGTTCTTATTTTTGTAGCTCCCCGCTACGGCGCCGCTGCGACCGCCACGGAAGGGGCCTATCTCCCGGTATTTTGTAGTGGAGTAATAAACGGAATCAATGGCCTTTTGCTGCGAAGCGTTTTGTTTTTTTTGCTGTCCATAAGATGCAAATACCGCCAGGGAAACCAGCGCGGCAATCAATGTTACTTTTTTTAACATCATCGTTTAATTATATTTTTTTATTGGTTGGGGTCTGTAAATCACTGCCTGGTGAAGGTGACATCGTGATGCCGAAAGGTAGTAATTGCTTTTGGGGATTGCAAATGCCGGAATATTAAGTTCCTTGGGCACAAATTCGCGGTAAAAGGAGTTGACATCTGTTCAAAGCCGCCCTTGTTGCCCGGATAAAAATTAAAAATAATTCATAGGTTCTTTCGTCGTTTCGATTTTTTCGCTTAATTTTAATATACTCATCGTACACGATATCATTTATGCTAAAGAAAGTATGAGCTATTAAACCTTTTAGAACAGAAAGGCGTTGTTATAGTATCAACCGTATCAATTTTAATATAAATATCTATCATGAGTCAGATCAGCGAAATAAAATGTCCCGTTTGCGGAAACTGGTGCGAATGGACAGGTAGAATTGATGAAAGATGCCCGAATTGCAATGCACACCTGGACCCCGTGCGCCTGCAATACTCGGAGGAACAAAGGATCAATGCAGAGATGGCCAAAAAAAGCGGCTACCTGCTCATAAAGGATACTGATGACCCCGTTGTGCAAATGTTAAAGCAATTTGTAAACTGGCTAAGGTGGACCACATTCTATGGCATATCCATAATTTACGTTTTTATCGCCATTTTGGTGGTATTATATGGTTTAGTTATGTTGTAAAAGTTATTGAGTTTTATCCATATCATATTATTTTCTGCCGGTTTCGGCTGATACAAAAAAAACGGTAGAAATAGAAATGTCGTCAGATCAATTTCTGAGGGCTTTTTTTGTGCTTAAATTTCATTCAGTTAATTGTTAATTACCCATATTATATGTTGATATTTAGACAGTTTAAACTAATGAACACAAAACAATAGCAATAATATATTGATACGGGAGACCTACCCGTAAGCAAACCAAATCACAAGATGAAAAATTCACTATTCTTTTTTTCGCTCGCAGTACTTTCGATTTGTTTTTCTGGCTGTAAAAAAACCGGGGACAAGTTTGTAGCTCCAAATTTTGAAAATCCGCTAACGGCAGCGGCCCCGGTAACAAAGATCACGATTGACAATGCGTTGCTGCAGTGCTACGTATTTCTGGATGGGGTTTACAAGGCACAACCGGCCGCAACGTGGGAAACAGGTTCGGATAACTGGATCTACGGCAGCGTCGCAGGCGGCGAGGCGTATAAGGGATCGAATTTAAGCGATCAGGGCCCGGCTGAGGAGATTGCCACATTTATCCAAAAATCAACCAATATTTATTTCAACGATAAATGGAATGAAATTATTACAGCCCTGCATTATACCAACAATGTCCTGAAAGATTTGCCGTTAACAACGGATCCGGCTGTAACGCCGGCTTATGCGGCTGAGGTTACCGCAGAAGCGCGTTTTTTGCGCGGTTTTTATGAACTTGAGCTGGCAAAATTATGGAGGAACGTACCCTACATTAACGAAACTGCTGTTTATAACAAAGGCTACAACGGCGTGGGCAACCCCGGGCCGATATGGATTAATATTGAGGCCGACTTTACGGCGGCGATGAATGTTTTGCCGCTCATTCAGGCAAGCGCAGGCCGGCCCAACAAGTATGCGGCAGAGGCATTTTTAGTAAAGGCCATGCTTTTTGATCATAAATATAGCCAGGCGAAACCACTGTTAACCGACCTAATCACAAACGGAGTTACCTCGAAGGGCACTAAATACACCCTTGTACCATATGCGTATAACTTTAACCCATCTACCCAAAACAGGGGCGAAGGCGTGTTTGTTATACAGGCCAAAGTTCACGACGGCTCAGATGGTTACGACGGCAATTCAGGAGATATGTTAAATTTCCCAAACTCCGGCCTTGTAAGCTGCTGCGGATTTTTCAGGCCATCATTCAGCTTTGTGAATGCATTTAAAACCGATGCGGTAACCGGCTTGCCCATGCTGGATACTTACAATAATACCGACCTTAAAAATGACCAGGGGCTTTCGAGCGCAACATCATTTATACCAAGTACCGCGACCATTGATTCCCGCTTAGACTGGACAGTTGGCCGCAGAGGCATCCCTTGTCTCGACTGGGGAATAATGGCGGGGCAAGACTGGGTTCGCGCCCAACCGGACGGCGGTCCTTACTTTAATCTGAAGACTTTATTTTATAAAGCAGCTGAAGCGACTACAGCCGAAGCCTTTGGCGGATGGGCAACTAACCAGTCAACATCAAACTGTTATAACGCCATCCGTTTTGCAGATGTACTGCTTTGGGCTGCCGAAGTGGAAGTAGAGGTGGGCAGTTTACAAACCGCCGAAAATTATGTAAACAAGGTACGCGCCCGCGCTGCAACTCCAAGCGGCTGGGTGCATACTTACAAAGACCCCACAAATCCAGCAAGCGGATACACGACGATACCTGCTGCAAATTACAAGGTAGGTTTATATGGCGCGGCCGGCGGCTACCCCGCCACCGGTTTTGCAACAGGGGGTAAAAGCTACGCGCGCAAAGCGGTGTTTTTTGAACGTATGCTGGAGTTGGGTATGGAAGGTCACCGGTTTTTTGACCTGCAGCGCTGGGATGGCCTTTACGGCGGACCGGCAGGAACCGGTTATATGGCCGCTACACTGAACGCTTATTTGGCGCACGAAGGAGCAGAGCCGAATTTTACTGCTTTTCCGTACTCAAGCGCTCGTTTTACTGCGGGTAAAAACGAATTATATCCCATACCCCAGAATGAAATAACCCTTGCAAATGGCAAGCTGAAACAAAATCCGGGGTATTGAGGAAGGGTTAAACGAAAACGGCTTTTGATGAATGAACGGGCTTGTATGGACAGCGGCATTTAACTGATATACAACTCATTTGCATCCGTCGTAAGCGCCTCGCTCATGAAATCGGGGAACGGGCGCATTTTTTTAAATACATCCAAACTAAAGATGAAATATCTTTAGATAATATCCAGAAATTTACCTATACTTGATCGTACTTAAACCCTATTGACCTATGTACCTGCACAATAACCAGCGTTTTCATTTTTTCAAACAGGTTTACTTTATTCAGCGATAAAAGCAGCTGCAGGTTTTGTTGATTTTTTTAAATAAAAACGATATGATTTCAGTCCACCGACCCGCACTCATTGCTTTGGCGCCTGGTTCCATCCAGACTAAAGAGATACTTGCTGACAAGCTTCAGCTGGCGCTAATGCTGGAGTTTTCAACCATCCCGCCGTACCTTACGGCCATGTATTCCATGCAGGATAACGGCAGTTATGCCTACCAGCTCATCCGCAGCGTTGTGCTTGAAGAGATGCTGCACATGAACCTGGTATCGAACCTTTTGCTCAGTATCGGCGAAAAGCCGCAGTTTGTTTCCAACAAATATTTCCCGAGTTACCCTACGCATTTGCCGGGACAGGATGCGGCTGTAACGGGCGGCCCGCTGCTGCAGCTGATGCCGGTTTCGATACCCGTTATTGAAAACGTATTTATGGTTGTTGAAGAACCTGCCAGGAGAAATTCGCCGGCACAGGACATTAACTATATGACCATCGCGCAATTTTACCTGGCCATCTGGGAAGGCTTTAAGACAGTCGACGAAAAAATGCGAAAGGAAGGCAAGCATTTATTTGTGAAAAACGATCTGCAAAAGCCAAACTATTACTTCGGCAGCGGGGGCGGCCATCCGGTTATCGTTACCGGTCTTAAGACCGCCAAAATGGCGATTGACGAGATAGTGGAACAAGGCGAAGGCGCCCCGGCCGCATCAGGCGCACCTACCGAGCCTAACGAGAATTTCGGCACGAAGGATGCCTATGCATACCGGAGCGACGGTACCTATGGGCCCATCCTGGGCGCGCCGAGTGAGCAATCGCATTATTACAAGTTTATGGAGGTTGCAAAGGGCAATTATCCCATAGGCGCGGTGTACCCCATGTTGCCCAATCCAACGCCGGAAAGTTTTAAAGGCAATGCATGGGCGGTTGCCCTTAGTGAAATTTTTAACGGCTGCTATTCTATTATGGTTGCCGGCCTCGAAAAGGCGTTTAGCTCAACCGGGCCTGATGATCCCTTCTTTTCGGTGGTGTTTACCATGATGCAAAGCGTTATACCCGTGCTTTCGGTACAGATGATGCAACTGCCTTTAACTGCGGGCGCCGATCCATCGGTTGGCCCCAATGCCGGGCCTACATTCGTACTGGCGCCCATTGGTTTAGATAAGCTGATAGCAAAGGTGCAGGCCTGCATTGATGAGCCGCCTTCGCAGGATAATATAACCGGCGTAAGGGCCACTTTAACCGTTGTTAAAAGCGCCCTGTGCAATATACAGGAGAAGGTAAAAGGTAAAAATTATTCATTTCTTTAATTCAAACCACATAAACGATAAATTATGGAATACGTTTATAAAATATACCCGGCTATCGGCGTAGCAAGAGTAGGCGATGCCGACGATTACTATATCGGGCCGGAGGAATACCGCGGGCTGCCCACCCTTCCTGATGGAAAACCGTTTGGTGAATCGGATTTCAGGGACGGGGAGAACAGGGTAAGACGGCAGGGCGCCAGGTTCCGTATCTTTAAAGAAACTGCAGCAGGTGAGTTTGTTGAAGAAGTAACACCGGGCGCCAACGATGTGCTCAATATTGAATGGACGGTGCACCTGGCCAATAAAAAGCCGGTTTGGTACGACTTTCAAACCGCGCTTGGCGAAAATGGCTACGCTTCCAATCACCCCTGGCGAAATGCATATATTAAAGATACGGGCGCGCGGCAGAAAATGATCATCGATCCGGGCCCCGGAACGCTCAACGGCCCGAACCAGCGCAGGGATTTTTCGAGGGACAGCAAAACAAGCTACCCGGCTACCTTCCCGCCCGAAACTATCAAACCTTTTGCAATAAATACGCTCGGTGCGATGCTAACGGATGACCAAAGCAGGCTCATTGTGCTCGGCGGTCATGGGTCTTCCGGAACGTCGCACCGGTCGCCGGAAATAACGGATTATGCAAACAATGACGGCTGGTGGGATGATACTTCGGACGGGCCGGTGCGGGCAAAGGTTCACCTGGCCGGCGGGGGAATTGTTGAGGCAGTGCCCGCCTGGGTAATGGTTGCCCCGCCAAAATATGCTCCGCAGGTTGCCAACCTGGTTACCTTGCACGACACCATGTTCGATGTGGCTGTCCGCGATATGGGTTACCGTAAAGATCTTTACCACAATTACGCATGGAACTTTAATTACCTTCCGGATTTCGAAACCGAAATACTGCCGATTTTAGAACGCGGCAACACTTATCCGTGGGTGGTTGCCATACCACCCAAACCGCACGACTTTAACATGGCGCTATTGGGCGATCCCGACCCGAAATATGATAGTATGCGAAAATACTACTATGATAAACTTAGGGCGCCCAATATGGAAAACCTGATAAAATCCCCGCAATCAGGCCATACCATGATGCCCTACCTGGCTGGCGACGATTGCCTGAACGATGCGTTATCGCCCTCAAGGTACCTCACTTTTACCCAAACACAGTATTTCATGCTGCAGCAATGGGCGAAAGGTAAATTTGCCAATAGCGGCGCTACGGTCAGCCACCATCCCGGGCGGCAACTAACCGAAGCTGTTTTGGGCAATTGCGTTGGAGGCGCTTTTTCGCCGGGTATCGAAATGACATGGATTTGCCGGAATACTGCCATCTATGCGGAGCCTTTTCGACTTAAACACAAACAACATGTACCGCAGCCGCTGAGCCTTGATTTTAACCTGGCCGAAGGCCTGGAACCGGGTGATGCGACTAAGTTTATGGCGGTGCCCTGGCAGGCTGATTTCAATGAATGCTCGTCGCAGCCCATCGTCGACAGGATTGTTTACTGGTGGCCTGCGCAAAGGCCGCTTTGGGTATATGCCCAGGGTGACGACGGCAAATGGAAACAGGTACCCTGGGCGGGTATCGACTTTGACGCGAATGCGCCGGATTATTTATGTTTCGCCAATGATATCGAGATGGTTACTGAATGGAAAAACTTAGGGTTCATTATTGAGTCGGAAACAGGTGAGGGCAAACCGAAATATATCGAGGTGGCGCGCTTGCTGCAAAGAACTGAAGCCGATGCCCTGAAGTCCGGCGCCCAGGGATAAAAAATGATGGACGCTGACGTATTTATCATAGGAAAAGGCATTGCCGCATGTGCAATGGCCCTGGCGCTGAAAAAAAAGGGCGTGCAGCGTATTTTGATGGCAGGCCGCGAGCCGTGTGCCGCCGAAAATGTTTCTGAAACCTTGCCGCTGGCTGCTTATGACCTGCTTTGCAGGCTGGATATCGGACATCTTATCGACAAGTGCCCCGTGTCAAACGGGATCATTTCCAAATGGAGCGGGGCGCAAACACTGGTTAAAGAAACTATGTTCGAAATTTTGGACAGTACTTGGCAGCTTAATAAAGCAGTTTTCGTTCGCGACCTTCACGACCAGGTTACTAAAGAAAATATACCATCCATAACCATCAGCCATTTGCAAAATGTTTACCGCGACGAAAAGTCAAAATGGAGGCTGCAATTTAAAAATGGCCGGGATGAATACGAGGTGTCCGCGCCCTTTGTGGTGGATGCTTCGGGGCGGAATGCCGTGTTCGCCCGCAAACAGGGGGCTAACAAAATAATGTTCGATCACCAGGTGGCCGTTACCGGTGTGTTCGCCGCAGGCAATGAGCCGGAAGCGAAGATAACCTCCTTTATCGAATCCATGCCTGATGGCTGGTGCTATAGTGCGCTAAGCTCAAACACCCGTTTTGTAAACCTCTATACCGACGCCGATATTTTAAATGACCTGCAGCTTAACAAAAAACAGCAATGGCTGGAATACCTGCACCGTTCTGAATTGTTCCGCCGGGTGACCGGCGATGCGAAGCTGGTAAATTTATCCGTTTGCCCGGCATCTTCGCATTTTACTGAACCCACCGCCGCGCCGGGCTGGCTGGCTATTGGCGATGCCTGTTACAGCGTTGACCCATTAACTTCCGGCGGCGTGTTTCATGCCTTGTACACGGCAATTTCATCAGCCGATTACCTGTTGGATTATTCCGGCGGAAGGGCTGCAGCCTTAGGAGACCTTTCCGAAGCGAACCGCCAGCGCTTTGAAAGTTACCTGCAGCAGCGGACGACGATTTACCGTTCTGTGACCCATTTTCCGGGCTCGAAATATTGGGAAAGAAGGCATGAACGCGTTTCCTTAAGTCCAGGCCAGTTAATCCAGTGCCGCGAACCCGGAATGCGCGCAAAAGAGCTCAAAACCTTAAATACGTATCTGTCAGCTGAGGAATGGGAGGAATTGTATGCTTTATGCAGGATTAAGTCCCCGGCGCACCATATCATTTCAAATTTTAACAAACGGCGGCCTGCCGTTCCGGTAAAAAGGACTATCCTGGCCCTCCAATTTTTAATTGAGCGCGGCATCATAGTTAAATAACCCGCCGTTATAGTTTCGGGCCTGGCAGAAATTAGTGTTAAGTCAAAAGTTTAGTCTCAAATTCAAAGTCAAATTATGTTCATTTTCGACTCAAGATTAAGCGCCAATTTAAGAATGACACAATGCCAACACATGCCTAATATTTAATCTCCTTCGTATATCACACCAGAGCTGGGTGTTTCCTTCAGTTCTATCCTTTTCAATGGCGGCAGTGCTGGTTTTATCTTATCCCAAAGCCACATGGAAAGGATTTCGGTAGTCGGGTTTTCAAGTCCCGCAATATCATTCAGCAGCTTGTGATCTATCATATCAATAACCGGGTTTACCACTGATCTTAGGTCAGAAAAGTCTAAAACCCATCCTTCTTTTTTCAAAACCCGCCCTTCGGCAAAAATGGTAAGGTGATACGTATGTCCATGCAATTCCTTGCATTTATGGCCAACAGGCACGTTTGGCAGGTAATGTGCCGAGTCGAACGAAAATTGTTTATAAATGATCATAAATAAAAGGCAAATAAGTCAATTTTTAAGTGCTTGAAACATGACCGGGATCACTTTCTGCAAAATACAGGCCGGCCGGTTCATGCTTTATTTCACCACACCTTAAAACAAGCTTAAAACAAGCATTATTGAAAACACTGCCAAACTTAGCAAACATGGCCAATGCACCCCGCTTAAAAATAAAGCCATGTGCACAAGTACCGGTTTAAGTGCAGCCGCTCAAAGAAAAGGACCTTGGCCAGTTTTTAAGCCACTATCGAAATCCCATTAGCATCAGTCGTCAGCACCTCGCTCATAAAATCGAGGAACGGGCGCATTTTTTTAAATACGTCGTTGGCGAGGTGTACAAAGCCGGGGCTCAAGACCTCTTCGTCGGTAAAGGAATGGGCCAGCATGAACTGTTTATACCGGAGCAGGTTGATTGCCGGGTGGTCTTTCGCGTAACCGCGCGGCGCCGACGTGACCCGGGCGCCCATAAGTTCCCCAAATGTTTCAACTATTGTTTTATTGCCAAGAAGATCCAACCAGTTGTGATAATTGGCATCGATATCCTGCCTTATTCGTTTCATATCGTCAGCATCGGGCCCCCAGAAACCGCCAACCAGGCAGGAGTTTCCGGCCTCAAGCCGAAAATAGTAACCCCCGCGCAATTTTTTTGTGGCCCTTTTAAACGATCCGCTCCAATGGCTGTTGTAGGGTGTTTTATCTTTCGAAAAGCGCACGTCTTTGTATATCCGGTACAGTCCCTTTTTCCCGTTCGGGGTTTCTATATTATCGTGCCTGTTCAACTCGCCCAGCAGGGCATCGGCAAAGCCGACGATGTTTTCGTGGGCTTGCATATACCTTTCTTTGTGGTTATTGAGCCATTCGCGGTTGTTATTTTTTGAAAGTTCGGTTAAAAAATCGATAGAATCTTTTTTTATGATAGCATCAGCCATAGTAATTGTTTTTGGCTTCAATTTACAAACTTTTGGCCAATTGACAACCTATGTTTTGTAAAATCGCCGGGTAAAATAATGGGTGTTTCATCAAAAAAAAGAGAGATACACCTTATGGTCCATCCCCCTGATAAATTTAGCTTTGGTTTCCGCGCCGTTTCTTTTCGTTCTGAATAAAGCGACAATGGGGTTTATTATATGCGAATGGTTAGTCTTACCGCAGCGTAGTTGAAACTCGAAGGTCCCCCAACATATCCGCTTCTTAGTTGCAAAATCGCCTTTTTTTCATTACTGCCTGCTATGATAAAGCAAGGCAGGCTTCCTAATACCATTACAACACCCAGGCTGCCAAGTGCTGCGCCTGTGTCGAAGCTGGGTGAAAACAGGTTGCCCGATGATGCCTCGGCCAACCCAATAATAATCAAAGCGCTGCCTGTGCCCAATAATGACCAGCCCACCGTATTGAATGTCTTATGCCTTTTGGTATAAAGATCAAACAAGGTTTTAGAGGAATTGATCATTGCGGTATCGGCTTTTTGCGCCGAAACCATTTGAATTGATAGTAAAAAAATGACGATTAACACGCCTGTTTTTTGTAGTTTTTGTTTCATGATAATGTGCTTTAAAGTTGTTTAATGATTGTTGAATCTATTTTTGGTACCCCCCGTGAGCTGCAGCCACTTGTAATAGGCGCCGGGCCAAATACCAGGGTCGGTTTTTATTTCCGATTCAAGAAATGAAACAAGGTGCTGCATCACATCCCCCGGATCAGAATCAGGCTTGTTCACACCAAACCGGGGCCCGCTGTCAATGTGTATCATTCCATTGTGAAGCCGTGGTATTGCCGTTATCAGCGGCACCCCGGCAATGGCTGCAAGGCGCGCAGGGAGCGTTGACATGTCGTGATAATTCCCCAGGAACTTAAGCCGGCATTGGTTTGGGCAAATACTAAAGCAATCAAATGCGATAACGATGCGCCCCTTATGGCGTAAATGGTTCACAATATCCCGCAGGTCGCTGAAACCTCTTCCCTTTTTTTGAATGCGCCCTTTTCGATGGCTCCAATTGCCGTTGCCTACAACCATGCCAATATTATTTTCAAGGCACCATTGCACAAGCAGCCGTTTCCAGGGGGTATGGCAAATTGCTATCACGCAGCCGGTATCGGGTGGTAATGGAACGTTAGAATTCACTAAACGGAGCGTACTGGTACGAAGCGGGCTTCGCACCGACACCGAAATCACCCGCCTTACCAGTCGGGTATGCCAAATATTCCGGAGATTTTTAAATGCATTCTGGCCGCTGTGCGCGATGTACAAGGGAACCTTTATAAGCCCCGCCGATAACAGGTAGTAATGAACAGCCGCGGCGGCAAGCGAAAGATACCTGCAAACGGCTATGCAACAGGGTAAAAAAATGGGTTTGCTGGTTTTCACTTAAAAAGGTGCAAAAGTGTCGTGGTGTATTTTGGTTACGCTCCCGTTTGAGCCGGCTGCAGGCTATAAAGGACCGGGCCGGCCAGGCCCGGTCCTCTGTATATCCCGGCCGTTTGAATTAAAACCTATAGGCTAAACGTAAGCCTGCCTGCCCTATAGTGCCCCCGTTTGTCCAGGCTTCATACCGGGCGCCGGCTTCAAAACCTCCGCTGAAGGTATAACCGAAGCCGGCCGACCATGCAAATGAATTGCCGCCGCCGCTTTCGGTAGAAAATACGCTGCCTGCCTGGCCCTCAAGAAAAAAGCTGCCATCGGTATAAACTTTGATACCAGCCTTTACGGGGATCAAGTTTGATGATGACTGGCCAAGGGGGTCCTGCAAGCTGCTTTTAATCAGAAACGCATTATAGCCGCCGCTGAGGGTTATATAAGCTGTGGGGCTTATAGGTATCTCACATTTTACTGAGCCGCCTATCACCGAGGAGTAAACATTACTGGCATCGCCTATAGGGATACCTCCTTCAGCGCCAATACTAAATTTTACACCTTCTTTTGCTGTTGTTGCTGTTGAGGTTGTTTGTGCGAAACTGCTAAGCGCAGCTCCGGCTAACACTGTGATTGTAAATAAGATTTTTTTCATGTTAATAAGTTTTTAAGTTGAATTAATAAAATTGGATTTGTTAATACCCCGGCAGTATCCGCCGGATTGAGATCAAAACTATTGCTGGCCGCGGCCGGGAGCAATGAGCATCTGATAGTTATAGCATATGAGTTGGTAATTTTGCCGAATTGCCCAACAAGCTGTAACTGGTGTTAAGAACAGTTTTTTCATGATAATAATTTTTGATAGTGATTAAATAATAATTTGTTTTAATATCAACTGCGATATTCACGGAGTAAAGCTACAGGCGAGGGCTGTTCGTTAAAAATTAGAAAATCAGGCTGTTATGAAGGATTGTGCAAATAGTGCAAAATCCGCACGGGGTATTTGCATTTTCAAAGCAATTATTACTATATTTAATTATTGTTAATTCGCCAGGTAGCATTTTTTGCAAATAATAACCCGCGGATTAGTAAATAATCCCTAAAAATTTAAACTAAAACCCTGGCTTATGAATAGATCGAAGTTTATTCCCACACAGACTTTCGCGAGTAGATTTTAAAACCTGCAAAATAAAATAGACCGTTGCCGCCCCGGTTTGCGCGCCGGCTCACCTGCGGGTGCAACAATGTTTTTTTACAGCCCGGTTATTTGTTAAAACAAGAGCCTGCCTGCATATCCAACTATTAGCCCGGCACATACAATTATCAAGTCAAATCAGCCATCTGCCATAATGCATAACTATCTAATAAAAAAGCCTCTAACTTTATCAGAAAACATGATAAGTTCAATTATTATAGATGATGAGCAGCATTGCATTGATTCGCTGGCAGCGGATATTTCGAGGCATTGCCCCAACGTTAATGTAATTGCTAAATGCAGTTCCGCAAAGGAGGCCATTCTCGCTATAAAGAAATTAAGGCCGCGCCTTATTTTCCTCGATGTAGAAATGCCCTGGATGAATGGCTTTGAAATGCTGGAAGTATTGGAGCATATAGACTTCTGCATCATATTTACCACCGCCTATGACAAATTTGCCGCCCAGGCCTTCCGCATCAGCGCGGTTGATTATTTACTTAAACCGGTGGATGCCGCAGAACTGAAGGCGGCAGTGCAAAAGGCCGACCAAAAGATATTGTCGTCATCGGGCGCATTAAATATTCAGAATTTATTACAGAACATGAGGCAACCCTCGCACGAGCAAAAGATCGCCCTGCCCAACAGGGATGGGTATGAGTTTGCGCATGTTAACGCCATTCTGTACTGCAATGCCGATGGCGCGTACACCAGGGTTGTGTTTAGCGATAAGCATACGCTGCTGATCTCGAGGACGCTTGGAGATATTGAAGAAATGCTTACCCCCGAAATTTTTATTCGCATACATCACTCAACTATAGTGAATATAAACGCGGTGACACATTACATCAGAACTGACGGCGGCTATGTAGTGATGAACACGGGCGAAAAACTGATGGTTTCGAAAGCGAGAAAAGAAATGCTGATGGAGAAATTGGGCTTGAAATAAGCTAATTGTAAAGAGGTGCAGGCGCAATATTTTGAGTCCACAAGCCCATATTGTCATACGACGAGGAACGAAGAGAAAACTTTTCAAACATGCTAAACGAACTAAGCAACAGGTCTAAGTTTTTCTCACTTCGTTTCGAACTGACATGCCTTTTTGCCTTCAAAGGTTGCAAAACGGGATTAAAGAGAAATAATTAATAAATTAAAAAATGACCCCCGGGCTATTGAAAAATATTATTTTCTGCGTGTTTAAAACAATGCTGATCATTTCTCTTTTCAGCATGCCTTTTCTTGCTGCCAGCCAAAGTAAAACAGACCGCCTTAAAGGCTTAATATTAAATACGAAAAAGGATACCGCAAAAATAAGTTTGTATGAAAAATTGGGGAAAGCGTACCGGGACGAAAAAAAGATCGATTCATCCGTTTTTTCTTATCAGCGTGCGCTGCAAATAAGTGAAAAATACAATTACGGGCCGGTGCGACAGTTTGCCGACATCGGCACGATTGATTACCTGTTATATGAAATGGGCGACTATACCGGATCGCTAAACTATGCCTCACGTCACCAGGCATTGGCCGGAAGACTAAATTCTGTCTACCATCTGGGCATTGTTCAAATGGTGTTCGGACATGATTACAGGGCGCTCGGCTACTACCGGCAATCGCTTAACCACTATTTTAAAGCAATACAAATTTGGGATCAATATCACCTGGCGAAAAAGGAAGCCAAAGACAACGTTTACATATATCAATGCATTGGCGATACCTATTTAAAAATGAATCAGCTTGATTCTGCATTAATATTTACAAAGCGGGCTTACAGGTTAGCCTTGACTTACCCCAAATATGACTGTATTCTTTATGCTTTACGGATACTGGGAGACATATATATTGCAAAAGGTGATGATAAAACAGCGCTCAATTATTGCAGGCAATATATTTCGAGCTTTGCGACC
>Ga0134126_10002944_pt1 | contig 21418 bp, 15 predicted proteins | sample KB31752_FD_96881 | JGI IMG/M metagenome (GOLD analysis project Ga0134126, IMG submission 96881) | Terrestrial soil microbial communities with excess Nitrogen fertilizer from Kellogg Biological Station, Michigan, USA - KB3-175-2 | ecosystem: Environmental > Terrestrial > Soil > Unclassified ... | reverse complement strand
CAACGGATAAAAGGTACGCCGGGGATAACAGGCTGATCCTGCCCAAGAGTTCACATCGACGGCAGGGTTTGGCACCTCGATGTCGGCTCATCGCATCCTGGGGCTGAAGAAGGTCCCAAGGGTCCGGCTGTTCGCCGGTTAAAGCGGTACGTGAGCTGGGTTTAGAACGTCGTGAGACAGTTCGGTCCCTATCTAGTGTGGGCGCAGCAGGATTGAGGGAATCTGTCCTTAGTACGAGAGGACCGGGATGGATCCACCTCTAGTGTACGAGTTATCGTGCCAACGGTAACGCTCGGTAGCTAAGTGGAGCATGGATAAACGCTGAATGCATCTAAGCGTGAAGCCAGACCCGAGATTAATCCTGACAGTGAGACTCCTGGTAGACCACCAGGTTAATAGGGTGGGTATGTAAGTGCAGTAATGTGCTCAGTTGACCACTACTAATCAGTCCCTTGGCTTGACCGTAAAATTTACTAGCAGCAACGCGAAAGCATTTTGGATTTTTGAATTTCGATTTTTGATTCTTTGAATCTGGAATTTGCAATCTGAAATTGATCGCGCGAGCTTGCAGACATTCGCACAGCTTGTCTTGTGCAGTCGCTATTCGATTCTTTTTTTTGATATTTGGAATTTGGAATCTTGATTTCAAATTCCGACAAATTCCGTAGCGCGGACCCCGCCGGTTAGCTGTGCGAGCAATCGCACGCGACGACCAGGCCCCCGCTACCGAAAAGAATTAGGTCTTTGAACTTTGATCTTAGGTCTTTGATTTAGCTTTACTCGAGTTGAGTGATTCAACTTGGCCGGGCGAACAAAGACCAAAATACCAAGACCAAAGACCAATTCGAAACTCGACTTTGTCGAGTTCGAATTCACCACTTTTCCGGTGGTTGTGTCGAGAGGGCCACACCCGTTCCCATCCCGAACACGGAAGTTAAGCCTCTTGGAGCCGATGGTACTGCGCGGGCAACTGTGTGGGAGAGTAGGAAGCCGCCGGGATTATTTTTAAGGCCCGCGAGTCCCGATATATCGGAACTCGCGGGCTTTCTTCATTTCCATCAGGATCCCCACAGCGAAGTGTTCCCAACCTTCCGGTGAGCCTGTAGTATTCGCTCATGAAGGTAACTCGTCGCTGGTTCCTGCAAACTATCACATCAGGTTCAGCCGCCCTGTTGGTTGAAATGAAATCGAGTTCGCGCACGGCAGCTTCGGCCTTATCGATTTCAACTCGGGCGCGAGGATCTAAGCCGAACGTTATTTTCATTCTTGCTGATGACCTCGGTTGGGGCGACCTCAGTTGTTACGGACGGCCGGACTACCGGACTCCAAATATCGATCTGCTCGCGTCACAGGGATTGAAGTTCACCGACGCGTATTCCGCCTCCGCCGTATGTACTCCGACCCGCGTCGGCTTTGTTACCGGTCGCTATCCCGCCCGGCTCAAAATCGGTTTAATCGAGCCGCTGCCTGCTAACAATCGCTCCGTCGGGCTCGATCCGGGCCATCCAACCATTGCTTCGCTTCTTAAATCGAGCGGATACGACACGGCGCTGATTGGGAAATGGCATATGGGATTTCGTCCGGAGTGGGGACCCAACGCACATGGCTTCGACGAGTTCTTTGGCATCCTCGCCGGCGCGGGCGATTATCACCTGCACAAAACCGGCTCTGGCGAGCCTGACTTATACGAGAATCTCACGCCGGTTGAACGGCATGGCTATCTCACCGATTTGTTTACCGAGCGGGCAGTAAATTACATTCGCCGGCGCCGGACTTCACCGTTCTACTTAAGTCTTCATTACAACGCACCACACTGGCCTTGGCAGGATCGCAACGGCGGCGAGCGCGTTGTCTTCACCGACAAAACTATTGAACCGGTCACGATGGGCGGTGGCGGTTCGCTCAAGATGTACGCCGAGATGATGCGGATCCTGGATGAAGGCGTGGGGCGCGTCATGAAGGCTCTGGGCGCAATAGGTAAGGAGCGGGACACTCTCGTTATCTTTACCAGCGATAACGGCGGCGAGCGCTTCTCGTATGAATGGCCGTTCTCTGGGGGAAAAGGCGATCTGCTGGAAGGCGGCATTCGCGTGCCGGCAATTGTTCGCTGGCCGGGCGTGGTTCCGGCCCATCGCGTGACTCATCAGCAGACGATCACGATGGATTGGACGGCGACGATTCTTGCTGCGGCAGAAACGAAACCGGCGGAAGGTTATCCTCTGGACGGAATTGATTTGTTGCCGGTGATGCGCCCAAGAAGCCAGCTTCAAGAACGCACGTTCTTCTGGCGTATTTACGATCAGGATGCGGTGCGGCAAGGGAAATGGAAGTACGTGCGCAGCGGTGACCGTCGCCAACTGTTTGACTTGTCATTCGATCAGCACGAGCAAGCGGATTTTGCCAAGAAGAACCCAGACGTACTGGAGCGTCTCACTGCCGAATTTAATAAATGGAACGCGCAGATGTTGCCGCGTGTTAACCGGAATACATGATACGACGGAGCCGATGGGCAATTGGGAGTGTGATGATGAAACTAATCGTAGTTGCACATCTGCAGGGATCATTATTTCGCCGTTAGCACACTCAGACAACTGCCGGTCAAACTCCACTCTCGCCAACGACCAACATGGGAGTTGTCTGGTTGATCCGGTCGCTACCGCTCGCGGTTCTGATACGTTGTTTCGCGCAACTATATAACCTAAGATTTGACTAACTCCAGAAAAAGCCACAGTTACAAGTGATCTGAAAGGTTGAGACTATCATGGTCAAACAAACCATCGACGGGACTTATCGGCAAACGAATCTATCGAACGAATCGGCTGAATATCTGGCCAAGCGGGAAGAAGTGCGGCTGGCGGAGATTGAATTGATGCGGGCGCGGGAACGGGTGGCGGTGCTGCGTCGAGCGCTGCCTAAGGGCGCGGAGATCCAGGATTACGAATTCTTCGACTGCACCCTCCCTGACGGTCGGATTTCTGACGGCGCGGCGTCTCTGACCGACAATGATGAGCCGGTCAATAAAGTGCGTTTGAGCGAATTATTCACGGCGCCGGACCGTGCGCTTGTCATCTATCACTTCATGTTTGGAAAGAAGCAGACCACTGCTTGTCCCATGTGCACGGCTTGGATCGATGGCTACAACGGCGTTGCGCATCATCTGGCGCAGAGCGTTGACTTCGCAATTGTCGCCGCGGCGGATCCGGCACCGTTGCGAGCATACGCGCGTGAAAGAGGCTGGGACAAACTGCGTCTGCTTTCCGCCGGCGACAGCACGTTCAAATCCGATCTCGGCAGCGAAGATTCAGACGGAGGTCAAGACTCACAGATTTCAGTGTTCACCAAAGACACTGACGGGACTCTACGCCATTTCTACAGCGGTCATCCGTGGCTCGATCCTCAAATTAAAGAGCGCGGCATCGACGAGTTGACTCCGATCTGGAATATTCTGGATCTAACACCGCAGGGTAGAGGGAAATTTTATACGTCGCTTGACTACGGGCTACACATTAATAAGGGGGTGCACGTGGCGCGACGCTAGCCAGTAATAGTGGCCTTCAGGATCGTCTCACCCGCCGCGCCGGATACACATCAATCACGTGTGTCTTCATGTAGGCCCCTTTTGAATCTGATTTCATTAGTTCGAGATACGTTGACTTGGGCACGTTCAAGTAACGATAGGTGTCGCCCGTAATGAAGATAACTCGCATCTCTCGATTTTCTTCGTCATAGCCGACGGCGACCATCATGCTTGAATCGACGGCTTGGAGTTTCATTCCCATCGGTGTTGTCCCACTTTATCGCGATCGGGTTGAGCAGCGATTGCGGCAACGTAACGATCTCTGTCGCCCGCTAAGGCGGGCTCCAAAGTTTATCTTCCCAACCCTGAAGGCCGGCTAAATTGAAAACGTCCGCTGACGCGGACGAAAGCGCCCTCCCTCACGGTCGGGCTACTGCCCTGTAGGGCTGGGCTAAATTGAAACGTCCGCTGACGCGGACGAAGCGCGCTCCCTCACGGTCGGGCTACTGCCCCGCCGGGCTGGGCTAAATTGAAACGTCGCGGACCAAGCGCCCTCCCTCACGGTCGGGCTACTGCCCCGCCGGCCTGACACCAATTCTTTTGATGAACGCCGCGATCGCTTCGTCCGCTGCTTGAGGTTGATCGTCGAGCACAAGCATTCGGGCATTGGGAATCTTCACCAGCTCAAGCTGCGGATGCTTCGGAATCAGCGTCTCCCATGAATCCACAAATGACGGCTTCGCAAATCCGTTCGCTGGATCGGCGAGGAATTTTTCGTCGAAGCCGGGCACCAGCGCGAGTACCGGAACCTTCAACTTGTCGAAGCCACGCGTTACGTCCGCAGCCCAGAACTCACAGAGATAGCGAATCTTCACTTCCAGCGGCGCCGCTTCAAGTTCGTCCCAGGCCGCTTGTGCCCTGGCCGCATCGTTGCTCAACAACTGCTTGCCCAGATCGCCATTCTTCCAAGTTTCCGGAGTTACATACTTAAACCACTTGCCGGCCCAGCTCTCATCCACAAAAGGTCCGCGATCGGCAAACGCGATCGGCGTCTTGCGCGTGGGATCTTGCGGCGAAGCAAAGAACTGCACCAGGTTGGTGCCAACAAGGATGACGCCGCCGATTTGATCGGGACGCTCGATCGCGAGTTCCATCGCCGCCTGCGCCGCGGGTTGACGCTCAGCCACAATCACCGGCTTCGATAACTTCTGACGGCGGATGAGAGCGAGAATGTCTTGCTCAAGCCGTCGCGTCCAGGTCATTTCGCTCAAGCTGATCCCGACCGCGGGTGCGGCGCGCGGCGGCGTCCGGTTAAGACCCGGCGGCGTAAGCAGAAACATTCGGTACTGCGCCTGGTTGCGCGCCATGAAGGCGTCAAACGACCTGTACCCGGAATACATGCCCGGAACCAAAATCAATGTCTGCTGGCCCTGACCTTTTCTGACAATGGAGGGCGGCTGGTTATCAGCAAGTGTCTTATAAGTTTTCGGAAGTTCGAAGTTGTTGCGGCTGACATCAATCTCGCGAACGCCGGGAGCCGGCTTCGAAAGATCGAACGCGGAGGATCCGGCGCTCGGAATGTCGTCGTTAAACTGTTCCTTCGAGCCAACCGCAGCCACCAGACTCATCTTCAAGTTGTCGGTGATGTCCGTGCGCTTGACGCCGATCAAGATCGCGTCGCCCGTAACCGAGATTTGCAAATTGTTTTGTTTCAGATTTGTGAGTTGATGATCGTTAACGCCGGCGACATCCGCTACCCCAATCGTGCCCTCATAGCCTTTGTCGCTGCGTGTCACATTTGCGCTGAGCAGCCTGTCGAATTTGAAATTCTTGTTAGCGCCCCACCAATTCGTTTTAGGTATCTCATCACCGCCGGTGGCAAACGCGATAGTTAGGCCGAATGACTCCGCGTTCGGCCGGCCATACACGGCGAGGCGAAACCAAAGCATGTCCTGCGTCTTGTCGTAGCGGTACGCGAGCTGGGCAGCATCAGCCAGAGAGGAATCGCGCCCATCACCTTTGGCATCGAAGGTCAGCACCGTGTAGACCTGGGCGACGGAAAGAGCCGGAGTAATCAGAACCAACGCGCAGAGCAGAACAAGCTTTCGAACTGGCGATAGCGGTGAGTGTCGATTGCGAATCATGACCACCCTTTACTGTTGCTACGCTGGGGTCGTGAAAAGGTTTCGCAAGTAGAATTACGATCGCGTTAATCTCGGCCGGATTTTTCTGACAGATGGTTTGGCATTCGGTGTTGAGGGTTCGGTGACGTCGTCAACTTCGGCGCCCAAACTGGCCAGCGCGGCTTCCTTAGCTTTCGGGTTCTTCACCCAATCCAAGGCCGAGACGAAAGAAACTCTGTCGTAGACGAGCACAATGGTGCCAAGTTTCAGAAGCTTGCTCACTTCACGAGCGGCGAACATTGGAATGCGGATGCAGCCATGGCTGGCGGGTTCATTGGGGACGCTGCGGCTGCCGTGGATCGCCACGCCGCCACTGATAAAGTTCGCATAGTAAGTCGATCCGAGAGATCCGCTCTTCCAACCAAGCTCTTTGTAATACACCAGAAATCGGCCGCGCGGCGTGTAGGCGATGCTCTCCTGGTCCTCATCTACAAAGGTCTTGTTGTTGCCCGTTGAGACGGGAAGCACTCGGACGCGACCGTCTTCCTTGACCAGCATCAATACCTGCCGATCCAGATCCACTTCAACATGATCATAGCCGGCTTCTCGCGCGCGCGGGGCGGCGCTGTTTCGAATTGCCTCGAGCTCAGCAGTGGTCAGTTCACCTGTGACCTCGCGGCCTTGCCATTTCTGAAAAGCGATTAATGCTGATCGCGAGCCGGCGTCGAATACACCGTCGACTGGCCCGGTCCAGTAGCCAAGTTCGGAGAGGCGCTGTTCTGCGTCTCTGATTCCGACGCGAGTGAGATTGTCAGGCTGCGCGAGCGCGTTCACTGGAAGCGTCATCACAAGACAGATTGTGAGAAATAGTTTCATGGCGCCGTTGGAAGGAAAATATGACGAGCGCGGTTGCCAGTCAACAGCCGCGGAGCGGTGAAATGTTTATAGAACCCTGGCCCTAAGGAGTTCCGCTCCTTTAGGAGCGGAACGTTTCACCCGTAAACGGGCTCGTGAACCAGCCCTGAAGGGCTGGGCTAAATTCAAATGTCGGCTACGCGGACCGCACCCGCTGGAAAGCACGGCGAGGTGCGCGATGTAGTTCGCTAATCACGCAGCTAAAGGCTTTTCGTGAACAGCAAAAAGCGCGGGAATGAAAGACACCAGAGTGACGGAAACCGGCACATAGCAGAATTTTCCGGTGCGAACAAAAGTGTGGCTGGGTGTGATGCTATTTGTTAGAATCTTTTCCCACCCAATCTTGTCCCGCAAGAACTAAGTACCAAGTCGGTAGGCACGATCAGCTCAGAAACTCGAATCTCGGATTTCAAACTTATGTGGTGTCCCCGATGCAAGAGCACTCGCATTCAGCGCGGTTATCGCGTTTCTTCTTTTGTTCTGCAGATGGCGGGTATGCACGAGTTGCTTTGCAACAATTGCGGCCTGGAGTTCAAAGGCTTCGATCCGCTGCGCAAGCTGGAGCGGAAACCGGCAGCGCGCCAAAAGGTAGCCGCAAATACTCGCCGCTTTGCGCGTTTCAAAGTACATCTCCCCGCCACGATTGCCCTGGTCGAGCGGAACGCTTTGTCCTGGGACGTGTCGTATTCCAAGCCATCACGCGGGCACTGCGAGACAATCAGCCAGGGCGGCATGGCTTTGTCTTTTGTCGGCAGCCGATTCTCTGAACAGCAACTGACGCGACCGGGATGTCCTTTGTACGTGACAGTGAATTTGCCGGGCGGAGTAATTGCCGCGGTGCTGGCGACGGTCACCTGTGAGCGGGCCGGCTCGAACGGACAGGCGACGTGGTTTGTCGGCGCAAAAGTAACGCAGATGAGCGATACGGACTCCAGCAGGCTCTCTGTCTATCTCGAAAAGCGCGCACAGGCCGAGCCATTTGTAGCACTGACTTAGGGGTGCGCCCGAGGTTGCTTCGCTCCGGAAGAGTGAGATGTTTATAGAAACCGGGCGCATTCTTGATTCTACGCTCGTTTAGGAACGGAAGAATGTCGCTCTTAAACGGGCCGCGAGTGTTTCCTACTCACCTCGGTTCGATAAAGATCGTGTTCCTAACGGAACTCTCTTCACAAAAGCAAAGACTCACCACAGATATCCGCGGTTTTCACCTGAGACACGTCACGGAAACAAATTGAAAAAAACACTAGGCGTTTCGGGTCGGGCAATTATCATCCCCAGCCCGCTCAGGGTACACTTGAGCGGGCTTTTTACATCGAAGCACTTCACCTCTCATGCAGTTTGGAACGTATTTTCGCTTAATGTCATACGCGACGGTCGCTTGCGCGGCGCTCGCGCTGCTGGTCGCGGGCGGCGTCAACGTGTGGCTCGCGGCTGCGTTTGGGCTCGTGATGATCCTCGGGTGGAAGTTGGAGCAGACTCGCTGGCAGTTGACTGAGCGCGTTGCCCTGGTGGTGATTCTGCTTTCGATTCCGGTCTTCTATCTTGATTGGCGAGTTCTTACGCCATATCTGCAAATTGTGTATCTCGAAACTGGACGCCGCGCCGGACCGGAAGTATCGGTGCTGTCGCACATGATCCTGTTTCTTTCGGCCGTAAAGCTGCTGCAACGAAAGGGCGATCGTGACTGGTTCTTTCTGTACTTGATTTCCTTCTTCACAGTGTTGCTGGCAGCCGGACTCACTTCCAGCCCTGCATTCCTGGCCACGCTCATTCTCTATCTACTCTGCGCGCTTTCGACGGTGGTGGCCTTCGAAATACGGAAAGCCAAGAGAAGAATTACTGCGACGCAGACGCGTCTGCTGGTGCCGCCTGATTCAACTCTTTTTCAGAAGTTGCCGATGCGCCTGTGGCGCCGAAGATATCTCGAGACGCGTCGCTTGCCGCTGGTCTCGGCCGGCTTGCTCGTGCTGATTGTAGTTCTCGCGTTCCCGTTTTTTCTGATCGCCCCGCGCACGGCGACCAGCGCCCTGAAGCGTGGCGGCGACAGCGTTTCTGGTTTGATCGGATTCTCTGACTCGGTCACGCTGGGTCAGATTGGTGAACTAAAAGGCAGCGACGAAATTTTCATGCACGTGCGCATCGATCGTTTGAGCGCCTTGCCGCGCACGGGTTTGCGTTGGCGTGGAGTTGCGCTGGATCAGTTCACCGGCAAAGCGTGGAAAAAATCGCCCGCCGCTGAACGCATTGAAAGAAAGGAAAGCGACACCGGATTTTTCAAGTTGGGCACCACTGAAGATGTGCGCCGTCTTACGGAACAGACTTTCATAGTTGAGCCGGTCGATACGCCGGTGCTGTTTGGCGCGCCGCGCGTGGTCGCGGTTCAGGGTGAACTGCCTTTCCTGCGAATTGATGGAGAGGGCGCGATGCAGACGCGACCGCACGACCAGGAGCGAGTGGCGTACAAGGTCTTTTCCGACACCACCCAGCCCAGCGATGAAGCCCTGCGCGCCGATCGGTTGCAGTACTTCACTGAGTCTGCGCGTTATTTGGAGCCGCCCGACAATCTTGATCCGCGAGTTGGCACACTCACGAGGACTATTATCGTTCAAAGCGGAGCGCGCACGTGGTACGACGCTTCACTGGCCGTGGAGTCTTACCTGCGAGCGAACTACAAATACTCGCTCGAGATGAAAGCGAGCGGCCCTGATCCGCTGTCGGATTTTCTCTTCAACGTGAAGCAAGGGCACTGCGAATACTTCGCCAGCGCGATGGCGGTGATGTTGCGCACACAGGGTTTGGCGACGCGTATGGTCAACGGATTTCTGCCCGGAGAATACAACGAAGCCGCCGGCGCTTATACAGTTCGCCAGAGTGACGCGCATTCGTAGGTCGAAGTTTATTTTCCGCAGACAAATTCGTGGGTGACGTTCGATCCGACGCCACCGGCGGGGCGGACGTCGCGCGAGCGCAAAGGTCTGGCTGGGGCTTTGAGTAAATACTCCGAGGCGCTCGAGTTGATGTGGTTTCAATACGTCGTGGGATACGACAAACAGGAGCAGCGCTCATTGGTCAGCTCCGTGCGCCGAGAGCTGGGAGATCTTCAGCGCCGTTCAATGACGAAACTCGATCAGGCCAGGGCTGCGTTGCCTGCGCTTTTCAAGCCTGGCGTGGTGCTGATTGGTTCGCTGGCGGGACTCTTTGGCATCGTCTTATTGACCCGCCGCGTGAATCGCTTTGGTTGGCGGCGCGGGTTGCAGGTTTGGCAGCTTTCCGGCGATGCTGAGGTGACGCGCGTCGAATTCTATGAACGGCTGTTGAGAGCTTTAGAGAAGCAGGGAATTAAGCGTGAGCTGTATCAGACGCCGCTGGAGTTTGCTTCGGCTCTTGGCGCGATTGAGGCAGGGGCAATTACCGATGCCTACAATCGGGTACGCTTTGGCGAACACAAGTTAAGCGAAGCCGAGCGAGAGCAAATTGAGAGTTTGTTGGCGCGGATTGAGAAAAGCGGAAGGAATAATTAACCACCGAAGTGGAGTCGCTACCGCTCCCGGTACTGACCTCATGCGATTTACTAATTCATGAACAAAGTTGGATTTATCAGTCTGGGTTGTCCCAAGAACCTCGTCGATAGCGAGGTGATGATGGGACAGCTCCAGCAAAAGGGTTATCAAATCACGGCCGACGCCGAAGATGCGGACACGGTCGTCGTGAACACGTGCGGGTTCATTGATTCGGCGAAGAAGGAATCGATCGAAGCGATTCTCGAAGCGGCGCGATTGAAGACTGAAGGCAAGGCCAAGCGTCTGATCGTCGCCGGCTGTCTGGTCGAACGCTATCGCGATGAATTGAAAGCTGAGATGCCGGAAGTTGATGCTTTCATCGGCACGAGCCAAATCAACGACATTCTCCGTGTCTGCGATCCACTGACGAACACGAGATCACTGCCTGTTATTCCGCTCGGGAACCAGAGCGCGACGTATCTTTACGATGAATCGACGCCGCGAGTGCTGGCGACGCCAAGCCATTACGCCTTCATCAAAATCGCCGAAGGTTGCGACCGGCCCTGCGCGTTCTGTTTTATCCCCCAGATGCGCGGCCATTTTCGCAGCCGCCGATTTGGGTCGATCGTCGCTGAAGCGCATCAGCTTGCCGAAGAGGGCGTCAAGGAACTAATTCTGGTGGCGCAGGATTCATCGCGCTATGGTGAAGACCTCGAAAAGCAGGACGCGCTGGCGCATCTGCTGCGCGAAGTCTCACATACCGACAACATTGAGTGGGTGCGCGTGATGTACACCTATCCGACGCATATCAGCGACGCCTTTCTTGACGTCTTAGCAGAAGAGTCCAAGGCGGTGAAGTATCTCGATATGCCTTTGCAGCACGCTTCACAGAATGTTCTGAAACTGATGAAGCGCGGCGGCAATTGCGCATCGCTGGAACGGCTGATCGAACGGGTTAGAACGCGCGTGCCGGATATTGCCGTGCGTACGACTTTCATCACGGGTTTCCCGGGCGAAACTGAAGAGGACTTCGACGAACTCATGACGTTTGTGAAGAACGTTGCATTTGATCGTGTGGGAGTCTTCACTTATTCAGACGAAGAAGGCACGCCCGCTTTCGATTTGCCGGACAAAGTTGATCCAAAAATCGCCAAACGCCGTCGCGACCAGTTAATGAAGGCGCAGTCAAAGATCGCGAAACGCAAACATGAGGCGATGGTGGGCCAGACCGTGCGCGTGATGTTCGAAGGCGAATCGAATGAAACTGATTTGCTGTGGCAAGGAAGAATGGAGACCCAGGCGCCGGACATCGATGGATGTGTGCTCATCAACGATGCGCCGGAAGATTTCATACCTGTCGCGGGCCAAATGGTCGACGTGATGATTACTGACGCACAGGAATACGATCTCGTCGGCGAGATCTTGTAGGGGCAGGGCTTGTCCCTGCCCATCCACGAGCAGCCAGAAGGGCTGCCACGGGCAGCCACAAGGGCTGCCCCTACTAATACTTCACAAACTCAAATTTTAATCTGATGCCGCGATGCGGGCTGTTGTAGAAAGTTCCGAAGTCGTTCGCATCCACATTGTTTTGAAAATCGCGCGGGTTCCAATGATTCGTCAGATTGAAGACTTTCACACCGAATCGGCCGGGAACTTTGCGGCCGCGGAACTTCGCGGGAATGAATCCCCAGTTCGGCATCCGCGGCGCCAACCCTTTGGTCACCTGCAAGTCCAAAGAGAAGAATGACGGATAGCGTCCGCCGCGATTGCGCGCACCGACAAAGTTCTGATTTTCATCGACGAGCGAAAACGGAAAGCCTGTATGCCAGTCGATCACCGGCGATACGGTTATTTGTTTTGGTAAAGCAATGTCGCCCCATGCGAGCAGCCGGTTCGGCGCGTCAAACGGTTGCAGCGACCGTTCATTCGCGCGAATCAGCGGGTTCCGCAAGTTGCCGAAATAATCATTGAAAGCATTCAAATCGCCGGTTGCGCGCGAACGAACGTAGGCGACGTAAACGTGGTGCCGCTCCTGCAGACGCAAACGACCCGTGACCTGCAATTCGCGATATCGCGATTGGCCATCGTTTCTCAGTAACAATCTGCCATCAACTTGAGGCTCGAGTATGAAATCGCGCCGTGTCTGTCGTTCTTCATAGCCGACTCGGAGAAGCACGCGTTTGATTTCATGATCGATTTGCAGCGTGGCCGCCCCGCTGTACGGATTGCGATAGCCGTCACCACTCAACACGTGCCGGAAAATTCGCGGGCCGTCAACAATGCTTACGCCATTGCTGGCGAAAGTCGTCACGACGCGCTGCTGATACTGCTCGAAGATGCCGACCATGATCGGAATCTTGTCGTAGAAAACTCCCACTCCGCCGCGGATGACGGTGTGATCGTTCGCAAAAGGCATCCAGGCAAAGCCGACGCGCGGTGCGAAGTTGTGATCGCTGCCAATCCCGTCGCGGTCCCAACGCAAGCCCAGATCGATCGTCAAGCGCGGACTGATATGCCAGCTGTCCTGACCGAACGCGGCTAGCTCCGTGTTATCGCGCTGCAATTGACCAGCTCCCACGAAGGTAATCAATTCGCTCAGGGTTCCGTCCGCGCGCACAACCCGAACGGGCGATGATTGATCCGTGCCATCGAACCAGGTGTGGCTGAGATCGAAACCTAATCTCATCTCGTGTATGCCGTGGAACTTTCGCTCAGGGAGTGAAAGAGTCTCGAGCCATTGGAGGCGGCGGCTGTTGCGCTCTTGCTGATTGAACCAGCCACCCGATCGCCGTTGCGGAGAAATCACAAATGAAGCAGCGCTATTACCAAAGACATCGACATCGAATTGTTTCAGGTTGAAACTGGATTGCAGCAATGCGCGCTTCGCGAATGTCTTCTGATCGTTGGCGGCAACGAACCAGCCGCGTTGATGAATATTCGCGGCCGTATGGAGCGGCGTGAAGGTATTCAGATTGGCGGCGTCACGTTTCTCTGGGAACAGGGAAAAGCTGACGGCCAGACGGTTAGTGCTGTTCAGATTGACGTCCACGCGCGTGAACGAATCAAAGCTCTCAAGTTTCGAGTCGCGTTGCGCGGGAGGCAAACTCGTCACTTCCGTGCGCACGAATCGATACTCAAAACTTTGGAAGAGAAACGCTTTGTCCTTCTTCAGGGGTCCACCAACCGCGATCCGCGGCGTGGCCGATTGAACTCCATAAATGTGACTGTCGCGAAACCGTGGACGCACGATCACATTGGTCAGCAAGTAGCGCCAGTCATTAGTTCCCGAGCGCGTTTCGATCGCCGTGACCGCACCCGTGAACCTGCCGTACTCGGAAGAGAATGGATTGGAAAAGACCTGCACCGATTCCACTGCCTCAAGCGGCAAATCGATGGCTGCGTCGCCGGTAACCGGATCTGTGACGTTCATACTTGAGACGAGCACACCGCTCTGATCGGGCCGCGTACCTTTTATATTGAGCGCTCCGTCCGAGCTGCGCATTACGCCGGGCAGCAGCGGCAAGGCATCCTGAAACTTCTCGTTGATCAGCGGAACGTCTTGCAACTTCCTCGCGGACAACTTGCTCGAGACAGTCGTGTTATTCGTGTCTATGCGATCTTCTGCGGGCGATACGTTTACGGTTGCCTCGACGTGACTCGGTTCCAACGACACGTCGAGATCAACGGTCGCGTCTATGGCCACGGTCACGCGATGCTCAACCGTTTGGAATCCGGTGTGGGTCACAGTCAATTTGTATTCACCCGCCGGCAGGTGATTGAAAGAGTATTGCCCGAGTTCATCGCTGACTGTTTCCAGCGGTCGATCGCCCAGCTGCGCGCCGTTGAGTGTGGCGATGGCTCCCGGCAAACGCTCTTTGCGATCACCCGAGGCAGCGAGGACCGTTCCTCTAATGCGACCACTTGGTTGAAAATCGTTGGCGGCGCGGACGGATTGGAAACAGGCGCCAGGAAGGAAAGCGGCGAAGAGTAACGCGCACACTGAGACCACTCGTAGCTTGGGTCCAGCAGTAAACTTCATTCGCAACGCCAAAATATTATTCGGGATGCCTAAAAAATACTGCAGGGGCAAGTGACCGTTTAGATGCGTCGAGGGTAACCCAGGTTTGTAACTTAAGCCCTGTAGCGTGGTAATGCAATCAGCTCGCATAGTTTCGGCCCAGGTCAAAGAAATTTCCGTGCCGATAACCTGACAAGTCTGAGAGGATGCCCGGTGGACGGCGTTGCGCCCAAACTTCAGCTAGAGTACAAATTAAGCCTTTAGATGAGAGCCACTAAAGAATCCAGTGATGAACTGAACCCTGCTGTGGCGGTGTCCGCCACCGAGATTCCGCGTCGCGGTCGTCGCGGATTTGCGGATTATTTGGCGTTGGCGGTGGCAACCTGTGGCGTTGGTTATTTCCCGATAGCGCCCGGAACGTTGGGAGCACTGGTGGGCGTTGGCTTGTATTTGGCTCTTTGGAGTTGGCTGTATCAGATTCTTGAAGCAAACGCGGCGCGCAGAGGGCTCAGTCTTCTCTATGTTTTCCTGCCGCAGTTGGCTGCGATGCTTTTGATAATTCTCGTAATCGCCATCGCAGGTGTTTGGGCGGCGACGCGAGCAGAGAAGGCAACTCAAAAAAAGGACCCATCGATTGTGGTGATTGATGAGGTCGCGGGACAGATGATTGCGCTTCTCTCCGGCCCGTTTTGGTTGCACACCTGGTGGAGCGTTATGTCGGCTTTTATTTTGTTTCGCTTGTTCGATATCTGGAAGCCATATCCGATTCGGCGGTTGGAGGCTCTGGAGTCAGGTTTGGGGATTATGGCTGACGATCTGCTGGCGGGAGTTTATGCGCTGATCGTTAACTCGATTTTGATTTCCGGATTCCTGCTGTTAACAGCGCCGCGTTGAGAGCTTAAGCCCGCCCGGACGATCGGGCTACTGGCCCGTGATGATGCAGCCGGTGCTCCCTTACTTTTTCTTGGCAGTCCCGATCCATCCCGCCCGCCAAAAAAGACCAAGCATCACGATGGCCACTGTCAGCATCACTCCCCACGCCGCAAAATATCCGTATTGCTTGTGCAGTTCCGGAATGTTGTCGAAGTTCATGCCGTAAACGCCGGCAATAAACGTCAGCGGCAGCATCACCGCGGAAAAGATCGTCAGCACTTTCATGATTTCGTTCATGCGATTTCCTACGACCGACATGTAGGCGTCGAGAGCGCCGCTCAAAAGATCGCGATAACTCTCGGCCATGTCAGTCACCCGCATGATGTGATCGTAGACGTCTCTGTAGAATGGCAGGAGCGCCGCGGGAATCAGGCTGAACTCGCCACGGCTTGTGCGCAGGATGACTTCACGCTGGCGGCCCGTAATGCGGCGCAGACGCAACACGCCGCGTTTTAGGTCCATGATTTCTTCGAGGATCGCTTTGTTCGGACGGCTCATAGTAAAGATGTCGTCCTCCAGTTTCGCAATGCGCTCGTCAAAATCATCAAGCACAGGCGCGTAGTAATCGACAATCTGGTCGAGGATCTGATGTAACAGGAAGGCGGCCCCGCGTTGGCAAAGCACGGGACTGGTGCTGAGCAGTTTCTTGACGTTGTTGATGCTGCGGAACAGGTCGTGATGATAGGTGATGACGTAGTTGGGCCCGAGGAACGCATCGAGTTCGATCGTGTTGAAGTGATCCGGACTGGTGTCGGCGCGGACGCCGTGGACGATGAAATAGAGGTATCCGGGAAATTCCTCGACCTTTGGATAGTTCCGCGTCTCGCGGCAGTCTTCGACTGTCAGCGGATGAAAGTGAAAGACGTTTAGCAGAACCTGATCATCGGCGTCACCCGGTTCTTCCATATCGATCCAGATGACAGCCTTCTCATCTTTCAACAGATCGGGAAGTTCTTCGACTGAAAAACCGGTCTCTATTTTTTCAGCGCCTTCACGATAGACAGCGATTTCCATCAGTGCGTTCCTTTGCGTGATGCACGACGGCAAGCCTCAGCTGGTGTGCAAAACAGGTTTCGTGGAGCGTGAGACAGTTACCACAGCGTTCCCTCTCAAGCAAGACGGAACGCTGTGGCCAGGTTTTTACAGATTGAGTTTTCGGCGGATTGCCGGGCCTTTAGAAGGGTTGGAGGAAGATCGTGTCGAAGCTGTCTTTATCGCGGAATCCCATGCGCTCGTAGAAACGAAGCGCCGAGGTGTTCTCTTCATTGACGAACAGGCAAACCGATTCGCTGTGCGACAACAGATGCTTAGAAAGCTGTAGCACGCAGTCTGTGCCCTGACCTTGTGAGCGATTATCCGGATTGACCCAGACACCTTCAAGATATGCCACGTGCGGTGTTTCGGACACGACTTCCGCTTTGAAGACTACGTTATCGTTTTCGATTCGAACCCAGCTGCGTTGCTTTTCAATTCGGCGCAGATAGCGCTGCCGGAATCCCGACGCGTCGCTTTCCAGCGGATTTGCGCCACTCTCTTCAAAAGCCATCTGCGCATGAATGGGAACGATCAATTCAAGATCGTCCGGAGTCGCCAGTCGTAGATCAGGAACCTCATTGCGAAGTTCAACCGGCATACGCAACTCAAGCAGATGCTCGCGGCAGTTCTTGCGCATCTCCGCCTGGCGGCCGGCATAAAATTCCCAGAACATCTGCACGCCGTCCTGTTCGCCCATCAGCATGTGTGTGCCGGTGCAGTTCTGTGCTCGATTCGCGAGCGAATACAGCGCGCGCTCGCTGCGGGCTTCGAATAAGGTAGCGTGGCCGATTAGAGCGATGCCTTCCAACTCGCCGTGCTCGTTGCGGCAACCATAGAAGTCACCGCGATTGAAGTCGCTCCGCAGGCCGTTGTCTCGAACCAAACCGCTCAGCATAGCCGTTTGCGCCGGCCGCTCTTCGAGAAATTCAAGCACTTCGGGCGTTGAGTTATCGTTCAGGAAGATAGAAGGCATCGATCTCGGCGCCCTGCCAAATCCTGAAACGGTGTTTGTAGTATGCTGGTACAACATTGTTCCGTTCCTTTCAGAATTTGCAGGTTGTTAGGGAGCCGGCTTCATAGCCGCCGTATTATCGCCGCGGCTGTAGTCGCCCACGAGGACGCCGTCACTGACCAAGACACCGTCACTGACCAAGACACCGTCACTGACAAGCACGCCGTCGCCGATCAAAACACCATCGCCCAGCAGCACGCCGTCAGAGAGCAGAACTCCGTCGCTCAACAACACACCGTTAGTAAACAGGGTGCCGTCGCTTAGCAGGACACCGGTAGTCGTCACCGGTCCGGACGTATTGCTGACCATGCTGCTAACCAAAGTTGTGCTGCGCACGATCACGCCACTGCTAACGGATGTTCCATCTGCGAGGATTTTGCTTTGCGCATACATGCCTTGCCATTTCGTCATGAGGGCACTGCCATAAAGGAAGCAGTAGTCGGTAATGACCGCGCGGCCCCAGTCGATGCGCTCGCCCAGGCTGGAAATGTAATTAGCCTGCGATGACTCGTCCCAGTTCGTCAGCATGGACGTACCCGTGGCGTATGTAGCCGCATCGGTTTTGACCCAACTGGCGATCCGGACCGCGCCTTCCACATTCAGTTCGCCGGCGCCTTGCTCCAGCGTATTGGTGTTCCGCAGTGGCTGGGCCGTATACATCAGGATTGCTTTCACCAGACCCGGTGTCAGGCTGGGATTCGCTTCCAGCATCATAGCCGCCGCACCCGTAACCACCGGCGCAGCCATCGACGTACCACTCAGGTACATCATTTGATCCGTCGTAGTTCCGGTTCCGACCTTCAGCGAAGGATTCTTGGTAATCAGGCTATTTGTTTTGCCGACGCTGCTGGGTGAGATTGCGCCAATTAATTTGTTGCCGGGAGCAACAAGGTCAGGCTTGATGAAATCGTCGTAGTGTTGGACTCCGGCCGAGTCGGTTGTGTATCCACGCGTCGGCCCGCGTGAGCTGTAGGTCGTGACTTTGTCATCCGAACGCGAGTCGGTTCCGAAAGTATTCACGGCTCCTACTGTGATTACCGATGGCTCGATGCCGGGCGAGTCAATCCCGCCGTAGATTTTTTGACCGGTAGAGGTTTTTCCACGATTTCCGGCAGCCGCTACCACCACAATTCCCGCGTTGTATGCACGGCGCGCCGCCAGGCAGAGGGGATCAGTTTTGTAGCTGTCTTGCGCCGGCGTGCCGAGACTCATGTTGATGAGACGAATGTTGTAGGTCGCTTTATTCGCAACGCACCAATCAAGCGCGGCGACTACGTTACTGGACGTACCCATGCCGTTAGCATCCAAAACCCCGAGGCTAATGATCTTCGATTCGTAGGCGATGCCGCCGTAGTAATCCGATTTGAAGCCCGGACTTCCCATCAGCATTGATGCTACGTGAGTTCCGTGACCGTAGTAATCGCGGTTCGCGGCAATGCCGGTATAGGTCTTCGAATAAACAATTGCGGGACGGCCCGTGGAGGCCTTAATCAAGTTGTGCGTATCATCAATACCGCTGTCCAACACGGCAATGCCGACGCCAGTACCATTCAACGAGGAAAACCCGGTCACTTCACTCCGTCCGTCTTCCTGCGCGGCTGCTACTGTCGTTTCGACGTGGCCATAGGCGGCAACCGGACGATCGGGGCTGATATACGCAAAATCATTGTCATCCATCAACTCGGCAATTCGCGACAAAGGAAGTTCGGCTGATGCCAGACCCATTGTGTTGAATCGATTCTTCAGACGGCCGTTCCCATGAGTGATCTTTCCTTGAAGATCACTGTCAGACATGCCGGCTTTATCGTCAGCCAGTTGAATGATCACGGACGCGACTTGATTGCCTTTGCCCTTGCTGACGGCGTCGTTGACCGAGTTTTCGAGGTCCGGCGCAATCTTGCGATGGCCGTTGTTCTCGTGGCTCGATGAATTATCCGACGCGCTGCGGTTGGCCTTGACGCGAAGACTTAGCGTCGGCAAGAGCGCGACAATCATTAATATCACCGCGATGTTTGATTTAAGTGTGCCAGGGGATCGCATCTTTGTTTCCTCTCGTAGGTGGGAGTTCATAGGACTTTCCCGCCAACACGTTTGGCAACGGCCGTGCCGCCAGCCGCGATCACTCGAGTTTGCGATTTTTCCTAAGGAAAGCGAGGGTTCAGAAGGTTTCAGGTCTATTTCACCAGTCGGTCAAATCAATCGAATTGAGAGCAAGCAAATCAGTCTGACCTGTCACGCGGTGACCCAACTCGACCCTGATTTTCAGGACTGCTACGATACGAAACCTTTTCAGATGACAAACGACAACACACCAACCGGACGGGTCTTTGTGGCTGACGAAGTTAGCGAAGAAGGGTTGCAACCTTTGACTGATGCCGGGTTTGCGGTCGAGAAGCAGACTGGCCTATCCGCGAAAGACCTGATCTTTCAACTGGCGAACCGCGATGGTCTGATCGTCAGAAGCGAAACCAAAGTAACGGAAGAGATTCTCGATGCGGCTCCAAGTCTGCGCGTCATCGGTCGTGCGGGCGTGGGCGTAGACAATATCGACGTTCCGGCCGCCACGGCGCGCGGCATCGTGGTGATGAACGCCCCTGACGGCAACACGATCACTACGGCGGAACACACAATTGCCTTGCTGGTGGCGCTGGCGCGAAATGTGGCGCAGGCAAACAGCAGCGTCAAAGCTGCGCTGTGGGAGCGTAAGAAATTCGTGGGCGCGGAGTTGTGCGCCAAGACACTCGGCATTGTCGGCCTGGGCCGCATCGGCCGCGCAGTGGCGCAGAGGGCTTCCGCGCTGGGCATGAAAGTTGTCGCGCACGATCCTTTCATCGCGGCCGATCTAAGCCAGGATCTGGAAATCCAAATTGTCGGGTTGGATGAAGTACTGGCGCGAGCTGACTTCCTCACTGTCCACACGCCGCTCACCAACGAGACGCGCGGACTGATCAACGAAAGCGCTTTTGCGAAGATGAAAACCGGCGCGCGGGTGATCAACTGCGCGCGTGGTGGCTTGATCGACGAGCACGCCCTTTACGATGCAATTACCTCGGGCAAGATCGCCGGCGCCGCTCTCGACGTGTTCGAACAAGAGCCGCCGCCGCCGGACCATCCACTGTTGTCTCTTGAGCAGGTGATCGTGACGCCGCATCTGGGCGCATCCACGGCCGAGGCGCAGCAAGCTGTAGCAGTCACCGTTGCGGAGCAGATGCGCGACTACTTGTTGACCGGAGCACTGCGCGGCGCAGTGAACATGCCGGCCTTTGGCGCGAAAGAACTTGCGATGCTGCAACCGTATCTGTCGCTGGCAGAAAGTCTCGGTCGCTTTCAAGCTCAGTTGATTGACAATCCCGTGCGCGAAGTGCGGCTTGAATTCGCCGGAGAGTTGGTGGAAGTGGACGCGGCGCCGGTAACGCGAGCATTTCTTGCCGGCCTGCTGCGCGACATCAGCGCGCGCGTGAACGTCGTGAATGCTTTCGTCATCGCTGAAGAGCGCGGCATCGCGGTCACGACTGCTTATGTCCGCGGTTCAAATGCAGCGTCGGCGATTCGAACTTCGGTCAGTTCCGCGAACGGCGAACAAACTGCATCCGGTTCAGTGTTCACGACTGCGGAAGGTTATCGCGAGGGTCGCATTACGCGGATCGACGGCTTTCGGATTGAAGCGATTCCGCGCGGCAACATGATCGTGATGCATAACCGCGATGTCCCGGGCGTGATTGGCAAAGTGGGCAGTATTCTCGGCGAGGCCGAAATAAATATCAGTGCGTTTCATCTGGGGCGGCGTGAGCGGGGCGGGGAAGCCATGGCGATCATTGAAGTTGATGCGCCGCTGGATAAACCGACGCTTGATCGTTTGCTTCAGCTTGACTCGATCATTGCCCTGCGCCAAATCGAGCTGTAGCACTTGCAAAGCTCGAACGCTTAACAAGAATTTACAATTCATCTCTCGAAAAACAGGCAGGTCTGAGATAAACTCCGGCCGCTTCTCGCCGACATGACGAATCCAACCACAAACCTCAGCGGGGATCACGCGGCGCCGCAGGGCGCTGGCCCTCTCGACCCCGAACCGGCAAGGATTGCGCGCAAGCGCATTGATTCGATTGATCTCCTGCGCGGCATCGTGATGGTTATTATGATGCTGGATCACACGCGCGATTTTGTGCACATGGGCGCGTTCACTTTCGACCCAACCGACCTGACGCGAACCACGATCCCATTGTTTTTCACGCGTTGGATTACTCACTATTGCGCGCCGATTTTTGTCTTTCTCGCCGGCACCGGGGCTTATCTCCAGTTGGCGCGCGGGAAAAGCAAGTCCTCGCTCTCGAAGTTCTTGATCACTCGAGGCCTCTGGTTGATTGT
>Ga0134126_10002943_pt1 | contig 21420 bp, 17 predicted proteins | sample KB31752_FD_96881 | JGI IMG/M metagenome (GOLD analysis project Ga0134126, IMG submission 96881) | Terrestrial soil microbial communities with excess Nitrogen fertilizer from Kellogg Biological Station, Michigan, USA - KB3-175-2 | ecosystem: Environmental > Terrestrial > Soil > Unclassified ... | reverse complement strand
GAATATTAGGAACAACATTTGGTATTTGGGTAATCAACCTATTTATTCCTGCGATTGCAGGAAGCATCTTGATATTGGGTATTAAATTTTTTAAAGAAAAATAAAAATAAGTTTGAAAGCTATTATCTCAGTTTTACTTCTGCTTTTTTGTACAAGCAACCAGCAAACCCCATTCTGTGGAATTCATAATACGGCTTTTAAAGATGGGGAAGAAGTAACCATGAAGGTTTATTATACTACCCTTGGATTATATGTCGGAGCCGGCGAAGCTAAATTTACAACTACTCTTGAAAGGTATAACGGTGTTCCTGTTTATCATTGTGTTGGAGAAGGAAAAACGTATTCTTTCTTTGATAATTTTTATAAGGTGCGGGACCGTTATGAAACTTACATTGATACCGGTACTCTTCTTCCTTTGAAATTTATTAGAAATGTGAATGAAGGCGGCTATAAAATTTATAATAACGTAACGTTTAACCATAATGCCGAAACTGCTGTCAGCACACACGGGCTTTTTAAAGTTACCTCTTGCATTCAGGATGTCATTAGTTCTGTTTATTATGCCAGGAATATCGATTTTAATAAGTTTAAGCCAGGAGATAAAATTCCGTTTGATATGTTCTTAGATGATGAAATTTATCATCTTTATTTGCGCTATGAAGGAAAAGAAAACGTAAAAACAAAATATGGAAAATTCCGTGCTATAAAGTTTAAGCCTTTATTGATTAAAGGCACTATTTTTCAGGGAGGCGAAAATATGAATGTGTGGGTAAGTGATGACGCCAATCATTTGTTATTGCGAGCTGAAAGCCCGATATCAGTAGGTTCAATTAAGGTAGATATGATGGGTTATAAAAATCTGCGTTACCCACTTACGTCTTTAATTAAACTATAAAGTTTTTTATGTTTCCGAATTCCCCTGCTTCTGCTTTTCTTTATTTTTCAAACTATACAATAGTAATAGGCTCACTCCAACAAGAAGGTAAGTAACGGATAATATCAAGTTTTCTTTGTGTGATAATACAATTCCCCTGAATTGTTCCTTGATAAAAAGGTAAATAATAATTGCAATACTTACCAGCAGAACTAAAAAAGTAATTTTTTTCAATTTTAATAATTTTTAAAAAATGCTTTCCAGCCTAAATGTTTGTTTTCTACGTATACCCTTGTCCGTTAGTTGCAGGTTACAACATTCAATTTCGCGATCGTGTTCAAAAAAAAGAATAAAATCTTTTTCCAGGGCCTCGCTTAAAAAAGACTTTTTCTCCGCCAAAGTTTCAAGAGGCCTTGTGTCGTATGACATTATATAAGGAATAGGAATATGAGCAAGAGACGGCAAAAGGTCCGCCATGTAAACAATAGTTTTTCCTTTGTAGTTTATTTCGGGAAGCATCATTGATTCAGTATGCCCATTGACAAATCGAAGTTTAATATTTTTTGTAAATTCTATACCTTCTTTTACCTCTATAAATTTTAATTTCCCACTTTCCTGAATGGGTAAAATATTTTCTTTTAAAAAGCTGGCTTTTTCGCGGTCATTCGGTTGGGTAGCCCATTTCCAATGATTCTCATTGCTCCAATAAGTAGCGTTTTTAAATGCCGGCACTAATTTATCATCTATTTTTTTTATTGAGCCTCCGCAATGGTCAAAATGAAGATGCGTTAAAAAAACATCGGTAATATCTTCTTTTGAAAAACCATGTTTTGCCAAAGATTTATCTAATGTCTCCTCGCCATTCAAAAAATAATAACCGAAAAATTTCTCGCCTTGTTTGCTGCCCATTCCATTATCAATCAAAATTAAACGGCCTTCATCCTCAACAAGCATACATCTCATCGCCCAGTTACACATATTATTTTCATCAGAAGGGTTTAATTTATTCCAGATACTTTTTGGAACTACGCCAAACATAGCGCCGCCGTCCAATTTAAAATGTCCAGCATTTATTGCATACAATTTCATTTCTTACATTTTTAGAAAACAATAAAATTACAAAATAATCAAAAGAGCGGATTCGATTGCAGGAAGTACCTTTTTAAGATGCTGCTTTTTTTTTAGGGTAAGAAACAAAAGAATGAATCCAATTATAAAAAAACACATTACTACTAATACAGAGTTTTTCATGCTTCCGGTTAATTCTTCTATCAAACCAAAACTAAACATCCCGATTACAATTCCAATCTTTTCAGTGACATCATAAAAACTAAAAAACGAAGTAGTGTCTTTTGTAACAGGCATCAGTTTCGAATAAGTTGACCTGCTCAATGATTGTATGCCCCCCATTACCAATCCTACGATACCGGCTAAAATATAAAAATAGGTTTCTGCATTTTTGCCATGTTCACTGAGGAGAGATATTTGATAAGCGCCGATACATACCAAAATCCAGATAATGACCACACTTAACAATGTTTGAAAATTCCCGAATTTTTCTGAAAGTTTTGCCATCAGGTATGCCCCAAGAATAGCAACAATTTGTATGATTAAAATGGTGATAATTAATTTCTCTGTGGGCAATTTTAATTCCTTGCTTCCAAAAAGAGCTGCAACCAGCATGATGGTTTGGACGCCCATATTATAAAAGAAAAAAGAGAGTAAAAACCTTTTTAGTATTGGAAGGTATTTTAATTGGCCAAACACTTTTTTCAGTTCAATAAATCCATTAACCAAAATACTTTTTTCCGGGCGGTTGGCCGCAGGCATGCCTTCAGGCATTCTGTTAAGGGTAAATTGCGCAAAACCAAACCACCAAAGCCCAACTAATAAAAATGAAAAACGCGCGGGAAGAGTCACATCATTTTGCATACCAAACCACTCCGGTTTAAAAACGAATATAAAGCAAACCAATTGCAAAATTACACTGCCAATGTAACCCATTGCAAAACCTTTGGCACTTACCCGGTCCCTGTCTTCGGGGACAGCTATTTCAGGTAAATAAGAATTATAAAAAACCACACTGCTCCAAAAACCGATACATCCAAAAATAGAACACACTATCGCAATCCATAGTGTGTCGCTACCTTTAAAGAAGAAAAGGAGGCAGCACGACAAACTACCCATGAAACAAAAAAAACGAAGAAAACTTTTTTTATTGCCTTTATAATCTGCTATTGAGGATAACATTGGCGACATAATGGCTACAATTAAAAAACCAACGCCAAGTGCATAATTGTACAATGCAGAATTTACAAATTTTCTGCCAAGGAATATGACCTCACTATGGGCACCATTTTTTGTTACACTTTCATAGTAAGCCGGGAAAATAGTAGAAGTAATTACCAGGCTATAAACAGAATTAGCCCAATCATACATCGCCCAACCCGTAATAACCTTTTTAGAAGCAGTTTGCATTTATTAAAAATAATGTTTCAAAATAGTAAAAATATTTTGATGCAATAATAAAATGTTTTTGCAAATAATTTAAACCGGGTTTCTAAAAAAATAGAATAAGATTCCTGGTTATTTATTGGTTTACTATAAAATCATTTAAAAAAATTTTCTTTTATTTTTGAATATAGCCTGTATAAATAAGAATCAATAAAACGATTCCGAGAATGGTTCTATAAATTCCCCAAAGGCGAAATCCGTGTTTCTTCAAAAATTCAATAAAGAATTTAATGGCTAATAAAGCCACCACAAATGCTACAATATTTCCAATCAGCAATAATTTTATTTCAGGGAGGGTAAAACCGCCATTAGTTTGATAATGTTTGAACAATTTATAGCCCGTAGCTGCAATCATCGTAGGTACAGCAAGAAAGAAAGAAAATTCTGCAGCAGCGCTTCTTGTCAATTTTTGTTGCATGCCGCCAATAATAGAAGCAGCGCTTCGGCTCGTTCCCGGGATCATTGCAAGGCATTGCCAGATTCCAATTGCAAATGAGTTTTTAAAAGAAACCTCTTTTTCAGATTGTACGCGCGGGTACTTAAAAAACTGGTCGATAAATATCAAAATAATTCCCCCGATGAGGATGGCCAAAGCGATAACTGTGGTGCTTTTCATCATCTCGTCAATTTTTTTTGAAAATATTAAACCTAAAATTAAAGCAGGTATAACACCGACAATTAATTTAAAATAGAAATATAAATTTTTGAAATCAAAAAATTTTTTCCAATACAAAACAACGACTGCCAAGATAGCTCCTAACTGAATAGCAACTGTAAACATTTCTGTAAACTCATTACCAGGAATGCCTAATAATTTTTCAGCAATAATCATGTGGCCGGTTGAAGAAATTGGAATAAATTCTGTAATCCCTTCTACAATTCCGATTATAATTGATTGAATTATATCCATTTTTTTTATTTAAAGCAAAGAAAAGCTAGCAAAAAAAAAGCGATGAAACTTTCACCGCCTGCATTTGTTATTTTAAATTTTATTTATTTTTTTTTATGATGGCGAAAATTTCAACAATTAAGCCGCCAACAATTAAAATAGGAGCCAGTGTAATTCGCCTGAAACTATATATCTGGCTATCATTGAAGACATTAGGGTCAGAGCTTTTGCCACCAGCCATTAAAAAAAAACCGATAGCCATTATTACAAGCCCAATCACCATCCACTTATAATTATCTTTAGAAAACAATTGGCTTTCTTCCTGAATGTGGTGTGGCACCTCTTTTCTCGAATTAGCGGGAGTAGCTTTTTTAACCGTACTCATATTTTAAATTTTATTTGCAATGTTAAGGAATTATAAAATAAATTTTGCATTAATACAATTCATCCAGTTTCATTTTTAAATATTTTAAAGCCGAACGGTGAGTACTTAAAAGTGTAATGCAAATGCCCAGGATAATTATACCTGCAAAAATAATCAGCATGTAGGTAGTGTCGTGCAATATCCTGAGGTAAGGAATAAATTTTTCTGAAAGCGTTATAAAACCTAACATCAGGCCTATCGCAATTGCCGACGCAATAATTCCATTTACAATGGCGCGCCCGTCCAAAGGCCGGGTAATAAACCATCGCGTAGCGCCCACCATCTGCATGGTTTTTATAATAAAACGATTGCTATACATGGCCAGCCGGATTGTATTATCAATCGAAACAATGACCAAAAGGGATAAAATAATAGCAACTACAAGCAAGACGAGTGTAGTAGTTTTTACAAACTGGCTTACGCCAGCTACGGTTGCTTTTGGAGTTTGAAATTCAGAAAGTGTATGTGGAAAATTGGCAGCAAGGGAATCTTGTAAATTAGCCAGGCTATCTTTATCCACATACTCGGCCTTTACATAAAAATCAATACTCTCTGGCAAGGGATTGCTGATAGCCAATTGTTTCCACAACGTATCATTATCCTGATTGTATTTTTCAATCGCCTTTTCGCGGGTGATATATTCCACTTTTATTGCAGAAGGCAAAGCCTGAATATAATTTTTTAACGAGTCTATTTGTTGATCAGTGGCAGTGCGGTATATGTAGGCGTGAAGCTGAATATTTTCTTTAAAATAATCGCCGGTTTTTTTAATATTCAAAAATATCCAGGCTACGATTCCAAAAAGAAATAGCACAAGCGAAACGCCGATAATGGCATAAATGTACGATGGTTTTCCGCGTTTGGTAGAAGCTTTTCCGAATTGGGCCATAGTGAAAAGGATGAATTTATTTTTGCCTTATTTAATAGAGTAGCAAAAATAAATGATTTTAAACAGGTTTAGTATTTTTGCGCCTTTGCAATTGGGTGCTAATGTAATTTACATCCTTCATTGAATACAATTGCAAATAAATCAATAACATTTCTTTCACACAAAAAACAAAACACCAAACAGGTTTTATTATTTTTTCTAATTTTCGACGAATGAAAATAATTGCCTGGAATTTAATTAACAAGAATGGAATATAATTTTAGTGAAATAGAAAAAAAGTGGCAGAAGGCCTGGAAAGAAAGCGGGATTTATCATGTAAGTAATTCTAGGGATAAACCGAAATATTATGTATTGGATATGTTTCCATACCCGAGTGGCGCGGGTTTGCACGTTGGGCACCCGCTTGGCTATATCGCCAGTGATATTTATGCGCGCTATAAAAGATTAAAAGGCTTTAATGTATTGCATCCGATGGGGTTTGATAGCTTTGGCTTGCCTGCGGAACAATACGCGATAGAAACCGGCCAGCATCCTGTAATAACAACCGAAAAAAATATAGAAACATTTAAAAGCCAATTGGACAAAATTGGTTTCAGTTTTGACTGGAGCCGCGAAGTAAAAACCAGCGATCCTGAATATTACCGCTGGACGCAGTGGATTTTTTTACAACTTTTTAAAAGTTGGTACAATCATGAAACTGATAAAGCAGAACCGATAGAAACTTTATTAAAAAAATTTGAAACTTCTGGTTCTGATACCTTCTCTGCGGATGAATGGAAAAGTTTTGATGAAAAGAAGCAACAGGAAATTTTAATGGATTACCGTTTGGCATTTTCTTCGTACGGCGAAGTAAACTGGTGCGAAGCATTGGGAACTGTTTTAGCAAATGATGAAGTGGTGAATGGTGTAAGCGAGCGCGGCGGCCATCCCGTTGAAAAAAAGAAAATGCGCCAATGGTATTTGCGTATTACCGAATATGCGGATAGGTTGCTGAAAGGGTTAGAAACAGTGGATTTCAGCGATGCAATGAAAGAAATGCAAAGGAATTGGATAGGAAGAAGCGAAGGAGCAGAGATCCAATTCGCAATTGACAATTCACAATTGGCGATTAAAGTTTACACCACCCGCCCTGATACCATTTTCGGCGTTGATTTTTTGGTGCTTGCCCCGGAACATGAATTGGTTAATAAAATCATTAGTGAAGGGGAACGGGCATCCATAGACGATTACCTGGATTATGTAAAAAGCCGAAGCGACCGTGAAAGAATGGCTGAAGTAAAACAAATTACCGGATGTTTTACCGGAGCCTATGCTGTCAATCCTTTTGATGGAAAACAAATTCCTATATGGATTGCAGAATATGTTTTGGCCGGATATGGAACGGGCGCTATTATGGCCGTCCCCTGTGGCGACCAAAGGGATTTTGATTTTGCAACACATTTTAATATTCCCATAACCAATATTATTGGCGAGCATTTTAATGCAAAAGAAGCCAATCCAACTAAAGAAGCTACTCTTGAAAATTCAGGATTTTTAAATGGAATGCTGATGAAAGATGCGATTGGCGTTGCGATTAATAAAATTGAAGAATTGGGAATTGGAAAAAGAAAAGTGAATTTCAGGATGCGTGATGCGGGTTTCAGCCGCCAACGTTATTGGGGCGAGCCGTTTCCTATTATCTGGAGTGATGGAATCGCCGTTCCTTTGGATGAAAGAGAATTGCCTTTGGAATTGCCTTTTGTAGAAAAATATGGGCCGGGAAAAGAAGGTGAAGGCCCGTTGAGTAATTTAACGGATTGGGTAAATACCTTAGCCGGAAAGCGTGAAACCTCTACTATGCCCGGCTATGCAGGCAGCAGCTGGTATTTCTTGCGCTACATGGATCCACACAACAACCAAACATTTGCTGACAAAAAAGCAACTGATTATTGGAACCAGGTAGACGTTTATATCGGAGGCACAGAACATGCCGTTGGCCATTTATTATACAGCCGGATGTGGACTAAGTTTTTGTATGATTTGGGATTGATTAGTTTTGATGAGCCTTATAAAAAGTTGGTGAACCAGGGAATGATAACGGGTGTTTCTGAACTTATGTATCGTTACAATCCAGATCAAGTCTTGGGATCAAAATACATGTCTGATCATATACCTTATTCTAATATCGATATGAGTAAATTATTGTATGAAACGAAATCACCCGCCGCAATGATGGCTAAAGGTGAGGCACAATTTTATTTTTCAAAAGATATGATACCTGTCGGTAATGAAATTAATTTCGATCCCATCCATGTGCTAATCGATTATGTCGATTCTAATAAACTTGACGTTGAAATACTTTTAAAACATGAAAATAGATATTCCAAAGCGATATTTAGAACTAAAGAAGGTTTTTATTTTAAAGGAAAATGGTATAACGAGAATGGACTCGAGTCAGAAAGACAAACGTTCTTAACAGATTCTATGGGGGAAAAAATGTCAAAATCAAAACTTAATTCCATTAACCCTGATAAATTGGTTGAGAAATACGGCGCAGATACTTTCCGCATGTATGAAATGTTCCTTGGGCCGGTAGAACAAAGCAAACCCTGGGATACCAAAGGCATTGAAGGCGTTCACCGGTTTTTAAAAAAATTATGGCGTTTGTTTTTTGATGAAATAAAAGGTAAGGTGTGGAATGAAGAACAGGCAAATAATACTGAATTAAAAACGCTTCATAAAACCATCAAGAAAATTGAGGAAGATACGGAACGTTTTTCTTTCAATACCGCGGTGAGCGCGTTTATGGTTTGTGTAAATGAATTGACGGATTTAAAATGCCATAAAAAAGAAATCCTTCAACCGTTGTTAATATTGTTAGCTCCCTATGCACCGCATATTGCAGAAGAGTTATATCATGTTCTTGGAAATTCTACATCCATTCTTGACGCTGAATATCCTAAATTAGAAAATAAATATTTGATAGAATCTGAAAAAGAGTACCCGATTTCTATCAATGGAAAAATGCGGGCGACGATGGTTATTTCTCTTGATGCGTCTCAACAGGAAGTTGAAAAAATGGTGTTGGATAATGACATTGTAAAAAAATGGATTGAGGACAAACCAATCAAAAAGATAATTTTTGTAAAGAATAAAATGGTGAATGTGGTGGTGTAACAGTAAACCAACAATTAATGTGGATTCTTATTTTCAGTGGCGTGGAAATTGATAAAATCTGATAACAAGTTGTCTAATTGAGGAGTGGCAACAGAAGATGAATGAACGATTTTCAAAACTTTAATTGCAAGAAGTTGCATTTCTTTTTTAGCCGCATTGGCGTGGGGAGCAATTGCCAATGTGCCCATTTCTCTTTGCATTGATTTTTGCCAGTATGTTATAGAAAACCATTCAGGCATAATTAAAAAAATCATTTTTAGGCTAAACGGTTTTACAGGAATACCTAAATTTTTTATTGCTTTAAATCCTTCTTTTATACTTTCTATCATTGCCTGCACACTTTTTTTATTTCTTCCTAATTGAATGCTGTCGCCGTTTTCTTTTATAATTGCCGCACAAGCGCACGCAATAAAGATGGCATGAGTTTTAAGCCATGCATCTATATTATTGCTAATAGTAGTTTTTAAACCGGAGTTTTTAAAAAGAGATTTTATGGTTTCCAGGGAAGATGATTTTACTTTATTGATATCTCCAATAGTGGTTTTTTGTTGCTTAATCTGAACAAAATCAACTTCATCATTTTTCATTATTCCTCCCACACCGGGAAAGCCAAATAGTAAATATTTTGGTTTCAATTCATCAGCTAATTTTGATAAATCATTCGGGTTATTTAGCATGAACATCAAAAGTGAACTTCTGCTATTAGATTTCAATTCTGCCATCACACTTTCAATCTGATCAAGCCTTACAGTTAGGATAATTATTTCGTAAAAATCATCGGCAGCTAAATGTTGTATTAAAGGAATGCGCACTGTTATTTTTTCCACTGTTATTTTTTCCCTGATGATCAGCCCTTTTTTTTGTAACCCTTCATAACGCTTTCCGCGTGCTAAAAGAGTAACATCATTTTTTGATTTAAAAAGCTTAGCGGCATAAATGCTTCCGATTACTCCTGCACCGTATATGAGGATTTTCATTGGATAAATTTACGAAATGAAAACTACCTGCATCTCGTACATTACGATGAAGATTTGACCAAAATTTTTTCATAGTATTGTTGTAAATGAAGCGCTACATCCTCCTTTATATCGATTCTTACAGGGGTTTATCCAAGCCATCTTGGATGTTATCAGCGGTGATGTTGATTAACAGGATTGGTGCTATGGTATCGCCATTCCTGGGAGTGTATATGGTTGCCGAACTTAAATTCACCCTATCACAAACCGGTGTCGTATTGAGTTGCTTTGGCTTGGGTGCAATGGCCGGCTCCACATTAGGTGGTTGGCTTACTGATAGAATAGGGCATTTTAAAGTACAATTAGCCAGTATTTTTTTGTCAGTGCCGATTTTCTTTTTATTACCACTTTTTAGAGATATTTGGAGTTTGTCAATTGGTGTTTTTGTATTAAGCACGATTACTGAAACATTCAGGCCTGCTAACTCTGTTTCGATAAGTGTATATGCTAAACCGGAAAATATTACCCGTTCTTTTTCGCTTAATAGAATGGCTGTTAACCTTGGATTTTCTATTGGCCCGGCATTAGGCGGAATATTAGCAGCCATCTCTTTTAAATTATTATTTTATGGTAACGCAATCACCACATTTTTGGCGGGATTATTATTTTATTTTTATTTTAAAAACCTTCCGGTAAATAAAAACAGGGATCTTTTACCTCACACAAATGATTCAAAAAAATTAAAACCGGGCATATCTCCGTGGAAGGACAAACCTTTCCTTTTGTATAGTTTATTTTGCTGTTTATACAGCATTTGCTTTTTTCAGTTGTTAAGTACTTTGCCTCTTTTTTATAGAGAAGTTCATCACCTCAGTGAAGGAAATATCGGTTTGGTTTTAGCATCTAACGGATTGGTGGTGTTTCTTTTGGAAATGCTGATAGTGCAGGTTGCAGAAAGAAATTTTCGGGCATCGTCAGTAATCCCATTGGGTGTATGTTTGGGCGCTTTGTCTTTTTTAATTCTCCTGATTCCTTCCGGTATGTGGGTTTTATTTTTGGCGATGTTTATAATGAGCCTGTCAGAAATTTTGGCAATGCCATTTATGGCAACGGTCACGGTTAAACGCGGTTCGCCAGATCGCAAAGGCGCTTACCTGGGTTTAAATGCGCTTTCTTTTTCTTCTGCTTTTGTTTTTTCGCCATTGATAGGAACTTTTGTGGCAGAGCATTTTGGTTTTTCTATATTATGGATTGGGACAGCTATCGTGGGAATCGCGACAACATTTGGGTTTAAATGGATTTTTCGTAAATTCTAAAGAAAATGTTTTTTTATCTATCCTCTTATTTGCTTGCAGTGCATTGGAATAGTAAACAAAGAAATAAAAGGAATTCTTGTTTTCTGCTTTATGTCTATTTAGTGTACGCATCAGCGTTAAATTAAAAACTCAAAACAGAAATTACAATAACAGTTCGTTTACTGTAAAATATTTTATCCAAAGTTTTTTACAGCTTCGCTTAAATCAAAAACTTGTGCTGAGCCATTTAATTTTGATTTAATAATACTACTGCCGGCGGCACTTCTGAAACCCGCTTCGCAATGCACAACGATTGGTTTATTTACAGGTATCTCATTGGCTCGTTCCCTTAATTCAAATAATGGAATTTTGATAGAATTTTCGAAGATTGTTTTTGTTTTTATTTCTGACGGATTCCGGATGTCAACAATCGTGAATGCATTTTCATTATTTCTCAATTGGCTACTTTCAAATCCAGCAGTAGTTTCATTGCCAACGTTTCCTGAAATTGCCAATTCGATTTGGCTTTCATAACCAATCTTTTCAATGCGCGCAATCAATTCATTTAACCTGTTTTCATTTTCTGCGATGAGGTAAAATTTTTCTCCGGGGCTTACAATACTTCCCAGCCAGGTTTCAAAACTGGTTTCACTCATCAGGTTTATCGCATTTTTTAAATGCCCTTTGTTAAATTGTTGATTAAGCCTGCTATCTATAATAATTAATGAAGAATCCAAAAAATTCAGCGTATCTACATTTTCTGCTTTTATCTTTTTTACTTTTGAAATGCTTTCTGAAAAATTATCTGCTCCTTTTTTATTAAGCCCAACTTCATAAGGAAAATATTTTGGAACAAAGGGCTGATCAGCTAAAAGATATTCCACAAATTTTTCCTCACTTAACTCCTGCAAACTCCAATTGCTCATTTTTTCAGCGCCCATATTGCTCGTATTTTGTGGGCTCAAACCTCTACCACATAAGCTTCCTGCCCCATGTGCCGGATAAACCAAAACATCATTTGCCAAAGGCAAATATTTATCACGAAGCGAATGGTACATTTTTTTTGCCAGTTCTTTTTTTGCCATCGTGATAGAACCTGCTTGTTCCCTCAAATCCGGCCGGCCGCAGTCACCTATAAAAAGCGTATCGCCTGAAAATACTGCGTGATCCTTTCCATTTTCGTCTATTAAAATAACACTGATGCTGTCGGGAGAATGCCCGGGAGTGTTTAACGCTTTAAAAATTACTTTTCCTAAATTAATAGTTTCTCCTTCGTCAAAAGTTTGATGCGGATATTCGGCGCCAAGTAATTTACTTACATAAATTGTGGCACCGCTTGTTTTGTGAATTTCCAAATGGCTACTGACAAAATCCGCGTGGGGATGCGTTTCAATTACTTTGGTAATTTTTGCGTCGTGCTCATCAGCAAAATCATAATATGGCTGCGGGTTTCTTGACGGGTCAATCAGCCCAACTTCTCCATTACTTACAATAGCGTAGGAATAATGAGATAAATTTTTATCTTCAAATTGTTTGATTTCCATAAGTAATTATTGTTTTGAATTCAAAATTATATCTGGGGCTGCCTTACTAAATTCTATTTTTTTTGCTGCATTATCAAAATATTAATTCGTGAAATTATCCCGTAGCCACGCTAAAAATACTATACGCGATTATTATTAAAACAATGAGCGAGATTACAACATACATATAATCTTTCTCGAAAAGAAAACCTATTACTGAGAAAACAACACGTGAAATAGGCGTAGCTATTAATAATAGCAAGCCTAATTGTATAATGGATAAACTATCAAAGTGGGCAACTCCTGTAATGATTTGTTTTACCGAGCGAAGGTGCGAAGGTTCGCCAATAAATGTTTTGTATTGAGGAATGGTAAACCCCTTTTGAATTAAATAATAAATTCCGCCAAAAAGGATTAGGGAACCAGATATGATAACGCCGGTAATGAGTAACCTTCCCATTATTGATTCAATATCATAATCAGATATTTGTGCACCCTTTTTCATATTTGTCCTGTTATTCCGTTATAAATCATTTGTATTGCGAGAAAAGTAATGATGATCGCAAAAAGTATCCTTAACCATTTTGTTTCTGATTTTACTAAAATTTTAGATCCAAAAAAAGCACCGGCGATAACGCCTAAAACCACGGGCATCGAAAGGCCCGGATTGATATAGCCTCTTTGCATATAAATTCCTGCGCTTGCGGCTGCAGTAACGCCAATCATAAAATTACTGGTGGTAGTAGAAACTTTAAAGGGCAGTTTCATTATATTATCCATCGCAATTACTTTTAAAGCGCCGGAACCAATTCCTAATAAACCAGAAATAATACCGGCCACAGCCATCATAAAAAATCCTCCTGGGATATTATGCGCTGCATATTTTATTTCACCTTGGGGGGAAGGGTAAGCGCTATTCATCTTTAATACATTTGCTAATTTACCTGCAGGAGTTTGTACCAATATTTGATTTTTCTTTTTAAAAGAAAGCACTGCAGAAAAGATTAAAACAAAACCAAAAATAACGGCAATTATTTGGGTGGGTGCATATGCAGCAAGCACTGCTCCGCCAACAGCCCCAAGAGTGGTTGCAATTTCCAAAAACATTCCTATCCTGATATTTGAAATTCCTTCTTTTACATAAGCTGCGGCCGCGCCGGAAGAAGTAGCAATGACTGAAATCAGCGAGGCGCCAATCGCATAGTGAATATCAACTCCAAATAAAAGAGTAAGCATAGGTATAATAATCACACCTCCTCCCAAACCGGTAAGTGAACCAACTAACCCTGCTAAAAATGAACCTGCCAACACAATTAATGAAAAGAGAAGTACGGTCATTATTATTTAAAAATTATGGCCAAAGGTACATAAAGCAAAAAGCTTGTCTTTTTTTAAATATCTATAAAGTGAGTAGGGTAAATGGTTACAGGCCGAATTTTTCTTTCCACGCCAACATTCCGCCAATTAAATTTTTTGTATTTGAAAAACCCATCTGGTCCATTGTCATAGCTGCAATACCGCTCCTGTTGCCACTTCTGCAATAAAAAATTACTTCTTCATCCTTAAGGCCATCAATTTCTTCGGTTTGCATATTTTGTATATTTCCCAACGGAAGCGCAATGCCACCGATATTATATTCAGCCGTTTCTTCAGGTTGCCGCACATCCACGAGGTTAAGTTTTTCACCTTTTTCCAATCTTGATTTTACTTCTTCTGGAGAAATATTAGTCATATTCTTTATGGTTTTTTTATTTTAGAACTATCAATTCTTAATGTGTCAGCAGCCGGGCGTGAAGACTGTATCCAGATGTCCATCGTTTGCCCTGGCTGAATATAATTGGCAGTGCCATTATTATCAATAACTTCCGGGTTTTGCCTTGAAATAAAAGCATTAGCCGTATCTTTTATATCGCCTGTGGTAAGTATGGCTGCGAGCAAAATACCTTTACTATTTAGAAGCGCCCTTGCAGAATCAACTGTTAAACCGTTTAAATCTGGTACTGGAATTTTTACCGCTTCAAGGCCGCCGCCAAGGACTAAATTTATTTTTGAGCCCCATCTTATTTGAGCCCCGTATTTAATTTGGCTACCGTTATAATCCTGTTCTAAAACAGAACCTTTCATAAAATTTGGTTTATAAGTAGTGTCGCCTAATACCAAATGATTTTTAGATAATTTATCAACCGCAAATCTAAAACTCAATCCTTCCAAATTAGGCATTTCTACCATCGGCAGCGTTACCGGATTTACATTTAAAAAGACTGTACGGTTTACTTTTACAGTAGCACCGGGGTCTGGCAATTGTTTTTTTACTGTGTTGAGCGGAAGGCTGTCATTATACAAGGAATCAATTAGAATAACATCAAAGCCCTGGTTTTTCAAAAGTGAGGTGGCACTATCTACATTTTTACCTACAACAGACGGCACTTTTAAAGATTCTCCGTGATGTGTAAGCCAGCCAAGCGATTGGAAAAACAAAAATCCAAGTGCGAATATTAAAATAATGGCAACCGCCAGGTTTACTAAAAAACTTTGTCTTGCAATAAATTTAAACACAGTTAAAATATAAATGAAAAAATAAAGTGCTGCAATTTAATTAAATTAAACAGGTAAACATTCCTCCAGTAAGGCTGTATAAAAATCCATCAACTTCCAGCCCATTGCTGCTACTTGTTGTGGCACAAGGCTGGCTGCGGTTTGGCCCGGTACTGTATTTATTTCCAGCATATAAGGTAGGTGCTTGTCTTCATTATATATAAAATCAATTCTTACAATTCCACGGCAATTAAATATTTTATAAATTTTTATGGCTTCGTTTTTTATTTGTTGGGCAATATTGTCATTTACCTGTGCCGGTGTTATTTCCTGGCTGGCGCCAAGGTATTTGGCTTCGTAATCAAAAAAATCTTTTTGGGTAATAATTTCGGTAATCGGCAAGGCAACGATTTCCCCTTTTGATTTAAAAACGCCAATGGTAAATTCCCTGCCTTTTATAAATTCTTCTGCCAACACCTGTTCATCTTCTTTAAACGCTTTTTCAATGGCTTTGCCCAATTCTTCAGATGGAGAATTTACTTTGCTCATTCCAATGCTTGAGCCACCATTATTTGGTTTTATAAAAACCGGGAATTTTAAATTTTTTACCAGCTCATCAGGGTTTTTATAACTATTTTTAAATAATAAAACTGAATTGGCTACATTGATTCCTGCAAAAGAAGCCACGGCGACAGTGTACCTTTTATTAAAAGTAAGCGCAGAAATGGCGCAATCGCAAGAAGTATAAGGAATATGAAGCAGGTCAAAATACCCTTGCAGTTTTCCATCTTCGCCCGGTGTACCATGGATGCCGATTAGAGCTGCATCAAAATTTATTTTTTGCTGGCCAATAATGATTGAAAAATCATTTTTATCTACTTCTTTTTTCTCATTTTTAGAGGTGTAAAACCAGCCATTTGGCGTAATATCTATTTTATAACTTTCAAACTTTTCAGGATCAATATTTTGCTCAATTGTTTTAGCTGATTGATAAGATATTTCGGCTTCGCCGGAAAAGCCACCGGTAACAAATGCAATCTTTGGTTTCTTCATTTAACTGGCCAATTTGGATTGTAAAATAAATTTAATTTTAGATAATACCAATGTTATTAAAAATAAAAAATTAAAAGTGTTTTATAAGGAAATAAGAATCCATCTTATTTGTTGGTTTACTGTAATAAAAAAAGCCCCGGAAAAATCGGGGCAAAATTTTTTAGAAAGCAGATTTTAAAACCGGCGACCGGGAAGTATATTTCTGATTTTTAGAATATACGAAGAAACAAGAACCTTCTTTTATCGTTTGGATAATTGGCTCCGCTACTTGGGCAGGTATTGCCGGGCATCCGAGGCTTCTGCCAAGGTAGCCAAGGTCTTTCACAGTTTTTTCGCTTACATAATCTGCAGGATGAATAACAATAGCGCGGCTTTCAGCATTATCATTGATTCCTTTCTCCTCACCCTGAAGCCTTAATGACAGCCCATTATCTCCATAATATGTATCAAGAGTTACATAAAATCCGAGGCTGCTCATATTGCTTCTTGGCTTGTTAGAAAAATGGTTAGCATATTCTTTTCCGGAATTCCGGCCGTGCGCCACATAAGTATTGAAAAGCAAAGTATGATTTTCGAGGTCAATAATGAATAAACGTTTTTCAGTAGAAGGCAAACTAAAATCAACGATTGATAAAATGTTATCATTGTTTAATTTTCCTTCAGAAAGCAAATAATTGTAGCCTTTCAAGCCTTCTATAAACGCTTGTTTGGAAAGGCCAAGATCATCTAATTGAAGGCTGTCATAGATAGATACCTCACCATTTAATTTCGATTCCGGAGTTTCAGGTATTTTCGAAATTATTTCAAATGGTATAGGTAGAGGTTTAAAATTGACTATTGGTGAAACAGGTAATGGTTTAAAAGCAAAAGTCAGAGGAATTAAAACAAAAAAAAGGAGCCGGTTAGACAAAAGGTTTTTTTTGGGGTTGTTCATTAGGTTTTTTTTGTGGTTTCAAAATAAACTAAGAAAACGATAAATGAACCATTATGTTCAAAATGTTTTCATAGCATAATATTTATTAGCACGGTTATTCATTTAAAAAATGGATTGGGTTTTTTAAATACCGCGCGAAAATAATACATCTTATCTGCCGAAATTGATTTTTATTGCCTCCGGGTAGCTTTTTAATGGTGTTTTAACAGAATAAAAATAGGTTTTCAGATTATATTTAAAAACAAAAATCTCTTGCTTTTATTGTGTAAATGAAAAATTCATGTTCATTTTTCTTTTCATAAATTGGGTTCTTACTACTTATTATATTTGTAATAAAGGCATTAATTAAAATAGAATTATTATTTCCAATCAAGTACTCATATTACAAAATCCCATAGAATACTTAAAAGGTGTCGGCCCTTTGCGTGGAGATGTATTAAAAAAGGAAGCGGGTATTTTTACTTTTAATGATTTACTTCAATATTTTCCGTTTCGCCATATTGACCGGACTCAAATTACGCCCATAAGCAAAATTGAACCTCATACGGAATATGTGCAGGTGAAAGGGAAAATAACATCCTTAGAAACTTTAGGTGAAAAGTATGGTAAAAGGCTGGTAGCTACTCTTTATGATGGAACCGGTGAGATGGAACTGGTCTGGTTCCAGGGAATAAACTGGATTCAAAAAAGCCTTTATATTGGTGCTTCATATGTTGTTTTCGGTAAGGCTGGGTTTTTCATGAATACCCCACAGATTACCCATCCGGAAATAGAATTATTAACTGAGGTAAATAAAGAAGCCAAAAATTTTCTGGAACCTGTTTATCCTGCGACCGAAAAACTGAAAGCAAAAGGATTAGGTGCAAGGCAATTGGGGAAATTAACTTTTTCATTGATACTACTGCTTTCTGAAAAAGATATTCCCGAAAATATCCCTGCTGATATTCTGGAAAAATTTCGTTTGGTAAAAAGATTTAATGCAATTAAAAATATTCATTTCCCGGCTTCGCCTAAAGATTATGAAGATGCGGTAAAAAGATTAAAATTTGAAGAGCTTTTTATTTCGCAATTAAGAATGGGCTTGTTACGGTTTAAAAGAAACCATTATTCCAAAGGGCATACTTTCTCAAAAGTGGGAAATCTATTTAATGATTTTTACAGCAATCATCTTCCGTTTGAATTAACCGGTGCACAAAAAAGAGTGTTGAAAGAAATTAGGAAAGATGTCGGCAGCGGCAAGCAAATGAATCGGCTTTTACAAGGCGATGTGGGTAGCGGAAAAACGATGGTTGCTTTAATGGTTATGCTTATTGCGGCTGATAATGGATATCAAAGTTGTTTTATGGCACCAACAGAAATACTAGCCCGCCAGCATTTTGAAGGTTTAAAAAATCTGCTCGAAAACCTTCCGGTAAAAGTTGGAATCCTTACCGGATCATCGACAGCGAAACAAAAAAAAGAAATATTAAACGCAACCCTTTCTGGTGAAATTACGTTTTTAATTGGTACACATGCATTAATCGAAGACGCAGTTCAGTTTAAAAACCTGGGGCTTGCCATCGTTGATGAACAACATCGTTTCGGAGTGGCACAAAGGTCAAAGCTTTGGGATAAAAATGAAATTAACCCACATATCCTGGTGATGACTGCCACGCCTATCCCGCGCACGCTCGCGCTTACGGCTTATGGAGATTTAGATTATAGCATTATGGATGAAATGCCGCCAGGAAGAATTCCAATCCGGACGGTTCACCGAATGGAATATACCAGGCCACAGGTCATGAATTTTATTAAATCAGAAATAGAAAAAGGCAGGCAGGCGTATATAATTTATCCATTAATTGAAGAATCTGCCAAACTGGATTTTGAAGACCTTATGCGTGGTTACGAGGAAGTAAAGGCTTATTTCCCTGAACCTAAATATTATATTAGTATGGTTCATGGGCGGCAAAAATCTGCTCAGAAGCAAACCAATATGAAAAGGTTTGTAGATGGGGATACGCAAATCATGGTTTCTACCACTGTGATTGAAGTAGGTGTGAATGTACCGAATGCATCTGTTATGGTAATTGAAAGCGCAGAAAAATTCGGGCTCCCTCAATTGCACCAGTTACGGGGAAGAGTAGGGCGGGGAAATGAAAAAAGTTATTGTATTCTTTCCACAAAAGTTAAGCTTTCATCTGAAGCTAAACAACGTTTAAAAATTATGTGCGAAACAAACGATGGCTTTAAAATCGCTGAGAAAGATTTGGAGATTCGTGGCCCGGGCGATATCGAAGGAACCAGGCAAAGTGGCTTACTTAATTTTAAACTGGCTAATATTGTGGAAGATAGAAAAATACTTGAGGCAGCCCGGCTTACAGCGGAAAAAATAATATCTGAAGACCCAACCTTATCTTTTGCTGAAAATTATGGCCTGAAGGCTTTTTTGGAGCAAGTAAAAGGCAAAACTGCCTGGAGCAAAATATCGTAACTTATAGTATTAAAATTGGTATGTTAAGAACCTATTAAATCAGAAATCAAAAATTTAATTTTTTTCTCTTCTACCAATTCTTTCGTAAATTTATATTTCAATCCCTATTATCCCTTCATGGCCTTTTGACTTTAATTTTTTTCGTTTCTTTCTATGATAAATAAAATTTTCTTGAAATTTTTAAAACGTTATCCTTATTTTATTTTTCTACTCGTAACAACTTTTTTTGTTTCTGAAAATCTTTTTGCCCAGGTTGAATTTATAGAAAATAAAGGGCAGTGGGACCCGAAAGTGAAATATATGAGCAGCGCGGGAAGCGGTTCTTTCTTTTTAACAGATAAGGGGTTTGCCATTACTCAATATAACGCTGATGATGTTGAAAATATAAAGATAAAAATGCACGAACCTACTTTAGGTGGGCCTTCGGCAAAGAGAGTGAAGTGGAGTGATTCAGTAAGAACTGATGCGTATTCAGTCCAGTTTTTAAATTCCCAAACTCCCGTTATCCTGGCTGATAAAGAACTTCCTTCAATAACTAATTATTTTATTGGAGATGACAAAAGCAAGTGGGCCTCAAATTGTAAAAGTTACCTCGGAATAACCTATAAGAATATATACCCTAATATTGACCTAAGGTATTATACCGATGCCACAGGAAATTTAAAATATGATTTTATTGTAAACCCCGGAGCTAAGATTGAAGATATTGCCATGAAATATATTGGTGCGAAAAAGCTTGGTATAAAGAACCGTGAATTGAATATAACGACAAGCCTTGGCGTAAATAAAGAGCTGAAGCCATATACTTACCAGGTGATATATAATCAAAAACAAGAATTGGATTGCCGGTATGTTATAAAAGGGGATGTTGTAAAATTTAAAGTAAAAAATTATTCGCCCGATAAAACTTTGATAATAGACCCCACTTTAATATTTTTTAGTTATTCAGGTAGCCAGGCTGATAATTGGGGCTTTACTGCTACTTATGGAAAAGATGGTTCTTTTTATGGTGGAGGCATTGCTTTTGGCCAAAATTTTTCACCCGGTGCCACCGGTTATGATGAATCATTTAATGGTGGGCTTTTTGATATTGCTATTATTAAACTTTCTCCAAATGGCCACAGCCGGATTTATGCGACTTATATTGGAGGAAAAGGCAACGACCAGCCACATAGCCTGATAGAGGACCCTCAGGGCAATCTAATTATTGCTGGCAGAAGTAGCTCCAGCGATTATCCTAAAGTTCCTAAAACAGCTAAGGCCGGCACTGGTGGGGGATTTGATATAGTAGTAACTAAACTTAATGCCACCGGGACGCAGATTATTGGTTCAATGGAAATAGGTGGTTCGGGTGATGATGGAGTAAATATTGCTGACGATAAAAGTAATTTTCTTCAATCCCTTAAAAGAAATTACGGTGATGATGCTCGTAGCGAGGTGTTATTAGATGGTTCAAATAATATTTATTTAGCTTCCTGTACTTCTTCAGGCGGTAATTCGGTTTTAAACGGTGCTTTCCCTACTACACCGGGTGCTTTTCAAACTATTCTAAAAGGCAAACAAGATGCAGTAGTTTTAAAATTAAATCCCGATTGCAATAAAATTTTATTCAGCACTCTTCTTGGTGGTAGCGACAATGACGCTGCTTATGTGCTAACTATTGGAAACCAAGGAAATGTATATGTAGCTGGGGGTACTGCCAGCCCGGACTTTTTTGATAATATACCAACAGCTAATGTAATAAAACCAACAAACCCAACATTGGGAAGCGATGTTGGAAAGGACCCATGCGATGGTTTTGTAGTAGAATTAAATAGTAATGGGTCCAATGCTCTTCGTGGTACATTTATCGGAACTGATAAAGCTGATCAAATTTATGGGATTGAAACGGATCAGTTCGGGTTT
>Ga0134126_10002942_pt1 | contig 21421 bp, 15 predicted proteins | sample KB31752_FD_96881 | JGI IMG/M metagenome (GOLD analysis project Ga0134126, IMG submission 96881) | Terrestrial soil microbial communities with excess Nitrogen fertilizer from Kellogg Biological Station, Michigan, USA - KB3-175-2 | ecosystem: Environmental > Terrestrial > Soil > Unclassified ... | reverse complement strand
GTCCGCTGGGCCGGCATGGGATTCGGCCCGCCGGTCTGGGTGCTGGTGTTCCTGCAATTGCTGCAAAGCTTGAGCTATGCCCTCGGCTATCTCGGCACGGTGCACTTCATCGCCAAGTGGACCAGCGAGGACATCGCCGCCGAATGCCAGAGCTTCTTCGTCGTCCTCCAGCAGATCGTGACGGTGATCGTCGTCAGCGGCTTCGGCTGGCTTGCCGGCTTCATGGGCGCGGCGGCCTTCTTCGTGGCGGCCGCGTTTGCGGTCGTCGGCGCCCTTTGCATCTGGATTTCGATGCGGCTCAGGCAGCCACAACCCGGTTAAGCGGGGCGAGCGCCGAGACGCTGCGACGCCCGGGCCTTTCTACCCACCTTCATCGGTAATGCACCCGAAGGGCCTCGAACCAGGGGCCCCGGCGCTCCGACCACCCCTTGCGCGGCGCCATGCTCACTCGCCGGGATGAGGTCGAGCTTTTAACGCCGCTCATGGCTTCACCGCCTGCGTGCGGCGCTCGGAGCCCGTCTCAAAATAAAAGGCTCCGCGCGACGGCGGAGCCTTTTTACCTGTGGTGGCGACCGCCGCCCTCAGTTGAGCCGGCCGCTGGCGTGCGCCAGCATGGTGTAGACCCGGCCGCGATCGGAGAGCAGGTAGTCGCGCGATTCCTCGACCGGCCGGGGCCCGGCTGCGGCGCGCTTCAGCAACTGCTCGAACTCAGCCATGTAAGCTTGCGCGGTGCGGGCGAATTCCGGATCGCGCTGCAGCTTCTTGCGGACTTCGTCATAGGTGCCCTGGCCGGAAAGCGTGTAGATGCGGCGCGAAAACACATTGGCTTCGCCGGCCTGATAGTGCGACCAGGCGTCGGTAAGCGCGTCGACGTCGATCGACCGCGCGATCTCCTGCGTCAGGCCAGAGAAGGTCGCCGGCGATTGCGCCGTCGCCGCCTGCTTGGCGCTGGCATTGCGCAGCACGTCACGCAGCCAGCCGCCGCTGTCCTCGCGCGAGGCCGATGTCGCGGCAGGCTGTGGCTGCGCCGGCGGCGCGGCCTGCGGGCGGGTCGCGGAGGCTGCGGGTGCATAGCTCTGCACCGGCGGCGGGGGCAGGACGCGCTGGCCGACCGGCGCAGGATCGCGTGCTTCCACAGTGGGACGCCCCGACACGTCGTTTCGGGTCGATGCCGGCCGCGACGGCTCGGCCCGCTCGGGCTGGCGTTCCTGACGGAAGGGCGCGGGCTCCGGGCGCGGCTGCGGCTCCGGCCGGGCCGCTTGCGGCGCCGGACGGGGTTGCTGCTGCGGTTGCGGCGCCGGCTGCTGCTGCTCGCTGACGTCGTAACCAGCAGACTGCGACCGCACGATGTCGTTGAGTTCGGTCAGCGCCTCGATCTGCTCGGCAACCACACGGCGCATCGCGGCGGCGCTGGCGCGCGTCTCCTCCGGCAGCTCGATCACCCCGCGAGCGAGTTCGGCACGGGTCGCCTCGAGTTCCGAGCCGACCTCGCGGGCGGTGGAACGCATCGCGGCGGCCGTCTCGTTGAAGCGCTTGGTCGCCTCCTCGAGTGCCTTCTGCACCTCGCCGACCATGGCTTGCTGTGTCTGGCGCAGCAACTCGTCGGCGCGCTGGCTTTCGCTCGTTGCCGTAGTGCGGATTTCGGTCAGCCGTGCTGCGACATCCGCCGTGGTGTTGCGCAACGCCTCGGCAATCGAGCCGGTATTGGCGTTGATCGCGTCGGTCACCGAGTCCGAGGTGCTGTTCATCACGCTGGTGACGTTGCCGCTGGTCAGGCTCAGCGTCGCGGCCACACGGTCGGCCGTGGAGTTCAGCGCGTCGTTGACCTGGCCTTCGGCGCTGCTCAAGACGCGCGTGAAACGGTCCTCGGTACCGGCGAGAATGCCGGTCAGCCGGTCCTCGGCATCGCTGAAAACATGCGCCAGGCGGTTCTCGAGGCTGCCGAGCACGCCTTCGATCTGGCCGCTCGCGTCGCTGAGGGATCCGCTGAGCCGGCCTTCGGTGTGAGCGAGCACGCCATCGACCCGGCTTTCCGTTGCCGAAAGAGAATCCCCGACCCGGTTCTCGGTCGCGGAGAGCGCGTCAATCACCCGGTTCTGGGTAGCGGCGAGCGAGCTTGTGACGCGGTTCTCGGTGCCGGCGAGCGAGTCGGCCACCTGCCGCTCGGTTGCCGCCAAGGCTTCCGTTACATGGTTCGTCGTGCTGCTCAGGACAGTCGAAACATGGCCGGCCGTACGATTGAGCGCCTCGGTGACCTCGTTGGTCGACTGCTCGAGCACGGCGTTGACGCGGCTGGCGCCGTCATCGAGCGCGTGCGCCATGTCGCCGGTTGCCTGGGCCAGCATCGCGCTTGCGCGGCTGGCGCTCTCCTCGAGCGCGCCCGACAGCTGCCCGGTCGCCCGCGACAGGATGGCGTTGGCGTGCGTGGCGCTGTTCTCGAGCGCTCCGGTCAGCCCGCTTGTCGCCTGCGAGACGATGAGGTTTGCCCGGCCGGCGCTCTGCTCGAGCGCATTGGTCATCTCGCCGGTCGCCTGTGCCAGGACGCCGCTGAGCCGGCCGGCGCTGCGATCGAGCGTCCCGTCCATGTGCTCGGCTGCCTGCGCCAGCACGTTGCCGAACCGGTTCGCGTTATCGTCGAGAGCACCGGTCATCTGGCCCGTCGCCGAAGCGAGGAGACTGGTGAAGCGGCCAGTCGTGTCGGTGAGTGCTTCGTCGACGCGATTCGTCGTCTCGACCAAGGCCTCGTTGAGGTTGGCCGTGGCGCTGCCGATCACCTCGGCGACCGAGGTCGACGTCTTGCCGAGCGCTTCTTCCATGCTCTGGCGCGCGCCGAGCACGCGCTGCTCGGTCTCCGCGACGGTCTGCGAGATCGCTTCCGCAAACCCGCGCATCCGGGTGTCGATATCGTCGGCACGAGCGGTGAAGGTCTGCGCCAGCGTCTCCATGGCGGTGCGGCGCTCGTCGAGCGAGCCGAGCGCGAGCTGGCTGGCATCGTTAAGCGAGGCGGCAGCGCCGTCGATGCTCTTGGCCTCGGTATCCAGCCGGCCCAGCAAGGTGCCGAACTCATCGACCATGCTGCGGATGGTGTTCTGCAGCGCCCCGACATGCTCGGAGACCATTTTGCCGGCGGCCTCTGTCGAGCCGATCGCGTCTCGCACCGTCGCCGAATAGGTCTGGGTGTGGCTGGCGACGGCGTTTTCGAGGCTGGCGAGATTGCCGGTCGAGGCGTCGAGAACCTGCTGCAGCAGGGCGTTGCTCTGGTTCAGCTTGTCGAGCGAAGCGCCGACATCACTGAGAATGCGGGCGCTCGAGGCGGACATGATCGCCTCGGCCTCGCGGGCGTTCTCGCCCAGCGCTTCGCGCAGCACATTGCCATGGTCGAGCAGGGCGATATGGAGCTGTTCGGACCGCTCGTTGATGAGATTGGCGAACGCATTGGTCTGTTCGCCGACCGTCCGGTGCATCTCGGCGACCCGCCCGGAAATGTCGTCGGCGGCGGCGACCGCCTTGACCTCGACCACCTCTTCGATGGTCCTGGCTGCGGCGTTGATCTGCTCCAGCGCCGAGCGCACCGCCGTATCCATGCGGTTCGCCGACGCGGCAACCTGCTCTGAGACATCGGCGGTTGCCACCACGATCCGGCGCGAAATCGTCTCCTCCAGCCGATCGGCACCAGATTCGAGATCGGTCATCGACTGGACGAGGGCGGTGTTGATGGCGCTGTTGAGCGCTGCCAGCCGCTCGGCGGTGATGTCGGCGCGGGCGGTGATCGCCTCGGGCAGCGTGCCGAGACGCTGGTCCACCAGGTCGGTGATCGTCTTGCGGGCGGAATTGACGCCCGTTTCGATGAGGTCGGCAGCTTGCCGGGCGCTCTCGCCCACCGTCGAGGCGGCGGTGTCGATGCGGGCGCTGACGCTTTGTTCGGCGTCGCCGAGCCGGCTGATCGCCAGGTCGATGCTACGGCTCAGGTTGTCGTTGACCTCGTTGACCTTGCCGGCGACGAGGTTGGACAGGGCGTCGGTGCGCTCGTCCATGACGTTGCTGACGGTGCGCAGGCTCGCATCGATCCGCTCGCCCGCCGCGGCGCTCTGCGCCTCGATCGTACGGGCCAGGTCCTCGGTCCGTTCGCCAAAGGCGCTGACGAGGCTGGCGGCGTGGCTTCCCAGCGTTTCCGAAAGCTGCTCGGTGCGGGTGCCGAGTGCCTCCGACAATTCGCTGGAACGCGTGGCGATGACCGACCCGAGCTGCTGCGTGCGGCTGTCGAGGGTTGCCCCGAGCTGGCGCGAGCGCTGGTCGAGCACGTCGCTGAGGGCGTCGGTGTGCCCGGAGAGCGTGGACGCGATCTCCTGCACCCGTGACTCGACCGTCTGGCCCAGCACCTGGGTCCGCCCGTCGAGCGTCGAGGCGATCTGCTGCGTCCGCCCGTCGAGCGTATCGGCGAGCATCTTGGTGCGGTCGCCCATCGTCTCGCTGATGAAACGGGCGCGCCCGTCGAGGGCGCTCGTCATCTCGTCGGTGCGGCCGCGCAGCGTATCGCCGAGCAGTTGCACACGGCTGTCGAGCGCCTCGGCGATAATCGAGCTGTGGCTTTCCAGCGAATCCGACAGCTCGCCCGTGCGGTTCGAGATCGTGTCGGTAATCTGGTTGATGTGATGCCCCAGCGTTTCCGTCATCTCGCGCGTGCGTTCGCCGACGAGCTGATTGAACTGGCTGGATTTTTCGTCGAGCGCCTGCTCGAGCGCGTTGGCTCGGTCGGCGAAGGTCAGGGTATGCCGGTCGAGGCTTTCGACGATCCGCTCGCCCTTGTCACCCATCACGTCGTCGAGCGAGTGCAGGCGCGTGTCGATGACCTTGGCGACTTCATCGATCCGCGAGTTGAACTGCGCCAGCGTCTCGGCACCCGCGTCGGCCAGCGTGCTGCGGGCCCGCTCGGTCGTCTCTTCCAGATTGCCGCCGAGCTCGATGAGCACCGAGTTGAGCCGGCTTTCCATCGAGTTGACGTTGATGGAAACGCTCTCGTCCAGCTTATGGGTGAGGTTGGAGAACAGCGCCTCGGCATCCTTGGTGCGCTGGCCGATGTCGTTCGCGATCCGCTCGCCGAGGATATCGAGCGTGCCCGAGACCTCGTGGCCCCGCTCGCGCAACTGCGTGAGCAGCGCGGAGCCGCTCTCGGAGAACAACTTCGACAGATCGGTCGTGGTGCTGTCGATCGCACCGGTCAGCGTCGTGGAATGCGTATCGAGCGCCTCGACCAGCGAGTTCACCCGGCCTTCGAGCATGGTGTTCAGCTCGTCGGTACGCCCCTCGACCGCCTGGGTCAGGGCGTTCGCCCGGTCTTCCAGCGTCAGGCTCAGCCGGTTGGTATTGTTATCGAGCGCCGTCAGCAGGTCGTTGGTGCGGTTGTCGACGACCTGGACGAAGTTTTCGGTACGGTCGCTGAACGTCGAGTTCAGGGCATTTCCCGCCGATTCCAGCGCCTGCGTCAGATGGCCACCGCTCTCCACGATGGTGCCTGCGATCCGCTGGCTGATCATGTCGAGATCGAAGACGAGTCCGGTATGGGACTCGGTGATGGCCTCGCGCACCTTGTCGGTCTGCGCCAGCACGCTGTCGCGCTGACTGGCGAGCTCCTGGATGAGCGCGCGCATGCGCGACTCGTTCTCCGAATAGGTGCGCTCGAGCGCGGTCACCTCATTATGAATCATCACCTCGAGCTCACCGGCGCGCGACAGCGCCCGCTCGAGGCCATCGCCCAGCGCATTGACTTCACGCCGAACGGCCTGGCCGACCGAAGCGACCTTGTCGGTCGCCGTCGTTTCGGGTTCGGAGAGCCGCACCGCCGCCTGCGAAATCGAGCTCGCAGCGACGCGCAGATCCTGCGATCGCCGCATCAGCGTGCCGATCGCGAGGAACCCGGCCGGTGGGAGAAACAGCAAGGCGAGGAAAGAGACGAAGTCGACGCCACTGGCAAAGAACGGCGTCCCTGCCGGCAGGGAACGATAGCGCAGATATTCCGTCGCCAGCACCGCCGCCACCCAGATCACCGCCAGGCCGCCCGCGATCACCATCGGTCGGGCAGAGGAGCGGGCCGGTGCGGGCGTGAAGCCCCGGGCGCCGCCGCGCCGGTCGTCGTTGGCGACGGCGGCGGTGTGCGCGGCGAACTTTTCGCCGGCGCGCTGGCGCTCGTCGTCGTCTTCCGGCAGATCGAGAGGCGGTAGATCTCCGGCGGTCTGGTCGAGATTGAAGACCGATTCTTTCAGGGCGTCTTCGACCGCTGAAAAGGCCAGCGCGGCAGGATCAGGGGAGGCGTTGGGGTTCTTTGCCATACTCTCTACAACTCTCGCGTCGGCAGTTGGCGGACGAGCGGAACGCGGGAGTCAGGGTAGGAACGACCCGTTGCCGGGCTCGCCTCCAAATGGGTTCAATTCGACGCAAATGCCCGAGATGCCCCCGTAACCCTCGCCGCCGCGCGCTGGTAACGACTCATTTATACATTCAATTTGAGCCAAACCGAGTGCAATCTTAAGCAAAGGTTAATTCCGCCCGTTCCGTCTCATGGGTCGGCGGGCACCTTAGCCATCAATCTGGCGAGATTGCGCCGATTTGGTGCAATCGCCCGCTGGCGCGGGCTCTCGCCTATCTGATGTGGAAAACTCGGCGGTGCCTTTCGGCGGGCCAAACGCACGGTAGCCGAAAGGTTAACAGTCGGCCGGAAATTGCACCGAAGGTCGTAAATTGAAGTTCAGTTGCGGAGGCTTACTGTTCCGAACGTTCGGAGATGACGACGGGGAACTCGGCCATGATACAGGGAAGAACGCGGCAGCGGACCGCGGATGCACTGGACCGGCAGCTGCCGCGGCGGCCGATCGATATGTTTCACCTGGCAGGGCAGGCGCTGGGCGATCCGGGGCTCGAGCTTGAGATCTTGCGGATGTACGATGAGATCGTCTCCGTGCACTTCGCGCGGCTCGGTATGGCGGCAGCAAAATCCGACATGCTGCATCATCTGCACACCATCAAGGCCGCGTCGGCCGGGATTGGCGCCTTCACACTGGCCGAGCACGCCCACGTCATGGAGCGCGAAATCGCGGCCGACGGTCCGAAGGATCCGGAACGAATGGCCGACATCGAGATGGCGGTCTCCGAGGTCCGGGAGTTTATCGCCGAGCAGATCGAACTCGACGAGCGCCGCCTGACCGACGGCTGAACCCGGGCGCGACCGGCCGGAATCCCTTGCGGGTGGCTGACGCTGTCGCTATATGCGCGTGTCCTCCACTGACCGTGCGGCCGTTGGGTGCGGGCATTGCCGCGGCCGACACGCATGGTCAAACGCCCGGCCGGAATTCTCATGCCCAAGATCACCTACGTCGAACCCGATGGGGAACGCATCGAAGCCGAGGGCGAAGTCGGCTCGACGGTGATGGAGACGGCGATCCTGAACGGCGTACCCGGGATCGTCGCCGAATGCGGCGGTGCCTGCTCTTGCGCCACCTGCCACGTCTATGTCGATCCCGAATGGACGGATGTCGTCGGCGGCCCGTCGCCCATGGAAGAGGACATGCTGGACTTCGCCTTCGATGTCCGTGAAACCAGCCGGCTCTCCTGCCAGATCAAGGTGCGCGACGAAATCGACGGCCTGGTCGTGCATGTACCGACCCGGCAGGGCTGAACCCAAGAAGGTGGTCGGGTTCCCCGTTGGTGTATGCCGGCCATCCCCGCCGGTTTCCTGATTAGCAAAAATTTCGCATCACCCCGGAGCAACGGATTCCTGTTGCTGGCGGGGGCGGCGGGCCTCCTGACCCATTCTAACGAACGGTCTGGCGATAAAATATAAAAGCTATTGTTTTTCAATGAGTTGCGAGATGGCAGGGAAATCCGTATTTTCCGCCATGCGTGCAATTGGAATGTCTATGGGTGCCCTCAACACCTTTCCTCTGAGCTACAAAGTCCAGGGTCGGCGCATCGTCATTGTCGGCGGTGGCGAAGAAGCCCTCAACAAGGCCCGGTTGGCAGTTAACACTACCGCATCAGTCGTGATTATTTCGCCGACGATCGAGGCCGATTTTTCGGGTCTCGAGGTGGAGCTGCTGGCGCGTGCCTTTTCTGCCGGCGATCTGGATGACGCGGCGCTTCTCTTTGTCGCCGAGCACGGCGAGGCTGGCCGCCTGGCCGCCGAGGCGGCGCGGGTGCGCAAAATTCCCGTCAATGTCGTCGACCGGCCGGAGAGCTGCGACTTCTACACGCCGTCCATCATCGACCGGGCGCCGCTGACGATCGCCGTTTCGAGCGAGGGTGAGGCGCCGGTACTGGCGCGGCTCGTCCGGGCGCGCATCGAGGCGATGCTGGCGCCGGACCTTGGCCGCCTCGCGGCTCTGATGGGCCATATGCGGAGCGCCGTCGCGCGCCTTCTGCCAGAGGGTGCGGCCCGCCGCCGCTATTTCGAGGCGCTCGCGACCACGCCCGGAATCGCCAGCACGGCAAAGGCTGAGGCGTTGCTCGCGGAGCACGCGGCGACGGGCGAGGGGGCCGGTGTCGTCCATTTGATCGGTGCGGGGCCGGGCGCTGAAGATCTGCTTACCCTCAGGGCCCAGCGTCTGCTGCAGGAGGCGGACGTTATCCTGCACGACCAGCTCGTGCCGCCGGCCGTCATCGAGATGGGCCGCCGCGACGCGACCCGCATTCCGGTCGGCAAGGCCAAGGGCCATCATTCCTTCACCCAGGCGCAGATCAATACGCTGTTGATCCGGCTGGCCCACGAGGGCAAGCGCGTTGCGCGCCTCAAGAGCGGCGATCCGATGGTTTTCGGTCGCGCCGGCGAGGAGATCGCCGCGCTGCGGAAGGCCGGCATCGCCTATACGATCGTCCCGGGCGTCTCCGCCGCGCTGGCAGCGGCGGCGGACACGGCGACGCCGGTCACGCTGCGTGACGTCTCGCCCGGCTTCGTGTTGGCGACGGCACATGGCGCCGACGACGGGCAGTTGCAGCATTGGGCGGCACTGGCCGACGCCGGTATGACCCTGGCGCTCTATATGGGCAAATCGATCGCTGCCGAGGTCGCCGGCAGGTTGCTGGCTCACGGGCTTGCGCCGTCGACCCCGGTCGGCATTGCGGTCAATGCCGGCAGGCAGGACAGTTCGGCCTATCGCGGTACCCTGGGCGAACTGGCCGGCGACGCCATCGCCTTCGCGGACGGTCCGGCCATCATTCTTATCGGCGAGGCTGTCGAGGCGGGTGACTGGACCCTCGCGGCGGCCTTCGCGACGCAGCAGGTCGAGGCGGCATAGGCAATGGAAATTCTCACCGGCAACGAGCTCGCATCGGGCGCGACGGTCTATCTCGACGCCAGCGGCCGCTGGGTCGAGGATCTGCAGGCGGCGCGGCTTTTTGCCGAGGGCGAGGCTGCCGCGCGGGACGAGGCGTTGGCGCGCACCAGGGCCACCGGCCGAATTCTCAGCCTCGATGTCGAAAAGGTTTCGGTCGTGGAGGGCGAGATCGTCCCGGAACGCCTGCGCGAACGCATCCGCGCGTCGGGATCGACCGCGCCTGTCTTCGACCGCCAGCATCTCCTGAGTGAGAACGACCATGTATCGATATGACGAGTTCGACGCGGCCTTCGTGAAGGCGCGCGCCCAGCAGTTCCGTGGCCAGGTCGAGCGGCGCCTCAAAGGCGAGATCAGCGAGGACCAGTTCAGGCCGCTCCGCCTGATGAACGGCCTTTATCTGCAGCTGCACGCCTATATGTTCCGCATCGCGGTGCCCTATGGCACCCTTCGCGCACGGCAGCTGCGCAAGCTCGCCTTCATCGCCCGGACCTATGACCGTGGCTACGGTCACTTCACGACGCGGACCAATATCCAGTTCAACTGGCCCCGGCTCGTCGACGTCCCCGACATCATCGACCATCTGAATTCGGTCGAGATGCATTCCATCCAGACCTCGGGCAACTGCATCCGCAATGTCACGGTCGACCAGTTCGCCGGCGCCGCCGCCGACGAAATCATCGATCCGAGGCCGATCGCCGAAATCATCCGGCAATGGTCGAGCCTGCATCCCGAGTTTTCCTATCTGCCGCGCAAGTTCAAGATCGCGGTGACGGGCGCGCCGTCGGATCGTGCTGCGGTCAAATTCCACGACATCGGCCTGCGCGCCGTGCGTAATGCGGCCGGCGAAATCGGCTGGGAGGTCTGGGTCGGCGGCGGCATGGGGCGCACGCCGGTCATCGCCAAGATGATCAGCGAATATGTGCCGCACGTGCATCTGCTCGCTTTTCTGGAGAGCATTCTGCGCGTCTATAACCGCTATGGCCGGCGCGACAACAAGTGGAAGGCGCGCGTCAAGATCCTCGTGAACGAGGAGGGTATCGAGACCATCCGGACGCAGGTCGAGGAAGAGTTCGCCGTGGCGAAGGGCGGCGTGCTGACGCTGCCGCAGGAGGAACTCGACCGGATTTCCGCCTATTTCGCCGATCCATCCTTCGAGGAGCTCCCCGCGACGGTCCTCGATCTCGCCGCCGAAAGGATGCGCGATCCTGCTTACGGCCGCTGGCTGGACAACAACCTAAACGCCCATCGCGTGCCCGGCTATGTCAGCGTCACCATCTCCCTCAAGCCGATCGGTAAGCCGACTGGCGATATCAGTGCCGCCCAGATGGAAGCGGTGGCAGACCTCGCCGAGAAATATTCTTTCGACGAACTGCGCGTGACGCATGAGCAGAACCTGGTCCTGCCGCATGTCCGGCTGACCGACCTCAGGGCGATCTACGACGCGCTGGTCGCCGCCGAGCTCGAAAGTGGCAATATCGGCGAGATCACCGATATCATCTGCTGCCCCGGGCTCGATTTCTGCTCACTGGCCAATGCCCGCTCGATACCGATCTCCCAGGCGCTCTCGGTGAGATTCGCCGCCCCGGAGCGCCAGAAGCAGATTGGCGCTCTCAAGATCAAGATCTCCGGCTGCATCAATGCCTGTGGCCACCACCATGTCGGCCACATCGGCATTCTGGGCGTCGAGAAGAAAGGTGGCGAGCTCTACCAGATCACGGTCGGGGGCGACGCCACCGAGAACGCGGCGATCGGCAGGATCCTTGGGCCCGGCTTCGAAGCCGACGAGGTTCCCAACGCGGTCGAACGCCTGGTGGATACCTACATCGCCCGGCGCGAAACGCCGAACGAACCCTTTATCGCGGCCTTCCGGCGGCTGGGCGAAGCCCCGTTCAAGGAAGCCCTCTACGGGAATGCGTGATTGGAATGAATGAAATGCTGCACAGCCTCAAGAAGCCCGACAAGATCCGGGCGCTGGGCGTTATGGCGCTCAACGGCATGTTCGACGAGATGGACGCCAAGGGCGTGCTGCGCCAGGCGCTGACCGACGTGCTCGCCGGCGACGTGGCGATCGTCTCGTCATTCGGGGCGGATTCGGCGGTGCTGCTGCACATGGTTTCCGAGATCGATCCTTCGCTGCCGATCTATTTCCTCGAGACCGGTAAGCACTTTCCCGAAACGCTGGCCTATGTCGAGACGCTCAAGCAGCGGCTCGGGCTGACCAACATCATCTCGTTGACCCCCGACCCGGCCGATCTCGCCCAGTTCGACCCGGGCGGCACCCTCTGGGAAACCGATCCGGACTCCTGCTGCCATATCCGCAAGACCGAGCCCCTCGAGCCGGCGCTGGAGAAGTTCGGCGGCTGGGTCACCGGCCGCAAGCGCTACCAGACCGCCGAGCGTGGCGTGCTGCCGCATTTCGAGCTGACCAGTGACGACCGCATCAAGGTCAACCCGCTCGCCTACTGGTCGGACGCCGAGGTTATCGCCTATCGCGAGGCGCACCAGCTGCCCGAGCACCCGCTCTATGCGAAGGGCTTCAAGTCGATCGGCTGCGCGCCGTGCACCTCGGCGGTGGGCGAGGGCGAGGATGCGCGCGCCGGCCGCTGGCGCGGGCTCGACAAGAAGGAATGCGGCATCCATTTCGACTTCAACGGCGCCATCGCCTCGCCCCTGGCCAAGACCGAGCACAATCTCTGGAAGCACGACGCCTTCATCGCCGATCCGTTCACGCCATGGGCGGATGCCTATCAACCGGCGACCGCGCGCTATACCCATGTGCCGCTGAAGACCTTCATCGCGCACCGGGCGGCATTCCTCGCCAATCCGCATCCGCTCGGGCTGCTGGTCGAGGCGGGCGATGCCATTGAGGATGTCGAATCCGACCTCGGCCGTTTCGCATCGGTAGCGATTGCCTTCCCGGCCTTCACCGACGGGCGCGGCTATACGACCGCTCGTCTCCTGACCGAGCGTTTCCAATATACCGGCGAGATCCGCGCGATCGGCGACGTGCTGCAGGACCAGATTCCACTGATGCGCCGGTGCGGCATCAACGCCTTCGTCGTGACGCACGGCCCGACGCGCCATGCGCTGGAGGAGGGGCATCTGCCTGAGGTCGCGCTATTCTATCAGCCCACGGGCAGCACCGAGCTGCCGGTCGGCACCCGGCCTTTTCTGCGGCGCCCATCCCCCGTCAAACCGGAGACGGAGTCGGCCTGACCGGCCGCAACGCTTCGCTCGCCGGCCTGGTGGCCGGCCCGCTCTGCGGCGCGCTTGTCGAAAGCTGCGGGAGGCGTATATCGGCTGGCAGCAATGGCCGGCAGGATCGCTGGCCGCACAGCATCGAAAGAAAAATGACAGAAGAAATCGCCACTGACGTCGTCATCATCGGAGCCGGGCCGGTCGGCTTGTTCGCAGTCTTCGAGTTGGGCCTGCTCGATCTGCGCTGCCATCTGGTCGATATCCTCGACCGGCCGGGCGGCCAGTGCGCCGAGCTCTATCCGGAAAAGCCGATCTACGACATTCCGGGTTTCCCGGTGGTCACCGGGCAGGGTCTCGTCGACAATCTGATGCAGCAGATCGCGCCCTTCGCGCCGGAGTTCCACTTCAGCCGTATGGTCACTGGTCTCGAGCGGCTCGGCGACGAGGGTTTTCGCGTCACCACCGACGACGGCGAGGTCATCCGCGCCAGGATCGTGGTGGTTGCTGCCGGTGGCGGCTCCTTTCAGCCGAAGCGGCCGCCCCTCGACGGCATCGAGGCCTTCGAAGGCAAGTCGGTCTTTTATTCGGTCCGCCGGATGGACGATTTTCGCGACCAGGACGTCGTCATCGTCGGCGGTGGCGATTCCGCTCTCGACTGGACGCTCAATCTCGAGCCGATCGCCCGCTCCCTTACGCTCGTGCACCGGCGCGACGAGTTCAAGGCGGCGCCGGCCTCGGTCAACAAGATGAAGGAGCTGGTCGCCGATGGCCGGATCAGCTTCCAGCTCGGCCAGATAGCGCGCATCGAAGGCGAGGGCGGCCAGCTTAACCACGTGCATCTGACGACCAAGGCCGGCGACCTGTCGATTCCGTCGACGCGCCTGCTACCGTTCTTCGGGCTCACCATGAGGCTTGGCCCGGTCGCAGACTGGGGCCTCGAGCTCAACGACAACCTCATCGCCGTCGATACCGAAAAGTTCGAGAGCTCGGTGCCGGGCATCTTCGCCATCGGCGACATCAACGCCTATCCCGGCAAGCTCAAGCTCATCCTCTCCGGGTTCCACGAGGCCGCGCTGATGGCGCAGGCCGCCAAGAAGCTCGCTTCGCCCAATGAGCGGCTGGTCTTCCAGTACACTACTTCTTCGACCAAGCTGCAGCGCAAGCTCGGGGTGGTCGGTTGAAGATATTTGTCACCGATGCGGCGGGGATCGAGCACGAGCTGGAAGGGCTCGATGGATGGCGCGCCATGGAGGTGATCCGCGACTGGGGCGTCGGCATTCGCGCCGAATGCGGCGGCGCCTGCTCGTGTGCGACCTGCCACGTTTACGTCGATGCGGCGCATTTCGGACAGTTGCCCGCTGCCTCGGACGACGAGGAGGATTTGCTCTGCTCGGCGCTCGATCGGCGGGACAATTCCCGCCTCTCCTGCCAGATACTGCTCAGTGAAGCGCTGGATGGCCTCCGGGTCACGATCGCGCCGAGCGCCGCCGGGCCGGCCTGAGGGTCAGCCAAAAAAAAGCCGGGGAGGGAAACCCTCGCCGGCTGTTTGACTTCAACGCGAAAAGGAAGTCGGGCCCGAAGCCCGGCCGCCACTTACTTCTGCTGCTGAACTTCCAGCTGCGCACGGGGAGTGTGCTGCTGGTCGAGCGGCAGCGACTGCTCGGTCGTCGGGCAAGCATTACCCTCGGCGAGGAGGGCATTGTAGTGCCCGATGTTGTACGCCGGAGGAAGCGCCGTAGCACTGCCGCCGCCGCCGGGCGCCTGCGAGATCGTGTTGGCCGTCAGCGACGGCGTAACCATCGCGGCCTGGTTGTTGAGGCAACCCATGGCGAACGCCGACGTCGACGCGGCACCCATGCCCATAGCAACAACCAGCACGCTCGCCAGCTTAACAATGTTCTGCATTTTTATAATCCTGTGACGAGGAGTCAAAATACTGACAAAATTTTGGCAACAACTTCCCCTCGCGGCACCAGTAAAAAGCGGTGCGCAACTGTCGTCAAAACCAGCCGAAACAGGTGACTTCTACAGCCTGTCTCGTACGGCGAGAGATAGGTAGCCACCCGGCGGCGATCAAGTCACGAAAGTGAGAGAAATCCGAAAATTTTTGTAAGCAAATGGCAAGGCGAGAGAAACATCCAGAAACGATCGAAATTCAATGAAAAAGGGCCGTTTCGCGCCTTAACGCCCGGTGTCGCGGCGCGAGGCGTTGACCAGTTCGGGGAGGAAATCGCGCACCATGGGCGGCTTCTGCGTTTCGAAGGGCAGGGGCCGCACGACGCGCATGGCGGCGATGCCGACGCGCACCGTCATCAGCCCGTTGACCACGCCTTCCCCAAGCCGCTGTGACAGGCGGGCTGCGACGCCCTGGCCGACGATCTGCTCGATGAGGCCGTCCGTCAGCACGAGTCCACCGGTTACTGCGAGGTGGCCGAGCACGGCACCGGTCAGCCGCCAGAAGCCGAAGAAGCCGGGCCGCGCGCCGTAGAGCGCAGCGATCGCCCCCGCCAGCCGCACGCTTTCGAAGATGACGAAACCGACGTCGACCAGCGCCCGCGGCGACACTGCGGTGACCAGCGCAACCCGCCGGGCCGAAGCAGCCGTGAGCGCCCGGGCGCGCGCATCGAGCGGCGCCATCAGCACGCGTTCGGCATAGCGGACGATCTCGCCGCCGTCGAAAATCTCGGTCGCCTGGGTGGCGAGCTCGGCCCGGGCCCGAGCCATATCCGGCCGGCTGGCATAGAGGTGCTGCAGTGCGGTCTCGATACGGTGGCCATCGGCGCGGCGGTCGCTGAGGAGCGTTTCAGCGGCATCGCGGCGTAGCCGATCCAGCGTCTTGAGGCGCCGCACCGCCCAGAATTCGCGCACGATGACGGCCAGCACCGCGACGACAAAGGCCGCGAGCAGCGCGACACCAGCCCAGCCGAGCCAGGAATAGCGGGCAAAGAGGTCGTTGATCACGGAATCGGCGAAGAGGCCGAGGGCCAGCGACAGGAACAGCCCGCCGGCGCCCCAGGCGAGGCGCGCGGGCCAGCCCATGCGCGGCAGCCGCGGGTCCGACTGATCCGGGTCGGCTGCAGCCACGTCAAAATCCGGCTCGTGCTCTTCGATGCGGACTTCCGCGGGCAGGAACGCCTTCGGCGAAGGCCGCGCCTCCGGGCCGGTCTTCGCCGGTTCGGCGAGCGGTCGCGCAAACGGCTCGGTCATCTCAGCCAGTCTCCGATCAGGAAATCCAGCGCCCTATCGAAACGGATATGCGGCAGGATCGGCGCGCCTTCGGCATTGCGCTCGACGAGGTGCGGGGGCTCGAAACGCAGGAAGTTGAGATACACGCGCTCGTTTCCGTCGAGGACGGCGGCCGGGTCGGCGGGAAGGTCGCCGGGGAACAACGCCACCTCGGTCCGCCCGTCATAGCGCATGTTGCCCAGCCGCTCGCCCGGTTCCGGCGTGCCGATGATCACGTTGAGCGGATGGCCGGCATCTTCGATCGTTCCCTCGCGCGTGGCGCGTACGGCGGCGATAGCCAGCGAGCGGGTTTGCGCACCGGCGAAACGGGCCCGCTGCGCGGCATTGGCGACGAGCCGGTTGAGGATCGCTTCCAGCCGGTCGTGGGCGCTCGAATGCACATGGTCCGCCTTGGTCGCGGCGAAGAGGATGCGGTCGATGCGACGGGCGACGAGGCGCGAGAGAGCCGTGTTCTCACCTTGCCGGAACGCTGACAGGATCGCCGTCAGAGCCGCCTCGAGGTCACGCACGGCAACCGGCCCCGCATTGAGTGCCCTGAGCGTGTCGACGAGCACGATCTGCCGGTCCAGCCGGGCGAAGTGGTCGCGGAAGAACGGCCTGACCACGTCGTCTTTATAGGCCTCGTAGCGGCGGGAGAGCATCGCATAGAGGCTGCTGCCGCGTACGCCCCCCTGGGCAGGCGGCAAGGGGGCGAAGGTCAGGGCCGGCGAGCCCTCGAGGTCGCCGGGGAGAAGGAAGCGGCCGGGCGGCAGCGCCGAGAGCGCATGGCTATCGTCGCGGCTGGCGCGCAGATAGGCGGTGAAGGCCGTCGCCAGCCGCTCCGCTTCGACATCCGTTGCGGGACCACCCACAAGGGTTGCCTGCAGCAGCTCGAGAAAGGTGCGCGCTTCGGGCACCGCCTCGGCATCGCCGGCGCGGGCCAGCGCTTCCGCGCTCCATTCGGCGAAGCCCAACGAGAGCAGCGGCAGGTCCAGCAGCCATTCGCCGGGGTAGTCGACGATATCGAGATTGACCGTCGAGGGGCCGCGCATGCCGGCGAGCCATCGCCGGCTCTGGAATTTCAGCGTCACGCGGAGTTGCGAGATGCGGCGGGTCGATTCCGGCCAGTGCGGGGTCCTGCCGACCAGCGCCTCCAGGTGCTGCTCATAGGCGAAGCGGGGAATCGTCGCCTCCGGATACTCGGCGAGCCGCGCGCCGATGAGCCGCCCCTCGGTCGCGGCGGCAAAACCCGGCAGTCGGCCGCCGCTCAGCAGATTATGGACGAGCGCGGTGATGAACACCGTCTTGCCCGCCCGGCTCAGCCCGGTGACGCCGAGCCGCAAGGTCGGCGTGAAAGCGCCGGCCGCCGCGTCGGCCAGATTGGCGAGGGCGATGCCGACCTCATCGGCTAGGCTGGTCGGCGACTGCGGCATGTGTCCTCGCTGCGAGAGAGAGATAGATCGCGACGTTGCAAATACAAGCCGATCGTCGGTCAACCGGTCCCGGATGCAAATAGCTGCGCCGTATTAGCCCTTTTTTCGCCTTTCAGGCGGCTGACTCTGGCTATGCCGCGCCTCGTCGCTACCAGCCCCAGAGATCCCGCTGTCGACCTGGTCGGCGAGCCCGCCGGCTCGACCTATCGTGAGTTGGCCCATCTCCGGGCGGTCGAACTGCTCATCGCCCGCAAGGCGCTGCGCATTACCGATCTCGCCGTCGCGCTGCGGCAGGCCCACAACTGGGGCAGCTCGGTCGCGCAGACCCTGATCGCCGCCGGCAAAATCCGGGCGATGGACTATTATCGCACGCTTGCCGAAGTCTACGAGCTGCCCTTCGTCGACCTGCAGCAGCAGCCGATTGACCCCGATCTCGTTTCCGTCGACGACCGGCTCGACTATGCCGCACGCCATATTGTGCCCTGGCGCCGGATAAACGGCCGCCTCGTGCTTGCGGCGACCGAGATCACCGCCGATCATTTCGTCTGGGGCGATGCCCGGTTTGGCACCGATAACTACGATTTTGTCATCACGTCGCCCTTCGACATCCTCTGGCAGACTCAGGCCCTGTTTCGCGACTGGGACAGCCTGTTCGCCCGCGAAGCGCTGCATGCCTGGAAGCCGGAGCATTCGGCGAAATTCACCACCACCAAGGCGCAGCGCATGACGCTCTGTGGGGCGGCGGCGCTGCTCCTCGCCGCTGCCCTGCTGGCGCCGCGGGCCACCGCCGTCACCGTCATGGCCGCCTTCACGCTGCTTTACCTCGTGACTTTCGTCTTCAAGTTCGTGCTCACGGTCGTGGGTTCGTCGCGTCGCGCCGACGTGGATATCCCGCCCGAGGCGCTGGCGGCGATGGAGGATGTGACGCTGCCGCCCTACACCGTCCTCGTCCCGATGTATCGCGAGGCCAAGGTGCTGCCGCTGATTGCGCGCGCCCTCAAGAACCTCGATTATCCCCCGAGCAAGCTCGAGGTGAAGCTCGTCCTCGAGGAAGATGACGCCGAAACCATCGAGGCCGCCAAGGCGCTGAGGCTACCCGGCACATTCGAGATCGTGCGGGTGCCGGCGAGCCAGCCCAAGACCAAGCCCAAGGCCTGCAATTATGCCCTGCAGTTCTGCCGGGGCGAGATCGTCACCATCTACGACGCCGAGGACCAGCCCGAGCCCGACCAGCTCAAGAAGGCTGTCTATGCCTTCCGCTATGGTGATCCACGCCTCGCCTGCGTGCAGGGGCGCCTCAACTACTTCAACCGCTCCGAGAACTGGCTGACCCGGATGTTCACGCTGGAATACAGCCAGTGGTTCGATTTCCTGCTGCCCGGCCTCGACTGGCTCAAGGTGCCGATCCCGCTCGGCGGGACGTCAAATCACTTCAAGCTCGCCGCGCTCCGGCAGGTGGGGGCCTGGGATCCTTACAACGTGACCGAGGACGCCGATCTCGGCATCCGCCTCGCGCAGGAGGGCTACACCGTCGGCGTCATCAATTCGACGACCTATGAGGAAGCCAATGGCGTGCTGCCCAGCTGGATCAAGCAGCGCTCACGCTGGATCAAGGGCTATATGCAGACCTGGATCGTGCATATGCGCCATCCCATCCAGCTCTGGCGCTCGGTCGGCACCAAAGGCTTCTTCTCGTTCCATTTCTTCATCGGTGCGCCGCCCTTCACGGTGCTGTTCGCCCCGATCCTCTGGGCGCTGACACTGGCGTTCTGGCTGACCAGGGGCACGGATTTCGGCTGGCTCATGCCGGGCCCGATCGGCGCCATGGCTGTTTTCAACCTCCTGGTCGGCAATCTCTTCCTGATTTATTTCGGCGTGATCGCCGCCCTCAAGCGGCGCTATTACGAGCTGGTGCCGGTCGGCCTGATGCTGCCTGCCTATTGGGTGCTGCACTCGATCGCCGCCTACAAGGCGTTCTGGCAGCTGCTCTTCAGGCCGCATTATTGGGAAAAGACCGAGCACGGCACGTCGGCAATCACCCAGAAATCGCTCGCCGCGGTCAAGGGAGATGCCGCATGACCGTGCTCGAGCTCGGCTCGCTGGCGGACGCCCATCCGGAAAGCCCGAAGCGTCCCTTCTGGCGTTTCGCGACCGTCGTCGTTGCCCTCTGCATCACCCTCATCATGACCTTGCTGGCCTGGCACGTCATGATCGAGGGCTATGCCCGCCAGGACCTCGTCGCCGAGCTGGGTGCCGCGCGCCTGTCCGGTGGCTGGGTGACGCAGCTGGTGCTGGGCGTGATCGAACAGATCCCCAATGCCGGGCTGCGGGTCTTGGCCCTGACCCTGCTCGCCGCCGCCGGCTCCGGCTTCGCCTTTGCGCTGCTTTATACGCGGCTACGCGACAATGCGTGGTCGGTGACGCTCGCTGTAGTCGTAGCGCTCGCCGTCGTGCTGAACGCCGCCGACGTCTATGTCTTCACGGCCTCGGCACGGCCGCTGCCGCTCTATCTGGCGCTGGCTGTGCTGGTCCCTGCGGTCGGTGCGCTCGAAGGGGTGGGCGACGTGCAGTCGGCGATCGTGCTGGGCTTGCTGATGCCGCTATTGCTGCTCGCAAGCTCGATCACCGCGCCTTTGATCCTGCCGTTTGCGATCGGCACGGCGCTCGCCAATCCCGACGCGCGGCGGGATGTCCGGGCGCTGGTCGCCATGCTGCTGGCGACCCTCCTGCCCAGCTTCATCGTCGCGATCGGGATTGTGGGGCTGCTGGCGCAGGCCGGCATCAATCCGGAAACCGCCATCGCTTCCTATGGCACTCTCTATGCGCATTTGCGCCCCGGCGACGTCGGAGCGAGCCTGTTGGCGCTCGGCGTGCTGGCGCCGATAGGGGTGGTGCCAATCCTCTACTGCGCCTGGCCGGGGCGCGAGCCGCATTCGACGGCCGCAGCCTTCTGCGTGGTCGTGTTGCCGATCTATCTCGCGGTAGCGCGCGCCGCCTCTGCGCTGCCGATTCCAGCCATCGTGCCGGCCATGGCATTGCTCGCCAGCTTCGCCGCCTGGCTGACCTGCGTCCGGCTGCCCCGCGCCCTGCAACTGCTGTCGATCGTGCTGCTCATCGCCGCGGCGGCGCTGAGCTGGACCCAGACCGGCATCTGGGACGATCCGGCCTGGAAGGTCGCGCTGTTTACGCGGCTTTGACGGCGGCCCCGCCCGGAGGCGGGGCATCGCCTCAGGCGCCGATCTTGTCCATTTCGTACGGCGTCGTCTGGTAGATCTCGTTGATCCAGTTCTGGAACAGCAGGTGGGCGTGGCTGCGCCAGCGGTTCTCCGGCTCGATCGACGGATCGTCGTTGGGGAAGAGATGGAGCGGCAGGGCCGGGTTCAGCCCGGCCTTGACGTCGCGATCATACTCGTCCGCCAGCGATCGGTTGTCGTATTCGAGGTGGTTGAGCATGTGCACGGCCCGGTGCTTGGGATCGTCGAGCATGCAGATGCCGATCTCGGCATTATCGATGAGGATCGTGAGATCCTTGCTGATGCTCGCCCGCTCGATGTCGTTGTAACGGCTGACCGGGATCATCGGGCTGTCCGAAAATCCCCTGAGCCAGGGCGAATGCGGCTCGACCACCTTGTGGCGGAAGGCACCGAAGGCCTTCTGCGGCAGCCGGTAGCGCCGTACGCCGTGGAAATGATGCAGCGCCGCCTGTGCACCCCAGCAGATGAACATGGTGCGATGCACATGCGTCTGCGTCCAGTTCATGATGTCCACCATTTCCGGCCAGTAACGCACCTCCTCGAAAGGGATGTGCGCAATCGGCGCGCCGGTGACGATGAACCCGTCGAACTTCTCCCGCCGGACCTCTTCCCAGGTCGAATAGAAGGTTTTGAGGTAGTCCTCCGACGTGTGCTTCGACTTGTGTTCGGTGATCCGGACCAGCGTCAGGTCGACCTGCAGCGGCGTCGCGCCGATGAGGCGGGAAAACTGCGTCTCGGTGCGCTCCTTGTTCGGCATTAGATTGAGGAGGCCGATTTTGAGCGGGCGGATGTCCTGGCGCGCAGCGCGCGCGGAATCCATGACGACGACGCCCTCTTCTTCGAGCGTCTTGCGGGCGGGCAGATGATCGGGAATGCGGATCGGCATTTTTATCTCATGTGACGTTCGTACAGGGGCGCCCCACGGCGCCCGGCGCTTGGCTCCGATGCTGGAGCGTCACATTCGGCTGCGGATGGCGTTGGCCAGCAG
>Ga0134126_10002941_pt1 | contig 21421 bp, 17 predicted proteins | sample KB31752_FD_96881 | JGI IMG/M metagenome (GOLD analysis project Ga0134126, IMG submission 96881) | Terrestrial soil microbial communities with excess Nitrogen fertilizer from Kellogg Biological Station, Michigan, USA - KB3-175-2 | ecosystem: Environmental > Terrestrial > Soil > Unclassified ... | reverse complement strand
TACTCACATGATCCCTTGCACCCCCGCTCCGAAGGCGGTGATGAAGCGGGTGATGATCGCGGTCAGCGACAAGTTGACCTCGGGAAAATCGCCGACCGAATCGTAGCATTTCGAGAAGCCGGGGGCGGTGGGCGGCAGCGGATCGCAGCCGGGCTTCAATTCGTAGCTGGTGGCATAGTCGAACGGCCACAGGTCAAAGAGCGGCAGCCGCCGCGACACCTCGCCGATCGCATTGCTGACGTCGCCCAGTACCGGAATCGGATCGCGCGGCGCGATCAGCCAGGAATTCTGGGGTTGGGTGGCGCGCACGATCGCCGCCCGCAGCGCCGCCGCGAATTTCGGGTCATACACGATCACGCCGGCTTCGGTGTTGTAGTTGGCCGAGCGCGGATCGAAATTGTGCGAGCCGACCATCGCCACCGCGTCATCCACCACCAGCGACTTGGCGTGCAGACTGACGCGCGGTCCGAAATCCTCGGGCTTGATCGGAGCCGGCCCGCGCCTCCCACCGCCCAGTGCCGCCGCCGCGTTGTCGTCGGTGAGCGTCAAGTAATTGGCGATAATCTCCGGTGCGTCCAGTGGATGCGGTTTGAGTTCGTGCAGATCGAAGCCGAAATCCACCAGAAAGCGCTTGCGGTGTTTGTAGGAGAGCGCATAGACGCCCAGCGCGTCGGTCGAGGCCAGCGAGTTGGTCGAGACCAGCACGTGCACCGGCGGCCGCTTTTTCTGCAATGCGCGGAAGATGTCGCCCGCGCGCGTCGTCAACACCAGGTACGGCGTCTGCAACACCACTTCATGTTGCGCATCGCTGAGCAGCCGCATCAGGTCGCGGGTAAGTTCCTTCGCGTCGCGGCCGTGCACGGCCTTGGTCTTGGACGGCAGGTCGTAAAAATAATCCACGCGCCCCACGGGAATGCTGGCATCGCTGAAATGACTGCGCAGGAATTGCGGGTCTTCGGCCTCTGCTTGCACCCTCGCGACGCGCTGCGGGTCACCGTACACCGGCGTGACCCAGGGCGGCACGTCATGTGGATGCGCAAGAATGCTCGCGTTGGCGTCGCGCAGATGTGTCAGCGGTACCGAACGCGGATGGTTCCAGAAAATCTCGAAACTTGTCGCCATCTGGCGCGCGGCCGGGCCGGCGATCAGGGCATCGCGATCCAGAAAATCCAGCTGCGGATCCCAGTCGTAATAGCGATCTTCGTAATTGCGCCCGCCGGTGATGCCGACCGCGTCGTCCACCAGGAACAGCTTGTTGTGCATGCGCTGGTTGAAGCGGGCGAAGCAGCACAACACACTGGCGGTGTATTCGGCGAAATTGCTTTGTGCCTTGTCAAAGGTCGGGTTGTAGAGCCGGATCTCCAGATTGCTGCTGGCACGCGCCAGCCGCGAGAGCAGCGCCGGGTCGTTGAGCGAGCCCAGTTGATCGGCCAGGATGCGCACCTTCACGCCGCGCCGCGCCGCGTTCACCAGTTCATCCAGCGCCAGCAGGCCGGCATCGTCCTTGGCCCAGATGTAGGTCTGGATATCAATGGATTTGCGCGCCGCCCGGATCAGATTAATGCGCGCCACCAGCGCGTCTTCGCCGAGTTCCAGCAGCGTCGCCTGGTTGCGCGGGTGGTTGGCATCCGAACGCGCGAATGCCGCATTGGCCTGGGCGAGAAATGGCGAGGCTTGCGCGCAGGCATCGGCGGCATGGCAATCCAGCCGGCGATCCACGCTCGCCGCCACGATCGCATCGGCGTGATGGATGCGCTTGGGCGATAACGGCACGCAGCCGCCCAGCAGGACGGTCAACGCGCACAGCAGTAGTGAATAACGTCGCAACTAAATGCTCCCCGGTGCGACGATCCTAACCCGATTCGCCCAGCATGATGTCGAGATCGAGCACCACGCGATCCGACAACAGTCCGCGATGCGCGCGCATCGCGAACGCGCTGCGTGAAAGCGTGCCATGCACGCGGATGGTGCAGCCCAGCGGTTGTGCCGGACAGGCCGAGGGCAACAAGGTGAATTGCACCATCCGCTGCTGGCCGTGCAGATCGAGGATGCCCTGCAGCGTGCCGCCCTCGCGCAGCGCGGCATTCGCAAACGGAGATGAAACGAAGTGGATGCGCGGGTAGCGAGTCGCGTCGAAGAAGCCCGGGCCGCGCGCTTCGTTCAACGCGCGGGTGTTGTCCATCATCAGGCTGGCGGTATCGATCCAGGCGTCCACCACGTCCAGATCGGCGCCGTCACGGCGCAACGCGCCGTGCACCCCCGCGAACCGACCACGCTCGTGGGTGAACCACAGCGTGCGCACGCTGAATTGGGCGAACGAGCGGGTGCTGTCGATCGACCACGCGCCCGGCGTCGCCGAGCTGGCGGCGGACACCACCGTCAAGGTGACAAGCAGCAGCGTCGACGCCAATCTGCGACGAGCCGCACCGCCGAGTCCTCTTGCATCAACGGGACAGGAGCCATTGCGAAGTGCTGGCTTCGAGGGTTGCGGAAGTACGGCGATGTGGGCAAGGGCGAGCATCAAATCAGGTAATCAGGTCTTCCTACGGCGACCAGAATGCACGCAGTCGCGCGCTGCCCGGGTCGAAACCGGCAGCGTCAAGTTCGACCCAGGCGATCCCGGCCGGTGCAACGCCGCGGGCTTCCCCGGAACGTCCGCTGATCAGCAGCGCCAGCAACTGCTCCAAGCCGGGATTGTGGCCGACCAGCAGTGTTTGCCGTGCATCGGCCGCGTGCTGTTCCAGCAGCGCAATCAACGTGCCCGGTGTCGCTTCGTAGATTTCCGGCAGGAACCGCGGCGCCGGCAATGCCGCGGCATCCGTGAGCACATCCAGCGCGCGTTCCATCGTCATCAGCGCGCGTCGCGCCGGCGAGCACAATACCGTATCGGGCGATGCGCCCTGGGCACGCAACCACGCGCCGGCTTCGCGCGCTTCCTGTTCGCCGTGCAGGCTCAACGGGCGCGCACGATCGCTGCCGCCCAAGGCGAGTTGCATGGCTTCGGCGTGCCGCAGCAGGATCAGTTCGCGCATGGGGAGCGGGGCCGGGAGTGGAGAATCGGAAGCCGGATAGCGATATTTTGTTCTGCTGGACTCGCCGCTGCACTACCGGCCGGTACTGGCTGGCGCGGCCGGTTGCGGTTGTTCGGGCTGCCAGCCTTGCGGCGCCTCGGTGGCAATATTGTTGGCGCGCAAACTCGACAACACCAGGCTCAGTTCGGTGCCACCGGTGCGCGCAGCCTCGAGCAGTTGCTGGGCCAACTGATCGTTGTTCAATCCCTGGATGCCGAGCGCGCCGTAGTTCTGCAATTGCCAGGCGAGATTGCGGGTGTCCGCGTCCACGGCGGGTTTGGCCGAAGGATCGAGTTGGCTGTGAATCTGCAGACCGACCGCGCGTGCCAACGGGCTGCTGCCCCATTCCAGCGTGCGCGCGGTCTTCAGGCAATCGGATTTCAACGCGTCATCGGTGGCGGCGTTACTTACCGTGCAAAGCTGCAACAGCGGTTGCAGCGACGGCCGCGGCTGCTGGTTGGCGACGCCGAAGGCGATCAGCAATTCCACGCCCGACGCGCTGGTCGGCTCGCCCGGCTGAGCGCCGGTCATGGTCTCGGGCAGCGGCGGCAGCGTGCCGACAGCATTGGCGACACCTTGCAGTTCAACGCCGAAATAATCGTCGTAGCTTTTCGCCGCCGCGGCCTTGGCCAGCGCCGCACGCACGCCAGCGGCGTCGTTTTTTTCCGTGGCCAGGTCCATCGCCAGCGTCCACACCGCGGCATTATCGGGCACCTGCTTCTGCAATTGCGCGTATACATCCGCGTTCGGGCATGCGTTGGCGCCTGCATCGCAGTCCGCCAGCCGCGCCCAAGTGATACCGGGGCCGGCGTTGGGCGCCTTGGCCGCGCGCTCGATCAAATCATGAAAGCTCAAGCCTTGCGGCTGATCGGGCAGCGGCCTCGCGAGCAGCGATGCGCCGAGCAGATGCACGGCATCGCCACGCAATGCCAGCACGCTGACCAGATCCTTCTGATATTGGATCAGCGCATTGATGCGTGCCTGTTCCGCCGGGGAAGGCATGTTGGTTTGCGGGGCTGCGCTGGAAGCGGCAGCGGGCATCGCACCAGCGGTAGCGGCCACAGCGGGTGGCGCCGGACGACTTTTGCGCGCGTGTTTCGCGGGCGCGGCTTGCGCGCCGAAGGCGAGCAGCAAACCGGCAAGCGCAACCGTCGGGACGTGGCGAAGCATGGGTGCGATTCCGTAACTGGGTGAGCTGAAGCTACGTTGAGTAGCATGAATGCCATCTGTCGCTGCAGAGAGCACCGGCTATCCCCCCAGCGGCGCCCGCATGAACTCCGGCTGCGCGAGTGCCGCGCGATGGATTTCGGCGTTGTAGTAGCGGGTCGGGAAGGTCTTGGTGGCACGGAAGGTATTCAAATCATCCCCCTTGCGCGCCATGGTGCAGCTCCACCATCCGGTGGGATAGCACGGTTGCGGAAACGGCAAGGTAAGCACCGCGCCGAAGCCGGCTTCACGCATTGATGCGTGCACCGATTTGATCAATTCCAGATGCGCGATCGGCGATTCGGATTGTTGCACCAGTATCCCGCCGGCGCGCAATGCGCGCAGGCAGCTCGCGTAAAACCTCGCGTTGAAGAGGCCTTCGGCCGGTCCGACCGGGTCGGTCGAATCCACGATCACCACGTCAACGGATTCCGCCGTGCAATCGGCCATGTACTTGATGCCGTCGTCGAACAGCAGTTGCGCGCGCGGATCATCGTTGGCTTCGCAAAGCTCCGGGAAGTACTGCTCGGCCAAACGCGTCACGCGCTCGTCGATCTCCACTTGCACGGCCGATTCCACTTCAACGTGACGCAGCACCTCGCGCAGCGTGCCGCAGTCGCCGCCGCCGATCACCACCACGCGCTTCGGATTTGCATGGGTGAACAGCGCCGGGTGCGACATCATCTCGTGATAGAGGAAGTTGTCGCGGCCGGTGAGCATGATGCAGCCGTCGATCACCATCAGGTTGCCCCAATCGGTGGTCTGGTAGATCTCGATGGCCTGGAATTGCGTCTTCTCGGCATGCAACTGCCGTTCGGTGCGGAACCCGATCGAGGAGCCGGAGGCGGCGTGCGCTTCGGTGAACCAGTTCAGTTGCGGCATGACGATCCAGGTCCGGATTGGCGAACCCGTGATTCTAACGTGTGGGCGCTACAATTCGGCATTCGCTTGCCTCTGGAATCCCGATGGCCCATTGGAGCCTGGACGACGCCCGCCGCATGTATTCGGTCGCGCACTGGAGCGACGGTTACGTCGGCATTGACGCGCGCGGCCGTGCCGCAATGCGCCCGCGCGGGGAGGACGGTCCGGCGATCGCGCTCGATGAAGCGGTTGCGCGTGCCAAGGAACTCGGCGCGCGCCTGCCGCTGCTGCTGCGTTTTCCCGACATCCTGCTGGATCGCCGCGCCAGATTGCGCGCGGCATTCCAGAATGCGATGCGCGCGCAGAATTATTCCGGCGGCTACACCGCGCTGTATCCGATCAAGGTCAACCAGCAGCGCGCGGTCGCCGGCACGCTGGCCCGCGGCGAAGGTTTCGGTCTGGAAGCCGGATCGAAACCGGAACTGCTGGCCGTGCTGGGGCTGGCGCAAGCGGGATCGATGGTGGTGTGCAACGGCTACAAGGATGCCGACTACATCCGGCTTGCCCTGATCGGCCGCAAGCTCGGGCTGGATGTGATCATCGTGATCGAGAAGCCGTCCGAACTCGAACACGTGATCGAGCAGTCGCGTGCGCTGGACATCGAACCCAAGCTCGGCGTGCGCGTGCGGCTGGCATCGATCGGCGCGGGCAAGTGGCAGAACACCGGCGGCGATAAGGGCAAGTTCGGTTTGACGCCGAAGCAGTTGCTCGCGCTGGCGGAAAAGCTGAAGGCGGCGAATCTTGCGCACACGCTACGGCTGCTGCACTTCCACATGGGCTCGCAGATTTCCAACCTGCGCGACATAACGCTGGGAATGCGCGAAGCGGTGCGACACTTCGCCGAGTTGCGCGCGCTGGGCCTGCCGCTGGATCACGTGGATGTCGGCGGCGGGCTGGGCGTGGATTACGAGGGCACGCGCTCGCGCAGCGAGTGCTCGATCAATTACGACCTCGATCAATACGCGAATGCGATCGTGGAACCGCTCGCGCATGCCTGCGCGGAAATGGGCCTGGAGCCGCCGCACGTGCTGACCGAGTCCGGCCGTGCCATGACCGCGCATCACGCGGTGCTGGTGGTGAATGTCAGCGAAGTCGAGATCGCGCCGGTCGGCGAAATTGTGCCGGCGGATTCAGATGAGCCGCAGGTACTGCACGATTTGCGCGCGACCCACGCCGCGCTCGATCAGCGCCCGGTGCTGGAGATCTGGCACGAAGCACAGCATCTGCTGGCCGAAGGCCAGGCGCAGTACGCGCAGGGCGCGCTGGATCTCGCGGCGCGCGCGAAACTGGACGACTTCTATTACGCGCTTGCGCACGGTGTGCGCGCGCGGCTGAAGCCGGAAGAGCGCGCGCATCGCGAAGTGCTGGATCAACTGGACGCCAAGCTCGTGGACAAGGTGTTCTGCAACTTCTCGGTATTCGAGTCCATCCCGGATGTGTGGGCGATCGATCAGGTGTTTCCGATCATGCCGCTGACCCGGCTGGGCGAGCGCCCGACGCGACGCGGCACGCTGGCCGACCTCACCTGCGATTCCGACGGTCGCGTGGATCAATACGTGGATTCGGAAGGGCTGGACGTCAGTTTGCCCTTGCATGAATTGCGCGAGGGCGAGTCGTACCGGCTCGGCATTTTCCTGGTCGGTGCCTATCAGGAAACGCTGGGCGATATCCACAACCTGTTCGGCGACACCGATGCGGTGAATGTTCGCATCGAGGATGGCGATTTCACGCTCGACGGCCTGCGCCGTGGCGACAGTTCCGACATGCTGCTGGATTATGTCGGTTACAAGCTCGACGATTTGCGCGCGGCGTACCGCGACAAGATCGCTTCGGCACAGTTGTCATCCGGGCAAACGCAAAGACTGCAGGCCGCACTGGAGGCGGGGCTGACGGGCTATACATACCTCGCGGAGCGGGACGGGTAGGAGCGCGAAGCATCGCTTTTTCTTTCGCGACCGGCATGTCGCAGTCAATGTGCGGATGCTGCCGCCACCGGAATGACGGCCGGCTTGTATCGCGCGTACTGCTTCAACAATGCCTGGAAGCGCGCGTCTTTGCGGATCGGGTCCCAGTACGGATCCAGCCACAGCATCACGGGCGAGTAGTACAGGCCTACACCGGGCATGGCCAGTGCCTTGGCGAGCAGCGGCACCCCGAGATCCGGGCGGCCAGCCTGGGCGTATTGGGCAGCATTGAATTGCATCAATCTTGACGCGGATAGGTAATCGTTGCTTCTGGAAGCGATGGCTTGTGATTTCGCGAGCGCGTCCAGACCTTCCGCGGTGTGGCCCAAGCCCAGCTCGGTCTCGGCGATGCGGTTCCAGACCACGCCCTGATCGATCCCACGCTGCATTCTGAGTTGCGTCCGCAGCATCGGCAGGACCTGCTCATACAGGGGCCTGGCGCGCCCCGGCTCGCCCAGCCACCGCAATAGCCGTGCTTGCGTCTGCGGCTTGCCGATGACCACGTAGGCAAGAAACGGGTCGGGTATGTTCACCGGGGCACTGTCGAGCAGTTCCAGTGCTTGCCGGTACTGCCTCTGATAGATCAACAAGGGCACACGCGTCCCCACTTTCATCCGGTTCGAGTCGCCCGTGGCCGACGTCATGGCGCGCGCGATATCCCCGCTGCCGAACAGGATGCTTTGAACGTACTGCTCCTTGGCAACGATGTTGTGGGGCTCAAGGGTCAATGCACGCAGCGACCAGCGTTCGGCATCCGGATAGCGCTCCATCGCCATGTAGGTACTGCCGATGTCCGCGGCGAGCACGGAGCTGCGCGGATCCTGTGTGAACGCCTGTTCGAGCGAAGCGAGCGCCGCGTCGAAACGCCCCAGGTGCCGTTGGGTCAATCCTTGTCCCTCGAGCGTGCCGGGATCGCTGGGGCGAAGCGCGAGCGCTGCCGCGAAGGCCTTCAGCGCACCGTCGAAGTCACGGCGCCCCCAATAATCGTTGTAACCCAACGCGAGCTGCGCCGCCGCGAGATCGGGTGCCAGTTTCAGCGCCTGCTCGGCGTCGGCACGTGCGCGTGCGCTGAGTTGCGCCGCATCCTGCCCACCGGCGCCTTCGTACGAGAGGTAGCTTTCCGCGTAAGACAGCCGCGCATAGGCCAGCGCGAAACCGGGATCCTTCTCAATCGCTTGCCGGTACAGCGGGATCGCGGCTGCCGTCGTCAGGGGATTTCCGCCCTGGAGTTCAGCCTGGTTGGTCTGGTACTCCGCACGCAGAAACAGGTCGTAGGCCGCCTGGTTCCGGGTCGGTACCACCGCGAGCTTCGCCGTTTCCGCCGAGGAAAGTTTCGCGTTGAGTGCATCAGCGATCTTCCCGGCCACCTCGCCCTCCACCCCGAACACATTGTCCAGGGTGCGCGTGTAAGCCTGCGCCCAGATGTGGCTGTCGCTACGGCTGTCGATCAGCTGCACGTTGATCAACACCTGCCTGCCCTGCTTCTGCACGCTGCCTTCCAGGATGCTTGCAACGCCGAGTTGCTGGCCGATGGTTTTCAAATCATCCGGACGGCTGGCGTATTTCGCGGTCGAAGTGCGCGCGATGACCTTGAGGTCGCCGATGTCGGCCAGCTTGGTCAGGATCAGGTCCTGCATGCCGGCGGCGAAGTAGTCGTTGTCCTTGTCGCCGGAGAGATTCTCGAACGGCAGCACCGCGATGGATTTGGCCGGAATGGGCGGCGCGGCAAGGATTGGCGTTGCCACCGCGGAAGCATGTCGTGCGGTCGGTGTCGCGGGGTTCGGTGCGGCGCCAAGCGTTGCAGACCCGAGCGGGGTGGCGCGTGGTCCACTCGCCGCCGCCGGTCCCAGGCGCCAGATCAGGGTGCCGCCGATCGCCAGCAGCAGCGCCAGGATCAGCAACTCGGTGCCGCCGATACGCTGTGCGCCACGCTCGCCGTGATACCAGGCAAGAACCAGCAGAACGAAGAAGCCGACGGCCAGGGCCAGGATCAGATTGCGCTCGAGCGCGCCCGGCCAGTCGAACCGCTGCGCCACGACGTCCAGCCCCTGCAGCAGCGCGAACGCGAACGCCACGTAGGCGATCGCCCACTGCACCAGTTTGCGTTGCCTCAGACGTTGCCAGAATTCGTTCACGTCGGCTCCGCTGTGCCAGAACGACGCGTGTGCATGCGCGCGAGCACTATTCCCGCGTGCACCGGATATTGGCTGATTCTACCTCCGCGTCCGTCGGCGGTGTCCCCGCTCTGTCCTATGAAAGGCTCAATGCGCCATCGCGAGTTGCGGCAAAATCAGCTTTCGCGGATGCCGGGGGCTCTCCGCCATGAACTGCAGCTCGAAGAAGATGGCGCAGGCTAGTCCCGCGGACTCCGCGCCACCTGCAGTCCTGCCGCCGACTGGCTGACCGGCATTACTTCGATGCGGTTGACGTTCAAGTGCGGCGGCAGGTTGGCGATCCACCATACCGTCTGCGCGATGTCTTCGCCGGTGATCGGATGCGCGCCGCTGTAGAGCCTGCTTGATGCGGCTTGATCGCCGCCGGTGCGCACCAGCGTGAATTCGGTTTCGGCCATGCCCGGTTCCACGCTGGTCACGCGCACGCCGCTGCCGTGCAGGTCGGTGCGCAGACCGAGCTAGAACTGGGTGACGAACGCCTTGCTCGCACCGTAGACGTTGCCGCCGAAATACGGATACGTGGCCGAGATCGAACTGATATTGACGATAGCGCCGCGGCGCTCGATCAACGCCGGCAACAGCAGACGCGTGAGCGTGACCAGCGCGGTAATGTTGGTGTCGATCATCTGCCGCCACTGCGCGAGATCGGACTCTTGCGCGGGCTTGGTGCCGAGCGCGAGGCCGGCGTTGTTGACCAGCAGATCGATGTCGCGAAAATCATTCGGCAAAGAATCGAGCGCCGCGCGCATCGCGACTTCGTCGCGGATGTCGAACACCGCGACGTGCACGCGATCGGCCCCGAAGCGCTCAAGCAGAGCTTGCAGTCGATCTGCGCGGCGCGCGCAGGCGATCACGCGCCAGTCGTTGCGCGCGAACCATGCCGCAATGGCAGCGCCGAACCCCGAGGATGCGCCGGTGACGAGGACGGTTTTATCGGTCATCGGTCGCGATTATTTCTCTTTCAACGCAATCGCATGGATGCCAGCCGTGGACAGCCGCTGCTTGGCCGATTCCAGATCGGTGGCGGAGGCAAACGGGCCGAGCCGCACGCGATGCCAAGTCTGGCCATTGATGGTGACCGGTTGCACGCTGGCGGTGAAGCCTTGCAGCGCGAGCTTGGCCTTCATGCTGTCGGCATCCGCGCTGCTCGGGAACGAGCCGACCTGCAGCAGATAACCGCTGCTTGCCGCAGCGCCCTGCGAAGGCGCGCCGGTGGATGGGCTGGCATTGTTCGCCGCCGCCGCCGATCGCTGCTCCGCTTTCGCCTGCGCCGACAACTGTGCGTCCGGGATCACCACTTCCTTTTCCGGCAACACCGAATAAAAGTCGAAAGTCGGCTTGCTGGTGTCTTTCGCCGTCTGATCGGCGATACCCGGCGCGCTGGCCGGCGGTGCGGTCGCCTGCGGATTGGGTTGTGGTTGATCGTGCCGGCGCAGGCTGGGTGCATAGCCGCCCCACACCACGATCGCGCACAGGATGACGCCGACCACCAGCCCGGCGCCAAACAAAATCCAGCCCGGCACGCCGCCGTTGCTGCGTACCGCTTGTCTGCCGTTACCGCGTTTGCTTGCCATGAAAGTTCCGAGAGACGTGACACATAGCCGTGAAAGGCTACAGCATCGCCGTTCCGGCGCAAGAGCCGAACTGTCGGCGACCGGCGCAAGGCGCAGTCTTTATTTCACAAGGTATTCGCTCGCAGGCTCGCACCTGCAGCATTCGCTACATCGTTTCCGGCGCGGAAAGTCCCAGTAAGCCCAATCCGTTGGCCAACACCTGCCGGGCGCCGAATGCCAGCGCCAGCCGCGCGTCGCGCAGCGCCTCGTCGTCGACCAGAAATTGCTCGGCGTTGTACCAGGTGTGGAAAGCCTGGGCGAGATCGCGCAGGTATTGCGTCAGCAGATGCGGCTCCAGGCAACACGCCGCGGCATCCACCACCTCCGGATAACGCGACACCTCGACCAGCAACGCCTGAGCATGCGCGCTGTCGAGCCGGTCGAGACTCGCCAGCGCCGGCTTGCGCGAGAACATGATGCTGCGTTCGTGCATCTGCCGCTCGACGCTGCAGATGCGCGCGTGCGCGTACTGGATGTAATACACCGGGTTGTCCATGCTCTGCGCGCGCGCCAGATCGAGGTCGAATACCAGTTGCGAATCGCTCTTGCGCGCGATCAGGAAATAACGGGTGGCATCGCGGCCGGCTTCATCGATCAGATCGCGCAAGGTGACATAACCGCCGGCGCGCTTGGATATCTTCACTTCCTCGCCGCCGCGCATCACGGTGACCATCTGATGCAGCACGTATTCGGGCCAGTTGGGTGGAATGCCCAGATCCAGGGCCTGCAGACCCGCGCGCACGCGTGCCAGCGAACCGTGATGGTCGGCGCCGAGTTCGGTGATCGCGCGTTTGTAACCGCGTTGCCATTTGCTGAAATGGTAGGCGACGTCCGGCACGAAATAAGTCCAGGTGCCGTCGGATTTGCGCATCACCCGATCCTTGTCGTCGCCGAAATCGGTGGACTTCAGCCACAGCGCACCCTCGGCTTCGTATGCATGCCCTTGTGCAACGATGCGCGCGACGGCTTGATCCAGCTTGCCGTCGGCATACAGCGAGGATTCCAGGAAGTGCACGTCGAAATGCACGCCGAACGCGCGCAGATCCTCGTCCTGTTCATGACGCAACCAGGCCACGGCGAAATGGCGGATTGCCTCCAGATCCTGGACGTCGCCGCTCGCAACCAGCGAGGTGTCGTACGCGCTGTCGTCTCGGCCGGCACGCTCGCGCGCCACATAGGCGCGCGCGATGTCGCGGATGTAGTCGCCGCGATAACCATCCTCCGGCCAGCGCGGATCGTCGGGCTCGATGCCGAGGCAGCGTGCCTGCACCGAACGCGCGAGGTTGGCGATCTGCGCGCCGGCGTCGTTGTAGTAGAACTCGCGGGTGACTTCCCAACCGGTGGCTTCCAGCAGCCGGCAGATGGTGTCGCCGATCGCCGCGGCGCGTCCATGGCCGACATGCAGCGGGCCGGTCGGATTGGCGGAGACGAATTCCACGCCTACGATCTTGTGCGCGCCGATGCGGCTGCGGCCGTAATCGGCGCCTTGCGCGAACACATGCCCAAGCTCGGCTTGATAGGCCTTGCGGGTCAGGAAAAAATTGATGAAGCCGGGCCCGGCGATCTCGATTTTCTCGACCGCATCGCTGGCCGGCAGCGCGGCGACGATCAAATCGGCCAGTTCACGCGGCTTGCGCTGCCGGATCTTGGCCAGCTGCAGCGCGATGTTGCTGGCGAAATCGCCGTGCGCGCGGTTGCGGGTGCGTTCGATCACGAACTCGGGTTGGCTGCTCAACACCAACTCGCCGCGCTTGCCCAGCACATCGACGGCATGCAACAACAGATCGCGCAGGGTCTCTTTCACGTCCATGCATCCATGAGAACGATCGAACATCGTAACCCACGGGGTATGCGCGGAGAAACACGCCGCGGCCGGCGACATCCTCGAAGCCCCCCGTTGCCGTTCATTTGCGACAAAAGGGCCGCGCTGCCGTGTGGATAAGTTTGTGGGCAGCGCAACCGCCAAAAGGCGGGCACCGCGGTGGGAACCCGCATTCACTCGTCAGTCACGAAAGAAAATCGTTCTGTGCCATACGCTTGCAAGTAGCTTCGCATGAGTGAGGCAAGAGTGCCGGGCAAATCCGCGTCAGGACGCGATGTGAATAAGTCCGGCGAGGCCCGGATTCGAGATTTGCGGGATTCGGGAAAGCCGAGGCGATGTGTCCGGCAAATTTCCGGTTCCAAGGGCAATCCACGCGTCAGATCAATCCGCGCGCGGCCATCGAGGTCGGTTCGCCGCTGCCGACCACAAAATGATCCAGCACCCGCACATGCACCAGCGCCAGCGCATCCCGCAGTTCGCGGGTAATGGCGCGATCGGCGGCGGATGGTTCGGCCACGCCGCTCGGGTGGTTGTGGGCGAAGATTACCGCCGCGGCATTGCGCGAGATGCAGGCGCGCACCACTTCGCGCACATGCACCGAGGCGCCATCGATGGTGCCTCGGAACAGCTCATCGAATGCGAGTACGCGGTGGCGATTGTCGAGATACAGGCAGGCGAACACTTCGTAAGGCAGATGCGCCAATCGCGCCTTGAGGTAGTCCGCACTGTCGCGCGGCGAGATCAGGCCGGGCTGCTGCTGCAGTTCCTCAGCCAGGCAGCGCCGCGCCAGCTCCAGCGCCGCCGACAGGCGTGCGCGTTTGGCCGGCCCCAACCCGCGTGCGCGCCCCGCACCGCGGGCCAGCAAAGCATTCAGGCCACCCGCGTCGACCAGCAGCGCGCGACCGAGATCCACCGCGCTAAAGCCGCGGGTGCCGCTGCCCAGCAGTACGGCCAGCAGTTCGGCGATGGACAGCGCCGGCGGGCCTTGCGCCAGCAGTTTTTCGCGCGGTCGCTCGTCGACCGGCCATTGCTTGATGGTCATGCCACGGAGAATGCCGAGGCTTGCTTGCCGGCATTAGCGGTGCGCGCGGGTGAATCCGGTAAGCTTGCAGCCCATCTCTTCGTCGGTATCGGACGACATGGGCGTTCCGGCTCTCCACAATCGCCGCATCCTGCTGGGTGTATCCGGCGGCATCGCGGCCTACAAGGCCTGCGAGCTCACACGCCGTCTGCGCGATGCCGGTGCGCAGGTGCGCGTGGTGCTGACGCAAAATGCCGCGCGTTTCGTTACGCCACTCACCTTCCAGGCGCTGTCGGGCCAAGCGGTGCGTGCCGACCTGTGGGACGAAGCCGCCGAAATGGGCATGGGCCATCTGGAACTGGCGCGCTGGGCCGAATGCGTGCTGATCGCGCCGGCCTCGGCCGATGTGATCGCGAAGCTAGCGCACGGCTTTGCGGACGAACTGCTCAGCACGTTGTGCCTTGCCACCACCGCGCCGGTAGCGGTCGCGCCGGCGATGAACCATCGCATGTGGCTGCATCCGGCCACGCAACAGAATATTGCGACGTTGCGCGCGCGCGGCATGGAAATACTCGGCCCCGCCGATGGTCCATTGGCCGAAGGCGAATCCGGGCCGGGTCGCCTGCTGGAACCGCATGCGATTGTTGCGGCACTCGCGCGGCTGGATGCATCCGCGCGCGCGCATGGCGCGCTCGCCGGCGTGCGCGTGGTGCTCAATGCCGGACCGACCTACGAGGATATCGACCCGGTGCGGTTTCTCGGCAACCGCAGTTCCGGGCGCATGGGCTTTGCCGTCGCGCAAGCCGCGCTGCAGGCCGGTGCGCAGGCCACGCTGATTGCCGGGCCGGTGACGCTCGCGACTCCCGATGGCGCGCGTCGCGTGGACGTTCGCAGCGCGCGACAGATGCGCGAGGCCGTGTTGGCGGCGGTGCGCGATGCGGATGTTTTCATCGCCACCGCGGCGGTCGCCGATTGGCGCCCCGCAGAAGTCAGCACGCAGAAAATCAAGAAGCACGGTGCGCCGCCTGCGTTGCCGCTGATCGAGAACCCCGACATCCTGACCGAAGTCGCCAAGCTTGATCCGAGACCTTTCGTGGTCGGCTTCGCCGCCGAAACCGAAGACCTCGAACGCAACGCCCGCGACAAACTCGCACGCAAGCATCTGGACATGGTCGCGGCCAACGAGGTCGGCGCCGATCGCGGAATGGAAACCGATGACAACGCGCTGCACCTGTATTGGAATGGTGGCGACGAAGCGCTGCCGCGCATGTCCAAATCCGCGTTGGCAGCCGCGCTGATCGAGCGCATCGCCGCGCGTTTTCGCGGAGCAGAATGATGGATATGCCTACGCCGCCCGCGCTGGACGTCGAATTGAAAATCCTCGACGCGCGTCTGGGCGATTCGATTCCGCTGCCTGCCTACGCCACCGAAGGCGCCGCGGCGATGGATTTGCGCGCCGCGCCGGAAAGCGCGATCACGCTTGCGCCGGGCGCAAGTGAATTGATCCCGACCGGGCTTGCGATTCACATTGATGATCGGGCCTGGTGCGCACTGATCCTGCCGCGCTCCGGGTTGGGCCACAAACACGGCCTGGTGCTCGGCAACCTCACCGGGCTGATCGATGCCGATTACCAGGGGCCGCTGATGATTTCCTGCTGGAACCGCGGGCACGCGGCTTTTACCATCGCGCCAGGGGATCGCATCGCGCAATTGATGTTCGTGCCGGTTGCGCGCGCGCGCTTCCGGCAAGTCGAGGTGTTCGCGCCGAGCACCCGTGGTGCCGGCGGATTCGGTTCCACCGGGGTGGGCTAATCAGGTGTCGTATCCATGAATTCAGCCGACAAACCTTCCCGCGGCGATGCTTTGCGCGCGCGTTTCGATCTGCATCGCGGTATGGCAGAACTCGCTGCGGATCTGGCGCTGGCCTTGAGTGTGCTGCTGTTGCTCGCCGTTGCGTTCATGGCCTGGCAGGCGTGGCTGATCGCGCGCCAGTCGCAAGCAACGCAAGCGTTGACGCAGGACAAGGTGCAAGCGGTGCAAAAAGTCGCCGCCGCGCTTGATCTGCAACGTCGCAAAGTCGACGAGGCGCTGGCTTCGCCGACACTGCACCAGGCACTCGCGTCCAACGACGCGGCTGGCCGCGATCGGGCGGCGCAATTGCTGCGCACAGCGCTGCCGCAGGCGCGTGCGGTGATGTTCTACAGCGCCGATGACATCCTCGGTGCGAGCCTGCAGAAGCTCGGCTACGCGCGTGCGGAGCAGTTGACGCGTGCCTTGAGCAGCGGCGCCGCCACCCCGCTGGAAGTGCGCGCGCTGCCGCCGCAAACGCTCTCGTTCGTGCAGCCGGTGGATGACGCGCGTGGCACGGCGCTGGCCTACGCAGCGGTGGAGCTTCCGTTCACGCGGGCGCGGGCTGCATTTGAATCCATCGAAATGGAATCGGGCCGGCTGGACTTGCGCCAAGGCGATGGCAGCGGCGACCTGGTGCTTGCCACGCGCGGCGACCAGGGCTTGAGCACCCAAGATGACGCCGGCTTGCCGATTCCACACAGCCGCTTGCGCATCGCTGCCGCGCCGCCCGCCTACTGGCTGCCGGTGACGCAATCGCTGGCTTCCGCGCTGCTGCTGGCGGTGCTCGCGTTCGTCGCCGGATTGGGCTTGTTGATCGCGCGCTCGCGCATTCGCGCGCGTGGTGCCGGCACCAATGCCGACGCCGCGGCTACTCCAACGGCCGCACCCGCCGGGGCCGCCGCAATTCCTCCGGTGAAGGAGGCTGCGGAAGGCAAAGAACACCCCCCCGAAGTGGCCGCGGTGGCCAAACCCGCCACGACAGCGGTAGCAAGACCGGCCGCGATCGAGCGCAGCATCTTCCGCGCCTATGACATCCGCGGGGTGGTCGGCAGCACGTTGACGCAGGACACCGCGCGCCTGATCGGCCAGGCGATCGGCAGCGTGATGCGTGACAAGAATCTTTCCGAGATCGTGATCGGTCGCGACGGCCGATTGTCCGGGCCGCAGTTGTCCGGCGCGCTGAGCGACGGCCTGCGTGCGGCAGGCATCGACGTGATCGACATCGGCCCGGCGGCGACGCCGCTGGTGTATTTCGCCAGCTTCCACCTCAACACCGGTTCGTGCGTGGCAGTCACCGGCAGCCACAATCCACCCGACTACAACGGGTTCAAGATCGTGGTGGGCGGCGAAACGCTGGCCGAGGACGCGATCCAGGATCTCTACGCCCGCATCGCCGAAAATCGCCTTGCAACCGGCCAGGGCACGCTGCGGCAGATGGATGTGTCGGCCGATTACGTGCAGCGCATCGCCGGCGACATCCAGACTGGCCGTTCATTGAAAGTGGTGGTGGATTGCGGCAACGGTATTCCGGGCGCGATCGCGCCGGAAGTGATCCATGCGATTGGCTGCGAAGTGACGCCGCTGTACTGCGAGGTGGACGGCAACTTCCCCAATCATCATCCCGATCCGTCGGAGCCCGCGAACCTCGCCGACCTGATCCTGATGGTGAAGAAGACCGGTGCGGATCTGGGGCTTGCCTTCGACGGCGACGGCGATCGTCTCGGCGTGGTAACCAAGGACGGCGAGATCATCTATCCGGATCGCCTGCTGATGCTGTTCGCGATGGATGTGCTGATCCGCAATCCCGGCGCCACCATCATCTACGACGTGAAATGCACCGGCCATTTGCAGCCGATGATCCTGAAAGCCGGTGGCAGCCCGCTGATGTGGAAAACCGGGCATTCGCTGATCAAGGCCAAGATGCGTGAAACCGGCGCGCAACTGGCCGGCGAGATGAGCGGCCACTTCTTTTTCCGGGAGCGTTGGTACGGCTTTGACGACGGCATCTATTCCGCCGCGCGTCTCCTGGAAATCCTGGCCGACGATCCGGCCGGGCGCACGCCCGAGCAGATTTTCGCCACGCTGCCGAAAGGCGTGTCCACTCCGGAATTGAAGGTGCCGATGCGCGAAGGCGAGCATTACACCTTCATCGAGCGTTTCCGCGAGCGCGCGCAATTCGAAGGCGCGCGCCTCACCACCATTGACGGCCTGCGCGCCGACTGGCCGGACGGCTGGGGCCTGGTGCGCGCCTCCAACACCACGCCGGTGCTGGTGCTGCGCTTCGACGCCGACGACAAAGCCGCGCTGGATCGCATCCAGGGCTTATTCCGCGCGCAATTGCTGGCGGTGGACTCGAGCTTGCAGCTGCCGTTCTGAGCCGCTTCCGCAGGCAGCGCGCGCGGGGCTGCTACGGTGTAAACGCCATGCGGTTCTGCCGTCGGCGTTCGCGCAGGTCGGTTGCCCAGCGGCGCAGGTTGGCCAACGAAAATACCGCGTAGATGAACTTGAAGATCTTCAGGCGCAACAGCACGCGCTTGTCATCGAACACGTCGCCCGCGAGCATCGATACCACGCCTTCCTCCACCCGCCAGACGTTACGCGGGTTGGCGAACAAGGCCTTCATCACCGGCGAGTTGAAGCGATAGATGAACCATGCGAAACGGGTGTAGCCCGCGCGCAGGCGCTTGGCGAATGCGCGTTGCAGCGCCGGCTCGCGCGCGGGGTCGCGCAAGGCGCCATCCACCACTTCGAGCGCGTGTTTGGCGCTGTGCATGGCGAGGAATACGCCGGAGGAAAAAATCGGATCGAGAAATGCCCAGGCATCGCCGATCATGATCCAGCGTCTACCGCACATGCGCGCGCAGGCGTAGGAATAATTGCCGGTGACGCGCACCTCCGATACCGGCTGCGCGTGCGCCAATCGCGCCTGCGCGTTGGGGATCATGGCCAGCGTTTGGGCGAGGAAGGCGCAGTTGTCGGCACCGCGGCGCGTCTTGAGATACTCCGGCTTGCACACGCAACCGATGCTCATCTCGCCGCTTGGCAGCGGAATGAACCAGGCCCAGCCGTGCTGGAAGCGGTAGACGCTGATGATGTTGCCCTGATCGTCGCCTTGGTTGTAGGCGACGCCGCGGTAATGCGCGAACACCGCCGCGCTCTGGTGCTGTTTGCTGCGCTTCACCAGCTTGAATTGCTTGCCGAGAAAAGTGTCGCGGCCTGACGCATCCACCAGGTAGCGTGCCCGTACGTCGCGCTGTGCGCCGTTGTCGTTCACCTGCGCGATCAGACCGTCGTCGTTGAAATCAACGCGCTCGACCTTGGCGCCCTCGTGCGCATCCACCCCCTGTTCGCGCGCGTGCTCGAACAGCATCCGGTCGAGTTCCTCGCGCAGCACGTGGAAGGAATAGTGCGGCGTGCCGCCGAGCGCACGGTCGAAGCGGAAGGTGTAATAGCTGCCGTCGTCGCGCGGGAAATCCGCGCCGAGTTTCAATCGCCCGATCGCCCGCAATTTCTCCAGCGCGCCAATCTCCTCGAAAATCGGCAGGTTGGCCGGCAGCAACGATTCGCCGATATGAAAACGCGGGTGGCGGTCGCGTTCCAGCATCATTACCCGCCAGCCGCGCTGCGCCAGCAAGGCGGAAATGGTGGAACCGCCCGGGCCGCCGCCGATCACCAGCACGTCGCAATCAAAATCGGTTGAGGTATCGGCTTGCTGCATGAATCGCTTTTCCCCGCTGTGTCGCGCTGCCGAACAGGACAATCCCGAGCCGCGCGGAACGTGAGATTTCTATACGCCGCCCGCCCGGCGAACCCCTATGATATACACTCGCGCGCCGCATTCACCGCGCCTTCTTCGCAGAAATCGATGTCCGTTTCCATGCCCGATCACCACGCCGCCGCGCCACATTCGGGGCGCTGGATGCTGCCGTTGCTGATCGGCTACGCGCTGCTGGCGTTGCTCGGGGGCGTGTTGCACCGCCCGGTGCTCAGCCTGATCGCCGCGGCGCTGTTGCTGGTCGCGCTGGGCGTGCCGTTGCTGCGCCGACGCAGTCTGGGCGGCATCGTGCTGTGGCTGCTGGTCGCGGCGGCGCTGCTGATTCCCGCGCTGGTCGGCCGGGTGCAACTGGCGCTGGCTGGCCTGCCGATACTCATCCTGCTCGCGATGGCGGGCTTTTTTGCGCGTACCCTCAAACGCGGGCGCGAACCGCTGATCGCGCGCTGCGTGCGCGTGATCGAGGGCGAGCAACGCATGGCTCTGCCCGGGGTGGCGCGTTACACGCGCAACGTGACGCTGTACTGGGCCTGCGTGCTCGGCGCGCAGGCGATGGTGTTGATGATCCTGTTGCTGTGCGCGCGCCCGGGCGGCGTGCTGGAGGCGTTCGGCATCGCGGTGCCATTCGCAATTCCACGCAATACGCTGGCCTGGTATCCGGAAGCCGGCTGCTGGGTGGTGCTGATCCTCGCCTTCGCGCTGGAATACCTGTATCGCCGCTGGGCCTTGCGCCGACTGCCACATCCGTCGTTGAAGCGCTTCGTGACCCAGATGGTGCGCTGCTGGCCGCAGTTGTTGCGCGACGAGGTGGCCTCTTGATCGGCAATAGGGATAGCGCCACCTTCAGCGCGCCGCTGTACATCGATGCCGCGCATCCGGCCCTGTCCGGCCACTTTCCCGGAAATCCGGTGGTGCCCGGTGTGGTCTTGTTGCAACGTGTGGCCGTGGCGTTGAAGGATTGGCGCGACGAGAAGATGACGCGTTTCGAAGTGAAATTTCTTGCGCCGCTGTTGCCGGATCAAACCGCCGCGATCGAGCTGCGCCAAGACGGCGCGCGCGTGCGCTTTGCGATCACGCGCGAGGTGACCGTGCTGGCGCGTGGTGTGCTGGAATGCACGCCATGAGCGAACATTGGCAACAGCGCCCGGAGGGCGGCGGCCGTTTTGCGCTCTGGCTGATCCGCTTCATCGGCCTGCATTTTGGGCGACATTTTTCGCGCGCCTTCCTGTATCCGATCACGTTGTATTTTTTTTTCCGGCGCGGCCCGGAGCGGCGCTCGTCCTACGACTACCTGCGCCGTGTGCTCGGCAGGCCGGCAAATGCCTGGCAGGTGATGCGGCTGATCCATGCGTTTGCCTGCACGACGCTGGATCGCGTGTTTCTGCTGGCGCGCGGCTTGAAAGGTTTTCGCATCACCACGCACGGTCTGGAACATCTGCACGCGATGCTCGACGGCGGCACCAGCGTGATGCTGCTGGGCGCGCATGTAGGCAGTTTCGAGGTGCAACGCGTGCTGGCTACCCAGCGGCCGCAATACAAATTGAAGCTGGTGATGGACAAGTCCAAGATGCCGGCGCTCACCGACCTGCTGGAAGCGCTGGCGCCGGATCTGGCCGACAACATCATCGACGCCTCGCGCGGCGGTACCGACGTGGTGCTGGCATTGTCAGAAGCCGCGCAGACCGGCGCGATGGTGGCGATGTTGGGTGATCGCGGACGCGCGCACGAAGCGATGCGCAGTGTGCCGTTTCTCGGCGAGCCCGCCCCGTTTCCGGCGGCGCCCTGGCTGATCGCCTCGACGCTGAACTTGCCGGTGCTGATGTGCATCGGCCTGTACCGCGGAGGCAACCGTTATGAGCTGGTGTTCGAGCCCCTGGCCGAGCGCGTGGTGTTGCCGCGCGAGAATCGCCAGGCCGCGCTGGACGGTTACATTGGCACTTATGCCGCGCGGCTGGAACACCATGTGCGCGAAGCGCCCTACAACTGGTTCAACTTCTATGATTTCT
>Ga0134126_10002940_pt1 | contig 21423 bp, 16 predicted proteins | sample KB31752_FD_96881 | JGI IMG/M metagenome (GOLD analysis project Ga0134126, IMG submission 96881) | Terrestrial soil microbial communities with excess Nitrogen fertilizer from Kellogg Biological Station, Michigan, USA - KB3-175-2 | ecosystem: Environmental > Terrestrial > Soil > Unclassified ... | reverse complement strand
CTCAGCGAGCCACAGCGATTGTTGCTTGAATCCGTAGCGACGCAGCGCGATCCAGTCGAGATAATTCGCGTTGATCCAGAGTGGTCCCTGCCAGTTCGAATAGGGATTGATGATCGCCTTGTTGTTGTACGCCGGATCGTTCCTGGCCAGGCTGCGATACCCGAACGGCGACTGCATCTCCGAGGTATTCATGAGATGCCCCAGGATCATGCGCTCGGCATCCTTCTGCGGCAGCATGCCGTCAGCGAGCGGAAGAAAACTCGTCCAACTGATGACTCGGATCCATTGGCCATTCTCGCGGCGCCGATTGAGGAAGATCGCCTCGTCTTTCAGCCAGAGGTTCTTGAGGATCGCCTGCTTCGTTGCATCGGCCTGCTTGCGATATTCGGCCGCCTGATCCGCATATCCGAGGCGCCCGGCCAGCACCGCCATCGCACGGTACTCGCGCATGGCCCAGACCGATGCGTCGACAGCGAGGATCGCGCTGCGATCTTTGGGGTCATTGCTGAGGGCAGGATTGTTGTCGGCGCCGGACTGCATCGCGTTATCCCAGAACCACAGGCCCCATTGCTCGTCGTACTGTGTCTTCCGGCGGTAATCGAGGATGCGGCGCATCTGCGGCCAGACGGGGCGGATCCACTCGTATCCTTTGAGATGTTCTGAGGCCAGCAGCGCGCCTTGGGCCAGGAACGGCTTCATGGCGAACTTTCCGAACAGCGGCCGCGGGCCGGACGGCGCAATGCAGCCGGCAACGTATCCCTCGGCGTCGGCTGAGCCGGCGAAGCTGAGTACCCAGTCGCGCAGCAGCGCGGCCTTTGCCGGATCCTGATTCGCCCAGTGCGCGCCAATGAAGAACCCATCCCAGTCCCACATCTGGTCGTAGTAGCCGGAAGGAATCAGGTAAGAATGATGAATGTATCCCTGCGCGGGGCGGATGGTCTGCGGCGCCAGGCGAGCGAAATCGGCGCTGAGACCCAGGAGCAGGTCCTTGTCGGCGCTTTGCGCAGAGACGGCGCAAGCCGGAGCGGCGAAAGCGCCGAGAAGAAGAGCTACTCTAAGGCGGAAATGAGCCACGGCGGCATGATACATCCGACGCGGCTCTTATCGAGGGCGCCGCGCAAAAATGCGCTGGTCCGGGGGATGGCAGGGTCAGGATGGCAGGGTCAGGATGGCAGCGTCGGGATTTGGCTCGGAGGCGGAGCCGGCAGCGATGCCACGCTCCAACTTCTTTGACAGGACGATGCTCGACACGCAGAAACCGATGAACAAGTAGTAGCCGGGCAGAATCCTGGATGCGTCGGTCGGGATGGACACCTGTTGAACGGCTGGCATTTCGCGCAAGCCGTCCCACGCGCTCGAGATGACGCCGTTGAACGCAACGAAGGACATGAAAATCGCTAAAACCATGACATCGGCCATCGACCACTTAGATAACTCGAAAGCCATCAGTTTCACTAACCGGCTGGTGCGCAAGAGAGAGGGCCGAAAGAGACACGCAGCGAGCGCCAGCATCTTCAGCGCTGGGAAGACCACGCTGAACAGGATTACCAACACGCCAACCAAAGTCATCTCCGGGCGGCCCATGTGGATCAGCGTTTGAAACACCTCCATCACCGTTTTGCTGCGGTAGTAGAGCGACTGGTCGTGAAACTCGATGGGCGTGCCGAGAAGAGTTGCATCCAGCTTTGTGATGCGGACTTCCACCTCCAGCATGGGGCTGAGGACGCCTCCGACCAGCATGGTGATACAGAACAACATCAGCACGGCGACGGCGCCCCGCGACAGTGTTCGCCTGCCGAGCATGAGCAGGAGGAATGCCAACGCCGCCGAAGCGAGCACGATGAGGTAGTAGCGACTTAGTTTGGCGTTCGACTGGTCTATTTGTCGGGTGAGGGTCTCCTCGCATACAGCGCCGCTGGAGCATCCATATCGCTTCAGGATGGAGTTGTAGGTCGTCATGTCCGTCGCGCTGAACGTGTTCTTGACGGCATCGGCGAGGACGGCACGGATGGAGTCCTTGAAGCTCTTTTGTGTTTGCGGCTTGGTCAGCTCCACCATCACAACATTGGTGTACTCCGGGACATGCGGTCGCAGGGAAGCGACGATCATGTTCACGAGCATCGGATTGGCGCCGCCGGGCTTGCCCGGCGTCTTCGCGCTGGGTGAGGTCATTTGTGTCTTGATGTTGTCGAGCAGGGCGTACAAAGAGCGTTCCACCATGGGCCGAAGACTCTTGCTCTGTCCCTTGAGATCGAGCTTATCGACTTGCGCATCGAGCATGGGACCGACGATCGAGCGCCACTGATCGGCGCTGAGGATTCCGTACCGTGCGTGGGTGATCTCGGCCAGGTCGGTGCGAAGGACGCGCCGCGTGGCAAGGCTATCAACGGTCTTCCAACTGAACCAGAAGGCAGGCAAAAGCAACAGCATGCCAATGGCTAGACGGAGATCGAACGATCGCGATTGCACAGCCGGTGATTGAGTGGCGATTTTTTCCACGAGATATCGAGTATAGAACCGGGGCCCCGGGGGGTTGGCGCCGGGGATCGGAGGAACAACTGCAGGTCCCACGACTGCGCAGCAAAATAGACGCGCTGCTCCGCTCAAGATGACGGCGTGACAGATCCGCGCGGATGACAGCGGGCTGGTGCGGCCGTCGGCCCTATTCCGCGGCCGAGGGCTGGGGCCGGTTTGTGGAAGGAACGCTGGTTGCAGCTGCCGGCGACATGGGGCTCTCGACGCCGTTCTTCCCGCAGTTCGGAATGCCGTCCTCAATGGCTGTGCCTTCTTCGTGGTCGTTCCAGGTCTCCGCCAGCAGGAAGGGCGGCGGATCATTGGGGAAGACCTTGCGCCAGTAATTGAAGGTATCGCGCCAGGTCTGGCCGCAGCGCGCCGAAATGTGGCGGTTCAGGCCCCAGGATGCCTTGCTGTCGTCAAACTTCGCCCAGGCGCCTCCCACCACGATCTTGTCCGGGTATTTGGTGCCCATGGTACGGTAGAAGTCATCCAGGCGCTGTTCGCCCCAGTTGCTGCCGTCCGCGGCCCAGCCCGTACCTCCCAATCCGACCCACGCGTAGAAGCCGTCGAAATCGTTGACGTACTTCACCGGAATGTTCTCCTGGATCAGCAGCGGCGCGGGATTCCACTGGTTCACGGCCGAGCGCACCTTGTCCCAGTCGGTATGGTGGCCCTTGGGGAAGATGAAGATCACGGGCCGTCCCAGGTAGGTCAGGTAGGCCTGGTGCCCGGCGGAGTTCGACTTCAGATAGGTCTCGTGAAACATGGTGAAATCGGCGATGGCCTCGTCGGTGGCGCCGTCGTCCTGGCTAGTCTCGTCATACATCATGGCCACTTTGAACTGATTTTTCGCGGCCAGGTTCTGCATGAGCGCGTAATTCTTGTCAATGTAGGGCTGCCGATCGCCATACCAGTCCACCACGAAGCCCGAGATCCCCATGGCCTTGGCCTGGCTGATCTGGTGTTCGATCGTCTTCGGGTCATTTGACGAATAGCCGACGGAAATGTGCTCCGGGTGGCCGAACCACGCCTCGTATACTGCCAGAACCTCAGGGTTGGGGCCGGCAGCCTTGTATTTCAACGGCTGAATGCGCCCCGAGCTGGACCCGAAACAACCGTTGAGGGCGAAGACAAGCGATAGAAGTGCAAGAGAAGAGCGAATCATCGGTACTCAGATTAGAAGCGGTCCGCAAGCGCACGGTTGCAGCCTCAATGCGGCATCTTGGCCGCGGAGCAGCCGTGAATGTGAATTCGGCATCTTATCTCCTGTTGCCGAAGAGCTTATCTACGAATTGCCCCTGACCCCATCTTGTGTATCGAAACCGGAGTGAACTAGAGGTGAACACCGTCACCCAAAAACCTAAATCTCTTTCCGCCCGCATTATCTCGGGAACGGTTGTGCTGCTCTCCGGGTCGGGCATCACGATGACGATCAACATGGTGTACAACGTCGTCATCGCTCGTTTTCTCGGTCCCAATGGGTTTGGCCAGGCAGTCGTCGTCTATACCATCCTGACGCTGTTGTGGGCCGTCACCCTGGCTTTCCAGATTACTTCCACCAAGCTGGTCGCACGACAGTCGAGCGTCGAAGCCAAATCAGCCATCTACCGCTACTTCAATCGCAGGTCCTGGGCGGTCAGCCTCCTGATCGCGGTCGTCCTTACGCTGTTTGATCGGCCGATTGCCGCGTATCTCAACCTGTCTGACCTGAGCTTGATTCCGCTGATCGCGATCGGCGCCGCGTTCTACATCCCGCTCGGTACACGGCGCGGCTACCACCAGGGCAGCCTGGGATTCCGCGCACTCGCCTCCAACATGATCCTCGAGCAGGTCATCCGGCTGGGTGGCTCGCTGGCCCTGATCCTCATGGGCATGGGCGTGCGTGGCGTGATCATCGCCAATTCCGCGGCCCTGGTGTTTGTCTACTTCGCGATGCCGGTGAAGATTCGTGGACGCATGGCCGTTCCGCTGGAGAACTCCTACGCGATCCGCGAAACCGTCCAGGCGGCGGTATTCTTCGGCGGGCAAATGCTGATCAACAACTCGGGCATCATGCTGGTCGATCATTTTTTTGCCGCCCGCGAGGCCGGACTGTATGCCGCCGTGGCGATGGTGGGCCGGGTGATCTTCTCCATGTCCCAGGCAGTGGTCAACTCCACATTCCCCCTGGTGGCCGGCAATGACGATGAGGCGCGCCGCGATCTGCGAGTTATCGCTACGTCTCTCATGCTCGTGCTCGTTATTGGGGGAACCGTTGCCCTGGGCCTATGCGTCGCACCGCCCGCGGTTTGGACGCACCTGTTTGGCGCGGGCTTTGAGATGACGGGCAAGTACACGATTTCGTACCTGCTCGCGCTGTACGCCTTCTCGACTGTGATCTATGCGTTGAGCTCGGTCATCATCACCTTCGAGATGTCCTACAAAATCGCCAACGCGAGCTACGTTCAGCTCGTCTTCAGCGGTCTGCTCATCGGCGCGATCTGTGTGTTCCATAACAATCTTCGCGAGGTGGTCCTGGTTCAGCTCGCGATGGTAGTCCTGCTGTTCGTGTGCGTAGCGGTGCCGTTCCTGGCGACCTCCCTGACCGGCCCCAATGCTCTTGTGCACGGGCCCAGCGACCGACCGTTCCGGCTCCTTCGGCGGGTCACCGAAGACGAAGTCATCGCCGAGTTCCTGCGCAGTGATTTCCATCGCGCAGAATTTCGCGACTACGATGCCATGCGCCCCCTCGTGGTCGATCCCAATCTCGACGATCCAGAAGAGAACGCCACGCGTCGCGCCCTCCTTTTCATTCGCCATCTCGCACTCTGGAAGGAACTTCCCGCCGACACGGAATGGTACGAGGTAGAGGTTACGGAAAGCGAGCTGATGAACATTCGGATTTTCCCCCGGGCCCAGTGGCGCAAGGTGGCGCGCGGCAGCTTCTCCGCAATCGAAGTGGCCGAGGGGATGCGCACCCGCAAGCACCTGCTCGAAGAATCGTTCGTGAATAAGATCTCCGAAATGAGCGGCTGCTTCGGCGAGGGCGCACGCGGTTTCGCCGCTGTCGTGCTGATCGGAGTGAGTGAAAACGAGCCTCTGACCGTGCTCGATGGGAATCATCGGCTCACGGCCGCGATTCTGGCCAATCCGCCGGGTCTGAGCAAACTTCGCTTCCTCTGCGGCCTTTCTCCGCACATGTCGGAGTGCTGCTGGTACAACAGCAACCTGCTCACGCTGTTCCGATACGGCAGAAACGCCATTGCAAACGCCCTGCGCAAGCCCGAAGCCGAACTTGCGCGCCGCCTGCAGACGCAGGTAGTCGGCGAGGCTTTTCAGGTCGAAACACCCACATTGATTGAAGAGGTCAGGCCCCGATGATATCCAGACCACGTACGGTCACCGTAAAACAATTGCCGCCGCGGGTGGACCCTGCGAAGGAGCGCGCAATTCTTCGCGAACTCGCAGTTGCGTTTCAGGTGGAGCGCCCGGCCATTGTGCTCGACTGCGCGCAACTCCGGCAGATCAATTCCGCCGCCATTCACCTGCTGCTTTGCTGCCTGGAAGAAGCCATGAAGCGGAATGGGGATGTGCGCCTGGCAGGCCTGTCATCCCATGCCCACGAGACACTGGCGGCCTGGGACATCGACCGTCTTTTCCGTACCTTCGAAACCACGGAGAAGGCCGCGGATAGTTATCAGCGCCGGACAGTGTTTATGCCGTTACCCGCAGGGCGGGATACGGCGGCCCTGGCCTCTGAACAGGCGGCGTGAAGCCGCTCTCCCGGATCCGAAAGGAGCGATCCCATGAACAATCTCCTTCTAAGGTTGGGCAGGCCTATTGCGCTCTGCCTCTCGTTCTTTGTCACCGCCCAGATGACCGCGGCGGCTCTGCCATTGCAGCAGGGCCAGAACCAGCAGCCCACGCCCGCCCAGCAGACGCAGCCCGCGACTCCTGATTCACAACCGGCCCAGCAGCCGGTGCAGCAGCCCGCGCAACAACCGGCCACGGATCAACAGGCGCTGCCCGCAGCTCCGGCGCAACAGCCCGACGCCCCTGCCCCGGGGTTTGCTTCGCGCTCGCAGGATGCGACGCAGGCAGGAGAAGTGGAGCAGCGTGAAGCGCAAAATCCGGTGGGCACAGCAGCCGCTCCGTTGACCCGGCCCACCGGCGTCGCCGGCTCGCGCCCCGCCGGCGCGGCTATTGCGCCCGCCAAGCAGAAGCGCGCGATGGCCATTTTCATCCGGGTGGGGTTGATCGTGGCCGGCGCAGCCGCCGCCGGCGCCGTAATCGGGCTCTCCAAGGGAAGTCCCAGCCACCCGCAATGAGCTGTTTATCTGCAAACCTTTTTTCGAGGACAACGCACCAATGATTGCGAACAAGAAATTCGTGAGCTTCTCCGGGGTGGATGGAGCCGGAAAGAGCACGCAGATTCAGGCCCTCCGCACGTGGCTGGAGGAGCAGGGCCTGCGCGTCGCCACCATAGTCTTCTGGGACCAGGTAGCGACTCTCACCGGTATGCGCGAGGGAGCCGGCCACAAGATCTTCAAGGGAGAGAAGGGCGTGGGGAGCCCGGACAAGCCGGTGAACCGCCGCGACAAGAACATTCAGACCTGGCCCATGCTGTGCGTGCGCCTGGGACTCTATGCACTGGATGCTTTTTCCACGCGCAGACAGGTGCGCAAGGCGCTGAAGTCCGACGCCGACTTCATCATCTTCGACCGGTATATCTACGATCAGTTCGCCAATCTGCGCCTGCGCAACCGTTTCGTGCGCGCTTACGTGCGCTGGTTGATGACAATTGTTCCACGACCTGACGTCAGCTACATTCTCGATGCCGACCCGGTGCAGGCGCGCACGCGCAAGCCCGAGTATCCCCTGGATTTCATCTACATCAATCGCCGCGCCTATCTCGATCTGGCAGACATGATCGGGGGCATGACTGTCATTCCCGCGGGGCCAATGCAGCAGATGCGCGCCGATGTCCTACGGCATGCGTTTCGGGCGCTTGGGTTCGAGGCCGCCACAGAGGAAAAGGACGAGCCCGTATCCCTGCAGCGCGCCAGCTAGCCGATAGGGTCCCGTCGGCACAAGGAACCAGCGCGCGACCTGGGTCCCACCCGTCTGCAGATTTGCGCAAAACGGATAGTTGCGTCCGGCAGAGGCGTGGAATACGAGCGCGGAGTGGGTCAGGCGGCGGCTTTCTGCTGCCCTGCTCCGACCAGGCTCAGGATGATTGCGCGATTGAATGCCGGAATGTCATCGGGCTTGCGACTGAAGATGAACTGGCCGTCCGACACGCATTCCTGGTCCACCCAGTTAGCCCCGGCGTTCTTCAGGTCGGTCTTCAGCGACGGCCATGATGTAACTGTGCGGCCGCGCAACACGCCCGCCTCAAGCAGCGTCCATGGGCCATGGCAGATGGCCGCCGTTGTGCGGCCAGTCTCGACAAATTTCTTCACGAAAGTCACCGCCGCTGGGTCCATGCGCAGATGATCGGGGTTGATTACCCCGCCGGGTAGCACAAGCGCGTCGTATTCATTGGGGTTGGCATCGGCCAGCACCTTGTCGACCTTTATTGTCTTTCCCCAATCCTTCATATCCCAGGCTTTGATGTCGCCGCCCTTAGGCGAAATCACGACCGTAGTGGCGCCTGCTTCCTCCAACGCCTTGCGAGGCTCCAGCAATTCCGCCTGCTCAAACCCGTCGGTGGCCAAAAAGGCGATCTTTTTCCCACTCAATTCAGAAGCCATTCATTCCTCCATCCTCCATCTCTTCGCGCTAGGACGCCCGGGTGAGGTAAGAGGTTGCCGCGGTCAATGGTCGATGAGCGCGCGAACCTGCCCGTCACGCCTTACCTGCATCCAATTGTGTGTGCCTGCGGACGTTCCGTTCCGCTTGTGCTCAGATTTCCCAACTGAAAGGCCGTGAGGCATGTTTCTACGAATCAGGATGGGGCAATGCGCCCTGCCTCTGTGCTTAGTTGCAGGTTTGGGCGTTTTGGCGCCTGTGGCGCGCGCAGCTTCCTGCATCACGCAGTCGCAAATGACGCCGGCCGACCGCAATGCTCTTGCCAACGCTGCGCGGTCCATGCTCAGCCAGGTGCAGACCGGCGACGTGAATGGCCTCAAGGCCAACACCCTGCCCGTCGTGGCCGCTGATTTCAGCGGCATCGCCGGCTCGGTGCAGAACCTGCAGCCCGACGTAAAGTCGGCGACCATCACCGTGGATGGAATCTACGGACTCGACGCCTCGACCGACCAACCCGGCGCAGCGAGCACACAGTTTTTCTGCGGATCGCCTGTCGTGGTGCTCAACTTCTCCGGCCTGCCGCCCGGCAAGTACGCGCTGGCACTCGTGCACGCCACGGGAGTGGAAAAGCCACAGCAGGTATCGCTGATTCTGGCGCAGAACTCCGGCCGATGGATGCTGGCTGGTTTCTTTGCCAAGCCAATGGTCAACGCGGGCCATGACGGCCTGTGGTATTGGGTTTCCGCGCGGAAATTCAAGCAGGCCAACGGCAGCTGGGCCGCTTGGATCTACTACCGCATGGCGGCCAACCTGCTTGAGCCGCTCGACAATCTCTCCAGCCCTAACCTGCAGAAACTGCAGCGCGAAACAGACGAGGTGAAGCCCGACGACTTTCCCTCGGACAAGCCGGTCACGGTCAATACCATGGCCGGCGCGATTCAGCTTACAGCGGTCGACACCACCACGGCGTTTGGCGGGCTCGATCTCGATGTGCATTACACCCCGGACCAGGGACAGGCCGCCCAACTCCACGACCCGCCCGCCGCGCGCAAACAGGTGGAAGGCGTGATGACAGCGATCCTTGCCGCCCATCCGGAGCTGAAAGAAGCGTTCCACGGCATGTGGGTCCACGCCGACCAGGGCAATGCGTCGCTGTTCGCGCTGGAGATTCCCATGGACCAGCTTGGCGCGCCGCGATAAGCCTGGCAGTGCAGCCTATGCGCAACTCCAGCCTTTGCACTTGAATCGCGCAATCCCGCGCGATTCAAGTGATGGAGTCGCCAGTAGCCCCTTAGGGGGATGGATGGCGCCCGCGGCCAGAGTGTATTCTCGCCGATATCTGCAACTTTCCCGAATTGACAGGGCCGCACCGTGGGTATCTTAACCAGATTTTTCCGGGGTCTTGACCCGGTCTTCCTCAAAACGGTTTTTTCTCGATGGCATCCGGAGGCAGACGGAGACGAACTCGCCTCAGTGGATTACGCGCAATTCTTCGCCGCAGCAGAATGCACCCTGGACGACTTTTACATCTTCGAGGGGATCCCTGATTCCTCCGGCGCGATTATCGACTTCAGATTCAGCTACATCAATCCGAATGCCGAGCGCCGGCTCGGCGTAAACCGCGAAACCCTCTACGGTAAAGTCCTCACCGAGGTGCGGCCCTTCATGATCCAATCCGGCCTCATTGAGGAATATCGTGAGGTCGTCCGCACCGGGATTCCCCATACCTGTGAAGTCTTCATCGACGACGACATGATCAAGGATACCTGGCTGAACATCCAGGTGGTTCGGCTGGGCAACGGAATCGCAATCACCAGCCGCGATGTCACCGAGCACCGCCGTCGCTCCGATCACGTCAACTATCTCGCGCATCACGATCACCTGACGGGCCTCGCCAATCGCACGCTGCTCCACGAGCGTCTCCGCCATGCGATTCACCGAGCGCAGAACCACGACCAGAAGACTGCGGTGTTCCTTCTTGACATCGACTGGTTCAAACAAATCAACGACTCACTGGGACACGCTGAGGGCGACGTCCTCCTCGCAACCGTTGGGCACCGATTGCTGTCTTCCGTCCGCGAATCTGACACCGTGGCCAGGATGGGTGGAGACGAGTTCGTCATTGTGATGCCCGATATCCGATCCGTACAAGACGTGGAGCGATGCGCCGAACACATCATTCGAAACGCCTCACAGCCCATCGAGATCAGCGGCAGGAAGATCAGCTTGAGCCTGAGTGTGGGTATCTCTGTTTTTCCCGAGGATGGCGGCACGGCCGAGAGTCTACTTCGCAATGCGGATGCGGCAATGTACTCCGTGAAGGACTCGGGTCGAAACAGCTATTGCCTGTTCAGTCAAAGCCTGCGGCCGAAGCGGTGCGCTTCAATCTGAGCGGGACGAAGTGACATTCCAAGTCGAGTCCGCCGAAGAAGCGACGCGCTGTGACATCTTGTCCGACCTGCATGTCGCGCGCCCTGTTATCCTCGTGGGTTGCAATAAACGCCATCTTTCCGAGGACTTCGATGGGCCACTCTTCACTGTGTGAACGCAACGCCAAATGGCTTGTCTCCAGCTTCTTTGCTGCATTCGCTGCAACCGCCTGCGCCCAGCTTTCACCCGCTCCCGAACCTCTCCACGTGATGCCGCTGCCCAGTTCGATACAAAGAAGCTCCGGCGAACTGGTGCTCGGGTCGAACTTTCACGCAACCTTGCAGGGGTTGCACGATGCACGCCTGGACGCCGCGTTCGACCGCTTCCTCACAAGGCTCGATCGGCAATGCGGGGAGATTCGGCGGGCGCAGCATGACGCCGCGTCAGGCGCGCGTTCCCTGCTTACCTTGAGGGTGGCGGGAGCGGGGGCGGTCGTGCAGGGCGTGGACGAAGACGAGAGCTACAAGCTGACGGTCACGGCGTCGGACGCTGAGCTTTCGGCAGCGACCGATGTGGGTGCGATGCACGGAATGGAGACGTTTCTGCAGCTCGTGGAGATGAAGGGCGGGGCGTGCCGATTGCCGGCGGTTACGATTGACGATTGGCCGCGATTCCGCTGGCGGGGACTGCACCTCGACGTGAGCCGACACTTCGAGGGAGTGGACGTGATCGAACGAACGCTGGACGGGATGGCAGTGGCGAAGCTTAACGTATTCCACTGGCACCTGAGCGATGACCAGGGCTTCCGGGCCGAGAGCAAAAAATTCCCAAAGTTCACCGAGTTGGCATCGGACGGCCAGTTCTATACGCAGGACCAGATGCGCGAGGTGGTGGCGTATGCTCGGGCGCGGGGCATCCGCGTGGTGCCGGAGTTCGACATGCCCGGCCACACGTCAAGCTGGCTGCTAGCTTATCCCGAAATTGGCGCGGGCGAGAACATCAAATCGCTGCCGATCCAGTTCGGCATTCCACAGTCAGAACTTGATCCGAGCAACGAAAAGACGTTCAAGTTTCTCGACGAGTTTATCGGCGAAATGGCGACAATCTTCCCCGATACGTACTTCCACATAGGCGGAGATGAAACCAAGGGCAGGGGGTGGCTGGAGAACCCGCGGATTGCGGAGTTCATGAAGAAGAGGGGTTATGAGACGCCGGAGAAGTTGCAGGCATATTTCAACCAGCGGTTGTTGCCGATACTGGCAAAGCATGGCAAGAAGATGATGGGGTGGGACGAGATCCTGACGCCGGAGCTGCCGAAGGACGTGATGGTGCAGAGCTGGAGGGGCGAGGCGAGCCTGGCGGCGGGCGCGCAGCAAGGTTACACGGGGATTCTGTCGGCTCCCTACTACCTTGACGCGCAGAAGACCGCCGAGCAGATGTTTCTGGCCGATCCAATTCCGGCGGACACGAAGCTGACGGCGGAGGAGCAGAAGCGGATCTGGGGCGGGGAGATCTGTATGTGGGGCGAGCAGATTTATCCCGAGACGGTGGACTCGCGGGTATGGCCGCGCAGTCTGGCGATCGCCGAGCGGTTCTGGTCGCCGCAGTCGGACCGCGACGGGGAGGATATGTATCGGCGCCTGCGGATCGCGTCGCTCGAACTCGAAGACGTGGGCTTGACGCACATCAGCGGGCCCGAGAAGCTGCGGCGGAATCTGGCAGGATCCGCGCATCCAGAAGCGCTCGATGCGATGGCGTCGGTAACCGAACCGGCGACGTTTAGTGAGCGGTACAACAGCCAGCGTACCGATCGTCTGACCGCCCTCGATCGGCTTATTGATGCCGTGGTTACGGATCCGCCGGCGCGGCAGGAGATTGCGCGCGAAGTGAATGATGCGCTCAATGCGAGCGACGAAGGCGCGCGGCGCGCGGCGCAGATGGAACTGCGGAAGCGCTTTGAACAGTGGCAGAACGCTGCGCCGAAGATCGCGGCGCTGGCATCCCGTTCGGCACGGCTCAACGATGAGCAGGTTCGCGCGAAGCAGCTTGGCCAGCTTGGCACGACGGGACTCGAAGCTTTGTCGTACCTGGAGATGCACACGCCGGCTCCAGCAGGGTGGCTGGATGCTGGACGCCAGGTGCTGTCCGAGGCCGAGATGCCTTCCGGGCTGCTGCGTTTCGTCTTCCTGCCCGATCTGCGCAAGCTGGTTGAGGCGGCGGGCGCTCCCTCGGCTCAGCGCTGATTCCATTACCCGTGAACGCCGGGGCCGGACGGACGCCCGGTCCCGGATCCGCTCTGGCCCTTTCGAGGTTTGCGAATCACGATATTCGCGAGCATACTACCTGAACCGGTTGTGGTCAGCTGTCGTCCAACCGGCGCGGGTCACGATCCCCATGCAGTGACGGGCCGCTTTCCCCTGCTGTGCTGTCCAGATCTGCGTTGAGGTTCAACAGCTAAAGACTGGTTCCGGCGTAAACTGGCCGTGCGATGAAGTAGCCTCAGCTCTTCACAGCGGCAGAGCGCGCCGGCAGGAGGAGTAACCGATGCCTGCAGGTCACACGCTTCCCAAACCGGGGGAACAACTTCCCCAAACCCTCGGAGAACTGCGCTCCAGCAGATTTGCGATTTCCCGATCGATCAAGGATGAGATGAGGGAAAACCTCATCGCGCGTTTGCAGCGCGGCGACTGCATTTTTCCAGGAATTGTAGGATACGACGACACGGTTGTGCCGCAGATCGTGAACGCCGTCCTGTCGAAGCAGAATTTTATCTTGCTTGGACTGCGCGGACAGGCGAAGAGCCGCATTCTGCGTGCGTTGACCGCGCTGCTCGACGAGAATTTGCCGTATATCGCGGGCTGCGAAATCCGCGACGATCCGTTTCGACCGCTGTGCAGGCGCTGCCGCAATCTCGTCGAGGAGCGTGGCGATGCCGTGACGATTGCGTACCTGGCGCGCGAGGGGCGCTACGTGGAGAAGCTGGCGACGCCCGATGTCACGGTGGCCGATTTGATTGGCGATATCGATCCAATCAAGGCCGCGCGCGGTGGCGAGAACCTGGCGAGCGAATTGACCATGCACTATGGTCTGCTTCCGCGCGCAAACCGAAGCATCTTCGCGATCAACGAGCTTCCCGATCTCGCGGGGAAGATCCAGGTGGCGCTGTTCAACATCATGCAGGAAGGCGATGTCCAGATTAAAGGCTATCCCGTGCGGCTCGAGCTCGATGTGGCCATGGTGTTTAGCGCGAACCCGGAGGACTATACCGCACGCGGCAAAATCGTGACGCCGCTGAAGGACCGTATCGGGTCGGAAATTCGCACGCATTATCCTGAGACGCTCGAAGAAGGCATTGCCATTACCGCGCAAGAGGCGTGGGAGAAGCGTGGCGCAGCACAGATCGAAATCCCTGCCTACGTCCGCGAGATCGTGGAGCAGATTGCGTTTTCTGCACGGCAGGACAAGAAAGTGGATAAGCGAAGCGGGGTGAGCCAGCGCCTGCCGATCTCCACGATGGAACTGGTGATCTCGAATGCCGAGCGGCGAGCCCTGCTGAATGGCGAGGCCGCTCCTATGCCGCGGATCAGCGACATTTACGCCGCGATGCCGGGAATCACTGGAAAGCTGGAGTTGGAGTACGAAGGCGAAATGCGTGGCGCCGATACGGTGGTGAAGGACCTGATCGCGACGGCAGTGCGGATGACGTTCGATCGGTACTTTGGCGAGGTGGACACGGCGCAGATTGCGTTGTGGTTTAACGTGGGCGGGATCATCAAACTGGACGAACGCCTGCCGGCACCTGCAGCGTGGGCCGAGTTGTCGACGATCCAGGGATTGGCGGAGAAGCTGGATGCGCTGGGATTGAAAGCGTCCGACGCCCCAGCGGCGCTAGTTGCGGGAGCGGAGTTTCTGCTCGAGGGAATGGCGGCACATCGCAAGCTGAGCCGCAGCGAGGAGCGCGGGTTCACGGCGCCGGAGAAGCCGGCGCGCAAACAGGAAACGCATTCGCTTGAGATCGAGTACGAGGATTGGGAGCGATCGCGCCGTACGCGGCGCGGCGGTGGCTACAACTGAAGCAGAGATGCGCATCCGCGGGGTGTGCCCTGAGGTTCGATGTTCCATGAAGCACGTCCGATATACGCGTTATTCCGGTGACCTTGCATTGGAAATCGACCTCGAGGACCTGTTGCAGGCGCTGTCCGATTACCTGCTGGACTCCGGGTTCAACGATCGGGATTCGATGTTTCAGGATCTCAGCCAGAGTCTGGACGATCTGCGGGAGGCATTGCGACGTGTGCTCGAATCGGGTGAGTTTCTCGAACGGGACATGCAGTGCAAGCTCGATCAGTTAGCGGCAGAAGGAAAGCTCGACGATCTGATCGACAAGCTACTTCAGAAACTGGAACAGCAGAATTACATTTCGTCGTCGCAGCCGCTCGATCCCAATGCGGCGGGGTCGGTAGGCCGTCAAAATGGACCAGCGATGGATGCCCGTTTCGAGGTCACGGACAAGAGCCTCGACTTTCTCGGGTACAAAGCTCTGCGCGATCTGCTGGGCTCGATGGGAAAGTCGAGCCAGGGTCGACACGACACGCGGCACTGGGCTACCGGCATCGAGGCCAGTGGCGGATCGAAGCCGTACCAATTCGGCGACACCCTGAACCTGGACACGATGGCAACGCTGGGCTCGGCGATCGCGCGTGAGGGGCTGCGCTTCCCGTTGAACATGGAATACAGCGACTTGCATGTGCATCAGTGTGAATACGAGAGTTCGTGCGCAACCGTGGTCATGCTCGATTGCTCGCATTCCATGATCCTCTACGGAGAAGACCGATTTACGCCCGCCAAGCGCGTGGCGATGGCGCTATCGCATTTGATCCGCACGCAGTTCCCCGGCGACTCGCTATCTCTGGTGTTGTTTCACGACTCCGCCGAAGAGATGCCGGTTTCGCACCTGGCGCGGGTCAAGGTAGGCCCGTGGCACACGAACACGCGCGAGGGTCTCCGCGTAGCGCAGCGAGTGCTGGCCCGACAGCGCAATGACATGAAACAGATCGTGATGATCACGGACGGAAAACCGTCCGCGCTTACGCTGCCAGATGGTCGCATTTACAAGAATCCTTACGGCCTAGATCCGCTTGTCGTGAGCGAGACGCTTGAGGAAGTAGCGCGCTGCAAACGTTCAAACGTGATGATCAATACGTTTATGCTGGCGCAGAATTTCGAACTGGTACAGTTCGTGCACAAGGTGTCGGAAATGTGCCGGGGACGAGCGTATTTCACGAGCCCAGATCGATTGGGAGAGTATCTTCTGATGGACTACATGCGGCACAAATCGCGCACCGTCCACTAAGAGCTTGAGCCGCGCGGCTCCTGGCGGGCCGGAGCCGCTCATTCATCCAGCTTGAAGATCTTGATCTGCACCAGCTTCGAGATAGTGAGGTCGTTGAAGCCGCGCGCCTTCATGCTGCGAATGAATTCCGGGGTGATGTGAAAGATGCGGATCTGGATGAGTTCATCGAGCGTAGGCTTGTAGCCGAGATCTCGGATCTGGCGCACTTCTTCGGCATTCACGCCCTGCACCTTGAGCGCGATGAGTTTTTCCGCATCCGGCTTGCCGTAGCCCATTGCAGCAAGCTCCGCCACGTAGGCGTTATCCACTTTGAAGATATGCAGGGGAATCAAGTTATCGGTTGTCATTCCGGCAATGCCTGCGTCTCTCAGCGATTGAGCCCACGCGCTTCCGATGTCGAGAAGCGTGAAGGTCTGCAGCTTTTCGTTGTCGAATCCAGTGAATCCCATCTGCGCCATGCGCGAGACGAAGTCTGGATGAGGCATGAAGGATGACGTACCTCTCAGCGTCGCGTCGTGCACGGTGCCGGCGCAAGTGAACCGGCCGGCATCGGCATCCAGCACCGCGGTGAGTTGAGAGCCTTCTCGCGCGAGATCGCCCAGTGTGATTCCGGAGAGTCGCTTCATGGAATCGCTGCTGAAGCTGCCACAATGCCGGCCTTCATCACACGAATCATCGCCAATCCGCAGGCTGAAGCTTCCGGCGTGTTCGCCTGCAGTGATTGTGCAGGTTGCATGCGACATGTCCAGAGCCGCAGCGCTCACCGCGCCACCGGTAAGATTGCATGCGATTATTGTCGCGATTAGGCTGGAATGCTTCATAATGTCCTCCTGTTTTGGGTGCAGCGCACCATTGGCATGGCGAATCAGCGCCTGCGCTTCATTGTCAAAACTGAACCTGCGGCTACTTTGAGGTGTCGTTGAGGATGCCGGAAATGCGCAGCCTGATGAGCTTCTTCAGGGTCAGATCGGTGAAGCCGTGGCTTTTTGCGGATGCAATGAAGTCGGCGTCGATGTGAAAGATGCGCGTTTCCACCAATTCCTCAGCGGTGACGCCGGGGAATTGCTGCGCGATCGATTTCGCGTATTCCGGCGTCACTCCCTGCACACGCATCGAGAGCAATTGCTTTGAGGCGAGGTGATCGAAGCCCGCCGCCTTCATTCCTGCAACGAATTCTGGATCCACGTTGAAGATCCTGTAGGAGATGGCATCCTGAAAGGAATTGACCTCGAGTCCGTTTTTCTTCAGTTCCGCTACGACCTCGGGCGAAACCCCCTGGATCTTGCAGGCGATCAGATCGTCTGCGCTCGGCTTGCCCAGGCCGAGTTCGCCCATGGCCTGGGCATACTCCGGAGTGACGTTCTGAATCTTCATGGCGATGAGCTTGTCGAGATCGACGTCATACCCTGCAGCCTTCATGCGGTCGATATAGGCGGTGTGCGCGGAGGGTTCACCATTTTCAGTGGTTGTCACCGGGCTGCGGGCGGGCTCCACTTCTATTTTCGCGGGCTTGGGCGACGCCTTCGGCTCGGCATCCTGGCTGGGAGCGGAAGCCATTGCCGCTGTTCCGGTACTCGCGCTGGATTCCGCGCCAGACTGGTCAGGGCTGAACGTCGCTGTTCCAGCCTGCACGGGGTGGAGGCCCGCGACGAGTTGGGGCGCGGAGATAGCGAGTACGAGGGCGCTCGCGGCTACCGCAGCGAGCGAAACACGGCGTGCACTCTTCACGGAAACTTCGGGCTCGCCGAGGATGCGGGCGATTCGGTTGCGCAGCGTGGTCCGCGGCTTGTGTCCATCCAGAGCCATCGCGAGGTGCATGCGCGTGGCGCGCTGCTGTTCCAGGCGAAAGAGCGCGTTGGCGTAGACGACTGGGTCGGGGCAGATTTCGAGGGCCATGTCGTCGCAGCAGAGTTCCCGCTCATGGCGAACACGGTTGCTGATCCACCACACGGCAGGGTGAAAGAAGAACAGGGTCTCGACCAGGCTCTGCAACAAGTTCCACATAAAATCGGCGCGCCGCACGTGGGCGAGTTCGTGCGCCAACACTACTTCGAGTTCATCTCTGCTGAGCCCGGTTACTGCCGACACCGGTAATAGCACCATACTGCGGAAGGCTCCCACCGTGACCGGGCCCGCGATGGCTTCGGATATCCGCAACGCCACGCGCCTGCCGAGTCCAAGAGCCGCCGCGATCCGCGCAAACTCGGTCTGCGTCTCGAGCGGAGCGGCCTGCAATGCACGCTTTCGCAACCGGCTGATGAGAACCCAACCTCCGAGATGGCGCAGTGCCAAGCCGAACACACCCACAATCCATAGGGCGTCGATCCAAAGCATGAAGGCAGGCGCAGTAGCATTCATCGGTTCGCTCTGGGTCGAAATACCCTCGTTAGGCGTTACTCCAGGCTCAACACTTCGCGGAAAATCTCCCGTGCGACTCGCCGTGGCGGCGGATATGTACTGAGCGCCCGCGTCCACTCCGCGCGAAGTTTCGTAGGCGAAGGTGAAGATCCCGGTTATCAGCATCACGAAGATTGCCGAAAGCGCAAGGACGTAGTGGAACTGGCTGGTGCGATGCTCTGCTGCGCGCGCGGCCATGGCGTACAATCCCGCGATGACGGCAGCCTGCCAGCAGAAATGGATCAGTGTCCAGGCAATGGATTGCAGAATATGCATCATTTCTGTTCCTTTCCGTTTGAGCTTGATTGGCCGGCCACTCTCTTGCGATCGATGAGAGCGCGGATTTCTTCCAGCTCGTTGGGGCTGGCCTGCTCCATTGCGAGCGCGTGCATGGCCAGTTGCGCCGCGGATCCGGAAAAAAGCCGCATGCTGAGGTCGCGTAGCATCCGGCTCTGCATCGCATCCTGGCTCATGGCGGCGCGGTATACGTGGGCGCGACTGTCCTCATCGCGCACCACCAGGCCCTTCGCTGTCATGATCTGCAACATCTTCAGGATGGTCGTGTACCCGGACGCGCGCTCCCGGTTCAAAGCTTCGTAGATATCCCGGACGGTCGCGGGTTCGATTGTCCAGAGAATGCGCAACAGTTCCAGCTCTGATTCGGTCGGCTTCGGCAGCAAGTGCATCGTTTTAGCCATAGGGCAGACGTTATACGAAGAACTTCGTAGATGTCAACGAAAATCTTCGTAGGATCGCCATTGTGGGCTGAATCGAGGGCTAGTGGGTGTCGAATGCAGTCATGGGAGAGCTTGAGAAGCGCGAATCACTTCGATCAATTTGGATCGCAATTCCGGTTCCTGTTGCGCCGGCACGTCACCCTGTGACAGGTCGGGCGATCCTCCGCCGCGAAGGCCGAGCCCCGCGAGCGCTTCGCGCAGAATCTGGCCGCAATGGAATGCGAGGTCGGAGCTCCGGGCCATGTATACCCGTACCGGATCGCCGTCGTTCGCGCAGAAGATCACGACTGTGGCCGGCGCGGCGACGACGGTTCGCGAGGCAAGCAGCTTCACGTAATCGCGGTCGCGATCTCTCCATTCGTGCACGATGAAACGGATGCCGTTTTCAATGGGCGACTGCGAAACGAGCTGGGCCGCCTGCAATGTAGCCAACTCCTCCCGCAGCTTCTGCCGTTCCTTCGATTGCGCCTTTTCTTCAGCGATGAGGCGCCGGATTGCGGCGGCGAGTTCGGCCGGACCGGCTGAAAGCAGAGCCGAGGTTTCAGCCAGAATTGCGGCGTCGGCACGTGCGGCGCGAACGGCCCTCGATCCGCATAGAAATTCGATTCGCATGCCTCGGCTTACCTTCTCGACCCTGCGGATCAGCAGAGAGCCGATTTGTCCTGTGGAGCGGACGTGCGTTCCCCCGCAGGCATTGAGATCGCAGTCAGCAATTTCAATCAGGCGGATGACGCCATCGCGGTCAGGCAGTTTGCGAACGGAGCCGGATGCGAGCATGGCCTCGGCTTCTGCGCGGGACAACTGACGCACCGCGACGGGACGGTCCTCCGCAATGATCTCATTGGCAATGTTTTCCACCCGCGCGAGAGCCTCCCTCGTCAGGTTGCCAGTGGCTACGTCGATGGTCGAAATGGCATCTCCGAGATGGAACGACACGGTTGGCGCCTGCAGCTCGCGCAGGAACGCGGCGGAGAGCAGATGCTGCCCTGTGTGCTGCTGCATGTGATCGAAGCGGCGTTCCCAGTTGATGCATCCTTCGATGGGAGTGCCCGCCGCCAGCGGCTGGGGGATGAAATGCCAGACCCCACCTTCGTCGTCCTCTTCAACCTGTTCCACCGGAACGTTCATGAGAGACCCGTTGGCAGACGCGAGCAGCTCACCGGTATCGAAGGGCTGTCCGCCGCTGCTGGGATAGAAGGCGCTGCGGTTCAGCTTGACTTTCCAGATGGGACCGCGGATGTTCTCCGGGGCTGAACGAAGTTCTGTCACAGCGCCGCTGAAGCTGGTGACGAACGAATCCTCGTAGTAGAGACGCTCCGAATCAACCAATGTCCGTCCCTCTCACTCTGCATGCGCTCCGGGCGCTGTCCCTGTGGAAAACGATACCTTAGCCGGTATGGCGAAGGTAACGTCCGCATTGACAATTGCGGTGCGCTTGCCGCGCCGTACCTGGCTTGCTTTCACTGACATCGTTCGATGAGAGATAGACGCATCTCCGCTCCAGAGATCGAAGCGCAACAACGAAGGTGGTACTGTTGCCGTTGCTATGGCGCCATGTCTCCACTCGAAATGCAAGTTCCCGGTCGCCGAATCCAGCAGGTCGTTTTCGGAGTATCCGGTCATTTGCAGGTTGCCGGCCCCGCTTAACGTGCCGGTGGACCACCGCATAACGGCGAGCCGGCCCACCTCCGCCGGGCTTAACCCCGTGCACGCTGCGTCGAGTTTGTAGATGGGTTTGTCACCGGTTTCGACAGATGCCGAGCCATGGATTGTCCCGCCGAGAAGGCCGCCATCGAACGAAGCGGCTTCGGCCCCCGACGCGTGTATGTGCAGGTCCGCTGAAACGTCGGTGAGCTTGAATATGCCGAGTTCGAGCGAGTCGGCCGTTGCTCTTCCCTCCAGGTCAGGCCAGGGCGGCGCCGGATTGATGCGTGCCAGCAAACTCGAAAGCACCGTCTCCTTCTCCTTCGCGCCGAGCAGCGCTGCCTGCAAGACCTTGGCATTCAACTCTGCAAAGTGAACCGTGAACCTCGGGGCACAGGGAGCCGGCCCTTCGCAGGCGTCGACGAGGGTGAACGTTGCATTACCGGAGACCGGACCGTAGGTGAAATCGACTGGGTCCCAGCGCATTCCAATGGCATCGAGGCGTAACGTGGCGGACGCGATCTGCACGCGGTTGGCAAGGAAGTCGGGCTTCCAGGCCACATCGTGAAGGCTGATGGTCCCGTTGGTCTGGATGGCGGCGGGCCCTTTCCGGACCGGCCCGGGCTGTGTTGACAGCAAGACCTCGGCGGGAGGTACCCAGCGGCCCTCGGGAGT
>Ga0134126_10002939_pt1 | contig 21428 bp, 14 predicted proteins | sample KB31752_FD_96881 | JGI IMG/M metagenome (GOLD analysis project Ga0134126, IMG submission 96881) | Terrestrial soil microbial communities with excess Nitrogen fertilizer from Kellogg Biological Station, Michigan, USA - KB3-175-2 | ecosystem: Environmental > Terrestrial > Soil > Unclassified ... | reverse complement strand
TATTGTCAGTTGTCAGCCTTCGTTCTCTTGATCGGTATTCCCATCCTGCTGGGGATTGGCAGGGCGCTCAACCTCGGGCCCGGCTATGGCCTGGTCACTATTCTGGTGCTGCTGCTCCTGCCCATCGCGCCGTTGAGCCTGGCCCTCATGGTGCTGATCGCGGTGCTTCGCTGGTTGCCGCCCCGGTGGGCCCGCACGCTCACCGCCGTGCTGGGCACGGTCTTCGGACTCATTGGCTATATCGGCACCCAACTGCTGACCAATGGAGGCGGGGCGGGGAAAACCGCGCACCTTCGCGGGTTGTTCGCTCAGGCGCCGAGCGCGTGGTGGCAGAGCCTCCCCATGACCTGGCCGGGTCAGGCCATGGCGGCGGCGGCCCACGGGCACGCGGGGACGGCGATCACCTATCTCGCCGGATCGGCGGCGCTGGCGTTCGGGCTTGCCGTGACGGCTATTCTCCTGGCCGCGCATCTGTTCAGCACCGGCTGGGCTACCTACCAGGAGGTTGGCTCTCGGAGGAAGACGCAACGAAGCGGCGAGCGCGCCGCCGCGCTCACCCTGCCGGGGCCACTTCGACTGCCGGCATCGCCCGGCAGCGCAGGGACGGAGGTCAGAACCACGGGCTGGGCAACCAGCGCTCAGGAGGGCAGCCTGCCGCTCCGCCTGGTGTGGCGGAGCCTCTGGCGGAAGGACTGGCTGGGGATGCGCCGGGATCCGCAGTTGCTGGCCCGATTGGCCTATCCGCTGGTGATCGTGGGGTTCGGTTTCTATCGCACTTCGAGTAAGGGAGTTGGCGGCGCTTCGGCGCATGGAGTCGGCATGGTCAGTGTCTTCATCACCATGTCCATCTATGTCTTCCTGTTGAGTAACTTCGTGGCGCCCCGCCTGGTGAACCGAGAAGGGAAATCGTTATACCTGCTGGCCCTGGCTCCAGTCAGCAGCCATGATGTGCTGCTGGTCAAATGGGCGCTTGGCGCGCTGCCAATCGCGGGACTGACGGCGGTGTTCGCCATCGTGGGCGCGCTGCTCCTGCACCTCGCCATCTGGTCGGCGCTCCTCTCTTTGGGCGCCTTTGGCAGCCTGGCGATCGCCATGGTTGGAGCACTGCTGACCCTGAGCCTGATCTGGCCGCGTCTGGACTGGGACAATCCATCCCGACAAGTGAGCATGCAAGCCGCCCTCTTTGGCACGGTTGGCGGCCTCATCATGTGCGCTGGCATCTGCGCGCTCTTGGCGGTAGCCATTGGCTGGTCCTCCAGCCACCCGACGACGGCGCTGCTCGCTGGGGTAGGCATCTTCGTGATCACCCTGGCGGTCTGCTGGATCAGCCTGATCGTGGGCAGTTGGGCTATGAAGATCCTGCTCGGCGGCGCCTCCTAACTGACGCGCCGCATCCAGCACCCTCAAGCGAGGGTCTTCAGCGCGGCAGCATGTGCATCCATCCATTGGACCATGGCTCGGAAGATCGGTAACGCCTGGTGGCGGCCGGCCCGCTCGTGGTTCGCGAGCGCGCCGCGCAAGTCCGCCGCGATCCAATCGACAATGGCCTCAATATCGCTCCAGCCATAGGTGTCGCACATCAGCCGCAAGCGCTTGGCCTGCGCGGTGACGCTGCCGCCCTGCTCACCGATATCGACGAAACACCACACCGCGTAGGCCAGGTCACTGAGGCGCGTGCCGGGAGCGGCCTCATCCCAGTCAATAAACGCCACCGGGCGCTCGCCGGAGAAGATCGTGTTATGGGGTCCAAGTTCGTTGTGACCGACGATTTCCGCGTTCCCGGCCAGATGGGAGCCTGCCGTCGCCTCGTGCAGGCGATGGATCAGTACGGCGGCCTGGACCAGTTGCTCATCCGAGAGCGGCTGCGTGCCGTCGCAGCGCGGCGCCATCCCCTCGATGAAGGTCAGAATCTCCCGCCCCTGCTCGTCGATGCCCAGGAATCGCGGCGCCGCGTCGAAGCCGATCTCCTCAAGGTACCGCAAGAGCTCATGCACGAACGGTGAGTGTGGCCCGGTTGGACGGCGAACCGTCGCGCCAACGCGGACGATACCCGGAGTGACGTATCCACCGGCAAGAGGAATTTCTTTGGGTGCTTTCATAGGGGCCAGTGTAGCGCAGGTACCGTGGCCTGAAATTGTCGTATAGACAAGGGTCGGCTGGAAGAGGCGAGGTGGGCAATGGCGGTTTCTGGCGGATGGCGGAGGCGCTCCGAACGGCCTGAGCCGGGATGCTGGTACCAGCATCCCGGCTCAGGCCGTTCGATCTCTTAGGCGGGGCGCTCCTCGCGCTCGTCATCAATGCCGGCGAGGGCCAGATCCCCGGTCACGCCGTCAGGGCCGGCCCAGCGCGGGGCCAGCGGCGAAGGCTTGACCCGCAACACACGGGCCACGCCGGTGGGCAGCCACCAGTTCCAACGCCCAAAGAGCGAGAGCAGAGCGGGCACTAGCAGCATGCGGATCACGGTGGCGTCGAGCAAGATACCGACCGCCAACCCGGTGGCCAGGATCTTGATCTCGGTGCCAGGGCTGGAGCCCAGGGACACGAAGGCCAGGAAGAGGATGATCGCGGCGCTGGTCACCAGGCGTCCGGTACGCCCTACCCCTTCCACGATTGCCTTGGGCGTGGAACCCGAGGCGTCGTACTCCTCGCGAATGCGGGAGAGGATGAACACCTCATAGTCCATGGAAAGGCCAAACAGGAAGGCGAACACCATCACCGGGATCCAACTGGTGATCGATCCGGTGGCGGGGATGCCCCAGATCGTACTGGAGCCATGCCCATCCTGCCAGATCAGTACGAGCACGCCCCACGAGGCGCCGAGCGAGACGAGGTTCAGCAGCACCGCCTTCAGGGGCAGCAGAAGGGAGCGGAAGGCGCGGGCCAGCAAGATGAAGCTCAACCCCACGATCAAGGCAAGCATCAGAGGGAAGTTCCCATACACTGCCGAGACAAAGTCCTCGTTGAAGGCCGCGTTGCCACCGATCCGAACCCCAGGAACGGTATGGGCGGCCGTGCGCACACGGTCAATGGCGGCTCGACCGTCCGACGTGCTGCCGTCGGAGGTGAGCACCACCGCTAGCAAGGCCGTGTTTCCCCGTCGCCAGGCCGGATTGTCGGGCGCTACCACCCCATGAGTGCCTGGGATCCCTTGCAGGCGGGCCTGAGCGGCGGCGACTTCCGCTCGCGGGGCCAGCACCTCGATGGTGTCCAGCGGACCAGGGCCGATGCCGGAATGCTCGAGGGCAACCAACCCGTTATAGGCGTCTCCACTGCTGGCCAGCGAGTCCGCCGACGGGTCGCCGACCACGATTCGGCTGAGCGGCGAGACAAGGGCGGCAAGGATCAGCACCGCGACCCCGGCGGCGATCCAACGCCGCCGCACGATCAGCGCGGCCCAGCCGGACCAGAAACGGCTCGCTTGGGCGGAGCGTGTGCGGCGCGGCCAGTCCAGCTTCGAGCCGACCGTGGCCAGCAGCACCGGGAGCAAGGTGATGGCCACCGCGACACTGACCAGTGGGATCAGCATGCCGCCGTACCCGACGCTCCGGAGGAAGGGCACCGGCAGGGCGATCAGGGCCAGGAGGCCCACCGCCACCGTGGTGCCACTGAAGACCACGGCGGCGCCCGAGGTCTCCATGGCCCTGAGCACCGCCGCGTCCCCCTGGTGCCCATGCAGGCGCTCCTCGCGCCAACGCAGGACCACGAGCAGAGAATAATCGATGGCCACCCCAAGGCCGATCAGGGAGATCAGAAATTCCACGATGAACGAGATATCGGTGGCCGTGGCGAGCCCCCAGACCAGGAGGAAGGTCGTGGGAATAGCCACGATCGCCATCAGCAAGGGGATCACGGCCAGGAACGAGCCAAAGACAATGGCGAGTACAATCAGGGCTCCGAGGCCGCCAATCAACGCCTCCGTGAATACGCCGGGTCCATCACCGCCGCCGGTGGTGGTACGCAACAAGTCCTGGCCGGTCAGGTGGAAGCCAGCCCCGGCGACCGTGAGGCTCCCAGCCGTCGTCTGCAAGGGTGCCAACCAGGGAGGATTACCAAAGCCGGGCGGCACATTGCCATAGAGCAGGGCGAAGGTCGTGCGACGATCGGCCGAGACGAAGGCATTGTTGCCGGTGCCGGTCCAGGACACCAAGCGGGAGTTGGGCATCGTCGCGGCCATGCGCCCAAAGGCCGCCGCGAGTTGTGGGCGGACTCCCGGACTGTCCACGGTCGTCCCTGCCGGCAAGGTAATGACCGCGACCACGGGATTACTGGTGCCGCCGTTCCCGTACTGAGTCGCGATCTGTTGGCTGACATCATAGCCCTCCCGGCCCGGGAGGGCAAACGACATAGAAAGCGCGTTGACGGCCTTGCCGGCGGTGGCGAAGCCCACCACGGTTAATACCGCCCAAAGGACCAGCACGAGTGGTTTATGCGCGAGAACCCAACGTGTGAGCAATGTCATTCGTTCGCACCTTCCTCGATTACTCCCTCAACCTCACTCAAGCGAGTAGGTCATCATGTACGACTTCGCATCCTCGCGATGGTACGCATCGGGTTACGTTACCATGCTTCACCGGTAGAGTCGCCCATTTTGAGGGCGAATCCGGGGTGATGTAGCACGATTAACAGCGGCGCGAAGGAGGAGGCGAGTCACTGTGTCCAGTTGGCGTTCGGAACGGAAGGAAGGCGGCAATCTGGTATACTGAAGGCAGTGATCGGCTGGGCAAACCGAGCCTGGCGAGCGCTTCCGTTCCTCTGGCGGCCAGCCTGATTGGGGCCTCCGGCAGGGCTTCGGAACCTCGGTGTTCCTGACCACGGAAGCGATCCAACGAGCAATCCCATGGCCGCCGCGGGCACTACGCAGGATGCCCGCGCCGTAGGCGTGAAAGGCGGACTTGATGCAACCAGAATACAATGCGTCGGCGATTCAGGTACTTGAGGGCCTGGACCCCGTCCGTAAACGTCCCGGCATGTATATCGGCAGCACCGATATTCGCGGACTTCACCATCTTGTCTATGAAGTGGTGGACAACAGCGTCGATGAGGCGCTGGCCGGAGAATGTGATCGGATCCAGATTACGATCGGCGCCGACAACGCGCTCACGGTCGAGGATAACGGTCGTGGCATCCCGGTCGACATCCATCCCGACAAGGGCGTGTCGGCGCTGGAATTGGTGATGACCGTCCTCCACGCGGGGGGGAAATTCGGCGGTGACGGCTACCAGGTGTCCGGCGGCCTCCACGGCGTGGGCGTGTCGGTGGTGAACGCGCTGTCGCGTTGGATGCGGGTCGAGGTACGCCGGGACGGCAAGGTCTACCGACAGGAATATGAGTTCGGCTACCCCAAGGCGCCGGTGACCATCGTGGGCGAGAGCGACGGCCGGGGGACCACCAGCAGCTTCCTGGTGGATCAGGCGATTATGGAGACCGACGACTACGATTTCGAGGTGCTGGCCCAGCGATTCCGCGAGATGGCCTACCTCAATCGCAGCTTGCAATTCAGCTTCCGGGACCAGCGGCCCGGTCGCGAACGCGAGGTCAATTTCTATTTCGATGGGGGGATCATCTCATTCGTCCGCCATATGAACCGGAACCGGACGGTAGTCATCCCCAATCCGATCTATGTCCAGCGCAAGTTCGAGAACGCCACGGTCGAAGTGGCCATGCAGTATTGCGAGGATTATTCGGAGCTGGTCTCGACCTTCGCCAATAATATCAATACGCCGAACGGGGGCAGCCATCTGACTGGTTTCCGATCCGCGCTGACCAATACGATCAATCGCTACGCGCGCAAGATGAATCTGATCGGCGAGAAGGAACCGAATCTCACCGGAGATGACGTCCGCGAGGGCCTTACCGCGATTGTCAGCGTGAAGCTGGCCAACCCCCAGTTCGAGGGGCAGACCAAGGCCAAGCTGGGGAACGCGGAGATTCGCACCCACACCGAGACCTTGGTCAACGATGCGCTGTTCGCGTATCTGGAGGAGAACCCTTCCGATGGACGGCGGATCGTCGACCGCTGCCTCACCTCCGCCCGCGCCCGCGAGGCGGCCCGGAAGGCTCGTGACCTGGTGACTAGGAAGAGCGCCCTGGAAGGGGTGAGCCTCCCTGGCAAGCTCGCGGATTGCTCGGAGCGCGACCCAGCCAAGACGGAAATCTATATTGTCGAGGGAGACTCCGCCGGCGGCTCGGCCAAGCAAGGTCGAGACCGCAATTTCCAGGCTATTCTTCCCCTCCGCGGCAAGATCCTCAACGTGGAGAAAGCCCGTCTGGATCGCATTCTGGGCTATGAGATGATCAAGAGCCTGATCACCGCCCTGGGCACCAGCATCGGCGACCGATTTACGATCGAGAAGCTCCGATACCATCGGATCATTATCATGACTGATGCCGACGTGGACGGCGCCCACATCCGTACCCTGCTCCTCACCTTCTTTTTCCGCCACCTTCCGGATTTGATCGAGCAGGGCCACCTCTATATCGCCTGCCCGCCGCTCTTCAGAGTGCAGCATGGGAAGTCCGTGCGCTATGCCTATAACGAAGCGGAACGGGAGTCCATGTTGGCCGAGATCGGGCCGGACAAGAAGGTGAATGTCCAGCGGTACAAGGGATTGGGGGAGATGAATCCCGAGCAACTCTGGGAAACCACCATGAATCCGGCCAACCGCCTCCTGCTGCAAGCGAGAGTGAACGACGCGGTAAAGGCGGACGAAGTGTTCGACATGCTGATGGGTAGCAACGTGCCGCCGCGGAAGAAGTTTATCGAGACGCACGCCAAGAATGTGCGTAACCTCGACATTTAGCCCGGGCCGCCGCAGCCCATGAGCATCCTACGAGTTGGCCTCCTGCAACTGCTCAACCAGGGAAGCGATCAGGAGGCCAACCTGGAAATTGGGCAGGCCGCCTGTCGGCGCGCCGCTGAACTGGGTGCCGATATCGCGCTGTTCCCCGAGATGTGGAACATCGGCTACACGCCCTATTTTAACGATGAAGACGAGTCCACCAATTTTTGGCGCGATCCCGCCTGCCCACCGCCGCCTTATGTCCTCGATTCCACGCTGCGGGAGGTCCGAGCGCGCTGGCAGGCCCAGGCCATCGAACGCGAAGGCCCGTTTGTCACTCATTTCCGCATCCTGGCCCGTGAGTTGGGGATTGCGATCGCGATCACCTATCTGGAGCGTTGGCCGGGCGCGCCGCGGAATGCCATGTCGCTGATCGACCGTCATGGGGAAATCGTCCTCACCTACGCCAAGGTGCATACCTGCGACTTCGGGATGGAGGATGCCCTCACTCCCGGCGACGGCTTTCCCGTCGCCACTCTGGACACCAAAGCCGGCCCGGTGCGGATCGGAGCCATGATTTGTTACGATCGCGAGTTCCCCGAGAGCGCGCGTATCCTGATGCTGGGCGGAGCAGAGATCATCCTGACCCCCAATGCCTGCGAGATGGAAGCGAACCGCACCGGTCAATTCCGCGCTCGCGCCGCCGAGAACATGGTGGGGGTGGCGCTGGCCAACTACGCCGCGCCTCGGCAGGACGGCCATTCGTGCGCCTTCAGCCCGATCGCCTTCGACCGCCAGGGATCGCGGGATACGACCATCGTGCGGGCCGGTCCCGAGGAAGGGATAGTCCTGGCCCCCTTCGATCTGGATGAACTCCGCGACTGGCGCCGGCGTGAGACCTGGGGCAACGCCTTCCGACGCCCAGCCTGCTATCAGTCCCTGGTGGCTCTTGAGGTGGAGGATCCCTTTATCCGCGTTAACGCCGCCGGGGAACGGCACAATCAAGTGAGGCGGTAGAGTCGGAGGATATCGCGGGTGTATTGTAGGGGCGCGGGTCTCCAGGCCCGCCATCGCGGCCAACCGCAGGCGCCAATCGTGTCGCTCTGATGACATTCCTAGCCGAACCAAGCGGGTCTGGAGACCCGCGCCCCTAAGCAGGCGGCTCCGGCAAACGACCATCTTTGCACTGCTTCAAGAAAGGATACATTACCATGAGCGCACCGGCAACCGTCACTCGCCAGGCCCGCGCGGACGTGCCGGAGGAGCGAACCTGGAATCTAGAGGGGCTCTATCCAGACGTAGCGGCTTGGGAGGTCGATCTGGTTGGGATGGAGGCGCGTATCGAGGCGGCGTCCGCCTTCCAAGGCCATCTGGGGGCAGGGGCGGAGACGCTGCTCGCCTGCCTCCGGGCACAGGATCAGCTGGGTGAGGCCATGCACCGCGTCTATTGGTATGCCAGTAATCGGCTGGCCGAGGACCAGGGTGATCCCGAGCGCCAGTCTCTGATGGACCGCGCCTCGGCAACCCTGGCCCGCGCGCGGACCGCGACCGCCTTCCTCGAACCGGAACTGCTGGCCCTGCCGGATGGCACGGTAGAGGCATTCCTGGCCTCGAACCCCGATCTCGCGCTCTACCACCTCTCCCTGAGCGATATTCTGGCCGAAAAGGAGCATATGCTGGGGAAGGAGGGCGAGGAGGTGCTGGCCGGGATGACCGAGTTGCTTCAGGCCCCCTACGACGTCTACCGGAACGTCGTCAATGCGGACATCATCTTCGATTCCGTGACCGACGAGCAGGGACGGGACGTACCGATGTCGCTCTCGGCCCTGAACAATCTCCTGCAATCCCCGGACCGGGCGGTGCGTCAGGCCGCGTACGAATCGGCATCACGCGGCTTCGCGGCCCACAAGCGGACCCTGGCCGCGACCTTCGCCGCCGCGCAGAAGCGGGACGCGATCATGGACCGCCTGCGCCGCTACCCTTCCGCCCTGGCTGCCGCGCTCGGCCCCGTGCACCTTCCGGAGGCCCTGTTCCACAACCTCCTGGAGGTCGCGGACCACGGATCGGAGCAGTATCGTCGCTATCTGCGCTTCCGCCGGCGCGAACTGAGGGTAGAGCGGCTGATGCCCTGGGATTTGCAGGCGCCTCTGGATGCCGACGCGCCGCTGGACATTACCTTTTCCGCTGCCTTCGCGCAGGTTCGCACGGCCCTGGCCTGCCTCGGCCCCGACTATGCGCAAGTGCTGGAGCAGGCCCAGCGGGAACGCTGGGTCGATTGGGCGGATAACGCGGGGAAGCGATCCGGTGCCTACTCCAGCGCCTGTTACGGCTACCATCCGGTGATTCTTCTCAATTGGCAGGGGAAGCTGAGCGACACCTTCACCCTTGCGCACGAGTTGGGGCACGCGGTGCATTCAACCTACAGTTGCGCGGCCCAGCCCTATGTCTATTCCCATTACACGATGTTCCAGGCCGAGATGGCCTCCACGACCAACGAGCTGCTCCTGGCCCGTTACCTGCTGGATACCACCAGCGAGCGCGTGCTGCGCCGGGCCGTGCTCACTCGGGCCCTGGGCGCCTTTACCAGCAACTTCTTTGGCGGCGCCATGCAGGCCGCGCTTCAGCAAGAGGTCCACCAGATGGTCGAGGCAGGACGCCCCTTGACCTACGAGAGCATCACCGTGGCCAGTACGCGCAACCTCCTGCGCTGGTTTGGGGACACGGTGGAGATTACAGAGGAGGGGATGGGCAGCGGCTGGTCACGACCGCCGCATCACTACTACAATTTCTACTCGTATCAATACGCGACCGGGATTGCCGCCGCTGCCGCCTTTAGCGATGCCATCCTCCGTGAAGGCGCTCCGGCGGTGGAACGATATCTCGGTTTTCTCCGCGCTGGTTCATCCGCCCATTCGATCGACCTTCTCCGCGCGGCCGGCGTCGATATGACGACCCCCGCCCCACTCGAACGCGCGGTGGCTGTATTCGCGACCCTGGTGGATGAACTGGAAGCCCTGTGAGCACCGGCCCCCAACTCCCCATCGCCCTGGATGCGATGGGCGGTGATCACGCACCGGACGAGATTGTGGCCGGGGCGGTGGCGGCCGCCCGTGAGTACGGCCTGCCTATCGTGCTGGTCGGCGACGAACCGCGGGTCCGCGCCAGCCTGGCCGGGCTCGGCCCCGTACCGGTTGGGATCAGTGTCCACCACGCCCCCGAGGTCATCGAGATGCACGAGCACCCGGCGCGGGCCTTGCGGGCCAAGCCCAATGCCTCGCTACCGGTGGCGGTGGGACTGGTCCGTGACGGGCGAGCCGCCGCCGTGGTCTCGGCCGGGAACAGCGGGGCGATCATGGCGGCGGGGATTTTCTCGCTCAAACGGCAGGAAGGGATCGATCGGCCCGCATTCGGGGGTCTGATTCCCACCCGTGACGGCCAGGCATTCTTGCTGGATATGGGAGCCAACGCCGAATGTAAGCCCGCCTGGTTGGTGCAGTTTGCCCATATGGGTGCCGTCTACATGCGGGTAGAGCACGGGCTCGCGCGTCCAAGAGTAGGGCTGATCAGTAATGGCGAGGAGGAGGGGAAAGGCACGACCCTGACTCTGGCCGCCTACGATCTGCTGAAAGCAAGCGACCTGAACTTCATCGGGAACATCGAAGGGAACGACGTTACCGGTGGGAAAGCTGACGTGATCGTCTGCGACGGCTTCACCGGCAACGTGATCCTCAAGACCATGGAAGGTACCGCCGGGACGATCGTCGGTCTCCTGCGGAGCCAACTGCAAAGAAACCTGCGAGCCAAACTCGGCGCCGCCCTGGCCATGCCCGCTCTTCGCGCCCTGGGCCGCCGCCTGGACTACGCCGAATACGGCGGCGTCCCCGTGCTGGGGGTACATGGGGTGCTGATTAACTGCCATGGGCGTTCGAAGGCGCGGGCGATCACCCAGGCGCTGCGGCTGGCCGACCGGATGGCCCGCGCCGACGTGGTGGGAGCGATTGGGCGGTCGCTGGCAGGGGCGGGGAAGTCCTTACACATTGAGGAAGAGCCGTAGACCAAAGTCTACCTCTTCCATGGTGGAAGCACCTACCTTGCCTAAAAAGGTGATAAGGCGATTGTCCGGAGCGACCGCCGCGACGACTCGAATTTGGTCGCACATGATAAAGGATGGTTGGCTCGTGCCGCCCTCCGGAGGATGGATCGCGATATGCAGGCGGATACCCCGATTCTTGGTTGCCAGAGGAAGAATCGCCACTAACCCAGCCCGACTTGCGTTATATACATCGTCCGAGACAATGAGCACGGGGCGCCGTCCCGATTGTTCATGGCCTTTGGTTGGGGACAGATCCGCGAGCCAGATTTCCCCACGTCTATGCGGGGTATGGATCATCCTCTAGTCCATCCATTAAGGTATCGTTCCAGGTTGCGCGTTCCGCATCGAATTCCGCTGACCCTGCGGTATCCGCGCGTACAATGGCATAGGCATCAGCTATCTCGCTCAGAACCTGCTCGCGCATCTCCCGCGTTAACCTACGATCCGCTTGCTGGATGCGTGCTTGGTTCCCAACAGTCCAATACGCTGCCTCATCCGGTACAAGTTCTTGGAGTTCCATGTAAGCCGCCATACGGCCGGCACGGACGATAGGCACCTGCGCGACGACTTCGGCTGGGAGCGGATCCCTATACCGTTTGATCAGATCAAGAAGCTGATCGCAGGCCCGAATATAGGCGCCGCTCACACGCGCATAGCTGGCGATCGCCTGCTGATATGCCCCCGCCGCAAGTTCGGCACGATGTAAGGAAAGGAGATACTCCGCTTCCGCTATAAACCGCTCCGCCGCGCCGGTAAGATTACTCTGCGCTTCGGGAAGACTCAGGTCGGCGGCCATGCAATCCCCTCCTTGGGAGTTTAGTATGCCCAGATGCTGGCCCTCGTGTCTACGCATACTGCCGTCTTGGGCGCCTCATGTAGTTATCAATGGAAAATGCGCCGCACCAAACCAGGCGGAGATCCTGAGAAAGCTATCTACCTTTGTCACGAAGTGGCCTCTCCGCCTTCTGGGCCATAAAATATTACCCATGTCCCGAAATCGTCACTGAACTCCTCGAAGCGATGGATAACCCCGGCGGGGACGAAGAGCACGTCGCCGACCGAAAAGGGATGGCGGCACTTGCCATTGACGAACCAGCCGGTTCCGCGCGCAATGACATACACCTCGTCCTGCGTATGCGGGGTCTGATCGTCGTGCCCGATCGGGGCATAGTACTTCAAGCGTAGGGTACCGTGGGTCAAGAGTTCAACCGACCGCTGTCCGGCGGGAATCGGTGTAGCCACTGCCTCCGCGAGGGTGATCCACCAGTTCTTGACCACGTCACTCGGCGTTGTCCGTGCATCCACGCTGAACCTCCACATTGGGTAATCGACCGGCACAGGCCCACAAGGGCACATGAATCATCGCATATTTTTCGCACACGGTTTCCCTTACTTGACAATATGTGCTACAGTAGAAATGTCCGGTGTACGGCGGCGTATCGCCACCCTACAGCTGGTTACGAAGCTGTGTTCTGGTGTCCGCTCCCCGCGCAACGCGAAATGTTGCCAGATCGGGTTTGCCAGTCGGACCCATACAGCGTGAGGCCCTGGCATTCTTGCCCGTGACCCCCCGTGGCGCGTGTCCCTGCCAGGCACATGATCAGATGCCGCGTGCGTATGCCCGTGTGGGTAGAATGACGCGCGGAGTGGAGACATTGTTGAGCGAATCATCTACCCTATCCCCGGCTGCCCGTCGTTTTGGCGAACTTCCAGTGGACGAGCGCATCAGCGCCGCCCTGGTCAGCATGGGCTTTACCATTCCAACCCCTATTCAAGCGGAAGCAATCCCGCCGCTGCGCGCCGGTCGCGACGTGGTGGGCCTGGCCCGCACCGGCTCCGGAAAGACCGCCGGTTTCGGTATTCCGCTCATTGAAGCGATCCGTCCCAATGAGCGGAACGTGCAAGCGATCGTCCTTACCCCTACCCGTGAACTGGCCTCGCAGGTCGCGTCCGTCCTGACCCAGCTTGGCCGGTCCAGCGGCGTCCGAGTGACGTCCGTCTATGGCGGCGTGGGGATGCTGCCGCAAATCAACGCCCTGCGCGGGAACACGCATGTCGTGGTCGGTACCCCTGGCCGCGTGTTCGACCATCTGGGCCGCGGCACCCTGGATCTGCGGCACACCCGCTTCGTGATTCTGGACGAAGCGGATCGGATGCTGGACGTGGGCTTCGCGCCCGCCATTGACGCCATCCTGGCCCGCGTCCCCGGCCCCCGCCAGACCTCGCTCTTTAGCGCCACCTTCCCCCGTGAGGTGGAGGCGATGGTAGGGAAGCACACCCACGACGCCGTACGTATCGCGGTCGATGTGCCGGGCGCGGCGTTAGAGTCGCTGGAAGAGCGGTTTGTGCCCGTCCCTTCCGACGACGAGAAGCACAGCGCCCCCACCGAGATCTTGAACCTCCCCGATTGCAAGCTGGCTCTGGTCTTCCGCCGCACCACCCACCGCGCCGACAAGCTGTCCCGCCTGCTCGAACGGCAGGGCGTGCGAGTGGCAACCCTGCACGGCCGCCGAAGTCAGGCCCAGCGCGAGACTGCCCTGGGCGCCCTCCGGGCCGGGAAGGTGCAGGCCCTGGTGGCGACCGATATCGCGGCCCGTGGCCTGGACATCAGCGGCCTGACCCATGTGGTGAACTTCGATCTCCCCGATACGGCGGAGAATTATACCCACCGGGTAGGGCGGACCGCCCGCATGGGCGCGGTCGGGGTGGCGATTACCCTGGTCACCCCCGAGGATGAGGACGCTCTGCGCTCGCTTCAGCGGAAACTGCCGCCCACCCCAGGGCGCCAGGCCGCGATCGCCAGCCGGCCCCAGCGCTCAGCGCCCGGGCGAGCCGCGCACGCCGCCCCTACCCGCGAGCGGGGAACCCAGACGACTGGCCAGACGCACGGGCAACGGCCTAGTAACGAGCGGTCAGCGCGCCCGCATCGGCCGGCGCACGAGCGGGCGGCTCATGTGACCCGTCCATCCGAAGGAGAGAAGACGACGACCTCGGAGCAGCGGACTCAGCGCCCCGCCGGCGGGGCGCCGAACCCGCGCCGCTTCGAGCAGCGTTCGCCCGCTCCGGCGGCCAATCAGCAGGCGGCTGGGACTGAGGAGTCCTGGTATCCCTTCCGCTCCCGGCAGTCCGAGTCAGCCCGCCCTGCCGTACCACGCGGCGATGCTCCCCGGAGCGCGGTGCCGGCGTGGTACCCGGCGAGCTCCCGCCGGGGATAAATGTCAAGCGATAGTGTAGTCCGGCAAACCTTTCGATGCAGCTGTAGGGGCACCCCTCGTGGGTGCCCTCGTTCGGACGCCGAGGGCACCCACGAGGGGTGCCCCTACGGATCCGTGAAGGCCAGGTAAGCAGGCGGCGCACGCCTGTCATCGCCGCGATCTAGAGGCTTGGCAAACGCGCGCGGGCGACCAGCTCCGGCAGCAACGTCTGGACTCGATCTATCTCGTCCGCGGTGGTGTGGCGGCCCAGGGTAAGGCGGAGGGCGCCGGCGGCGAGGGTCCGATCCCGCCCAAGCGCCAACAGCACATGTGAAGGGTCGATCGAGCCCGCCGTGCAGGCGGAGCCGCTGGACGCGGCAACCCCCCGGCGATCCAGGCTCAGCAGCAGGGCTTCTCCATCCAGGTCCGGAAAGGAGAAGTTCGCGTTTCCTGGCAAGCGCGCCGTGGGGTGACCATTGAGTCTGCTTCCCGGAATGGCGGCCAGGATGCCCGCGATCAGATCGTCCCGCAGGGCCCGCAGGCGCGAGCCCTCGTTCTCCATGCCGGCCACTGACAGATCCAGGGCGGCGGCAAGCCCCACGATCCCGGCGACATTCTCGGTGCCGGCGCGGCGTCCACGCTCCTGGCCTCCGCCTTGCTGCAGTGGCAACCAGGGGGTGCCGCGCCGCACGTAGAGGGCGCCGGCCCCCTTGGGTCCGTAAAACTTATGGGCGGACAGGCTGAGCAAATCGACGCCCAGCGAATCAACCAGGGTCGGAACCTGGCCCACGCTCTGGACCGCGTCGGTATGCAAGGGGATGCCGTGGGCGCGGGCGATGGCCGAGATCTCGGCCAGAGGCTGGATCACCCCGATCTCATTATTGGCATGCATGATGCTAATCAGGGCCGTGGTGGGGCGGATTGCCGCCGCCACCTGGGCCGGATCCACCATGCCTTCGGAATCCACGGGGAGCGCGGTGGTCTCGACCCCGAAACGCTCCAACCAGCCGCAGGTGTGGAGGACCGCATGATGCTCGATGCTGGTGGTGATCACATGGGCGCCGGGGGCGTTCGCCGCCCAGACGACCCCTTTGATCGCCGCGTTATCGCTTTCGCTGCCGCCGCTGGTGAAGATGATCTCGCTTGCCTTGGCCCCTAAAGTGGCGGCCACCGACCCCCGCGCCCGATCGAGGCCCTGGCGAGCCGACCGTGCCGCTCCATAGAGCCCTGAGGGGTTGCCGAAATGGCTGGTGAGGTACGGGAGCATGGCCTCCAGGACACGGGGGTCCAGGGGGGTGGTAGCTGCATGATCCAGATAGATCGGGGCGTCGTCCACTCGGGTATCCTCCTGAGCCTATGATGCCGTAGGCCGGTCCAACCAGGCAAGGAAAGCGGGCCAAACGAGTCGGCGCCCAAGCACCCTTTTGTAGAGTGTGCGTGATACTATACTCGTGTGGGAGCATGAGGAGCATACCGCGGGGCGGTGCCCCTGGGCTCGATTCCATATCGGATGGATAGGTTGGGGGAGCATGAACCGTGCGTGAGCCGTTGACCGCTCTCGCGCCGTTTCCGCTGGAGACGCCGGAATCCCACCAGTCCGGTCTCCGCGCTCGTCTAACCACCAGGATAGGTAGTCTGGTGGTGCCGTTGTGGGCCACCCCGATGGCCGTGGCGAGCCTTGCCATGCTGGTCATCCGCAACTACGATCATCGATTCATACGTGGCGATTTGTGGTGGACCTTGCTGGTTTCCACCTCGTTGGTCGTGCTCTTGATTGCCCTCTACGTGGCGTTGATCCGCGGGGACCGGCGGTTGATTCCCGCTCGGCGGCGGAAATTCACCATGGCCCTCCTGATCTTCCTGGCCGGAAATACCATCCTGCAAACGGCCCTGATTCTGCCGGACCTGAACCATGTCAACCGCTACGGAGTGGACGCGGCGGCGGCCACGGACTGCGCCACGCAGCAGTTTATGCGCGGGCACGATCCCTACGCCAACGTGCACATGCTGACCTGTCTGGCCAACCATGGCCTGCAATTTGATCAGACCACTCCCAAGCGCGAGGGCAGATTCTGGCCGTTCTCAACCTTTCCTACCGTGCACCATACTGAGTTTCGCGTGGGAAGCTCCACCTTCGAGAATCTTCTCTGGAGCACCTATCGGCGCGACCTCGCGCGCGAACGACAGGATCCCAGCTACGCGCCGGCGGAGTTCGAGACCCGTTTCAATTACCCCGGCGCCGCCATTTTCTTTGGCTGGGCGGCATGGGTGTTTGGCGCCCGCGACCTGGTGGGATTGTTCCTTGCCTGCGTTATCCTCGCGTCGTGGTTGATCTACCGCCAGACCGATCGGCGGATGCGCCTGGCTACCGGGTTGCTGTTGCTGGGCGACGCGCCGCTGGTCCTCGACTCGGCGGTGGGGGCGACCGACATCCTCTATGCCGCCTTGCTGGTGCTCTATTGGCAATGGAGGGAACGTCCGCTCCTGGGCGGCCTGATCTTGGGATTGGCGGCGGCGACTCGGCAGCAGGTCTGGTTTTTCGTCCCCTTCCTCCTCTACCTGGCCTGGCGCCGGCACGGCTGGCCCGATCTCTGGCGACGGTCGATCCTGGCCCTGGCGGTGTTCGTGGGCTGCAATCTCCCCTTCATCCTGATGGGTCCGCAAAACTGGCTGGCCGGCGTGCTTGGCCCCATGGCCGACCCGCTCTTTGCCCAGGGGATCGGGCTGATTGCCCTCTCCATTGCCCTCTTCCAGCAACATATTGGTTCTCAGAACTTCTATGCCGTTCTCGAGGGCGTGGCGCTGGTGGGGTGCTTCTGGCTCTACACCCGTCAGTGGCAGCGGGCGCCCGGATTGGCCATGCTGCTCCCACTCATCCCTCTGGCCCTCGCCTGGCGCAGCCTGCACACGTACTTCATGGTGCTGCCCCTCCTGGCGACCGCCGTCCTGGCCTTCCCGCTCACGAGCGGGGAAAGATCGGGGCAGGCTCGGCGCGACCTGGTTCCCCTCGAGCCGATTACCGCCAGGACCATTGAATAACCGCGAACGGTAGAGATCGCGGGGATGTCTTTAGCTTCCATGTGCCGCGGCGCGGGCATGGGCGCGTCAGGTGCATAGGCGCGCTCGCTCGAAATGGACCTGAAGGATGAGGAATGGACTCCCCTCCCCGCCGCCGCTATACTCTAGCTCAAATACCCCTTGAGAAGCGCATCCCACCTGACGTGCTCATCTTTCCGGCAACCGACCTCGTGAAGGTACGGAGGAACGAGATACCAGCATGGTGAGCTACCTACTGCAACGGCTGGCGGGACTGATCTTCGTGCTGTTCGCGATCTCCGTGCTGACCTTCAGCCTGATGCACGCGGTACCGGGCGGCCCGTGGGATGCCACGGCGCGGAATCCGCTGCCCCCGGACGTGCGAGCCGCCCTCACCCATAAGTTCGGCTACGACAAGCCGATCTGGGAGCAGTACCTCAAATATATGTGGTCGGCCTTCCATGGCGATTTCGGGGTACCCTTCGAAAGCCCCGGCGAGACCGTGCTCTCGCTGATCGCCCGCACCTGGCCGGTCACCGCGGTGCTCGGCGGCCTCACCCTGCTCATCTCCCTCCTGTTCGGCGTACCGCTGGGGGTGCTGGCGGCGCTGCGCCAGAACTCCTGGATCGACTATCTGGTCACGTTCGTGGCCAGCCTGGGCTTCGCGGTCCCGAACTTCGTCCTGGCTATCGTCTTCATCACCATCATCTCCGATGTCTATCACTGGCTGCCCACCGGCGGCTGGGGCAGCCCTCAGCAGGCGATCATGCCGATCGCCGCCTATGCCCTCTTTCCCATGTCGCAGATCGCCCGCTACACCCGCGCCAGCGTGCTCGAGGTAGTGCATGCGGACTATGTCCGCACCGCGCGCGCCAAGGGGCTGCCCCGTCGCTCCGTGATCTGGAAGCATGTGCTGCGCAACGCCCTGCTGCCGATGGTGACCGTCATCGGGCCTATGATCCCCGATTTGATTACCGGCTCGATCTTTATTGAGAGCATCTTTACCATCCCCGGATTAGGCAGCTTCTTCAGTTCCAGCGCCACGAATCGTGACTACCCGATGATCATGGCCGTCACCCTGCTCTACACCGTCTTGATCGCTTTAACCTATCTGGCCACCGATCTGCTCTACGTGGTGATTGATCCACGGGTGCGGCTCGGCGGCGCGAAGCAAGCGTAGCGACATGCAGGCCACCGCACAGCTGGAAGCGGTCACGGACCCCCTGCTGGGCCGGCGGATCTCCTTCTGGGGTGATGCGTTCCGCCGCTTCCGCCGCAACTGGCTGGCGGTAATTGGTCTGGTCGTGGTTCTGACCGTGATTCTCCTGGCTGTCGGCGCCAACCTGATCGCCCCGCAGGGCTATGACACCTTCAACGGGGCGAATGCCTACCAGTTTCCCTCCTGGTCGCACATTTTCGGCACCGACGACCTCGGGAGAGATGAGTTCGCGATCATCCTCTTCGGCGCTCGCACCGCCCTGACCGTGGGCTTCGTCACCGCCCTCACCTCCATCGTGATCGGCGTGCCGATGGGCGCGGTGGCCGGGCTCCGCGGCGGCAGCTTCGATTTCGCGGTGATGAGGGTGGTGGACATCACGGCCGCCTATCCCCAGGTGCTCTTTGCCCTCTTCATCGTCGCCGCGAGCGGCTCCAGCCTCTGGAATATCATCCTGGCCATTGGCCTGCTCAACTGGATCACCCTTTGCCGGCTGACGCGAGCGCAGGTGCTGGCCTTGCGGGACCAGGAGTTCGTGGAGGCGGCGCGGGCCATGGGCGTATCCACCCCCGCCATCGTCCTTCGTCACCTGCTGCCCAACGTGGTTGGTCCGCTGCTGGTGACCGTGGCGGTGGGGATTCCCACGGCCATCTTCACCGAGGCCAGCCTGGGCTTCCTGGGCCTGGGCATCGATCCCACCACCCCGGACTGGGGAAACATGATCGCCAACGCGCGTGAGAACATCTCCTACTACTGGTACCTGGCCCTCTTCCCGGCCCTGGCTCTGGCGGTGACCATGGTGGCCTTCAACTTCGTCGGAGATGGCCTGCGGGACGCGCTTGACCCGCGAGAACGACGCTGAGGGAAGGGAGGTGATCGGCATGTGACGCACGGCGTGGGCCTGTGCCAGGGACGCGATCTCTCCTCGGCAGTTCTTACGGAGGGTTATCTCCGAAATCAAGGGAGGACCACATGAAGCTACGATCCCGATCTCTGGCCGTGCTGCTCGCCGCGGCCATTATCCTGCCCGCCGGCGGCGTCGGTGGCATGGGCCGCGGCGCGGCCCACGGCGACCAATGTTGCGGCCTGCCCAGCAACATTCGCACTGGTAACGACGGTCTCCCCCCCGATGCCGCGCCCTTGAGCCAGCAGACGCTCACCATCCCCGAAACCGAAACGCCCTACATGGACTGGGAGCAGACCGCGTACAACGTCAACGCGCCGGCCGCCAATATGCTCCAGGAGTCCTTAACCCGGCCCGACAACAACTTCAACCCACTCCCTGCCGCCGCTACCGCCTGGTCGGTGGATAAGAGCGGCCTGATCTGGACCATCGCGCTCCGCAAGGGCATGGTCTGGAGCGACGGCACCCCGATCACCTCGGCGGACTGGGTCTTCTCCTTCCAGCGCATCGCCCGCGCCGACTACGATTTCGAGTGGTTCTATAGTATCATCAAGAACATGGATGCGATAGCCGGCGGTAAGGCGCCAATGAGCAGCCTGGGCGTAGCCGCCGATGGACCTTATACCCTGAAGATCACCACTGGGTCGCCGGCGCCGTTCATGCCCAAGCTCCTGGGGAACGTCACTCTGGTGCCCAAGAAGATGTTCGATAAGTATGGCACCAAATGGTCCACCAGGCCCGACTGGATGCTGTTCAGCGGCCCCTATATCTTGCAGAGCTGGCAGCACGGCGTCCAATTCGTGATGGTGCCCAACCCCCATTACATCGGCCCATACAAGCCGTTCCTGCAAAAGATCACCGTCAAGCTGGTCAAGAACAATGACGTGATCTTCCCCATGTATCGGAACGGTGAGGTCGACGCGATCCCCGAGAGCTACGAGTCGGTCCGCTCCGCCGGCGACGACGCGCTGATCGAGCATGACCCGGCGCTCCAGAAGCAATTCCATAAGTTCCTGGATTTCATGACCTACTACCTGTTCTTCGATATGCAATCGAAGCCCTTCAATAACCTGAAGGTGCGCCAGGCATTCAGCCATGTGATCGACCGCGACGGGTTGCTGAACTCGGTCCTCAAGGGCCAGGGCGCGCCGGCCTACGCCATGCTGCCGCCCGGCTTCCCGGGCTGGAACGAGCAGGCCCTCAAGGGTATCCAGGCATTTAACCCCAAGCTGGGCGCCCAACTGCTCGCCCAGGCCGGCTATCCAAACGGCAAGGGCTTCCCGCAACTGAACTTCGTGATCCGGCAGCCCACGCCGGAGATCGTCGGCGCGGCGGGCGCGATGAAGGCCATGCTCAAGCAGTACCTGAACATTAACGTGAACGTGCAGCAGCTCGACTACGGCACCTTCTCCAATGAACTGAACAAGAACCAGATCAAGCTCGGGCTGATCCCGTACGAGTACGACTATGTCGACCCGTACGATTTACTCGACCTGTTCATGTCCGAGCCGATGGGGCGGCACAACTGGGACAACACGACCTTTGATGGCCTGATCAACAAGGCCAATACTCTCGTGAGCGACCCATCGGCCCGTCTGGCGGTGATCAAGCAGGCCGAGCAGTTGCTGGTCCAGGATGTGGCCGGCGTCTTCATCTGGCACCCCTACATCACCCAGCTATGGAAGCCCTACTTCAACGGCTACGCCCTGCAAAAGCGGCCAATCGGGATTGACTGGACCGACGACCGCCTGGGTCTCGCTTACTACACGATCTACCGGACCAAGAACCCGGTGACCTACCAGCAGTAGGGGCCACGCGGCCCTGAATGCCGTCAGGACGCGGTGCATTGTGCACCGCGTCCTGACGCGCGAATGGTCCCATCGGACCGATCCGACCGATCCGTCCGATCCGTCCGATTGACTGCCGGGCACGGCGTATCTGGCGATCCGCGCTCCTGGGCCGTGCCCACCAAAATGCCAGGCACACCCTCGTCCGGTCGGCGGGAACCCGCCCTAGCCGAGGCCGCTGCTATGCTTGTACGGCTCGGCGAATGATTGCCGATCCGCGAACCGTGACGGGCGGAGCGGGGAGATGTCGACGAACGTCTTCCCCAGCACGATGGTTTCCGCCAGGGCGCGGCCGAGGCCGGGGCTGCTGGTCATGCCGCTTCCCGCCGTGTCGCATAGGCAGTAGAGTCCTTCCACGT
>Ga0134126_10002938_pt1 | contig 21432 bp, 20 predicted proteins | sample KB31752_FD_96881 | JGI IMG/M metagenome (GOLD analysis project Ga0134126, IMG submission 96881) | Terrestrial soil microbial communities with excess Nitrogen fertilizer from Kellogg Biological Station, Michigan, USA - KB3-175-2 | ecosystem: Environmental > Terrestrial > Soil > Unclassified ... | reverse complement strand
GTGGCCTGGTCACCCTGATGCGGGTCTCTCCAGCCAGGCACGGTCTGGCCACCCTGGTGCAGCTAGCTAGCTTGGCGCGGTCGGCCCCCTGGTGCGGTCTGGCCAACTGGGCGCGGTCGGCCACCCTGGTGCCGTCTAGCTAGCTCGGCGCGGTCTGGCCAGCCTGCTGCAGCCTGACGACTCGGCAACCCACGTCATCCCTGCTCCGGTATGTCGGGCACGGAGTGCCCGACATACCGGAAATTTCATGATGTGCAGCTATTGGCGTTTCTGGCCTTGTGGCCCCCACGGCTAGAACATTGTGTCCCTGTGGCACACAGGGATGCGTCTATTGGCCTTGTGGCACACGCGCACACGACCGTTTTGGCCTTGTGGCACACGCGGACACGACCGTTTTGGCCTTGGATGCCACAAGGCCAAAACGCGGGCCGCTGCTCGGTAGGCTGCACGTCGCGGTATCCGGAAATTTCATGACGTGAGAGCGGCGTCACGTCAGCGTGGCTGTTGGCCGGAATATGTTGTGTGGCACACTGGTTGGCGAAAGTGAGCGTGCTCCGGGGTCGGTGAAACTCCGAACCGGCGGTGATAGTCCGCGACCCGGCCGCAACCTGCGGCTGGCTGACCCGGTGAAACTCCGGGACCGACGGTTAAAGTCCGGATGGGAGGCAGCACGCGCGGCCGGCCGACGCCGGGCGTGCCTGGTGGCGTTGCACCACGCCACCGCGTAAGGGCACGGTCGTAACAGGCCAGCAGTCGCGTCCCCCGGAGCTGGACCGGAGGAGGACGCGGTTGTTCACCGGCATCGTTGAAGACCTCGGCGAGGTCGAAGCGGTCGAGCATCTCGGCGATTTCGCCCGTATCCATGTCCGAAGCACCGTGGTAACCGAGGACGCCCGCGTGGGCGACTCCATCTGCGTGAACGGTGTCTGCCTGACCGTCACCGGGCTCATAACCTCAAGCCCCGTTCCAGCGGGCACGTGTCCGGAACCGCCAGCGCGCACCCCGCAAGGGTTCACCGCGGACGTGATGGGGGAGACGCTCCGCCACTCCAGCCTCAAGTCCGTCGCCCCCAGCACCAAGGTAAACCTGGAGCGCTCCGTGCGCCTGGAGGATCGCCTCGGCGGCCATCTCGTCCAGGGGCACACCGACGGCACTGGCACCATCGTCAGCCGCGACCCTCAGGAGAACTGGGAAGTCGTCCGCATCAGCCTGCCTGCGGGCCTGGCCAGGTACGTCGTCTACAAGGGCTCGATCACCGTCGACGGCATCAGCCTCACGGTTTCGGCCATAGCCGCGGACTGGTTCGAGGTCAGCCTCATCCCCGAGACGCTCAAGCGCACGACCCTCGGCGTCAAGCAGCCAGGTGCCGAGGTCAACCTCGAAGTCGACGTCGTCGCTAAGTACATCGAAAAGCTCATGGGGGCACCCGGTGACCGCTGAAGCCATGCACTCCCACCCCGCCCAGGCCCCGCAGGCACCGCTACCGACGCAAAATGAGTTGATCATGCAGGCACCTTCCGGGGGGATGTCCCCCCACACCCTGCCGGACGCGCGCCCGATGGCAAAGACCGCCGCCGTATCGGACGCGCATCCCGCCCCTCCCGGGGGGACGACTCCCCATACCCCCCAAGGGGCGGAAGCCGAGCTGTATGCCACCATCCCGCTCGACGAGGTTGCCAGGGCGATCAAGGACATCGCTGACGGCCGTCCGGTCCTCGTGGTCGACGACGCCGACCGGGAGAACGAAGGGGACATCATCTTCGCGGCGTCGAAGGCCACCCCGGAGTTGCTCGCCTTCACGATCCGCTACGGCAGGGGCCTGATCTGCGTCCCGATGCTCGGCGAGGACCTCGACCGGCTGCACGTGCCGCAGATGACCAGCCATAACCAGGAGCACCACGGCACCGCGTTCACCATCAGTGTGGACGCGCGGCACGACATCACCACGGGCATCTCCGCCGCCGACCGCGCGAAGACCATCCACCTGCTCGCCAGCTCCACGAGCACCCCCGACGACCTGGTCCGCCCCGGCCACGTGTTCCCGCTCCGGTACGCCGAGGGAGGCGTGCTGCGCAGGCGCGGCCACACCGAGGCCGCCGTCGACCTTGCGGTGCTTGCCGGGCTTCCGCCCGCCGGCGTGGTGTGCGAGGTGATCGGCGACGACGGCACGATGATGCGCTTGCCCGCGCTGCGTGAGTTCGCTGACGAGCACGACCTCGCGCTGATCTCCATCGAGCAGCTCATCGAGTACCGCCGTCGCACGGAGCGCCTGGTCACCCGCGTGGCGGAGACGGTCATCCCGAACGTGTACGGCGAGTGGCGCGCCTACGGCTACCGGTCGGACATCGACGGCGTCGAGCACATCGCCCTGGTCCTCGGCGACCTCAGCGCCAACGACGGAGAGGACGTCCTGGTCCGCGTCCACTCCGAGTGCCTGACCGGTGACGTGTTCGGGTCACAGCGCTGCGACTGCGGCGCTCAGCTCGACGCCGCCATGGCCAAGATCGCCGAGCGCGGCCGGGGCGCCATCCTTTACCTGCGCGGCCACGAGGGCAGGGGCATCGGCCTGCTGTCCAAGCTCAAGGCCTACGAGCTGCAGGACTCTGGCGCGGACACCGTGGACGCGAACCTTGAGCTCGGCCTGCCGGTAGACGCCCGGGAGTACTCGGTCGCCACCCAGCTCCTCGACGACCTCGGTGTCCGTTCGGTGCAGCTGCTCACCAACAACCCGGCGAAGGTCGAGGCCCTGGTGGCGCACGGCTTCGGCGTCACCCGTATCCCGCTGCCCCCGCAGGCCACGCCGCACAACCTCCGCTACCTCACGACCAAGCGCGACCGCATGGGCCACCAGCTGGAGACCCTGAAAGGACAGAGCGCGTGAGTGGAGAGGGACGCCCGGACCTCGCGACCGTCGACGCGGCCGGCCTGACGCTGGCCATCGCCGCGACGCGCTGGCATGCCGAAATCACCGACACGCTGGTTGAGCGCGCCGCCGCGGCGGCCAAGGCCTGCGGCGTGACCGATCCGCTCGTGATCCGGGTGGCCGGCGCGGTGGAGCTTCCCGTCGTCGCCCAGGAACTGGCAAGGCGCTATGACGCGGTGGTGTGCCTCGGCGCGGTCATCCGCGGCGGGACACCGCACTTCGAGTACGTCTGTGACGCGGTGACCGCTGGCCTGACCCGCGTAGCGCTGGACGAAGGCACGCCGGTTGGCAACGGCGTGCTAACGTGTAACACGATCGAACAGGCCCGCGAGCGTAGCGGGCTTCCGGACAGCAGCGAGGACAAGGGATGGGAGGCAGTCGTGGCCGCGCTTGACACCGCCGTCCTGCTCCGTTCCCTTCGCGCCGAAGACCTGCTGAAGAGCGAGAACGCGCGACATTAACAGCGCCACGATTCCCGTGTTTCACTGGCCTTGGTGATGACGCACGCCCGTGCGTCATCACGGCCCCGGGGGTCGTGGCGCTTTGCTGTGCCGGGAACCACGCAAACGTTCGGATAAGAGGACCTCCCCATGCTCTCTCTGGTACTGCCCAAGGGCTCGCTCGAAAAAGCCACCCTCGACCTCTTCGACGCAGCGGACCTGACCGTGCGACGGTCGTCGGACCGCGACTACCACGCGATAATCGACGACCCCAGGATCGACCGGGTGCGGTTCCTGCGCCCTCAGGAGATCCCCTCCTACCTTGAGCGCGGCCTATTCGACATCGGCATCACCGGCCGTGACTGGATTACCGAGACTCAGGCGGACGTCGTCTCGCTGGGCGAACTCCAGTACTCCAAGCAGACCGCCAACCCGGTCCGGGTCATCCTCGCGGTGCAGGACAGCGCGCCGTGGCAGTCGGTCGACGACCTGCCCGAGGGCATCCGGATCTCGACGGAGTTCCCGTCGCTGACCGAGCGGTTCCTCGCGGAGCACGGCGTCAAGGCGATGGTCGTCCCGTCTTACGGGGCAACCGAGGCCAAGGTGCCGGACATCGTCGACGCGATCGTCGACCTGACCGAGACCGGGTCGTCGCTTCGCAAGAACGGCCTGCGCATCCTCGACACGCTGCTGACCAGCTACACCGAGCTCGTCGCCTGCGGCGCCGCCTACGCTGACCCGGAGAAGCGGGCCGCGATGGAAGACATCGCGCTGCTGCTGCGCGGCGCCATCCAGGCGCGCGGCCAGGTCCTGCTCAAGCTCAACGTGGCCGCCGAGCAGCTCGCGGCGGTGACCGGGATGCTGCCGGCGATGTCGTCGCCCACGGTGACCGCGCTCGCCAACAGCGGCATGCACGCGGTCGAGACGGTCGTGCCGAAGCGTGGCGTCAACACGCTGATCCCCGCACTGCGGGCGGCGGGCGCGCACGACATCTTGGAGATCCCGATCTCCAAGATCGTGGAGTAAGCGGCTAAAAGGGGCCCGGAATCTTCCGGATCAAGCGCGACACGGCACGCGTCCTTCCCGTCGACCGGGAAGGACGCGTGCTGCTGCAACTCGGCAGGGAACTACACCGCCGTGAGGACCGGCACTGGCTCACGATCGGCGGCGGCCGGGCGCGCGGCGAGACCCTGGCCCAGGCAGGCACCCGAGAGCTGCGCGAAGAGGCCGGCATCCACGTTGCCCCCGCCGAGCTCGGCGAGCCGCTCGGCACGACGGTGGTCAGGTACGCCGCATTCGCGCTGGTGCCAGTCACGCAATACCAGACGTACTTCGCAGTCGCCGTCGACGACGTTGCTGAAGTGACCGCTGAGCACCAGGGGTTGCTTGAGCGTCTCACCATCGAGCGGCACGAGTGGCTGACCGCCGACGAGCTTGAGCGCAGGCCCGAGCGCCTCGTCGACCTGGAAATGCCCAGGCTGATGCGCGCGGCCGTTGCGGCCGTCCGTGCGCGGCCACCCGCGCCCGACGGTCTCTAAGATCATCGCTGTGAGAACAATTCGCCGCAACACCGCCCGAATCCTGCCAGTTGACCCTGAGGGACGCGTGCTTCTCCTGCACGGCTGGGATCCGAAGCGACCGGACGAGCCGTTCTGGTTCACGATCGGCGGCGCCGCTGAGCCTGGGGAATCCCTTCCCCTGGCCGCCGCCAGAGAATTGCTGGAAGAAGCTGGGATCGTAATAGATCCTGTCGTGCTTGGCGAGCCGATCGAGGTGTCGGCGATCACCTTTTCCTGGGGAGGCGCGCTGTTCGAACAGGATCAGACGTTCTTCGCGGTCGCCGTGGACAACCAGGAAGTGAGCTTCGCCGGACAGGATCCTTTCGAGCGCGCGACCATCGACAGGCATGGCTGGCTCGATCCGGGGGAGTTGGAGAATGGCACCGAGCGGCCGGCGGACCCTGAGATCCCCCGGTTGATGCGCGCGGCGATCGCGGCTGTGCGCGGCCAAGGCTGACCTAGACCCAGGGGTCGTCGGGAGGCGGCATAATCTGCGCTTGTTGCGAGTTCAATTAAGGAGTCGCTAAACCAGCCGTAGCCCTTTACCTGCGGTGCTCGGTAGCGTAGTAGTACGAGTGAGACTTCAAGGTAAGGTTCACAGTGCGCGACATCCTCAACACCATCACTAAGTGGTGGGACGCTGACGAGACGTTCGGGCTCGCAACGGTGGTCAGTACCTTCCGCAGCGCGCCGCGTGACCCGGGGGCTGCCCTCGCGGTCGAAGGCGGCGACGTCATCGGCTCCGTCTCCGGCGGCTGCGTCGAAGGCGCGGTTTACGAACTCGCCACGGAAGTCACCGGAAGCGGCCAGCCAGTGCTGCAGCGGTACGGCTACAGCGACGACGACGCATTCGCCGTCGGCCTGACCTGCGGTGGCATCCTCGACGTCTTCGTGGAGCCCGTGAGCAAGCAAACGTTCCCTGAGCTCAGCGCGATCTACGAAGCGGTCGAGCGGGGCGAGCCGGTGGCGGTGGCCACCGTGATCTCCGGACCTGGCCAGGTCGGTGCCCGCCGGGTGATCTGGGGCGACCCGGCGCGCGAGTCGACGGGCAGCCTCGCCGCAGGGCTAGACCTCGCCCCAGGCGTCGACCTCGACGCGGCGGCGGACGAAGACGTGCGCGGCATGCTCGCCCAGGGCGTGACCGGGATCCGTCACTACGGCGCACAGGGCGAGCGGGGCGGCGACGAGCTGTCGGTCTTCGTGAACGCGTTCGCGCCCGCGCCGCGGATGTACGTGTTCGGCGCGATCGACTTCGCGGCGGCCGTGGCCCGCGTCGGCAAGTTCCTCGGCTACCACGTGACCGTCTGCGACGCGCGGCCTATCTTCGCGACCAGGTCCCGCTTCCCGGACGCGGACGAGGTCGTGGTCGACTGGCCGCACCGCTTCCTGGCGACCGCCGAGGTAGACGGGCGCACGGCGATCGCGGTCCTCACGCACGACCCGAAATTTGACGTCCCTGTGCTTGAGGTCGCCCTGCGGTCCGGGGCCGGGTACATCGGCGTGATGGGGTCGCGCCGCACCCACGAGGACCGGCTTGAGCGCCTGCGCGAAGCCGGCCTGGCGGACGAGGAAATCTCCCGGATGCGCTCGCCGATCGGCCTCGACCTCGGGGCCCGCACACCGGAAGAGACCGCGGTCTCCATCGCCGCCGAGCTCATCCAGCTCCGCTGGGGCGGCAGCGGCCACGCCCTCACCAACACCGAGGGCCGCATCCACGGCCGGGAGCGCGTCCCCGTCTAACAGCTTGCGAGTCACCCGGCTACTCCGTTGCTTTGGGGTGGCCGGGTCTTGCTTTGTTGCCCCGGACTGTTGCCTTGTCTGGATCGACTAGGTACCAGCTGGCCCGCCTCCGCTCACCTCGATGTGCCAGTGATCAAGGGTGCGGCCGAACCGGACCCTGGATCACCAGGGCCGGGAGGAGGAGCGACGACCGGGCCCAGGCGATTCGGGCTCACTTGGGCCCTCGGACGGTGGTACCGACCGTAGTTGCGGGCCGAAGCCGTGGCTGACGGCTGGTCGGGTTCGCGGCTGCACTAGCGTTAAGCCGTGGTGACACGGGTCGCGGGGATCTTGCTGGCGGCCGGGGACGGTACCCGGCTCGGCCAGCCGAAGGCAACGGTGGAACTGGGCGGCCGTACCCTGGCCGAGCGCGGCGTGGGATTGCTGCGCGACGGTGGCGCGGACCCGGTGCTCGTGGTGACAGGAGCGGTGCCGGTCGAGCTGCCCGGCACGCTTGCGGTCCACAACCCGGACTGGGCGTCGGGGATGGGCTCGTCGCTCGCGGCGGGCCTGCGCGCGCTGGCCAACGGCGCACAGGCCGGCATCGGCGACGTCGCCGCCGCAGTGATCGCCCTGGCCGATCAGCCGCTCATCGGGCCTGAAGCGGTGCGCCGCCTGGTCGCCGCCCACGACAGTGGCGCCACGGTCGCGGTTGCCGCCTACGACGGCAAGCCGCGGAACCCGGTCCTCATTGACCGCGCCCACTGGGCGGACGTCCTGGCGACGGTGGCCGGCGACACCGGGGCACGCCCGTTTCTGCGGGCGCACCCCAATCTCGTGACGCTGGTCGAGTGCGGCGACGTGGGCAGCCCAGACGACATCGACACCCCTGAGGACCTAGCCCGGGTCCGGGCGAAGCTACCGCGGAACTTAGGGCCACTTAGCGTCGTCAAGCCGACCCATCTGCGGCTTTTGTGGAACGCTAAGTGGCCCTAAGTTAAGTTGTCTCGCACCATCGAGAAGTCGTCTGACACCCCGAGCAGCCAATGGCCGTGCGGCGACATGGGCAGCCTCGACGACATCGACGCCCCTGAGGACCAGTCCAGGATCCAGGGGAGCCACCGCGCAACGTACCGAGATTCAAGTCCAGGCCAGCGAGGGCCGGGGCCACGGCGCGACCCGGACAAACCGGGCAACCGGCACTGTGAGGCAAGAAGAGTGGATAGTTCTCCACCCCGCAGTGTGCAGAACTATCCGCTATCCGCACCTGCCGGTCAGACCTGACCCTTCCTTCTTTGTAGGGCCAATTGACACTGTCCGATTTGCGGCCTTCGTGGAACTCGTAGCGGCCCTACAGGACTTGAAGGGCGGAGGTCGAATTGGCAGCCGCGGTCCTCCGCCACAAAAGCGGCATTTCGCCCAATCCACCTGGCGTCGACCCGTGTCGGCCGGACGGCCGACGGATAGTGGGTATTCCTGCACAGCCCGGTGTGCAGGAATACCCACTATCCCTTTGGCGGCTTCCCGTCAGGCGTCAGGCGTCAGGCGTCAGGCGTCAGGCGTCAGGCGTCAGGCACCCGCGCGCAGGTTGCGGGCGTCGCGGGGCGACGCACGCCTCCGTTCTGGATGATCTTGACCGTCGCCGGGGGCAGACCTGCGGTTACTCGGCGCGGACGCCCCAGCGGACCGTGACCGATTCCTTGGGCTGCAAGGTGATCAGGTCCTCGCCGCTGACGAACGCGTTCGGCGGGCAGGTCATCGGCTCGACTGCGACCGCAGCCCGGCGGCGCTCAGGTTCGAGCGGGTCGCTGGTGAAGACCTGCAGCCAGGGGTTGGCGTCGTCCATCCACATGGCCGTGGTCAGCTCGCTGCTCGTCAGCCGGACCCAGGCGAGGCCGTCGGCTTCCCTGCGCAGGCTGGTGAACGCGTGGTCGAGCTGGATGCCGGCCAGCTTGTGCGCGGCGCGCAAGTCGTAGCCGGTGCCTGTCACGTCCTGCGCCGGGCCGTTCGGGATGAGCCGGTCGTCGACGGGCTGCCAGCGGTCGGCGGGCAGCTGCAGCTCACACTCGTCGATCGTCTTGGTGCCTGCCGTCAGGTACGGGTGCGCTCCAGTGCCCCAGGGGGCAGGGCGGCTTCCCTTGTTCGTCGCGGTCACCGTGACGTGCAACCCGGACGTGGCGTCGACGCGGTAGGTCACGTCGACCTGGACGGCGAACGGATACCCCTGCTGCCCGTGCGGTGGGCAGCGCAGCGTCACCTCGCTGGGGTCGTGCGCGGTCCTTGACCAGGGAACGAACCGGGTCAGGCCGTGTATGGCGTTCCCGCGGGCCGGCTCGGACAGGGCGAGCTGATGGTCTTCGCCGTCGAAGGAGTAGCGGCCGCCGTCGACCCGGTTCGGCCAAGGAGTCAGGAGCTGGCCGGCGCCGTGCGGTGGGAGTTCGTCGGCGTCGAAGCTGGTCAGCAAGGTGGTGTCACCGTAGCGGAGGCCGCGCAGGCCCGCGCCGAGCTCGGTGATGGTCGCCCGGTAGTCGCCTGCTTCGATCTCGTGTTGGGTGCCCGTGAGCGGGATGGTCATGCCGATTAGCATACGGACCCGCGCCCTGCTGCGCATCGGTCACCCACGAATACCATTATTGAATTCGAATGACATATTACGTTACAGTTACCAATTGCCATTTATGTGAGGCGTGGGAACTATGGGAAACACGCATCCTCTGATGCGGTAAGTAATTTCCGCGGCCGACCCGAACGCGCACTTTGCAGTCTCGGGGCGTGATAACGCCGCCTGCGCAAGACGCTGGGAAGAAGTAAAGCCGACGGGGCTGCTTGGGGAGCGGGGGACCGTCAGCCCCGTCGGCTATTTTAGCGTAGCGTCCAATCACGCACCGCGCGACTGTTCGCGCTATTCTTTGGTTCTCATGCGCCATTTTTTGTGTATGGTGCAAATTCCGCGCGGCCCGGACGGCCAAGGCGTCGGCGTCGACTGGATCAGCTTCGGCGCGGGCTCAGCCGGCCGTTGCGGAGCGCTTCGGCAGCGAGGACGCCGAACAGGTAGAAGTACGCAGCTTCTTCTTCCTCGAAGAAGCGCACCTCGTGCCGCGCGTCTTCAGCGCAGCTGAATACCTCATAGCCGCCGTCGGTCTTGAAGAGGCACATGGCCCCCGTTACTTCCTCGTCGACCGCGTACGCGGATCGCGGGATATCCGCCATATCGACGAGGTCGGCGAAGATGGCGGACATCGCGAGTCGGGGTTTGCGCGCCGCCCGCCGTCCGCGTACGGCACCGGTCAGTTTGCTGATTGCCCCGACCGCCAGGCCGGAATGGGTTGCCTGGCCGACGGGGGGCGGCGGTGGCAGCGTGGTAAGCGGGCCGGTCGTGCTGGCCTCTGCCGGAGCGGGGGCCGCAGGTGCCGGTGCCGGCGCCACTGGGGCCGGCGGGGCTGCCATTGGTGCCGGCGCGGCCGCCTGTTGCGGTCCCATGGGCGACGTGGCCACTGGCTGGGCAGCCAAGGGCTGAGGTGTCGCCGGCGGCTGCGGTGCCCCCGGCGTGGGGACCGGCAACGGGGCGGTAACCGGGCCGGCCTGCGCGGCTGGTGCCGCCATCGGTGCCTGGGGCGCCTGAGGCACGGGCATGGCCGCGTTCGGCACGAAAGGGCCGCCCGCTGCGAGGCCACCTTGGATTCCGGGTTCGACGGGGGCGGCCGGCATGGCAGCCGGCGCTACCTGCGGTGGGGCAGGCGGTGCTTGCGGCGCGGCGAACTGAGGTCCCTGGACAGGCTGCATGGGCTGTGCTGCCTGCGGTGGCTGCACCGGCTGCATGACCTGCGGCGGCTGCGGCACGCCCAGCTGTCCCGGCTGCCCTGGCTGGGGCTGCGGGGCGGCGGGCGCAAGGGCAGCGGGCGCCTGCTGGAAGCCCGTGGCCGGGGCTGGCTGGGCAGGCTGCGCGAACTGCTGCACCTGGCCGTAGCCGTTGGGCGACGGAGCCTGCACGGCGGACTGGTCCTGCTGCGCGTAGCCGCCTGGGGTAAGACCGCCCGGCGCGTAGCCAGCGCTAGGCACCCCGTTCTGCTGCGGGTCAGCGGCCGGCTGGTAGTACCAGGTGCCGTTGCCGTTCGCGGCGGCCGCCGGAGAGCCGTGCCACGCGGCGACCGCGGTCGGTGCCTGGGCTTGACCGGCCTGGGGCGCCTGCGGGCTCGGGGGCTGCGGCACCGGGGCCTGCGGCATCGCCGCCTGCGGACCCGTTCCCTGACCCGCCGTCCCCGGGGGGGCGGCGGGCTGCGGAGCACCTAGGGCCTGCTGCACGGCAGGCGGCTGCGGCGTAGCCGGGTACTGCGGCGCGAACTGCTGCTGGGCCGCCGGCAACTGCCTGCCTGGAGGCTGCATTGTCGGAGCCGGCAGCGGTGCCGCGCCGTTCGCCTGCTGGGCTCCTTGCGCTCCCGGTGTACCTGGGACGGGCGCGGCGATCGCGAACTGGCCACCGGGGACACCTGGGCCGCTAGCCCCGGGGGAGCCGGGCGGCAGCTGCTGCCCGCCGGGAAGCTGCGGAGTCTGCGGGAACTGGGCGCCGCCCTGGCCGTTCAGCCCGTTAGGCAGGCCGGGGGCCGCAGGGTACGCAGCGCCGTTCTGCGCGGCCACGGCCGAGTAGTAAGCCCCGGTGACCGGGTACTGCACGGCGGCCGCGGCGGGCGGCTGCGCCATCGGCGCGGGAAGCTGCGGTGTGGGAAGCGGGGCAGGGCCAGCGGAAGGGAGCTGCCCGATGGCCCGCTGCGGTGGCCCGGCGGGGCCGTTCCACGCTGCGACGCTGCCAGTGCCTTGCCTGGGTCCCGCGACGCCGGCGCCGCTAGGCACCGGGACGGGCCAGGCGGGGGCGGGGCCGCCGGGGCCAATCGCCCCGATCGCCCTGCCGGGTCCCTGGGGGGTCATTCCCGTGCCGTTCTGTCCGGTCCCTGGTGCGCCAGGCATGCCGCGGGCAGGCCCGGCGGGAGCGGGTTCCCCGCTGCCGAGTGCGCGCGGCTGGGCGGGCAGCGCGGAAAGCAGCAGCGCGATCGGGAACTCGTGCCGTTCCTCGGCTAGGTCGGTGATGTCATACCGGGGCACGACGACCTCGAAGACGCCGCGGTCGACTTCCCAGTAGCCGAGCTGGGCGGCCCGCCGCTCGTCCATGCCCAGGTAGACGATGTGCAGCCGGTCGCCGAGATCGTCGAGCACCAGGCACGGTTCGCCGTGGTAGGAGCCGATGGGCCGTGACTCCCACAAGCCGCCAAGGTCGTCGAGCCTTACCTGCTTGCGCCAGATGCCGCCGGGCGCGGGGGAGAAGCCGTGCTCTTCCGGCGGCGGCGGCGCGGCGAACAGCGTGACGTCGCGATCGGAGGGGCCAACCGCAGCCTGGTAGGAAGCGCCGAGGTAGGAGGCCATGAGCCGGTACCGCATAAGCCTTACCCCTCCCCCGGGCGTCGCCAGGCTAGCCCGTCATACCGGGCGACTGGTTCCTCGCCCGCGTTCGCCAGCCGGCAGAGTGTCGTGCCGACGGGGATCTGGATCGGCTCCAGGTAGAACTCCACCCGCCCGGGGCCGCTGCGGTTGTTCACCGGCACGTATCCGTCGATCTCCCGTGCTTGCCAGCACAGGAAGTAAAGCTCGGCCATGTCAGGCTTGAAGTCCGATCCCTCGTAGCCTAGGCCGAGCGCGTAGAAGGCGTCTGCCGGGTTACGGAACATAACGTCCCTGACCTGGTGCACGTACCCCGCGACAACGCCTCGCTGGCCGCTCATGTAGGGCCCCACCATCCGGGGCGGAACCACTTTCCGCATCGGGGTGCCGGGAACTATACGCGCTGCTTGTGCCGGCTCGCGTGCCGAACCCACGGATCTGCTCCCTCCCGCCAGCGCCGCAACCTTGTGCGCCGCGCACACCGGTCTTCCGGTTGGGAGGCCTGCACGTCGTCGCAGGTCAAGAGACTCCCATATCCGGCATGTGCGCTCAACCGATTCTGCCGTGGAGATTGACGATACCCACCGGTAAATACGGCTTTCATGGGTTTCACTACATTGAGTAGCCCGCTCCACCCGGCGCGCAGTCCCAGGAGCAGCGGGTTCGTGCCCGCTACGCGGGCGAAATGCCCGCCGGCCAGGCCGCCGCCGCCGCTGCCCGGCCGGCCCTGCCGCAACCGCCCCGCCACTTGCCGGAAGGGCGGCGGTAAGGTCGGCAGCGTGTCAGTGATCAGACCAGCCGGAGACACCGGCGCGGCAGACCCGGCCGTCACCGCGGCCCTCGCCGCCTACGCGGCGGGGAGGGCAGCGGAGCACGTGGTGCTCACCGCCGTCGCCGCGAGCCGTCTCCTGGTCCCGGTCGTCGCGGTTCTCACCGAGGCGAACGACGACGGCACGGAAAAAGAGACCGAGATGGCGCTCCCGACGCTGATCGGCAACGACGGCCGCAAGGCGGTCATCGCATTCACCGGCACCGACACGGTCAAGCGGTGGCGCGCGGACGCCCGCCCGGTCCCGGTGCCCGCGCCGAACCTGTGGCCCGCCGTTGCGGCCGAGCAAGCCGACGCGGTGGTGGTCGACGTGGCGGGCCCGGTCCCGCTGGTCATCGAGGGTGCCCGCCTGCGGGCGCTCGCCAACGGCGCGCCGCCCCCGCTCCCGCACGAGGACCCCGACATCCGCGCCGAAGTCGCCGCGGTCACCGAGAACTTCACCCTCGAACCCGGCACCGAAAGCACAGAGGGCACCGAGAGCGCCGAGGACGCCGATGGCCCCGAGCTGACCATCACGCTCAAAGCGGCAGACCCGGCGGTCGCCCGCGCCGCCGCCGAGCAGATCGCGGCCCGACTGGCCCCCCGCCTGCGCAAGGGCATAGCTTTCCGCTTCGGATAACAGCAACAGGCGCCCTGCGCCGGTCCTGTTCGCGCGAAGCTGCCGCTCAGCCGATGGTCGCCCGCCCTCATCCAGAACGTAAGAGTGCTCCGCGTCCCACCCGCACCTCGCGCTGATGGCCTGTGGCCAGGAGGGCCAGAACGTTTTGGCCGCGTGGCACCCAAGGACGCGTCTAGTGGCCTTGAGTGCCACAGGGACATCAACGTATTGGCCTTGAGTGCCACAAGCGCACTTCCGCCGCCGGTTCAGCAGCGGCGAGCGGCCCCGCGCCGGAATGTCGGGCGCTGTCGCGCCCGACATTCCGGAAATTTCGTGTTACGCACCCACGCTCCCCTTCGCACCCCCACTCCCCTTACGCCTCCCGCTGCGGTGCGTGTAGGGCACCCCGTAAGCGAAGGAGGGGCAGGCCGCGCGGAGCAGGGGACCGTTCGGGAGATCAATCTCGCTTGGCCGCTGGCGAGGCGCTTACCTGGTGCCGGTCCTGGCGCGGGTCCTGGCCCTGGTTGCCGGTAGGGTGAACACCATGTTTCGGTGGCTGACGGCGGGCGAGTCGCATGGTAAGGCGCTCGCTGCGATCTGTGACGGTGTGCCTGCGGGGGTGGCTGTCACCAGCGATGACGTAGCGGCCGCCCTCACCAGGAGGCGGGCCGGCTACGGGCGCGGCGCGCGGATGAAGTTCGAGCAGGACGAGGTGGAGCTCACCGGCGGGGTACGGCACGGCCGCACCCTCGGCGGTCCGGTCGCCATCCGCGTCGGCAACACCGAGTGGCCCAAGTGGGAGACGGTCATGTCGCCCGACCCGGTCCCGGCCGATGAGCTAGACGGGCAGGCGCGCAACGCTCCGCTGACCCGCCCCCGCCCCGGGCACGCCGACCTGGTCGGCATGCAGAAGTTCGGGCACACTGACGCCCGCCCCATCCTGGAGCGGGCCAGTGCGCGGGAGACCGCCGCGCGGGTCGCGCTCGGCGAGGTGGCACGGAAGCTGCTGGAGCAGGCCCTCGGCGTCGAGATCGTCTCGCACGTGGTGGCGCTGGGCTCGGTGACGGTGCCCGACGACACGCCGCCGCCGGGACCGCACGACCTGGCGCGCATCGACGAGGACCCGGTCCGGTGCGCGGACCCGGCGACTTCGCAGCGCATGATCGCGGAGGTGGACGAGGCCCGCAAGGACGGCGACACCCTCGGCGGCGTCGTCGAGGTCGTCGTCTACGGCCTGCCGCCAGGCCTTGGCAGCTTCACCCAGTGGGACAGGAAGCTCGACGCCAGGCTCGCGGCCGCGATCATCTCCATCCAGGCGTTCAAGGGCGTGGAGTTCGGCGACGGGTTCACGACGGCGGGACGGCGCGGCTCCGGCGCGCACGACGAGATCTACCTCGGCCCTGACGGCGTCAGGCGGCGCACCAACCGCGCGGGCGGCATCGAGGGCGGGATGTCCACCGGCGAAGTCCTCAGGATCAGGGCGGCGATGAAGCCGATCTCGACTGTGCCGCGCGCGCTCGAGACGATCGACGTCGCGACCGGCGAGTCCGCCAAGGCGATCAACCAGCGCAGCGACGTCACGGCGGTGCCCGCCGCCGGCGTGGTGGCCGAAGCGATGGTCGCGCTGGTGCTCGCGGAGGCGGCCACGGAGAAGTTCGGCGGCGACTCAGTCGAAGAACTGCGGCGGAACGCGGAAGGCTACCTCAAGAGCCTGGTGATCTCGTGACGGACGAGGCGGCGGCTAACCACCGCCCAGGGCAGGGCATCGTGCTCATCGGCCCGCCGACGGCAGGCAAGTCGTCTATCGGTGAGCTGCTCGCCAAGGCGCTCGGCGTCCCGTTCGCGGACACCGACGAGCTCGTGGCCAAGGCGGCGCACAAGCCGGTCGGCGACATCTTCGTGGACGACGGCGAGACGGCCTTCCGCGAGTACGAGCGGGGCGCGGTCGCCCGCGGCCTCGACGAGGTCAAGGCCGAGGGCGGCGTCCTCGCGCTGGGCAGCGGTGCCGTCCTCGACCCGGACGTGCGGCGGATGCTCGCCGGGCAGCTGATCGTCTACCTGGAGGCCGAGTTCGCGACCGTCGCCAAGCGCACCGGGATGGACCGGCCCCGGGTCGTCCTCCCCGGCAACCCGCGCGGCCAGCTGCGGTCCATGCTCGAGGCGCGCCGCCCCGTCTACGCCGAACTCGCGACGATCACCGTCCCCACCGACGACATGGCTGCCGAGGAGGTGGCCGCCGACCTGGCCAAGCGGCTGCGCGCATGAACGAGACGCGCATACCAGTGGGTGGTGACCAGCCCTATGAGGTGGTCGTCGGCACGAACCTGCTCGAAGGCGAACTGCCTGGCCTGGTGGGCAAGCGGGCCGAGACCGTGGCGGTCATCCACGACGAGGCGCTCGCGCCGCTGGCCGAGCGGGCACGGCGCGCCCTAGCGGACGCCGGCTACCAGGTGCACGTCACCGACGTGCCAAGCGGCGAGACGGCCAAGGACGTCGCCGTCCTCGCGGGGCTGTGGTTGTGGCTGGCGGAAGCCAAGGTGACCAGGTCCGACTGCGTGGTGGGCATCGGCGGGGGAGCGACCACCGACCTCGCCGGGTTCGCCGCCGCGAGCTGGCTGCGCGGCGTGCCGATCGTCCAAGTGCCGACGACGGTGCTCGGCATGGTGGACGCGGCGGTCGGCGGCAAGACCGCGATCGACATCGCGGCGGGCAAGAACCTGGTGGGCGCGTTTCACCCGCCGGCCGGCGTGCTCGCCGACCTGAGCACACTGGAGACGCTGCCCCGGGTCGACTACGTGGCAGGCCTCGCCGAGGTGATCAAGACGGGCTTCATCGCCGACGGTGAGATCCTCCGCCTCATCGCCGCGGATCCCCAGGACGCGACCGGACCGCAGGGGCGGCACAGCCGCGAGCTCATCGAGCGGTCAATCGCGGTCAAGGCCCGCGTGGTCGCCGCCGACCTGCGCGAGTCCGGGCTGCGGGAGATCCTGAACTACGGGCACACGCTCGGCCACGCCATCGAGAAGCTGGAGCGCTACACCTTCCGGCACGGTGACGCGGTCGCGATCGGCATGGTGTTCGCCGCCGAGGTCGCCCGGCTTGCCGGGAAGCTGACGCAGCAGGACGTGGCGCTGCACAAGGAGATGCTCACCAGCGTCGGCCTCCCGGTCACCTACCGGGCCGACGCCTGGCCGGAGCTGCGCCCCACCATGTCTCTGGACAAGAAGGCCCGCGGCGCCCGCCTGCGGATGATCATCCTGGACGGAGTAGGCAACCCGGTTGGTTACGACAGCCCGCCGGAAGACCTGCTCACCGAGGCATACCAGGCGGTGGCGAGATGACCAGGGTCCTCGTGCTCAACGGCCCGAACCTCGGCCGCCTCGGGAAGCGTGAGCCCGCGATATACGGAACCGCCACGTATGCCGATTTGTCGGACTTGTGCCAGCGGACCGGCGAAAAACTCGGGCTTGACGTGGAAGTCAGGCAGACCGACTACGAGGGCGAGCTCATCAAGTGGCTCCACGAGGCCTGTGACCACGAGCTCCCGGTCGTCCTCAACCCCGCTGCGTTCACCCACTACTCCATCGCCGTGATGGACGCGGTCAAGATGCGCACCGCCCCGCTCATCGAGGTGCACATCTCCAACATCGCGGGCCGCGAGGACTTCCGCCATATGTCGGTCATCACCGGCTCGGCGACCGGGATCATCGCGGGCTTCGGCTTCCAGAGCTACGTCCTGGCCCTCCACGCGATCGCCCACGAACTGGGCGCTAACCAAGCATGATCGTCCTCGTCGGCTTCATGGGCGCGGGGAAGACGACAGTCGGCCGCCTGCTCGCCGCGAAGCTCGCCGTCCCGTTCAGCGACAGCGACCACGTCATCGAGCTGCGGGCGGGCAAGCCGGTCCGCCAGATCTTCGCCGACGACGGCGAGCCTGCCTTCCGCCAGCTGGAGCATGACGTGATCGCGGACCTCCTCGCCAAGAACGAGGACATGGTGCTTGCCCTCGGCGGCGGCGCGGCCGTCCACGAGGGCACTCGCGCCAACCTGGCGCACAGCAAGGTCCCCGTCGTCTACCTGAGGGTCAGCTACGCCGAGGCGATGCGCCGCGTGGGCGGCGACCAGGACCGCCCGATGCTCGCCCGCCCCGACGTGGCCCAGGTGTACCTGGACCGCGACCCCCGCTACGCCCAGGCGGCGACCGTCACGGTGGACGCCGACGACAAGACACCCGAAGAGCTCGTCCTCGGCATCCTCGCCGGCTTGCGGTAGGCCGCGCTTAGCGCATCCGCTCCGGCTGCCCGGTGGCCTCGAGCACCGACATCCACAGGTCGCCGTTCGGGTCGACCTGGCTGCGGCTCCCGGTCGCGACGGGAATCGGGATGTGCACGAACCGCCCGTGCCAGCGCCCGACGACCATCGCCGTCCGCCCGGCCATCGCGGCGTGCACCGCGGCCTGCGCCAGCCGCAGGCAGTACACCGCATCCCACCCGTTGGCGGCCACGCTCCTGATGGCGTAGCCGGGGTCAACGTAGCGGAGCGTCAGCTCTTCCTCGGTGGCCGCGAAGGCGTCGCTGATCCGCGACCGCAGCAGCGCGCCGATGTCGGCAAGCCGCGCGTTCCCCGACGCGTCGACGGCCCCGTCGTGCTCGAACAGGTCCTGCCCCGCCCCTTCGGCCACCACGACCACGGCATGGCCCTGCCGCTGCACCCGCGCGCGCAACTGGTGGAGGAACGCGTCCATGCCGAACGGCACCTCGGGGATCAGCACGAAGTCCACGTCGTGGCTGGCGAGCGCGGCGTAGCAGGCGATGAACCCGGAGTGCCTGCCCATCACCTTGACGAGCCCGACGCCGCACGGCGCCGAGCTGGCCTCGGTCAGCGCGGCCTTGATCGAGTCCGTGGCCCGGGTGAAGGCGGTCTGGAACCCGAAGCTCTGGTCGAGGTAGGGAATGTCGTTGTCGATGGTCTTCGGCACCCCGATGACGGACAGCTCGATCCCGAGGCGGGAGGCCGCGGCGGCGATCCCGTCAGCCCCCCGCAGTGAACCGTCGCCCCCGATGACGAACAGCACCGAGATCCCCAGCCGGGCGAGCGTCGCCACCATGGCGTCCGGGTCCTGGCTCCCCCGTGACGTGCCGAGGATGGTCCCGCCCCGGTTGTGAATGTCCGCGACCGACTCCCGGGTGAGCTGCGCCGGCTCAACGGACGGCCCGACCAGCCCGCGGAAGCCGTCGCGGAACCCAACCACGTCGGTAATGCCGTAGCTGTCGGCAAGCTCAAGCACAAGGCCGCGGATCACGTTGTTCAGCCCGGGGCAGAGGCCGCCGCACGTCACGATCCCGGCTCGCGTCTGCTTCGGGTCGAAGTAGATGTGCTTGCGTGGCCCGCCGGGCTCAAGCGACGGCAATTGCGCGACGCCGCAGAGCCGCGCCGCCGCCCCGACGAGAGTGTCGTCGAGCAGCACGCGGTCCGCCTCGTGTACGTAGTGCGGCGAGCTCACCCGGCCCTGCACAAGCGCGGCCATCGGCGAAACGATGGTCGGCTCGCCGAGGCACTGCACGCGCAGTGACGCAGCGGTGATCGACAGCGGATCAACGGTACGAACCATGGACACTAGCTTGCCGTTCCCTCGTTACACCTAGTTATCGTCAGGAATGGTCTAGACCATGGCACTAAAGGTTACCTAGTCCTGGTGTCTGCAATGCGCCCCGGGGATAGCTATCGCCCTACTGGCGGGTTAAATTGGCTCCCGTCCACGCAGCGATCGGTCAAGGAGGCCAGCACATGCGCGTCGGGATGATGCTCAACTACTCGGGCGGGTTCACCGAGACAGTCAGCGAACTCGGCGACTTCGAGAAGGCGGGCCTTGAGATCGTCTTCGTCCCCGAGGCCTACAGCTTCGACGCCGTCAGCCAGCTCGGCTTCATCGCCGCCAGGACCACGACGCTGCAGATCGCGAGCGGCATCCTCCCCATCTACTCCCGCACCCCCGCGCTGACCGCGATGACCGCGGCGGGCCTGGACTTCGTCTCGGGCGGCAGGTTCACGCTCGGCCTCGGGACCAGCGGCCCGCAGGTCATCGAGGGCTGGCACGGCGTCCCTTACGACGCCCCCGTCGGCCGCACCCGCGAGCTCATCGAGATCTGCCGGGCGGTCTGGCGGCGCGAGCGCCTCGACTACCAGGGCAAGCACTACACCCTTCCGCTCCCGAGCGATCAGGGTACCGGCCTTGGCAAGCCGCTCAAGCTGATCAACCACCCGGTCAGGGACCGCATCCCGATCGTGATCGCCGCGATCGGCCCGAAGAACGTCGCGGTCGCCGCCGAACTCGCCGAAGGCTGGCAGCCCATCTTCTTCTTCCCGGAGAAGGCAGGCATGACCTGGGACGCCTCGCTGAAGGCGGGCAAGGCCAAGCGCGACACCGAGGCGCTCGGCGAACTCGACGTCATCGCCGCCGCCCCGCTCGCCATCGGCGACGACGTCACGCACCTGCGCGACGTGCTGCGCCCGATGCTCGCCCTCTACATCGGCGGCATGGGCGCGGTCGGCAAGAACTACTACCACGACCTGGCTGCCCGCTACGGCTACGAGCGGGAGGCGGACCAGATCCAGGAGGCCTACCTCTCCGGCCGCAAGGACGAGGCCGCCGCCATGGTCCCCGCCGACCTGGTCGAGAAGACCTCGCTCATCGGCCCGCTCGGCTACGTCAAGGAGCGCCTGGCGGTCTACCGCGAGACCGGCGTCACCACTCTCAACATCACGGCCCTGTCCCCGACCCACGAGTCCCGGGTCAAGGACATAGAGACGATCCGCTCGCTAGTGAGCTAGCCGAGCCGGGCGCCACTCCCGTCACAGTGGCCTGCGAGGCCGCAGCGCCAGGTCGCGGCCGCTGCTCTCATCCTGCATTCTGCCGTGGATGCGGCATCCATCCCTGATGGGGCTGATCGTGGGCCACGCGCGTTAGTGGCTCCGTGACGCCGTGCCGGTTGCGGTACTTTGTCGCGCTTTGCCCAGCGCCCTACAGGGCAGTTTTGGCTATTGCGGGTCATCCGGGGCGAATATAGCCGCCTATGACCCACGATCTCCCCAGAGCCATTCGGCAGCGGGTGCTTTGTCCCGTTTTGCGGTAGTGAAACGGGTGCCGCCGCTGTCCTTCCCCCGCCATGACCCACGATCACGCTGGGGTCGGCGCGATGTGCGGACGAAAGAGGTTCACTTAACTTCATCCGGAACGGGTTCTTGCTCCGCTGGAGCCCGTCATGGTTCCCCGTTAACCCCGGCAGGCGCGAGGGCTGCGGATAACAGCAACAGGCGCGCAGCGCCCGGGAAGCCGCGAAGGCGCACGGGGCTGCCGTCGCTCAAGGCTTGCGGGCGACCCCGCCGTAGCAGGACACCTCGGCCGCCGACGGGCGCAGGGCGGTCGAGTCCGGCCGCCATTCCGAGACCAGGACCACGCCGGGCGGCACGAGCTCAAGGCCGGAGAACGCAAGCGACGCGAACTCGTCCGCGTCCCGCGCGTTCATCGGCAGCCCGGCCTTGTGGTACGCGCGCTGCCCGCCGCCGACGCCTACCGGGTCGTGCTCAAGCGTCATGTGCGACGCGGCCAGGTACGAGCCAGGCGGCAGGGCGTCGAGCAGCGTCGCCAGGATCGCGTCCGGCTTGTCTTCTTCGCGCAGGAAGTGCAGCACCGCGATCAGCATGAGCGCGACCGGCTCGCCGAAGTCGATGACCGCCCGCACCGTCGGCGACGAAAGGATGTCGGCCGGCGACTTGAGGTCGGCCTGGATGTAGGCGGTGCGCCCCTCCGGCTTGGAGGAGAGCAGCGCCCGGGCGTGCACGAGCACCATCGGGTCATAGGTTGTCGGGTAGTGTGCACGATGTAAGGTAGGCACGTGGCGAACGGAGCACGCGACATGAGCCTAGGCATCGGG
>Ga0134126_10002937_pt1 | contig 21434 bp, 18 predicted proteins | sample KB31752_FD_96881 | JGI IMG/M metagenome (GOLD analysis project Ga0134126, IMG submission 96881) | Terrestrial soil microbial communities with excess Nitrogen fertilizer from Kellogg Biological Station, Michigan, USA - KB3-175-2 | ecosystem: Environmental > Terrestrial > Soil > Unclassified ... | reverse complement strand
CGCGACTCGATCACGGGCTTTCTGAAATTCGCCGTCCAAAGTGCGACCGAGAGAGGGTCCGCCCGGGGCTGCCTCATGATGTGCGTCGCGCCGCTTGTGAACGACGCTGAGGTTCAGCGGTTCCTGCAGAGCGCGGTCACCGGCGGCGCAGCGCTGGTGGAGCGCCGTCTCCGGGACGGGATCAGCGCGGGAGAAATCCCATCTGACTTTCCCGCAGCCGAGCGCGCAACCCAGGTAACGGATTTAGCGCGTGGGCTGACCATGCGTGCGCAGCTAGGCATGCCGCGCAAGACACTCCTCAAAGAGGCCGAGGAAGCGGCCGACCTGGTGCTCCAGCCGCGGCGCGGGTGACGGGTTTATCCATCATCCCTATAGCCACGTGATTTTGCTTGCCCCTGATTCGGGCTCAGGACAGTGAATGATAAGAACGTTATCATTCATAGCCAACAGAGAAGTAACGATTTTCGTCAATTCAGTCCTCTTTCGATGCCCACCGAATAGCGAACGAGTGACAGGCTACTCGGGAAACAATTCACTCGCGCGAGTACTTCCTTTGTTTCTCCGAGCGCGTCCACGAGGAGCCGCCGCCCTAGACGGGTGGCGCGAAATGGTCCTCCGTGCCGATAGCATTGAGAATTCGAGTTGCAGTTTGTTGGACGTGCTCCAAGCTCTCCGACAATAGCTTGGAGTCACCTTCGTAAAGTTGGATGTAGTCTCGCGCTGCCGATCCAGTCTCAAGCCCGATTGCTTGGCAGACAACGAATGCTACGGCCTCGGCTTCCGTCTCGCGGCTGCGCTTTGAAGTGGTGGTGCGGCGCTCGTTGCGGTGCATCAATTCGTGTGCGACTTCATGCGCTAGCGTGGCGAATTCCTCAGCGGGAGTTTGGTTTGGCAACAACGTGATTTTGCCACCAGCGGAAGTGCCGCGAGCAGGAGCGATATCCTTCGAGTATTCGAGAAGAATGCCCTCGTCGGTCACGAATTTGCCGAGACGGGCGCGGAACTCGCGGGGGTCGCCAATGACGTTGCCAATTTCAGGTAGTTCTTGACCGTCCGTCTGGCTAATGTCGAACACGTACGCGGCCCGGAAGCCGACAGCAGTTGATGATTCATCACTTGCGGATTCCTCGACGGTTTGGTTCTTCGTTCGAACGATTGGAGCGAGAATCAAAATGCCTTTCTCGCCCTTCTTCACGAAGCGTCCCAACTTGTGCCACGTGTGGAAGCCAGCGACGTGCGTAGCCGTTGGTTTCTGCGACGCGATAAGCATTACATTCCGCAGACTGTACCGATGGAAGCGGCCAATCGCCGCAAGGTAGTTTCTCAGGGTTTCGCTCCTGCCGTCGTTGAGTGCACTAATGAGCTGTTCGATGGCCGTGTTTGTAATGTCGTTAATTGCTTCTGATGTCATGCTTCTGTCCTTTCGGTGAGTGAGATTTGGTTCCTTCACACGCGAACAGGAACCAAATCGAAGCGAGTCACCGAAAGGATAAGAAGCGAAGCGTTGGGGTCTCTGCGGCTGGAGCGGATAGCAACGGACGTGACAGGAAGGACGTTGCCTGGCGCGCTCCGTGTGCAAGCGCAAGCCGCAATTCGCCGCATCAGGACTGTCAGGCGTGAGGGTTCATCAAGGGATCAACCTGTGAGGATTTTTTCAGAATCCGCACGAGTTTGTGGCCTCGAATTCGCAGCCCTTTCTGTTGCAATAGTTCTTGCCAGCCTTGGCGAGTCCCAATTTGCGAAGGCTGTTCATACAAACCTTTAGCTTCCTCTTGGTGCGTCAGTTGTTCGTATTGCGGCCGAAGAGGATCGTCGTTTCGAACGAATTGTTCCTTCCGATGGAGGATCGGTGGATTGTCGGAATTGGAATAATCTCGGCGCTTTAGCTCGAAAGTCCGCAAATGGACCAATAGAGAAGAGTGCAGAGATGGATGTGGGTCCGACTCGAAGTTTGGATACGTCAGATAGGACACAACTGGTTCGTTAAGATACAGCTTGACGACGTTCGCTTGCTCAACAGCACCAGTCAAGGCGCGGGCACATCCTTCATAAACACGGAGAACGGGGTCTAGGGACTCCAACGCACCGCGGTATACGTATAGGCCGGTCGGCGTCAATTTCCCGAGTGCCGATTGTCGACAGGCCGTCTCGATTAGTTGCCTGTCGCCAGCGGAAAACAACAGCCTATCCGCCAGTTCGCAGGCGTGACTGTAATTGGAGAAGAAAGACCGAATGTCAAGTTGGAGCGGAGAAGGGAGGATGGAAAACTTGGGGCGTCTAGAGAAACGAGCCAAGGCCATGTAGACCAGCAGGTCCTGCGCACGTTCGGCTCGGATCTTTTCCCATTGTGCCGAGTCGGTGACCCGTTTCACGATCAAGAAAGCGCGTCGAATGCTGCCAATGTCATTGGCCAACTGTGCGGCTGCGGGTAGCTCGTGCTCGACAGGGAGGCGGCCACGAGTCGACACGAAACTGATCAAGCGTTCAAAAAGGGGGCGGTGCTGTTCAAACACGTGGTCGCTCCGACGTTGCTTAGGTTGCGCAGTTAAGCGACGCACTCGAGAACTGAGATATTCGTATTTTAGATCGGGGTCTCGGAACACATAGAAAACACCAGGAGCAGCCGCCACCGAAGACTCATTCAAGGTGGAATCAATCCACACGCGAAGCTCGTGCTGTTCGAATAGTTTTTGGAAAGTTCCCCGACTGGTAATGTATCCATCGCCGAAACGCCCATCTTCATCAGCGTCGCACTCAACTGTGAGACGTGCGGAGACGATGAGAGCTTTCTTTGATAGCGACCATGCCTTCCTTAGCGCTTCTTCACGTTCTGTAACGTCCTCAACAACATTTATGACGTAGCCGAGGTTCACGATATCTGCCGCGTCGCATGGGCAGGATTGTCTGAAAAATGGATCCCATCCAGTGCAGCTAATGCCGTGCTCTTGAAGTAGCCGCACGTCGTCGCCCTGGCCGCAGCCATAGTCCAACACGACTGTCTCGGACTTTATGATTGAATCGCCCAGAGCCAAGCGGATGGGCCGTGAAAGCTCTTTGCGCTTGAGTGCTGTAAGATGCCTAGCAACTGTTGTGAATGCGCTTTGCAACATCTTTGGTCCATCACGGAGATATGTAATGCGGAACAAACGCATTGTAGAAGTCGATTAGCACTATGACAAGACCGACACACAACTTGGCCGCATGTGTTTCGAACTCTCAGCAAGTGCCTTCGATGAAAGCAGTGAGACTCGTTGTTCTGATTCCATCGCTTGAAACTAGTTTTGCCATGTGAATATGAGCCAAGGGGAGTACAGTGATCTTGAAACTTCCCTCGCGGAGAAAAGGAAGGTTTTGAACATGGCAGCAGCGCAAGGCGGAGATCTTTACGACCTCTTGAAGAGAATTGCTGCACTCAAGCGCGCGCCTAAGACGAGGAAGGGGCGATATCACGCCGCTCGGTCTCCCTACAAGCCGGTTCTGCTCTTGACAGTGCTGCGCAGAATGCAACAGGGCAAGGCACCTTACGCAAGTAATCGAATCAATTTCGAAGTCTGTATCCAAGACTTTCACCTCCTGTATTCTCGATTATTTGGTGAACCGGAAGAAATCGAATCTAAAGTTACTCAGGCTTTCTGGTACTTGGGATCGGGTTCTCCCAAGTTGTGGGCCTTGTCGTCAAAATCCGGACAGGAACGACAGTTGCAGGCACTCATTGCTCAGCATGCGCAGATCAAGTCAGCCGGGAAGCTTAAGAAGTTAGTGGAGTTCGCATCGTTTAGCGAAGTTGACTGGGCTCTATTGGCTGACTCAGATGTACAGCAGGCATTAATTGCCTTTCTGATTTCAGAGCACTTTGCGGATGTTCGGCACGAAATTGACCGCCTGTAGTTGATGGAACGAAACAGCACGCCCAGGAACACGGGTCGGTCAAGCCGATTGGTCGTTGCGCCAGCGGATGTATTATTTTTACCGGGAATTTCTGATTTGAGCCTCTGGTTCGTTGCGCATTGTAGGCTTCCCTGCCTTTGACACAATGAGCTTGCCACCGGAGCGGCCCCTTGCCGCAGCAGATCACCGAAGGCCAAGGGTACAGCGCAAGCTCGTTGCGCGGATTGTATATAGAGACATATTGATTGATGTAGTTCGATGTGGAATGATGCCCTTTTGATTGCGCCGTTGCATAGGGGAAGAAGATGTCTATCGACAGGAACGCGCCAACGCCGCAGTTTTACCACTACGTGTGCCAAGGGTTCGCGCTGATAGACGCGACGAAAGACCTCTCGGCCGAAGTTGAACAATTGAAACCCATTCGACTGAAGATTCCGACGTTTCAGCGAGGCATTTCTTGGGGGACAGAGGAAGTCGCTAGGTTTCTGGAATCTGATTCAGTTCTCTATGGCAATGTAATCATCGGGATGTTTGGGGACACGGGCGAGCTGGCGGATGGGTTACAGCGATTCGCGACAGGAACTTTGCTGATCAATCTTTTGTATACGGAAGTGCTCAGTCCGACTCCCTCGAATCCAGCGGCTGCTCAGAAGTTCGGCAGACTTCCGAAATTTACCCAACCGTTTCAACCTATTTATTCCCATAGCCACCACGTTCTTCTCAATCATTCGCGTGCTGCGATTCGTACTCAATATCACCAACTGCGTGATGACCTCGCAGCATACGTCGAACAGAACTTAGTCCCCGAAAAAGTTGGCAGATTCGCTGAAATCATTGAGACTGCGTTCTTGGATAAGCAAATTGCAATTGACAAGTACTACGGGTTCAAGAACTCGATCGAGCTAGCAAATACTTTTATTGGCTTAAATACGGTCCGAGTAGAGCTAAGTCCAATTGATCTAATCCGTGCGTATGTAGTAGATAAAGCGACGACCAGCAGTCCTCCTTGGCCTCTTGAAGAATTGCCGGAAATTGAGAATGACATCACCGAAACTTTCGTCAACACAGAAAATGGCTCACCGCGAAGGGACTTGCTTCCCACCTCCACTGTGATTTTGAAGGCACTAAGAGGCCAAGATGGTCTGGGCCCCACGCTTGTGTTTCCGGGTTGGGGAAACCTCCAAAAAACCGACGTCGACAAGTTGTTAGATTTTGTAGAGAAGATCACGGACGCGAGCGAGGCGAACCTATACCTCTCGGAAATCAAAGAATGCGGCACCCTGCCGTTCGCTATAATCCTTCTTTTTTTCTACCGACGCTTTTTGCAGACGAATGAATTGCCACAATGGTTCACGGGAAGCGATGTTGAAAATCCTGAACTGCACCGGTATCTTCGCGCCAGTTACCGAACATTGTTGGACGGATCAATTGGGAGGCTCGGACCAGTGGCAGAGGAGAGCCTGCGCGGAAAGTATGCTTCTCTCAATGAAGTCTCTGAAGCAGTCGTGCGAACCACGGGTTCGGGATCTCTGGAGACATCACCAACGCAGGATTGGCTAAGGACACATTTGGCTTCGGCTGATAGTAAGAAGGCACGCCGGATCTTCAACATGTGCAAGCTTCCGGCACGTGACGCGCATTCGGGATTCGAACCCTTGGCGTTCGGGCGACGCCCAACACAATGGCACGTTGACCATTTGATTCCGCTGAAGAACCTCAAGAAGGACCAGGCGGGGTATGAAGACGGCAATAGACTGAGGAATCTGGCTCCGTTACTCTCACCGTATAACAAGACAGCTTCGAACACCCCTTGCTCCCAAAAGCTTCTGCCCGGCGGACCCTACGACACCTCGTCAAAACAGCCTGACACAACTCATCCCTACATTGAGTGGCTCGTACAGAACCAGGCGAACCATAAAGATCAGTTAGACGTGCAAAAACTACTCGAACCAAACGCGAATCCTCCTATCGGGGATGAGCGGATTGCTTCTATAGCTCAATTGATCGCCGACAAGCTATGAATCGAGTCTGTCATTCTGAGTGCGGCCGCTGCCTTAGTTAATCGACGGAATTCTACTGAAGAACCCTGCTATATTCCTCATCGTGCGATCACCTGCAAGGATTGTGATTCCGCGATGAAGATGCAGCTTTAGCTGGTGAGCAAGCGTCTGTGGAGATGCCTCAAGCCCATCTTGCTTGCATCGCTCTTTGAGTAACGCAAGATAGATTCCCTGGTATTCACCACCGAAGACTTTCCATGACATCTCCACTGAACTGTCAGTATTGATCTCTTTTTCGACCGGGGGAGTCTTGTCCGCCAAAGACACGCACAATGCCCAACGACACAACACATTCCAATTCCTTATTCCTGTGGCTCGTTTGAGTTTTATCAGTTGCTCTTTCGCTTGTGTTGCCAACCTAATATGTTCAAGCGACATTAGTTTTCCCCTCCGGCTCCCAAAAGTAGCCAGTCCGCACCTGCGTACTTCCTGCTTGTTCATCAAATTCCAATCGGTAGGATCGGCTGATCCAAGGGCGGAGCCTCTGGTAGTAGTCGCGGTCAATCTCTTCATCAGTGGACAGAATTAGCATCTGGTGACTGGCTTGCGGGAAGTATGTTTCCACAAGATTCGCTCGGTGAGAGGCGTCTAAGCGTCCCAGAGGCGTGTCCGTAACCACGGGCAATGGGCGCCCAGAGGCCCGGCCGAGTCCCCAGAGTAGGGATACTGCTAGAAGCTGACGCTCTCCGGCTGAGAGCCTGTCACTCGCAATGGGGCGTCCATCTCCATTCCGCAGCTCAACAGTGAATTTGTTCGGATCGATTCGAAGCTCGGATACCAGAGTGCGCTTTCGGAGAAGATGTTGAAAGCTGTCCAAAACTAGCCTTTCAATACCCGCCACATGCTTACGTATGGTATCCGTTCTGAATGTCTGTAGCACCGTCCGAACCTGTTGGGAATGCGCGACCATACGCAAGGCATCCTCTTTTTGGAAGTCTGTCTCGACTTGGTCTTCGATTTGCTTGACAAGTTTTGACTGCAATTGATCGCGCTGTCGCTTCTTTTTCTCCATCTCCTCGTCCAACAGATTCAGTCGTGCTTGAGCCTCAGCCACCGAGCCTTCAAGTCGGCGGCGTTCATTCATCAGCTCGATTATGGAATCTTCCGCTGGGACGCTAGCAAGGGTGCGCTCCGTTCGAAGCAAGTCACGAGACAATCGCGTCACAGACTCCGACAAACGTTTCACTTGCTGCTCAGCATCGGCAAGTACAGAATTCCGCAGAAAACCAAGTAGCTCTCGTGTCTCGGTATCGAGGTGAAGATAGCGCTCTTGCGTAACGGATTGTTTGCGACGCTCTCGGTCTTCTCGCAAGTAACGATTGATTGTTTCGAGGGATAATTTTGAGGTCCCTGACGCGCGAGCGATGCTAATGATACGAGCATCCCTTTTTGTGAGAATCTTGTCGAGTGTCTGGCTCTCTGCCGACTGTTGCTCTCTCGCGTCTTGCTCAGCGGCCGATGAGACTAAGTGCCTAACAAGAAGAAGCGGGGCTGGTCCCTCTGCAACTTGCCTTAGGTCGTTTTCAACATTCCTAAGGGATTCGGCGATTGAGTGACGGTCGGCTTCGATCCTCTTCCTATCTTCGAAGGTTTGGCCTCCTTCGAGTTGGAATTTCACGGTCAATTCCTGCAAACGCTTCTTCTTAAAATCGAATTCATTTTGTGCAGCCGCGCGGACCAGCACCAAGTCTTGATACTCGCGATCAAGGCGTTCCGATTCTCTACCGGCATTCTCGATCACTTCACGATCTTTGGTGTTCTTGGTTGCTAAGCGCTTACGGCGTTCCAAGATAGCAAGGTCACCGGTGAGCTTATCTACTATATCCAGTCCGAGCACTGAATGAATCGCAGTATTCAAGAGATCTGCAGAACTATCAAAATCAGCCAAACTTTCGATTTTCTCTCCGTCAAAGAAGAATAAATGTGAAAGTCTCGCGGGGATGAAGTCCTCAACGTGCTCACTCCATGAATCCGTCAGCAGGGGATCGGCTTTCCCGTCTACGACAACTTCGATTCGCTCTTTGATCCCCTTTGCAGTTGACCACCAGGAGCGGTGGACGCGATATGCGTGCTCCACACCTGCCGACATATGTCGAAAATACACTTCGACTGCCGCGCCCTCGGAGGGGTCAACCTTATGGTTGATAGAGTCCCTGAGGAAATCCTCGTAGGAGAGTGTTCCTCGCGTGGAACAGCGAGCCAACTTACCGTAAAGGGCGAGTTGTAAGGCATCTAATAGAGTTGTTTTGCCCGTGCCATTAAGCCCTCCGACGAGGATGACGGGTTTACCAGGCAGCGGCGTCAATGAGATTTCTTGCCGACCTCGATACAAGCTGAAGTTATGCAGAACTAAGCTGTCAAGAATCATTTTGTACCTGGATCGTGTGCGGACTGCACTTTGTCGACTTGTTCCAGTCGTACAAGGCTTTCATCTAGGGCTAGCTGCTCATATAAGCCAGTCTGGGCTCTTTCTCGGGCATCTCGCTCGCGGAGGGCACGACTGGTGGCATCCTTTTCGTCGCTGTAGAAACTTCGACTGAGTGCATCTTCAAGCGCCTGCAATAAGCCAGAGCGTCGGGAGACCGTCCGGTAGCGACGTTCCACGTCGAGTAGTTCGCGGCTCAATTCGTAAAGCAGATCGTTGTTGCCGCAGATCTGGCGTAGGGTTTTCATTTCTTCTGAGCCGAGGGCTATGTTGTCATCGAGAAGGCCTGCGGAGAATGGCTCACCCGTTACTTCTTGGAAGATTCGGGGCAGGTTATCTTCAATCTCATGCTTCTCAACAACCCAGATGCGGCGAATCTCGTGTAGCTCTGCGGTAGTAATAAGTTCAATAGCACGGACATATGATGGTCCGTGTTTGCGAATCCACTGTTGCGCTCCAAGTACTCGCCTGAGCCATTCCTCTCTTGCGACCTGCTTATACGGTCCAGGAATCGGTCGATCGTGGAATATCTGTACCAGTCCACTCATCCGGCGAAAATCTCGAAGATGGCGGTCATCCCCTAGGTCGAGCGCGTTGCGAAGCTCAAGAAGAGGTAGCATCCATTCTTTCTCATCGTCATTCTGAATCATGGCATGCATCGACTTATCTTGGTCCACCAGAGTGCATACCCAGCAGCCGAACCTGCTGTCGCCACAACTCGGCGTAGTGCTGTCCACAACCAAGGGACATTCACCGTCCGGTGAAGCGCCTTGGTACATCGTGAGCAGATCCTTGTTCTCGTAGCCCCAAGGGTTTGGGATCTGCATGAGAGACATCCAGACGTCATCATTCGACCAGTCTTCTATTGGACTGTAGACTAAGGAGTTGGGAAGACTTGCATTTGGGCTGAGCCTTGCCCTCATTCGGCGCTGCTCCTGTTTCTCCATGTTGCGAGCACGTACGGAGCTCTCAGCCTTTCTGATCCCGAGGACCAGAATCGCTTCGCCGCTCGCACGGACAATGTCGTTTATGAACTTGTTCGAGGGCTTAATCTTGAGGCGCTCAGTACACCAACGAAACTTGGGTCTTGGTGCAGGGTACCCTCTACCGATCAGGTTTACCCAGAAAGAGTCGTTCAGTTCCGGTGTAAGTCGGTGTGGGACGATGGGAAGTCCCTGATTTGAGGCGGCGAGACGCATTTTTTCAAGTGAATGCGTAACCCAGGTCGCAACGACGGGATTTTCTACAAGAGTGTCCGTGCTGATAACGTGAACCGGTTTTTGTCGGTCGGTTTCACTGAGTTGAGATATAGCCAGCCAAACAAGCTGTAGGGTCGCTGTGGAGTCCTTCCCGCCGCTGTAACCAACAATCCAAGGCACATTGTCGGACGAATAAAGCTCCCGGATTTCCTGAAGAAGGTCATCAATCGTGCTTGACAGACCCTTCTGGTCAAATACGGACTTTGGTCGATTTCGTGGAGTCGTCATATTCTCCTCTTCGGAAGGCATCCTCTACACGTTTTTCTTCAGGAGTGAGGGGCAGATCGAGCTTTTCCTTTATCAGATTTCCCGTCAGCACAACGTTGTGCTCGGCCTTTGAAACTCTCCCGCCAATCAGTGCCCTGCCTTCCCAGTCCGCTGCGTTGGACCTCGACCAGTTAATGGCTTTGAGCCGCCGAAGTTTACGCTTTCGATCAGCAGGTGCGCTTCGCGACAGTGGATCACCAATTTTTCCTATTGCTTGAAGAACGATACCGTGAGAATGGATAAAATCACGGCGAACCTCACCGGCGCTCATCTTGCCCGCGATCACAGCCTGCCATTCAGGAAATTGCCCGGCTACCTCCTCCCAGAAAAGCAGCGCCTCCCGAGCATGTTCGTCAATAGTCCCGTTCGTGGTGTGCCGAAGCAGTGCACTCGTTGCCGTATAGATCGAACTGAGAGTGAAGAGCTTCCGAGAGCGAATTGAAAGTGTACTACGCTCCATCTCAACGACGTTCCTGAAAACCTTCGATTTGAGGACGACCAATTTGGCAATTTTAGCCATATCGTCGCGGTGATCGTAGAGCACGCCTATGGATTTTGAAGGTCGGATCGCATATCGATTGAGGTCTGCAAACATCTGTTGCGATTTCTCTAAACCGATATCCAGAAAAAACACAACTGCAATGCTCTCATTGCCGAGGTCGGGTCTCTCCTTGAGCGCCATTTCGATTGCCGCACGACGGTGCTGTCCGTCGTTGATAATGAATTTCGCTGCCATCGGCACGCGGAGCAGTCCCATTCGTGTCGCTTCGTCTCCGCCCCCGGCGGGATCGAATCGAACCTCAGCGTCTATTGAAGCCGTTAAGGCCGAAAATACGTAGTCGCGCTGATTTTGCAGAATGTATCTGGCAATTTCAGGCACGCGATTCTTGTTCAGCGCGCGCTGTGCCCGTAGCTCAGGAACAAGCTCTTCTTCGTCAAACAGGAAGATTCTCGGGATGAGTCGCAGGGGACACATCGAGACGTAATACTCTTTGCCCGCTTGGACCCCGCGGATTGCGGGGAAAACGTAACCAAACAAATTTGTTTGTGCGGCTTTCGAGCCTTGCAGGGAGTGGGATTCTGTCAGAGTTGGTTGCGCCATATGTGATCCAGTCGAATTGTACGTTAATATGTGAACGTACAGAACGTCAAATTTGACAAACTGGCTCTGATTTGTATCGCATTGATGTTGATTGGATTTGAGGAGCTACCGAGCGATGGCTGTTTATCTGGATTGTAATGCCACGGCTCCGATCGAGCCGCGGGTACACAAGGAAGTCGTGCGATTCATGACCGAAGAATTCGGAAACGCAGGAAGTCGCACACATGACTTCGGTCGCCGTGCCAACAATGCAGTTCAGCGGGCGAGAGACCAGGTGGCATCGGTTGTAAACGCCTCACGGGATGAAGTGATTTTTACGAGTGGGGCGACTGAGAGCAACAATCTAGCGCTTCTCGGTCTGCTGCGGTATGGACAACAACACAGTCGGAAGCACATCGTTAGCACAGCTATCGAGCACAAGGCAGTAATCGAACCCCTTCAATACATGGCCACGGAAGGTTTCGAAATAAGCCTCATTCCGCCTGCCTCGGGAGGCTGGGTGGACCCGGAGGATGTCAGAAAGGCGGTTCGAAAGGACACTTTGCTCGTATCGGTGATGCAGGCCAACAATGAGACTGGAGTCCTTCAACCGTTATCCGAAATCTGTGGGGTCCTGAATGGACACGATTGCTTTGTGCATGTGGACGCTGCACAAGGATTCGGAAAAGAGTTAGAAAGCCTTCGAAATCCGCGGCTCGATCTGATCAGCATAAGCGGGCACAAGATCTACGGGCCTAAAGGGGTGGGGGCTCTGATTATCCGCCGCCGCGGTTACGATCGCATTCCGTTGGCACCGCTTCATCACGGCGGAGGCCAGGAGCGGGGACTGCGTCCAGGAACATTGCCGGTTCCGCTCGTTGTCGGCTTAGGTCTGGCTTCTGAGTTCGCACTGCATGAGCGCGAGGAGCGAATAGAACGCTGCCTTGAGCATCGCGAGAGTGCCCTGAACGCCTTAGCGCCGCTCGGTCCTACTTTTAACGGTGACCCCTCGCGAACGTTATCCCACGTCCTGAATATATCGTTTGCTGGCCTTGATTCCGAGGCCGTAATGCTGGCTCTTAAAGACATCGTTGCGATCTCGAATGGTTCGGCCTGTACGTCACAGAGTTATGCTCCAAGCCACGTCCTCAAAGCCATGGGCTTATCGGATAAGGTTGTTCAGGGTGCCCTCCGCATTTCGTGGTGCCACATGACCCCGGACGTGGATTGGGAAGAAGTCGCGCGCACTATTCGAAAGCTAAGGTGAAGTCGTTCGTTCATTAGAATGCGACAAAGTTAGACATTGAGAATAGTGCGGGCGTGTAAGTACGTATTGTCCTTCGCCGAGCTCGACAAACCAAGCCAGTATTACCTGAACGGTGCGGGTCAATTCCTGCCGGGTCGGTGGTGGGCCATCACTCCATTGGGCCCGCATCCAGGTCTTTATCTCTCCAAAATATCTTCCGCGAAGGAGAAAGGCTTGGAGCTTCTGTATAGTAGCCAGCGCAAAAAACTTCCTACGAAGAATGCGCAGATTCTCCTCGGGTGGTGCGGGAACCCGTAACGAAAACAATGACATATCGTGGAGGACATCGCGGAGCGTTTCATGATCGAGAGAAGATATCCCGAAATCGTGGAGTGCTTTGAGGCGAGAAACGAGCCACTTTGGGGATTGCGAAACAGGGAGTGAATTTAGGTCGTTTATCGTCTCTGCATTAACGCTGGGTGGATCAGCTTTAGTTGTTGGAATCGCGGAATCTTCCATGATTGATGCAACTTGCCTGGTGAAAGCAGAATAGTAAGCGTCTGTTACCTGTATCGATTGAAAGACGAGATTGAGAATCCACCATTGGTCTGGGCTGCTAAGGTCGTCGATTGTGACGGCGCACTCTATGTTGGGTGGATGCGCCAGTCCCAGACCACGCTCGGTTACATTAGCCGTGGAAACAATCGCAGCACTCAAATCGCGGATGACGAGCTTGGCGTGCAGGGTGGGACAGAGTCTCAACGTCCAACCGCGCGAGCGAAGAAATGGATATATTTCTGTATCGGAAGCTCGTCGCAACACGTCCTCAGTCTTCCAGGTTGTCAAGACCAACACGCTTGGGGCGGTCACTCGGTGCAAAACCGCTTCCAGGGCCTTGTGCGTGATAAAGGGCGCTGCCACGATCAGAGACCCTCGGGTAGTCGCTGCGAAATTTGAGAACACAGTGGACAATTCCTCGCGCAGCAACTTTTCATCGCTGTGTGCGGCGCAGTCTCTTAACGGGCGGACGCGCATCGGCCGAGTCATTTCTTAGTTCCGACGGCTTCCATCATAGCGAGGTAGGTCTCTGCCTGTTTTGTTACCTCCTTCAACATTGGGCGGAGATGTGACGCTTGCGACATGAGGGTGTCGGCTTTGAGCTCCTTCAGGCTCTCCAGCAGAGACTTTAATGTCACCAGTGGTGAAACTTGAGCCTTGCGCTGTAGGTACTCGGCCTCCAGCCTGGCGAAAGTAGGTGCGGCAGTCGGATCGTCAATGTCGAATTGCTCGGAGAAGCTGGTTCCGTTCTTATTGTCATATTTGTGCATCTCTTGCCAACGGCGAATATTCTCGGCTTTGTAAAACTTATTCGGATTGTCTTTGCCATCGGGACGTGGTTCAGCAAAGGCCCATTGGAAAAGTACCTCCTCCATCTCTGGAGAAAGGCGCAGGTCGCTCTTTTCAAATCCGAACTCCTTACGCGGATACTCATTTTGGAGAATCTGCTCGAAAAAATATTGGTCTTCGTCTGTGAAGTGTTCGCCGGCCGGAAGTTTGTGTTCGTAGGCTTTCTTGAAGTGACTGAAGGCTGCGGCGGCTTGGATTCTCTGGCGAGCCTTTGACGGCTTCAGGGAAACAGATTCAGCAAGGTGCTGGATAATCGAGTCTTCGAGTTTAAGATCCTTATCTGCCCCGTATTCAACCTCGAACAACTGACGATAGCGCGACAGGAAATAGAGGTTCGTTCCGTATGGTGACCACGGTTGAGCATGACTAATATGTCGAACGCCGTGTAGCATGGGCAGCCAATCTTCAAGTTCGGCGGCGTTCTTGGCTTTGATTATGTGGACATCCAAGGTGTCAGTGTCAGTGACAATCTTCTGCAACTGCGCCACGAGCTTGCGCTGATCCTCCAGGTCCTGTTTGTCGTATTTCGCCTTATTTTTTTCCATTTTGTCGAGGTGCGCAGCTTCTTGAGTCAGCCTCTTGCGAATACGTCGGAGGACCACGGTCCGAGTGTTCCCCTCTATGACGACGTAGTGGCCTGGTTTCTTCGGGTGCTCCCAGACAAGCATGGGGTCGATAGGCATCCATCCTTGTGAAGTAATTGTGGGCTCAAGATTCTCGACCTCGTTGAATTGCTCAAGCTTGGCCAATAGCGGTTGCTGCACGGAATCGGGGAATATCAAATTCGGGTCTTCGTAGCCAGGCCTCTCCTCTGGAGCGGTGCGTGGATTATTGGGATCGAGGAATATCTTGGCGAATGGTACGTCTTTCGATTTATCTAGATACTTATGCATTGGTTGGGTCCTCCGATTGCTGTGATTTGAACTGCGTTGAGGGAGCCTCTTGTCCCGGTGATGCGCCGTCAGAAGAGAGGGGTAGAACAAATTGTGAATACCCCGCTTCGGACATAAACCTCTCCAGGCGCGTTAAAACCGCCAGCGGTATTGGCGCTGCCACTAGCTGGGAAATGCGGGAAGCAAGTTCGGCGAATTGTCTTTCAGGAGTGACAGCCCTTAGTGCCGCACGAAGCGTTTCAACTGTTGCGTCGAAAGACTGTGCCTGGACCGAAGAAAAGAGAAATCCCTCGCTGCCGCCGAGTGGCAGTGGCACCTTTACAAGCATTCTGTACGCCGCTTTGTCTCGTTGGTATTCCGCGATCAACGCCTCGCGGTTATAGCAGTCTTGAAGAAAGGCAACCAATTCAGGAGACAGCACGGGACGATAGTGGAACGTTGCGTACTTCAGCCATGTGGACGGTCCATGAGGAAGAAAAGGTCGGCTGACTCCTTCCGGCGTTCTGCCGCCGTCTTCATAGACTTCGTTGTGGGCGAAATACATTGCTGTCAGCATGTCGGCATAGATTCGCCACTCGCTTCCTTCCGAAAACTCGGGAAATATCCCATATCGGGCGGCGGACTTTCTCAAGAAATCACTGGGGTCGGATAAATCGGCACCAATTGCGCAAAAGGTATTGAAAATGTCCCGAAAGGCTTCGGTAGTTTTTGGAGTTTCGATGAGTGCACTCCACTCAGCTTGCTGGTGAAACGCACTCGCTTGCTCATAATAGGGCAAACCGCTTAGCAAAATACAGCAACGCTCGCCAGGAGTGATCTGGTCTAGGCTTGCGAAGATTCGTTCCTGTACGCTTGGCGAAACATTGTGATGTTTCAGCAGGGCTTCTACGACATTCTTAAGATCAGGAAGACTCGAATACTCAGAGTCGATCAGCTGAGGCCGCAGGTAGTCGCTTATTTCCTGATAGAGCCAGCGTTGGTCAAAATGGTACGCGATCGAATCGTTGCGCGCTTGCAACACGAATGCAGAAGTCTTTCCGGGAGCGTAGCGAACGCACCTACCTGCTGCTTGCATGAGGACAATCATGCTGCTCGACGGATACGTGATGACTACGGCATTCAGCTCGGTATCGTTGAATCCTTCAAGCAACATTTGAGCGGAAACGATGATGGCGCGAGGTTTGGCAGCGAAATGTGATAGAAATTCGTCGGCGCTCGCCTTGACTAGGTTTCCTTCAGCATCGAGTATACGAAGCGAATTCCCAGTACTGTGAACAAACCCGATGTCCTCTGAAGCAAGAGGGTGACTTTCTTCCAGGCTGAGTCGGCGCAAGAGCGCGTCATGGAATTCCTCGACACGATCGATGCGTGGCGCTATAACGAGAACTTTTTTGTAGTCATCGGCCGCCCTCGTGATGATCTTATCTGCCAAATCCTGAACGGACTCCTCTGACCAGTCAAAGTCCGGTACGGGAAAATCCTCAAATTCTGGAAGAAGAATGACACCACGTTCCGCAAGCTCTTTATAGGTTGTTGTGTAAGCGATTTCATCGATTCCAATGGGAAGTTCGTCCGTCCGATTAGGTGTGGCGGTTAAGAAGAGTCCGCGAATTGGAAATGATGTTTCAAAAAGTGGCTTGTAGCTGGCCGCAGCAGCATGGTGGGCTTCGTCAACGATGACGAGAAGGGGCTGACAAGCACGGTCTGCTAATTTCCCGGGTAACTCGCTGACCATGATGAATTCCACCCGACGAGCTAGCAGTTCTGCGGAATTCTGTGGTAAATCGTGGACTCCGGCCGATAGCATTTTCTGAAGTTCACGATGTGCTTGCGTACGAAGATTTCGCCGGTGCGTAACCCATAAGACAGGTCCAGTGGCGGAGGGGTATCTCGATAGCAAGGATAGGGCGACTCGGAGCGCAACCCGAGTCTTTCCGCCTCCCGTTGGCAGGACGAGTCCAGTCTTCCTGGTTGCGTTTGCCGAGAGTGAATCCAAACACCGGCGGACCGCAGTGTCCTGGAAACTCCAATCCGGTTGCAGACTCTTCGATTGTTCTTTCCTAACTTCGAGAGAGTTTGGAGCGGGGGCCGTTGACTCTATGTTCGGAAGCTCTCCTGCGCGCTGCAAAAGGTGCCGGACGACGGCTGCTGGCAGTGCGAGATTGTCGGCAACTTCTGTGATTGATTCGGAAGAACGATTTGAGGCCCGCCAAGCTTCCAACACTTTGGCGAGAAACTCTGCAACCACATCTTGTTTAGCAGAGCCTTCGACGGCAGGGTGATCGCTGGCAGCTAGGGCTGCGACGGCTCGCTCTACCAGCGTAACCGTGGCTTCGTTGAGGGCCCGCGACGGATCGTCTGAGAGCAATGAGTGAAGTCGATTTGGATAGATCGGGATCGTAACGTGCTGTGTGGCGAGAGCGACATTCAGCCGCTCGCAAAGATTGTTCACCGACTGGGACTCGATAACGAGCGGAACCAACTTCTCAACGAGTCGTCGGATTCTGGGATCGGCCACCGAAAGTCGCGCCACCGCCGTTCTCCTATACCGTTATAGTGGCACATAGCTGTGTGTATGTCAATGTATATCGTTATTGCGGAACAGATTTTAGCATACCGATAGGAATCAACGACTTAGGCGTAGGTTGGGCGCACTCGTATGAGGTGGGGGCGTTCGGGCGGATAATGACGAAGGACTTCAGAGCAGAGAATGCGCGTGCATTCGCGCAGGCGTTGCGGAATGTCTCGGCAGCTAGGCTTGGGTTGTCGCGCGAGCTGCTTGAGGAATTCTCCGAATTACACTCCCGGTCTTGGTGGAATCGTGTTCTTGAAAATCAGTTCCGAGATGGCCTGTTCGCGAATTCGAACGCACCGACCTATCTTGACGATTTCGATTCTTCGGTGCCATACCCAAGAGCGGATTGTGGGCAAGCTGATCGCAAGTCGGTCGGCCGCCTCTCTCAGCGTAAGAAGCCTAGCGTCGCTGACACCTTCCCGCGCGAACCAAGATGATGGCGGGGAAGAGGCCTCATTTCGAGAAGCTTGTTCTTCGTGGCCGCTTACGCCACGAGGCCGCGCTAGGGACTGAGCGGTCTGCGGAGTGTTGAGCGAAGATGCCGCTTTTTGAAGATCCTTCGGTAACGAGGCAGATTTCTTCGGAGAATTCATGAACAACTCCTTCGGGCGTGTTCGATCACGGGCGGGTTTTTCGTGCACCAAGTCCGACGCATTCTTCCCACAATGAACGACGCTGACTTATCTACCATGCCCATATTGTATAATCGTGCGCACGATTAGTCAAGGAGCGCCTAGGGTCGTGATTTACGATCTCGGCCTTCGGTCAGATGGTAGGCGATCTATTTATTGGCAGGTCTCACGAAGCCACAAGGGCAACGATGAGTCAGTGGCGAGAAACGGTGAGACCCGTATCGCGGACATTTAGGGAACTTTCTCGGTCGTCCGCCAGAACGGGGTACTTGTTTGGCCCGTTCCGATTTAGGAACCTTCGACCATCTATGTCGAGCTAATTCCGCAGCGGGCGAATTTTTCTTTCGGGTGGGCATATCCCCCAAATTGTAAGCGTTTCGAGATTTTAGGGGTAGTGCGGTCATCGCGGGTGTGCGGGCTTTCCTGCCTGCGGGATGTATGCGCATGGGGAAGCATGCAAGGATTCTGAAAGGGGACCACTTCGCAGGGTTCGCGAAGGCGGATATTTCAATTAAGGCTGGAAACGCGCGATGATTGCGGCGCGGTGGTGTACGAGTTCCGAGTCTGCATCAGGCCAAGTAGCCAGCCATTCTCTGTAGCTTATCGCCTCAAAGCCGACCTCCGCTCCACTGACTGCTGCGGCGAAGCGGGCGATTTCCGCGCGGTGCGTTCGCTTGTCACCGTCAGCGATTGGCCGTCCAGCATATTCTGGGGGTTCAGCAAACAGATAGACAAGGTAAGGCCGTTTGTTTTTCCGGCGTCCCTCTGTCACCAAGCCGAAGGCGTGCTTTACCAATTGCACTGCATCGAGAAAGTTGAAGTGCTCATCTGGGGAACGAAGTCTGTCCCTCATGACCTCGAAAGGGGCCATCCGATCATGCCAAACTTGGCGGTCGTATGCTGGGGATAGGAATCCTGTTTTTTGACCTCGGTAGGGCTCGAACCTTTTCGACTCGATGCCAATTACAGCTTCAGATGTTTCGGCCCACGCGTCTAGCCAAGGATGTCTGCCGCCTGACCATGGAAAACGAGCACGGTACTCCACTTCGACGACAGTAGGGCTTGAGATGTCCTGTCCCAACATTGCAAACGGCGGAAGACGCTCTGGTCGATCGTGGAACCAGCCAAAAGTATTGACCGCAAGCGCGGCAGAACTTTCTGGGCTGAGCAGCTTCCCGCTACTCATTTCGTGACCATCGGCTTTTGCTAGCCTTTCGAGCACATAGCGGGCAGGGACGCCAGGTAAGAAATCGGGTTGAGGCTGGCTCATCGGAATCGCCGTTTCTTCGCACCTAACAGGCGCGATCCCGGACTCGAACGCGAGTTTCCGGGCCTTCATGATGGCTCAAATCCGTTCTTCTTTATGACAACTCGGAAGGTTTTGAACGCCAGACGCGCTTTGATTATCCGAACGCCATCCCCGTCGCTGCCCAAACTGGCTTTCACATCTGCTTCCGTCGTATCGCACAACGGCCCGACGATCACTTGTCTCAGTTGCATCAAATCGGGCTGCGAATCGAAATGATAGAAGTAGTGGCCCTCCTCTCGGTCATCGAGCTGTAACCAGCTTCTCCATTCCTCTTCGTATTTCCAATCCCAATATTTCGTCCAAAGCACCCGGTCGGCGGTTTCGTTGGTAAGGGGCAATCTCAACGCCGAACGCTCTTTGACATATGTGATTTTTCGCAAAATTCGCTTGTCCACCTCGAAACCCAGGCAGATGCCGCGATGCTTATCCGCGTAATGACTCCATAGCAACGGATTCACCCAATCCTCGCTGAAACAAATAAGCCCGAACTTCTCATTCATTTCCTTCTTGTAGGCTCGGAGTGCGTCTCGAAGGCTGCGAGTCGGCTGACTGACACACCATAACTCGAACGGGTCGTTGGTCTGATCGATTTCAGAAATCTTGATCCGCTGCTTTGCAATGTCGTCCAACGCGTAAGCGGCGGGTAAAAAGTGATACGCATGCATGAGTTCCCTCAAACCACGTGCTCTTCGTGTTTTGCTTAGCCCCGAAGCATTAGACCGATTCCGATTCGACGAGGTCGCCGTATTATAAACCGGCAATACAAATTGTCCGTCTTGGTGGGCATTAAGCGTGGAGTTTATCAGAACGAGATAGGGCGAGTAGAATATCCGCATGGCCGAGACCGCCAGTGTTCCCGCAACTGATCCTGCAATCAAAGAAGCTACGTCAAACACCGACCGTTTCTATACGCAGGTCAAGAGCCTCCACAACTTCGACAACATCGAAGTCCGCTGCGTAATCAATAATCTTCTGTCGAAGACGCGAGTCGAGGAGTGCCATCTCGCGAACTACATTCGTACCCAGGGCAATGTGGAAACTCTGCTTCTACTCCAACACTCCAAACACGTCCAGACAATCGCGATGATCGCGCGAGCGTTGTTCGAACTGTCCGTCGAAGCCAAACTCCTCGAAGCCATTCCGAACAGTTGGGTGTTGGTGACGCATCATGCGGACGTTGAAAAACTGCGCCTCGCGAACAAGATTATTGCGTTTAAGAATGCGAATCTTGGCGTCACGACGGATACGACGATCTACCAGCAGTACATCGATCATGAGAGCCGACGGATCACCGCTGTGCAAAGCTCTCTTTGGCCAGGCGTGAAAAGGGTGACGCATTGGTCTGGGATGAACTTGGCTGAGAGATGTGCGTTCCTCAAAGCACCGTTCGACCAAATTTATAGCGAAGACTATCCGCGCATCAGTTGGTACGCCCATCCGGGGCTCACGGGCGTCGCAAATGTTCAGTTCTTGACTTTCATCCACGTCTGCGGCTACGCGTTCAACCTTGCCGTGAAGTCTTATGAGCAATCGCTCCGAAGCGCAATCCGCGTGTTCAAACTCACGAGTGGAAACGACCGAATCATAGACCGCTTAGAAGTTGCACTCCGATTTCCTTTTGCCGACACCGACGAACAAGTTGAAGCCTTGAGAAACCGCGCAGGGCTCTGAGCTCATGAAATCGGCGAACGCAATCGACTACAGCGCGTGGCAGCCTCTCACTCACTGGGATTGGCCGTTCCCGTGCCTTCTCGTTTGTATCATGGCATCCGCGTTGCTTCACGTCCCTCGCTGCCCAGGCGTGACAACGCATTCTTTCGGTCAGCGTTCAGCGGCCCGGAGATCGAAAGGGCCGCGATGAGGACGGCCTCAAAGTTCCCGATGGAGCGCGTACGCCGGTAGGATTTCTGTTGGACGCGACTGTACACGAACTGTGCACGAACGGGTTGTTTTCAGCCTATTGGGGTTAGCTTTTGAGCGAAAGCAGATTCCCCGATTTGTTGGAAACATTAGTAGTTGAAATGATAGAAAGAGTGGGTGGAGACGAATCTGGTGCTAATGCCTTCTAATATAATAACCTCTCGTTTGTCATCGAAGTGCCGCCCTCAATTGTTTACGGTAACCTCTCAGCGCCTTGCGTCCAAGAACTGTGATTTTGAGCGCAGTTGCAGGAATTTTTGCGCGGAAGAACTTTCTAACGGTAAGATAGCCTGCCTCCTCTAACCTCGAAACATGAGCTGACAAATTTCCCTTCGTGAGCCCAGATATTGGTTCGACAAAGCAAAACTCAGCTTCTTCAGCCTCGGCCAGCACCGTCAAGATTGCCAGCCTCGCGGGTTAGTGCACGACACGGTCCACTCCAAGAACTGCGTGAACGTCGACTTTCAGCTCG
>Ga0134126_10002936_pt1 | contig 21445 bp, 19 predicted proteins | sample KB31752_FD_96881 | JGI IMG/M metagenome (GOLD analysis project Ga0134126, IMG submission 96881) | Terrestrial soil microbial communities with excess Nitrogen fertilizer from Kellogg Biological Station, Michigan, USA - KB3-175-2 | ecosystem: Environmental > Terrestrial > Soil > Unclassified ... | reverse complement strand
CACTCGACCCTGGACTACGTCAGCCCTGTGCAGTATGAAGAGGAGTTGCGCACCGCCGCATAAATCCTCTTAAACCCGTGTCCATCAAACCGGGTCAAGCCCAGTTCGATCGCCGGACCTTGCCGAAGCTTTGGGCGCAGAGGGCCGGGACTGCGTCAGAATCGCGTGCGATTTGCCACGAGTGGCGCAGGCCTGGGCAAATGGCCTCGCCGGCATCGATCTGAGGACGCCCGAACTGGACGTCGGGTTCAGCGCCGCGACCGGCGACTCTGAGCATGACGGTCCGGTGTCCAATGTTGCCCGAACGTAGGGCCCAGTCATTGGGTGAACGCCGACTTCGAGGGAGACCGATAAATGAGGCGAAAGCCGATAGCGAAATCTGTCGTCGAGTGGGAGATGACCGTCGTCCTCGTTGTCGCGGCCTCGCGCGAGGCGGAGAGCATTATGAGAAGTATTGCTGGACGCCGGAGGACGCCGGAAGCGACGGACGGAACGCTTGGTGAGTTTTTCCTGCGATGCGATGACGTCGTCATACGCATCGTTCTAGCACCGACGCCAAATCCCTCGATCGGGGGAGATCCGGCCCTGCTGGTGACCGTGAAGCTCGCGGCAGAATTTCAGCCGTTCTGCGTCGCAATGGTGGGAATGTGCGCCGGCCCAGAAGATCGCGTGACGGTCAAAGACGTAGTGGTGGCTCGAGCGACATACCGGCATGATTTCGGAAATCTATCGAAACAAGATGCGAATGCTCGCGAGTTCTCATTCAAGCCTCGAGGAGGAACCGAGCAGCTCAAGACGCATGTGGCGGACTCGATCCTTGCGCTGGTGCAGAAGCGAAATCATCGACGTGGCGACGCGAAGTCTGCATTCCGAACACACCTCGGGGTGATAACTACGGGGAATCAGATCGTGAGAGTTCCCGGCATCTTCGACGAACTTCAAAACGAAAGAATCGATCAGTTGCCTGGAGATGAGAATTGTCGAAACTTAGTCGCGCTCGACATGGAGGCCCATGCGTTCGCCTTCGCAGCCGCAAACTGCCAGATTCCGTGTTGGTTGGTTGTGAAAGGCGTCGCGGATTACGCCCGTCATCCCAAGGTGAAGACGCATCAGCGGAAGGCGACAGCTAACGCGTGGACGGTGCTGGAGGAGATACTTCGCGATGTCATCGTGAAGGAGTTTTTGCGGCAGAAGGAGGCGAAGGGCCGCCGATATGAAGAGAGGGCCGTTGTCGCGTATCGCCGAGGTGATATTAGGGGAGCGGCCGCTGCCGCAGCCCTGGCGCACAAGCTCGGCCGGCGTTCTCGGCAAACGCGGCGACGGTTTCTAGCCGGCTTACGGCAGCGTGGCGCGTACGCAACTGCGAGGCGTTTCGTGGACCGGTACCGGATCATCGACGGACTTTACGACGACGTCACTCGCGAGGCAGAGGCGATGCTCCTCTGGCGGGCGCGTGAATATGAAAAGGCATGTGACGCAGTACCGACGCGGGTTATCGGGCCGCGCGACCGACAGTTAATGTATGTTCGTGCGATGAGCGAGGTGTTTGCCGGAGAGCCCTGGGGAGCCTCCGTCGTGGGTGCCTCCGCCGGCGAGAATGCACACCTGCGGCGAGCGTTGCGCCTCTTGAAGAAGGCGACAGACGTTCGTATCGGAAAGCCGGCTTGGTGGATCTGGGTCAATTACTATTTGATCCAGCGTATGCTTGGAGCGAGCGATGCGGACGCTCAGGTATCATTCGATTCTGCGCTGGTTTCGCTTCAGGAAGTGCGACGAAACCCCGCCGCGAAGATGTATAGGTTGTTGCTCCTGGCGATCGCTGACGACCGCGCTGGCTTTGCCAAACTCATTCAGCAGAGAAACACGCGAAATGAGCAGATCTCGATGGATGCGTTCGACGGAATATCCGCAAAACTCTCGATGCTCAGGCGTCGCAATATCTTGTCGACTGACGCGGCAGATTACTACCTGAGAGCCATGTATGACTGGGCCGGAACCGCAGACGTGCACGGCAAACCGCAAGACAGATTGCACGAAATACTACAAAGCCAACCCTGACGGCGTGCAGGCAGCTCGTTGGAGTTGAACGTGGAGGAGGCCGCAGTCTTTGTCCGCGTTGAGTCGCCGAAGGAGATGTTATATCGCCCCAGCATCGAATGATATGAATCCGACGCCGGACGAATGGGAGTACTGGTATGGGCCCTGGCGTCGCATTCAATGCGCACGATGTCGAGCCATAACACTGACCAGCGCGGCGTGTACGGTATGTGGGCTCGATTGCTCGGCAGAACTGGAGAATGCAACGGCGACGCTACACAGCGGTCAGGAAATTCGTGTCGCCTCAGCCTTCTTAGGCGCTGACGAGTGGACGCAATACTCTTTGCTCCGGCTCATGTACGACGAGTGGCAACGACCGATCCGCGGCGATGTTCTACAGGAAGCACCTGCGGATCGGCGCGCTTCGCCACGACTGGTAATCGTGCTGCTGTTCTGGACGCACATCGAGGTGTTGGTCGAGCGGCTTCTCCAGCGGGCTGCGGCGCGGCTGCCTGCTGCGGTGCAAACCGATCTCTTGGGCCGATATAGCAGCGTTGGTGGACGGATGGATCGCTTGTCTCGGATTCTTCTCGGTGCACCCACGTTCGATGAACTCGAGCGGCTAGGGCGGGGCGACGTCGCGACACATCTTCGGCGTGTTCAGATTGCGCGCAACGCATTTATACATGGTCAGGCAGAAATCATCACCGATGGGCTTGTGCGCGACACTGTAGACATGCTACCAAGGACGCAGCTTGCGTGGATTGAACTGTACAACTCTGTGTGTTCGCGAATCTGGCAAGGCCTGGAGGCGGGCGAGAAATCGATTGGACCGTGACGGCTGTTTGTGCGGAGTGCGTCGCGAACACGACGGCGTGGCCTGTCAATAGATGTTGCCAACCTACGATTCGGCGAACTGCCAGTTCGCCGAGATTCAAAATCCGAACCTCTTCATCCGGGAATGTTGCGACGATGTCGAGCCGTCCTCCCATTGCCTCCACGTATCGTCGAAGGGTGCTCACGAGCATGTCAGCACGCCGCTCGAGCTTCGAGATCTCATCCTGATCAGACTCCATTGTCTCCACGAGCGTGGCTTGAGTGAGTTCACTCGCGTCTCGTAGTTCCTGCAGCCCCAACCCGGAGAGCATGGCCTTCGTTACGTCTGCATTTCGAACACGCGGCTCGGGAGACGTCTTCGCGCGGAGTTCTTGTGAAATTCGTGCGCCCGCCGCTTGCTGACTTATACGCTGCCTTTCCCATGTTCGCTTTCTCGGCGTAGGCTTCCGCGATGTTCGTCGTAGAGGTCGCCAGTGACGCTGACCATCCAATCGTCGCGGGCTTGAAATCCAGTCGGAAAGCGAGGTATGAAAGTCTGGGGACCTTTGGGGACCGTTGAGGCTTGAATCTGCGCCAAGTCGTTAGCGCATACTCAATCGAGCTGGCCTTTTCCGGTTGAAAATCAACGACTTACGCAACGACCCCGTTAGCTTCGCTCAGCTTCCCAAGCTGGACGTCGTGGGTTCGAGTCCCATCGCCCGCTCTTCAAACATCGTAGATTGACACTCAACCAAACGGCCTGCCGATCTCGGCGGGCCGTTTTGCCTGTAAATAGCTGGCTCCAACGGTAACCACAACGGTAACCGGATACGCGAACGTGGTTACCGTTGATGGAAATGCCGTCTCCAAGTCCTCTGCGGGCAACGACTTCGAGTTCTTTAAACGGTGAGGATTGCCGGAGGATGCCAGCCTACGCAGCCGGACGACTGAAACGCGTGAGCATGACAATCGCCCTCGCCGCTACCGTATCGACACAACGCGGCGACGACGGAACGTCCGCCCCGGGCGAACATCCGCGCATCATTTCGGAAAATGGGCCGCAGTTGATTGCCCGCGATTTCAAAGAGTTCATCCGCGTGGCTGGGATGACGCATGTGCGCACGTCGCCGTATTACCCACAGTCGAACGGGAAGCTCGAGCGCTATCATCAAACGCTCAAGGTCACAACCATTCGTTCGAAGACGGCCCGCACCCCGGAGGAGGCGCGACAGTCGTCGCCGGCATTGTCCAGTACCACAATCAGCAGCGGTTTTAGACAGCTCGATCGGCTTCATTGCGCCGGCCGATATGCTCGCCGGTCATGCCGAGGCGATCTGGGCGGAACGCGATCAGAAGCTCGAGGCGGCTCGCGCGCCAGACCTCGTGGCACGAACACCAAGAGAAAACGACTTCCCAGAATCGCGCAGGAGCCACGCGCGAGAGCCGGTCCATAACAAACCCTTCCCCAGAATCAGCCACAGTGCACTCTAAACCACCGTCGCCCAAGTCACATTTCCGCTGAACCAAGACATTGCGCCGAAGTCTGCGCTTGTCTCCTGTCCCTTGCGGCCAGAAGATTGCGCCGGCGACACCTACGACAATTGGTCCACGCGAGGGGCATTCCGCACCCGCTACAATTACGACCACGCGCGGTTCAAAAAAACGATTCCGTCGTACTTGTCACAGTGGGGTATCGTCAGACCGGAAACGGCAATGTTGGCACTCGTATGATGTACGTCCTTGAAACATCGCGACCTCTCGATCTACCGGTCGGCCGCCGAGCTGCCGACACGACGAGGCGCTCGATCACGGCCCGCTCTTCGGGAGGAGTTGATGGGGCCCCCGGCGGTTGGTGCGATGCGGTTTCGATCGCTCGTCACGCGCCGCCCGCCGATGGATCGAGTCGGCACGACTCGCGGTGACAACGCAAGAAGCTCGGCGCTGACTCTTGCTTACGTGACGGGCCGAGCCTACCTTCTTCCATAAGTTACCTAGAGGAGTCTCGGGATGACCAGACCGCAGGACCTCGTCCAAGGAACGCTCAATCTCCTGATCCTCAAGCTGCTCGCGATTCAGCCGATGAATGGTTGGACGATGCGGCAACGCATCAGCGAATTCTCCGCGGACGTGCTGCGGGTCACCGAAGGCGCCCTTTATCCTGCGCTGCATAAGCTCGAGAGTGATGGCTGGATTCAGGCCGAGTGGCGGCTGAGTGGCAACAATCGCCGCGCAAAATTCTACTCGTTGACGCCATCAGGGCGCCGGCAGTTACGTGTCGAGGCGAGCGAATGGGATCGCCTTGCCGCCGCCATCAGCGCCCTCGTTCGCATGAAGGAGACGAAGGCATGAATCGCCTCGTGCGAATGCTTCGATCTCGCTTCCGGTCGTTGTTTCATCGAGATGCCGTCGAAGCAGAGCTCGACCGGGAACTTCAGTACCACATCGAACAGCAGATCGCAGAACTCGTCGCCCGCGGAATGGACCGTCCAACCGCGAGGAATGAGGCGCTGCGAATCTTCGGGGGCGTCGAGGCGACGAAGGACGCCGCCCGCGATGCGCGCGGGACCGCACGGCTTGAGTCCCTCGTGCGAGATGTGCGTTACGCGATCCGATCGCTGAAAAGCCGGCCGGCCTTCACCGTCACCGTCGTCATCATGCTCGCCGTCGGCATCGGCGCGAACGGCGCGATTTTCACGCTCGTCGATGCGCTCCTCCTGCGGTCCCTGCCCGTGTCACATCCCGAACAACTCGTGATTGTGGGCGACCCCGCCGCCGTCTATGCAAGTAATTATGGCACGCCGACCACGGCGAACGTTTCGTTTCCACTCTACCAGGACGTCCGCGACCGCAACACGGTGTTCGCGGATATGTACGCGGCGGGGCGAGCGGATAATATCGACGTTACGATCGGCGCGGGCGACGATGCCAACATTGAACACCCGCATGCGCGGTTCGTCACCGGGAATTTTTTTGCCGTGCTCGGGGTGCCCGCCTTCGCGGGCCGCGTGTTCACCGCGCAGGAAGACCGAATGGCGGGGGCGGCCCCCGTAGCGGTCATCACGTACGACTATTGGCAGCGCCGCTTCTCCGGCTCGAACGCGGCGATTGGCAGCGTGATGCGTGTCAACAACGTAGCCGTCACTATCGTGGGAGTGACACCGAAGAGATTCACCGGCGACCTGGTGGGCCAGCCGCTGGACATGTGGCTGCCACTGATGATGCAGCCGCTGATCCTTCCAGATCAGGCGAAGATCGACGATCGCCGCTGGTCATGGCTGATGATGATGGGACGGCTCAAGTCGGGTGTCACCCTCGGCAAGGCGCGTGAGGAAGTCAGCACGTTGGAAGGGAACAGCATCCGTGACCACCTATCAGGTCGGGAGCTGTCGGAGTTTGCGGGTGAACTCAAGAGAGCTCCGGTTCAGGTCGTGCCGGGGGCACGCGGATTCTCGATCCGCCGGGATGAGTACGGCAGGGCGTTATGGGCGCTTCTCGCCGCGGTCGGCCTCGTCATTCTCGTTGTTTCCGCGAACGTCGCGAGCCTGATGCTCGCGCGCACGGTTGCGCGCAATCGCGAGATGACGCTCCGGATGACCCTGGGCGCTGGGCGCGGCCGATTGATTCAGCAGGTCCTCGTCGAGTGTCTCGTGTTGGCGATTGTCTCCAGCGTGCTTGGGCTCGTCGCTGCGGCCTGGGGCGCTCGTGTCTTGCTTGCGTCGGCGAGCGCATCGACCCCGATCTCGATCGATACATCGCTTGATGGACGCGTGCTCGCGTTCACCGGAGTGATCGCGCTTGGCTGCATGCTACTGTTCGGCGTCGTGCCCGCTTTCCGGGCGACGCGCGTGGATCTCGCGAGCTCATTGCGCTCGCATGGCCGCAATCTGATGGGCGAAGCCCGACTCGGCCGGCTTCCTTTCGGCCGTGTGTTGGTCGGCGCGCAGCTGGCACTCTCGATGGTGCTTCTGACCGGCGGCGGCCTGCTTACCCGGAGCATGCAACAGCTTCTGTCCAGCGACATAGGAGTGGATCGCGATCACATCATCGTCGCGCGCGTGCGGACGCTTCAGTCAACCTATGTCGGCGCGCGCCTCGCACAGCTGCGGCGCGACTTAGTAGATCGCATCGCCCGGATTCCGGGGGTGGATGCAGCAACATTCGCGGATCATGGAGTCTTCGGCGGCGGAGCCTCCGGCAGTCGCGTTGACGTGGCGGGGTTCGTTCCGCGGGCTGACTCGGAGCGGTTCGTCGCGCTCGATCACGTCGGGCCAAATTTTTTCCAAGCCATCGGCGCCCGATTGATTCGCGGTCGCGACCTCGAACCGCGTGATCTCGAGACTGGGCGCCTCGGCGCGGTGATCAACGAGTCGATGGCGAAGCGGTATTTTGGCAGTCGCGATCCGGTCGGGGGCACTGTCACCGTCGACAGCGTTACGTACACCGTTATCGGAGTCGTGCGTGATTTTCACGCCAGCAATGTTCGCAAGAAACCGGCGCGCGAGATATACGTCGCCTTTCACGATCCGACGATTGGCGAGACCGGCAGCGCAAAAGTTTTCGTTCATGTTCACGGCAACCCGGCGAATTTCGTCGGACCGATTCGTCATGCGATCGAAGACGTAGCACCGAATCTCTCGACGACGGTTGATCAGGTCACAGCTCTGGTACGCGAGACGATATCGGCCGACGTGTTGTTGATGCAGGTGTTCCTGTTCTTTTGCGCGATCACGCTTCTGCTGGCCGCGCTCGGGCTTTACGGCGTTACTGCCTACGCCGCGGCCCAGCGCACGCGGGAGTTCGGTCTGCGCGTCGCGCTCGGCGCGGATCCCGGCCGAGTCGCCATGATGTTGCTGCGCGAGGCCTTTCAAACCGCGGTGATCGGCATGGTCGTCGGCGTGCCAGCCGGCGTCGCGGCAACCCGCTTGATTCACGCGCGGCTCTTTGGCGTCGGATTGATCGACCTGCCCTCGTTGAGCGTGGCGGTCGCGGTGCTATTCGCGACGACGGTTGTGGCGAGCTATGTCCCAGCGAAACGAGCGGCGAAAGTCGAGCCGTTGGAGGCCCTGCGGTTAGAGTAGCGGTCGGTCCTCGGAACAAAGTTGGTGCGTGATTCACTCTCGAGAAATTGGACGTCGAATCGTAGGCACTTCACAACTACGGAGCCCCGCATGATTCGGTTTTTGCTGGCGTTGCTCACCATTGGGTGCATGGTCGTTCAACCAGTCGTAGCCCAGGCCCCGGATTTCCGCCTGCAGGTCGTCCCCGGCAACGTCTACAAAGTGGACGATCCGGGCGGTGCCGGTACGTCATCGTTCGTCTTCGATCTCGTCGTGATTTGTTCCGCCGATTGCCAGCTCAGGCCAGTGTCGGCGCACGCAGAATTATCCAGTGCCGGAAGGCTCGTCGAGCGGCAGGACTGGGCAACTGACATGCTGGCGAAGATCAAGCAAACCCGCTTTCGGGTGGACGCGAACACGCCATTGCAGTCGCCGACCCGTTCAGTGTCGCTCCCCGAAGCGTTCGACGTTCGCTTTTACTTTCGACACCCGCAGGCTCTGGCGATTGATTCCATCGCAGTCGCGATGACGGTCGCAGATGAAAAAGGGCGCCAGCGAGAAGCCGTCGTAGGGATTCCTGTTCGATACTATCAGCAGAAGACCGAGCTCATTTTTCCCCTTCGCGGACGTGGCATCATCACCACGGACTACATCACGAACGGGGGGCACCGGGACTTCTTTACAGCATTTGGCTTGGATATCGCCGGCTTGAATGAGAAATGGGGCCAGCTTGACACAGTTCCTCGTTTCGAATCGCACGCCGGTTGGGGCCGTGAGGTCATCGCGCCGGCGTCCGGCACCGTCGTCTACGCCCGCAACGACGTGCCTACTGCCCCATATGGCCACGCGCCTGATTCTACCTACTACAAGCCGCTTCATGACCCGGTGGGGGCGTATGTCGGCAACTGCGTGGTCATCGACCACGGCAATTCAGAATACAGTGCGATGATGCATATGCAACCGGGATCCATCACTGTCAAAGTCGGGGATCGGGTTACAGCGGGCCAGGTAATCGGAAAGTTGGGAAGCTCGGGAGATGCATCCGGGCCACACTTGCATTACCAGCTCCAATCGGGCCCGCGGCCCGACCAGGACCCCACGCTGCCCGTGATGTTCAAGAATATCAATGGCGTCCTTTACCAGGGTCGCTACTGGTTTGCCAGGTAAACCACGCTGGTCTGTGCGAAATTGTCGACGGAGCCTGTGATGCTACGCGCACCGAGATACGTCACAATTACGATTGGAGATCAAGTCCTGAGAGGTGTTCTCGAGGACGAGCGCGCGCCGGCCACTTGTGAGGCATTCGTCAATATCCTTCCTCTTCACGCGCACCTACTGCACGCGCGATGGAGTGGGGAAGCAGCGTGGGTACCGCTCGCGTCCCTTGATATCGGCGTCGGCATCGAGAATCAGCTCCACCGTCCGCATCCGGGCCAGGTCCTGTTCTATCCCGCAGCCGAAAGCGAGTGTGAAATTCTCATGCCGTATGGGGTCACCGCGTTTGCTGCGGTCTGCGGACCGCTTTCTGGCAATCATTTTCTTACGGTAGGTCACCAAGAGGAGCAACTGCGCGCGATCGGCCGTCGTGTCCTGTGGGAAGGAGCACAGCAGATCGATTTCGATCTAGAGCCGTCTGTGGAGCCGGCCCGGTCCGAGCCGGTCCCGAGAAACCAGACAGTTTAGGGGGAATCACTGGAGCGGTCCCGACGTAGCCGCGTTGCGGCTCTTGCCCGACATGCACGGTGTTGCCTCGACACGTCACCGTGATTTGTCGAGCTACTTCGAGAGTCCCATCCTCCGAACCGTTGTCCACTAGGAAGCGCGATGAATACAGTCATTTCGCGGGTGTGCCCCGATTGGTCAAGCCTTCCGGTAAGTCATTGAGTCTTGATGATGACGCGTCGCATCGCGGTCCGATGTAAGGTTCGGGGTTGTTGCTGCATTAGTATTAACATGAGAGCCTTGTTCGACCGACATGACCGGCAATCGGTCGCGTTGATGTCAACGTGTAGCCTCCCAGTGATCGCGACCGGCATCGCAATCGTACTATGGCCTTTCCGGATCTCCGTCGCGCAGTCGATCGATCGAGAATTCCGAATCGACGCGGGACACTCCACGATCGAATTCGAGATGCCGTTCATCGACAGCCACGTCCAGGGGCGATTCGACCGTGTCACTGGCGCGATCGTCCTGCCGGATTCGGCATCCGGCGGCATGGCCTCCGCGTCGCTAGCGGTGGTGATACACACCGCGGGCACCAATACCGGCTCCACGCAGCGAGACCGGCTCCTTCGCAGTTCAGATTTCTTCGACGCCGGGCGCTACCCCGAGCTCGTGTTTCGGTCAGACCACGTGGAGTGCGCGGCGACCCGGCCCGTGTTCGTCGGTCGGCTGACCATGCACGGCGTCGCGCGAACCGTGCGCATTCCCTTCCACGTCTCTCTCGCGCCGAATGCGGGCAGCCGCAACACCGTGCTCGCGATCTTCACCGGATCAGTCGCCGTGAGTCGTCTCGACTTCGGCATCCTGGGCGACAGCGCTCGCCATGACGGGTTCAATCGCGCGCGAAACGCGACGACGGATGACAGTGTTCGCATCCGGATGGAGATCCACGCCGGAATGCTCGACTCGGCGAATCCCAGCCCGTCAATCCGGTCAGCCATCGCTGGTATCGACAGTGTCGGTATCGACTCATCTGTTGGGCGGCTGCGCGCGACATTTCGGCGAGACTCGGCGTTCGTCGCCGCGAACGAGGGCGCGGCGGACGACATCGGACGCGTCCTCTTGCGTCGGGGACGCGTGCGCGACGGATTCACGTGGCTCCACGCGTTGGCGCGATTGCTTCCCGCGTCGCCGAACGCGATGGTGAGTGTCGGGGTGGCCAATGAGCGTATGGGCGACACGGCGCGGGCGCGGGCGTGGTACGATCGCGCCGTCGCAGCGGATTCACTCAACCCGCGGGCCATGGCGCGACTCTCCGCGCTGGATGCGCTGGCACGGCGCCCGCTGCCCACGCAGAAGGTGTGTCAGTGAGTCGACTCGCGCGCTGCACGGCGGCCGGTCTGCTCGTACTGGGCGGCCACCAGACTTCGGCTCAGACCGCACCGGATTGCCACGCCTTCGGGCCGGATTACGAGTGGTTCTGGCAGCGGATCCACGATGACTACGTATACCTCGCGGACAAGAGCACGGACTGGGATGCCGCTCACCGCGTTTATCTGGCTCAAGCCGAGACGGCGTCCACTCGCCGAGGCTTTCTCGGAGTGATCGAGCGGAGCATCGATGAGCTGTACGATCAGCACGTGGGCGCGCGTGTACACGCTCCATCGTCTCCGCGGCTGGTGCCAACGGGACTCGACGTCTGGGCCGAGTGGCGTGACGGCCGGGCCGTCGTCACTCAGCTGCGATCCGGGTTCGCGGCTGAGGCGGCGGGGCTCGTGCCCGGCGCCGAGATCACGGCGATCAACGGAGTTCCCATCAGACAGGCCGCGATCCGACGACTTGGTGTCACCGTGTCGACGAGTGACTCCGCGGCATTGCAATGGGCTCTGTTGAGCGCACTCGCGGGGCGACACGACACGCCGAGGCGACTCACCTTCCGCGTTGGCACGGCGCGGGAAAAGACCATCGTTGTCGATACGGCCGGGCGACAGAGCGTCGATGCTCCTGATCCCACGCCATCCGTGGAGTGGCGGATGATCGACCGCGACATCGGATATGTTCGCGTCAACGATCTCATCGACACTGCCGCGGTCACGGCCTTCGATCGCGCGCTCGACTCCGTGCGAACGACGCGAGCGCTCGTACTCGACTTGCGGAATACGCCTTCCGGTGGATCAACAGCCGTCGCCGAGCCAATGATGGGTCGATTTATTGCAAGCCGGCTTCCATACCAGCTGGCCTTGGCGAACGATGGGCATACGTTTGCGCATCTTGTGTCGCCGCGTGGCCCGTGGACGTATCGACAGCCGGTCGTCGTGCTCGTTGGCCGGTGGACCGGAAGCATGGGTGAGGGAATGGCGATCGGGTTCGACGGCATGCATCGAGCGACGGTGATCGGTTCACGAATGGCCGGACTCGCCGGGGCCGTGAAGGAAGTACACCTGCCATGCAGCGGCTTCACGATCGGCTTTCCCAGTGTGCGCCTTTTGCACGTCAATGGTACGCCGAGAGAGACATTCCTCCCTCAGGTCATCATCGAACCGTCGACGATGGGATCCGATCGCGCTCTCGATGCCGCGTTGCGTCTGATCCGACGAACCCGGTAACGACAAGCCGACGCGGGGCCCTGCGGGTGTCCAATACGGGGGAGTGCAACTCGAGGTGTGAGCGATGCACGCGGTCTGATGTCGCTGTCTTTCGACATCCACAAAACAGTTGCGGGCAAATCAACCTACCGACGGAGCTTTACATGAGTCGTGTTCGGACGCGCATGGTGATGTTCGGGTGTCTCGCCGGCGCTCCAGCGTTATGGGCCCAGCAAGCCTCTCCGACAACGGGCAGGGTCGGCCAGCCTGATTCATCACTCGAAGTCTATGGTCACCCCCAGCAACTCGTTGACATCGGAGGCCGGAAGCTGAACCTCTACTGCCTCGGTCATGGCTCTCCCACCGTCATCCTCGAGAGCGGGTTAGGGGGGTCGACGATGGACTGGCGCAAAGTGCACGCTGAACTCGCCAAGACGACCCGCGTTTGCGCCTACGACCGTGCCGCCTTCGGGTTCAGCGATCCGGGTCCGCTACCACGTGACACGCGACACCTCGCCGATGATTTGGCCGCCCTTATGGAGGCTGCGTCTCTTCAGCCGCCTTACGTCCTTGTGGGCGCCTCGCTCGGCGGGATGGTTGTACGGCTCTACGCTGACACACATCTGCACGATGTTGGCGGTATGGTGCTGGTCGATTCTGAGCCCGAACACGAAGACAAGCGACTGGAGGCCGTTTCCCCCGGCTTCATTCAGAGGATCAACAGCCAGATCGATCAAGCGCGCGCCTGTCTGACGACTGTCGAGGCGGGTGTCCCTGAACCGGGATCCAAAGCGGCTTCGAATTGCGTCGCGGGCACCAACTCCGTCTTTCCGCCAGCCGTCAATATTCACTACGTGGACGTTACGAGTCGTCCGCCGTTCTACCGGGAGTACTTGTCGGAGCAGGTGGAGGCGGTCGGCGCGGGATCGGACCAGGTCCAAGCTTCCAGGCGGTCGTATGGCGACCTTCCTCTGATCGTGCTGACGTCAACGACGCCTGAGTCTCGAAATCTGACCGCAACCAATCCCGATCCCTACTATGACGCCCGAAACAAAGTCGTGATGGTGATGCATGACGAGATCGCGCACCTTTCGTCGCGCGGTGTAAACCGCGCCGTCCCCGGAGCCACGCATCATATGATGATGAGCGTGCCGCAGACGGTCATCGACGTCATCAACGAAGTGGTTGCAGAGGCGCGCAAAAAGCCTTGATTACTTCCGCGCCGCCGCTTTGTCGAATCCGACGAAGGCGTCTTTGGAACCATCAACCACGACACCATCGGCTCGGTGCCTCCGCAAGTTCGTGTGACCCTCGGTTCGGCGATGTCTCCGGCCGTCTCGAGGTCGACCGCTCGCCGAAGACCGTCTCGGCACGCCGGCGGCTCAGGAACCGTCTCCCATTTTCAACCGGTGGAGTGTTCAATTTTCAACCGGTGCTAACATGCCTGGTATTACGACGGATTGCCCCAGATGACGGCTCGAAAGATTGGGGACCGTCGGGGACCGTTGACGCTCGATTCTGCGCTAATTCGTTGGCGCGTACTGAAGCAAGCTGGCCGTCCACCGTTGAAAATCAGCGACTTACGCAGCGTACCCGTTAGCTTCGCCACGCTTCCCAAGCTGGACGTCGTGGGTTCGAGTCCCATCGCCCGCTCCTAGGAAGTCATTGAACGAACCTGAGTTAGAAGCGCTCGGTTGCCAACGGTAACCGAGCGCTTTTTTTTGGTTACCGTTAATCTTGGCGCAGCGCCTGCATCGGCGCGATGCGCAGCGCGCCCGCGGCGGGGAGGGCGGTCGCCACGAGGGCGACGGCGAGCAGCGTCACGGTGAGCAGTGCGAACGCGGCCGGACTCATGGGCGTGACCGCGAGAACGACGGCCGCGATGATCTTCGCCATCACGGCCGCCGCGACGAGGCCGGCGGCAATGCCGAGGCCGACCAGCCGCATTTCGTGCCGAAGCACCAAGCCGATGACGTCGCGCGGCGTCGCCCCCATGGCGACGTGCACCGCGAGCTCGCGGCGCCGCTGCTGCACCGCGAACGACACAATGCCGTACAAGCCGATCACCGCGAGGCCGAGTCCCAGCACGCCGATCGCGGCGGCGACCCCGGCGCCGTACTCGAACGGCAGCAGCTCGTTGCTGAAGGTGTCGGTGAGCGGCACCGCGCGCAGCGGCAGATTCGGATCGAGCTGCCGCGCGATGTCGTCGAGCGTGCGTGCCGTCCGAGAGAGCGTTTCTGTCGCGCGGACGAGCAGTGGCGTGTCTTCGCGCGCGAGCAGAGCGTGCGTCGCCGGAATGAAGGCGTAGCCGTTCTCGTCTGAATCCAGCAGCAGTCCCGCATGCGCGTCGGCGACGACGCCGACGACCTGATACGACGTGTCGGGGCCGTCCTTTATCGGTAACAAGTGCAGCGTTTGGCCGACGGCAGCTTGTCCCGGCCACAGCGTGCGCGCGGCGGATTGACTCACGATGGCGACGCGCGCGTCCGCGGCGCTGTCGGCAACGGTGAATGCCCGGCCGGCGACGATCCGCTGGCCGACGACATCGAAGTAGCGCGGCGTGATCGCATTGAATGCGACGCTCCGCGACCGGCTCACGCGGCGCAGGGGCCACGAGGTGAACGGAGCGCTCGACGCGCGTGCGGTCGCCTCGACGTCGTGCGACGCGGCCATTCGCCGCGCGAATGTCTCACGCGCGCTCGCCAACTCCGGCGAGACCCGATCGCGCGCCGCGATGCCGAGCTCCGCGAGCAGCACACGCCGGGAATCGAGGCCCGTCGCGCTCGCGGCGAGGTGACGCAGGCTCGACACGAGCGTGCCCGCGGCCGCGAGCAAGACGAGACAGGCGCCGACCTGCACGGCGACGAGAACGTCGCGAAACCGCGAGCGGCGAATCCTCGTGCCAAATGCGGCGTCCTCGCCTTTGAGACTCGATGTCACGTTCGGCGAGACGGCGAGCAGCGCGGGCGTGAGACCGAACAACACGACGCTCAACGTCACGAGCGCGACAGTGTACGCGACGACTCGCCAGCTCGGATGCAGCGAGAGCGCCACCGTGCCAATCGTCGCGGGGACCGCGCTGAAGAATGCCCGCGACACCAGACGCACCGTCGTGTCGGCGAGCGCGAGGCCGAGAGACGCACCGGCCATCGCGATAAGCGTGCTTTCCGTGAGGAGCTGCTGCAGCAAACGACGGCGCGATGCGCCGAGCGACAGACGAATCGCGATCTCTCGTTGCCGCGCGAGGGCGCGCGAGAGCAGGAGATTGGCCAGGTTCGCGCACGCGATCACCAGCACGAGCGCGACGAGGAATAGTCCCGGCGCCGCGACGAGCATCGCGCCCGCCGACGGCGGGATGAGCGACGAGTTGTCGACGACGTCGACGCCCGCGACTCGCGTCAACGCGGCCTGCGATCCCGCCGGCGCGTTCGGCTCCGCGAGCAGGCCGCTCAGCTCCGCCGCGGATCGCTGCGCCGTGATGCCGGGGCGAAGCCGCGCACGAACGGGAAAGAAGCGATTCGCCGGGTCGAGCAGGCGCCCGGGAGTTGCACCGATGGCGGCCCCGGTGGTGAGCGTCATCCACAGGTCGGGAATCACCGGCACTACGCCGATGAAGCGCGAGCTGATCACGCCGACGATCGTGGCGTGGGTGCCGTTGACGACGACGTCGCGGCCGATGACATCGCGCGATCGCGCGAAGAGCCTGTCCCAGAGCGCTTCGCTGATCACGATGACTGGTGCGGCGGCGTCGCCTTCATCGTTCGCGCTCAGCGTGCGTCCAAGTACGGCCGTGCCGCCGAGGGCGGAGAAATAGTTGCCGGAGATGCAGCCTGCGGCGGCGGCGCCCGCGCGGGCCGTCCCGTTATCCACGCGCAGCACGACCGGTGTGCTGGTATATGCGACGACGTCCTGAACGGTGCGCGAATGACGGACGATCGTCTGCAGGTCGGTGTACGAAAGGCGCGCGTTCGTCTGTCCGCGCCCGTCGACCGGCAGGAGCCGCACGAGCCGCTCGGGATGTACCACCGGCATCGGCTGGAACAGGAACGAATCGACGAGCGTGAAGAAGCCGGCATTGATGCCGATGGCGAGACCGATCGCGACGATCGACACGGCGGCGAACAGCGGACTGCGCACGAGCATGCGCGCGCCGAAGCGAAGGTCCTGCAACACATTCTCGACGGCGGGAAACCCCCAGGCGTCGGCGCTGCGTTCTCGGACCGCAGTGGCGTTGCCGAACTTTCGTTGCGCGGCGCGGGCGGCGTCCTCCGGCGCGAGGCCGCGATACTCGAAGTCGCGCGCGAGCATCTCCCGATGAAACTCGGTCTCATCGCGAAGCTCGCGCTCGAGCGAGCCTCTCCGTAGGCGTGCACGCACGCGAAACCAAATCTCGTGGAGCGTCATCGCGCCTCGGTCGCGTCCATGACGCGTGTGATCGCACGCATGGTCTGCGCGAAGCTCGTGTGCTCGAGGGCGAGCTGTTTGCGCCCCGCGGGCGTCAGCCGATAGTAGCGCGCGCGTCGCTTGGTGGGTGTTTCGCGCCACTCGGCCGTGACCCAGCCCTTGGCGAGCATGCGCTGCAGGGCGGGGTAGAGCGAGCCTTCCTCGACGTGCAGCACGTCGTGCGACAGCCGCTGGATGTGCTGCGCGATTCCGTAACCGTGCAGGGAACCGAGGCTCAGGGTCTTGAGCGTCAGCATTTCGAGGGTACCCGGAACCAGCTCGCCTTTCTCGCGTGGCATAGATAGATCGTCTATGGGTGCGCGATCTATATATATATGCCGGACGCGCGGTCGTCAAGGGTGTCCCCGCGAGCCATGGCGCTTCGCGGAACGGCCGCCGTTATCCAGGACGTTCTCGTCGAGCCGGAGTCGCGGCATCGGGGCGCCGAACGATCGCCTGTCGCGGCCGTGATTGCGGCCATCACGCGACGCGGTGTGTCGCAGATCGTGCTGTCCACCGCCGCGCAGAACGAAGCGGCGCAGCGCCTGGTCAAGAGCCTTGGCTTCCGTCCAGCGATGACTGAGATGACGCGGGATGCGGACCATTCCGTGAGGCGCGATGGTCATGAGGAGGATGCGTTAGATGCCGACGGCTTCCCGTCGGGGTCCACCAAGGGTCCACCAAGTCCGTTTTTCAATCCGGATGCGTCGTTTTCCTCTCGGGTGTGCTGGACGTAACCCGTTCGAGTACCGTGCTATTCAGCGTCATGCGTCCGTAGACCGGTCTCCTTCCCAAGCTGGACGTCGTGGGTTCGAGTCCCATCGCCCGCTCTGTAGATCGCATAATTGCTGTAGGTTAGAAACGGCCTCTGCTCTTGGGAGTGGAGGCCATTTCGCGCTCATTGGCTCGAAAATGTGGCCCCAGCCTTTCTAGCTTGAGGGCCAGTGGCCAAACGATCGGCGAGTCAACGAGCTGGAACTTGTTCACGAAGCAAAACTTGCGCGGCGGAACCAGGGGCGAGACGCGATGTATTCGAACTCTCTAATGCCAGCTAGCCTGGCTGGACGTCGTCCGCTCACGACGGGCAGGGCACACACCCCGTCCGCGCTACAAGCGCCGAAGCCCGAGCTCGTCGCGCACGAAACCGAGATCGATTCGCTCATCGGCAGGGTGCGCATCCTCGGTCTGCTGAAATTCCTTGAGCAACGTTTCGAGCGCGCGTCGACCTTTGGCGGTGCGCGACGCCTCACGCGGCGTGAGATCACCGAGCGCGGGGATCGAATCGTCGAGCCACGCGCGCATGTGCTGCTCGCGAAAGGATCGGACGGCCTCGACCATCTCCGCCGGCATCGCCTCCGTCGCGCGCGGCTCGCGGCGCGAGGTCCGCTGTGATGCTTCGCGGATCATCGTTTCTGTATTCGCCTCCGACCGCATCCGGAAGCGAATCATTCCCGCCAACTCGGCCTCGAGCCGATGTCGCAGGCTGTCGGCACGACGGATGGAGTTGGTTTCCACGCGGAGCTCGTGTGCCGATAGACGTAGCGTACCGATGATCGTGTTGTCCCACGATCGGTGCATCGCGTTGTCCGGCTTGGTGGCGGTGAACACGAGATCTTCGCCGTCGGCCTCCGAGGCGGTGACGCCGTTCAGACGTTCGATGCGGCGTGCCGCTTCATCCTCGTGTGCGAGGAGCTCATAGCAATCCGTCGTCAGCGCGAATGGATCGCCATCCGTGTTCGTCAATGTCGGCACCGGTCTCGATCGCATGACATCCACCGCATCGTTCCACATCGCGATGAGGTCGAGCTGAAGACCGGGATCGCGGAGCCGATGCTTGGCCACCGGCCGCGTGCGCACGCGGCACCATCGCTTCGCTTGGGACAGGACGTTGCTCGCCTCGTTCGGCGGCAGCGGCGACCCGTGAACACCGCCAAAGAAGGAGACGTTGCCGCGGTCGAGCACGATCGCCAGGACCGAGTCGAAACGCCGCAACGTCTCGGCGCTAGACACATCATAGACGAGACGTTCCTCGTTCGTGAGGATGTCGCGGAGTCGCGTACCGGTGCCACGTCGGACCTCCTGGACCTCCCAGATCGAAACCCAGGCGTTGGCGTATGCATTCAGCACGAGATTCTGATCCTCGGTCACGCGACTCCCGCGCTCGCGAAGCCAATGCGCACTCACGGAGATGCCGCCGGGATCATGCGGGGCGAAGTGCAGCATCCACGGAATGGCGATTTGCATCTCGATCTCCATTACCTGTCCGTCTTCGATGCCGGTGTAGAGATCGGAAACGTCCAGAAACCAATCTCGTCCGAAGCGGGTTCGCGCGAAGCGAAGCAACTGATCGCCGAGCTCTCGATCGACGGTCTTGAGCGTGCTGGCTCGTCGGCTTGCGGGGTCCGCATGCTCGTGCTGTATCGAGCCGGCGCCATGAAACTTCTTGCATTTCTTGCCGCTGCCGCATGGGCAGGGATCGTTGCGCGCGACTGCCACGATCATGTCTCCGATGAAAGGACTTGGCCGTCGGAGGGTTGTACGACGAGGACGGAATTATCGCTCCGGACATCTGAAGGGTTTGTGCCGAACTCCGTCGCCAACGTCCGTTCGAGCGCTATGGAGAATTCGCCGGGTCTACGTCAGAGAGGTCGACGTCGCGTGTCGGCGCCAAGAAGGATTCGCTCGGATTATCGAGGCCATCGGCCCACGCCGTCCGTTCTGCCGCAGCAGCGGTTCGCCGTATCATGGTTCAACTCCGAATGCTCGTTCTTCAGTATAACCAGCACGTGAGCGCCATTATTCGCGCCGAGGAGCGTGATGGGATTGGGTCTTGTCCTTCAAAAGAGACGATTGTATTATATAGAAGACAAACGTCGCTTACGGAAGACATGCGCCCGCCCCGTCGGTCCCAGAACACCGTCCAAACGCCGCTCAACACCATCCTCGGTACCGCGGCGAACGTGCGGCTGCTCCGTGTCCTGTCCCGCACCGAAACGCCGATGACGGCTGGCGAGCTCGCGCGCCGGGCACAGCTCGGTCGGACGTCGGTGTACCCTGCGCTCCAAGCGTTGGAGAGCGCCGGCATCGTCGAATTCAGCGGCGCCGGCGTGCGTCGGCAGCTCCGCTTCCGCTCCGAGCACCCCCTCAGCCGTGCGCTCGGAGAATTGTTCAACGCCGAGGCGCAGCGAGCAACGGCGTTGGTCGGTGCGCTCCGCGAATCGTTCGTGGCGATCTCGCCGCGCCCCTCGGCGGCGTGGGTCGAGGGATTGAACGATGAACGCGGCGGCGAGGAGTCGCTGCGCCTATGGGTCGTCGCTGATCCGAGAGCACTGCCGCAGATCACGGATACGCTCACGGACCGAATCAGCGACATCGAGCGCCGATTCGGCGTACAGATCGCGGTGAGCGGTCTAACTCGCAGCGAAATCGAACGGAGAGCCAGCGTCGAACCTGAGCGACTTACGCAGGTTGTGCCGCTCGACGGCATCCCACCCACGGCGTTCGTCATGCCGGCGGGCAGACGGTCCTCATCAGAGACGTTATGCTCACACGGCGAGCACGACGCGCGCGCGCGCCGCCTGGCGATCGCGGTCGCCGCGAAGCTCAAACGCGATCCAACGCTCGTGCAGCGTGCGCGTGCGCGCATCGCCGAGCGAGAGACGCATGCGTCGTCTGGGGAACGCCGCGAGCTGTGCGAATGGCTGAGAATTCTGGACACCGTGTCGCCCGGAAAGCTCGAGCGGATTCTCACCGACCGAAGCGAACGTGCCACGCGACTTCGCCAAACGCTTCCCGCGCTCGACTTGCTCACGCCGTCCGAGCGCACCGCCGTTCTCTCGAGCGAGACGGATGAGGAAGCACGTGCGGCGGTCGCGAGGACCAAGCGCCGGTGACGCGCGAAGAGTTGGAGCATGCGATCCGCGCCGCATGCGACGTCGCGCGGGACAACGCCGTGTACGTGTTCGGCTCGCAAGCGATTCTCGGGCAGTATCCCGACGCGCCGGCTGCGTTGCGCCAGTCCGCGGAGGCGGACATCGCGCCGGTGAACGCGGTCGACATGGTCGACGTCATCGACGCGAACCTCGGCGAGCTTTCTCCGTTTCACCAGGCGTTCGGTTACTACGTGCACGGTGTCGCGATCGAAGCGGCAGTCTTGCCCGCCGGGTGGCAGCGCCGCGCGATTGCTGTGTGCAACGCGAATACCGGAAACGGGACTGGATGGTGCGTCGAGGCGCACGATCTCGCAGCGAGCAAGCTCGTCGCGTTCCGAGACAAGGACCGTGAGTTCGTTCGAACGCTGATCGCCGAAGAGCTCGTGGCGCCTCGAAAGTTGTTGCTGCGAATCAAGCAATTGCCGGCAAGCGACCGGCTGCCGGAGGAGCTGCGCGCGACTATGGTCGCATGGGTGAAAGGGATCGTGCGCGATCTTGGCCGCGCGTCGGAGTGATTCGCGCCGCATCGGATGCTGATGATTGGCCTGGCTCATTCAGTCTGAATCTTCTGCGAAAACGTTTCGATCTTGGGGGCCACTGGGGGCCAACGGAGCGCTATGGCCGCCAATTTGTTAGCGCATAGCTCAGTGAGCGGGGCGTCTGAAGGCTGGATTTAGCGCGTGAAGCACCGAACCCCTTGTTTTCGTTCAGCTTCCCAAGCTGGACGTCGTGGGTTCGAGTCCCATCGCCCGCTCTCTGGAAGTTGTTGGATTTCGAGAAGTTCGAAAGCGCTGGCGGGCCGGTGGCCCCCGGCGTTTTTTCGTTCGGGGCCACTTTGGGGTTACTCGACGGTTTGCGGCTCACCGCGAGTTGCGTGATGGGTCTATCTGGTCCCATCAGGCGATCTGATCCT
>Ga0134126_10002935_pt1 | contig 21445 bp, 26 predicted proteins | sample KB31752_FD_96881 | JGI IMG/M metagenome (GOLD analysis project Ga0134126, IMG submission 96881) | Terrestrial soil microbial communities with excess Nitrogen fertilizer from Kellogg Biological Station, Michigan, USA - KB3-175-2 | ecosystem: Environmental > Terrestrial > Soil > Unclassified ... | reverse complement strand
GTGCGCGAGCCCAACGAGACTTCGGTGGAAAGCTATCCTGACGCGGTGATCGTACCACTTTCGGCCTTCGATCCGGCCGCCATTCCCGATCCGCAAGGCAAGCAGGTCGTGTTTGCTTGCCGTTCCGGCCGCCGTTCAGTAACGGCCTCGATTGCCGCGCAGGACCAAGGCTATCCTTACATATCTCACCTCGCCGGCGGTATTATTGCTTGGAAGGCCGCTGGCCTTCCGACCAAAACCTGACCCGCTATTTGCCGGACTCCTCATTTTCCGGCCGCCAGCGCCGGTGCAGCCACAGCCATTGTTCAGGATACTCGCGGATCCAGCCTTCGACCACGCTGGTGATGATCTGCATGGTGCCGGCGATATCGATTTTGCCCTCGGCATCGCGGGCCGGCGCGATCGCGTCGGTCAGCTCGCCGCGGAAGCGGTTACCGGGCAGGCGGATGACGCGGACGCCATGAATCGGGCAGTCGAAGTGGCGGGCGAGCCGGGCCAACAGTGGGTTGGCCATAGTGCGGCGCCCGAAAAAGGTCACCGGAACGCCGCGCACGTAATACTGATCGACCAGCATCCCAACATGTGCGCCGCGTTGCAACGCCGCGGCGATTTTTAACGGTGCGTCCAATCTAGTCGATATCAGTTCACCCATGCTGGCTGTGCGGGTCTCGTGGAGCCAGCGGTCGACGGCCGCGATATTCGGGCGGCGATAGAGTACCGCGGTGTCGAGCTTATGCGTGGCGGCGGAAATTGCGGCCAATTCCCAATTACCGAGATGGGCGGCGAAAATTAGGGCCGGCTTGCCGTCGTTCATGAGTTGCATGAAACGCCCTATATTCGTCGGATCACCGGTGATGCATCCCTGTTCGGGGTGTTCGGGATTGAAATCACCGAGTCGGTCGAGATTGGCGAATTCGGCGCCCATGCGCCCGAGATTATCCCACACACCGCGCAGGATCGCGTCGATCTCGGCGGAGGATTTTTCCGGAAAGGCGGCGACAAGATTTTCGCGGCCGATGCGATTTTCCGGCATAATCGGACCGATAACACGCATCAGCCAGCCGCAGAAATCGGCCATCCGTTCCGGATTTATGAGGCGCAGCGTCTTGAGCAGTGCAATCGCGAGCGCGCCCAGCAGCGCGCTGCTGGCGCGTTTTACGCCACCGCGCACACGCCAAATTATCCGCTTCATTCCTGCGGCCTTAGAAGTTTACAATGACTTTGCCGAACACCTGCCGGCTTTCGATCCGCGCCAGGCCCTTCTCGAAATCCGCCAGAGCAAACTCGGTATCGACGATCGGCGCCATGCCGGCGGCGATCTTGGACAGGCTGTCGCGGATATTGCGCATCGACGCGCCGAACGAGCCAAATATCTTATACTGCTGTTGGAACAGTTGCATCAGATTAATGGTAACGGTCGGGCCCGCGGTCGAGCCGCAAGTAACCAGGCGTCCGCCGCGCTTGAGGCAGAGCAGCGAGGCATTGAAACCTTCTCCGCCAACGTGCTCGAACACTACGTCGACGCCTTTCTTGGCCGTGAGCTTGCGGGTGATGCCCTCGAAGCGCTCGGTCTTGTAATTGATGACGTGATCGGCGCCAAGCGCCTTGGCCTTTTCAGCCTTGGCGTCATCGCCGACGGTAGTGATGACGACGCACCCGATGGCCTTTGCCATCTTGATGGCGACCGAGCCGATACCGGAGCCGCCGGCATGCACGAGAATGGTTTCCCCCGGCTTGAGCTTGGCATTGTCGAACAGCATGTGTTCGGTGGTGCCGAAGGCGATCGGTGCGCAGGCCGCATCGCGGAGCGAGACGCCGGTTGGCACCGCAATGACCAGCCGCGCCGGCAGATTGATCAAATCGCGCGCGAAGCCGTCGATATGGAAACCCATGATGCCGCCGACGTTTTCGCACAAATTGTCGCGGCCATCGCGGCAAGCGACGCAATGTCCACAGGTCATGGCGCCGTACATCACCACTTTGTCGCCCGACTTGAAGCCGGTGACGCCCGCGCCGATTTCAGCGATTTCGCCGGAAGCTTCCGCGCCCACCACCAGCGGCAATTTGCGTTTGGCGAAAGCCATGCCGCGAAACCCCCACAGGTCGAGATGATTGAGCGCGACCGCCTTGATGCGGATTTGTACCTCGCCGTCGCCGGGCGGCGGAGGGGCGGATACGTCGGCCAGTTCGAGCTTGCGATCGGCGATGAGTTGTAAGGAGCGCATGGCGGTACAGGCGAGGGCGGCGTTACGCCGCCGGCTCCAGGCCCATCACCAGCGAAACATTCTGCCCGCCAAAGCCAAAGGAATTTGAGATGGCATGGCGCACGCGCGCATCACGCGCCTTGTTGGGCACGACGTCGAGCGGGATCGCGGGATCAGGCACCAAGTAATTGATGGTGGGTGGAATGCGCTCGTGCTGCATAGTGAGGATCGAGAACACCGCCTCGATCGCGCCGGCCGCCGACAGCGTATGGCCAATCATGGATTTGTTCGACGAGATCGGTACGGTCTTGATGCGTTCGCCGAAAACTGTCGTTACGCCGAGACATTCCATCTTGTCGTTTTCGGGAGTACTGGTTCCATGGGCGTTGATGTAATCGATGTCCTCCGGCGACAGACCGGCATCGCTGATCGCATTGGCCATACAGCCGATGATCGGCTTGCCGTCCGGGCTCGATCGGGTGCGGTGGAACGCATCGGTCATCTCGCCGCAGCCTTCGAGTACGCCGAGGATTTTGGCGCCGCGCGCTTTGGCGGACTCGTAGCTTTCCAGCACCAAGGCGGCAGCGCCTTCAGCCATGATGAAACCATCGCGGTTCTTCGAGAACGGTTTGGCCGCTGCTTCGGGCACATCGTTGCTGGTGGATAGCGCCGATAGCAACGAGAAGCGGATCAACGCCTCCGGGTTGATCGATCCATCGGTGCCGATACAGAGCGCAGCATCGGTCTCACCACGTCGAATCGCCTCAACGCCGAGCTGAATGGCGCTTGCACCGGAGGCGCAGGCGGTCGACAGCGAAATTGGGGAGCCTTTGGTACCGAATTTCTCGGCGAGATAGTCGGCGACCGAGCTGAACAGAAAACGGCGATGATAGCTGGGAAAATCACTGCCGACGCGCAGCAGGTCATTGTAGCTAATGGTATCGTTGGCGCCCGACTTGGCGGCGACCTCCATCCGTTGCGACCACTCCATTTCGATCGGCGGCACCGCCACAAATAGCGGGCCAGGAAAATCGCCGCGCGATCCGATACCGGATTCTGAAATAGCCTCGTCGGCGGCGAGATCGGCAAAGGATTCCGACAGTGCGGCCGTGCAGGACTGCGGCGGCAGGAAATCGATGGTGCCGGCGATGCGAGTCTTGAGACCTTCGGTGGCAAAGCGGGTAATGGCGCGGATGCCTGATTCGCCGGCGGTAAGCTTGGCCCAATTATCGGTCTTGCCGGCACCCAGCGAGGTGACCACGCCGAGCCCCGTCACGACCACGATCGGCCGGCCCATTTTATCTTTGATCGATGGCATGCTCGTGCTCCCCTCAATCGACCCACTCGACCAACGCCAGGGCTTCGCCCCGCCAATGGCCGACACCAGTTACCAGGACCTGGCGCAATTTGCCGCTCATCGGACGCTCTACACCGGTCGAGTCGGCCGACGGAAACAGACTACCATGGCCAAGTGCAACCACGGCCAGTGCCACATTCATGGGGAATTGCGGTTCCAACCCGTGCCCGACATAGGAACCGGTGGCACGTACGGCAAGGTCGTCATGAGTGGCCAGGAATGCACGTTCCTCGGCGGTGACGGGCGAGACGCCAGTGGCGCCGGAAATCACAGCGGCATTGGCAGGTTTCACCTTGTATTTGATCTTATCCCACAGGCGCGACAGGCTCGCGGTCACGGTGCCGGGCTGGCGCTTGGTGCGGTCGGATAAAACGGCGGTCAGCCGCGCCAGCGGCTTGGCGCCCCGCTTTTCGGCATGCTCGCGTGCCTCGATCACCAGGAACGCACCCAGCGAGCCAAGCGCGAAGCCGCCATTTTCACCACGCTCCCAGATCGGGGCATAGCGGCCCTTCAGGTTGAATTTTCCGAACTCATAAAGCAACAGCACGTCGGGTCGCTCGCTGTTACTCGAACCGCCGACCAGTGCGATGTCGCTTTGACCTGCTGCAATGCGCGAGAGCGCGATGCGGACGGCATCCACGCCGGAAGATTCCTCGCCCATGAATGTGCGCGAGGAGCCGGTGACGCCATGCACGATGGAGATGTTACCAGCCAGCAGATTGGAAAGCTGCGCTAAGAACAAAGTTGGTCGCAGATCGCCCGTTAGCCGCTCGTTGAGAAAGGTAGGCGGATTTGGTGCGTGCGGCATGCCACTGAGGATGGCTGAATCGACTGCGACATCGCGTTCGCCGCCGCCTGCGGCAACGATCATGTCGATACGCTTGAGAATGTCGGCATTGCCTTTGACGCCGGCGGAGTCGAGCGCAAGACCGGCGGCGTAGGTGCCGATGCGCTGCCAGTTTTCCATCTGGCGCTGATCGCCTTTTTTCGGAATCTGTAAATCAAAATTTATCGGTGGTAGAGGGTGCACGACATAAGGCGCAAACTTCGTCGTATCGGCGCCAGGATGCGCCTCCACCAACTTCTGCCAATGTGCGTCGGGACCTTCGCCGAGGCAGGAAATGATGCCAATGCCGGTGATCCAGGCTTCGCGGGCGGCCTCAGCCATCGACGCGCGCCTCGACGCTTAGTCCGATCCGGCCCGCCTGTTCGTGCATCTGTTTTTTCATTTCCTCATTGGGGAAATCAAGCACGCTCATCGTCAGCGTGGCGTCACAAATCCGTTTGCCGTCGCGCATAATCTTCGCCTCGGTAATGGCAAAGCCGGAACCATCATGCGCGAGCCTGGCTTCAGCGGTGAGACGCTCGCCCGGTCGCACGAAAGTGCGGAACTTGGCATCTTTCACGGCCGCCAGAAACGTTGCGCGTTTGTAGCCATTCATCGCGACCAGTAGCCAGCCCGAGGTCTGCGCCATGGTCTCGAGCAGCAGCGCGCCCGGCATCAGCGGATTACCGGGGAAATGCCCTTCGAAAATAGTACTGGCGGTCGGGACCGTGGCCTCGGTGCGGATTTTTCGGTCGGTGAGATTGAGTTCGATCACCCGGTCAATCAGTTGGAAGTACTCGAGACGCATGGGCGTACACTTCAGGCCCCCTTGGCAGCGACGAGTTCGTCGATGCGGGCGCTCAGGTTTTTGAGTACGAAATATTGGTCGGTGGTGGCCTTGCCGTCGTTGACTTCCTGCGTCCACTGCTCAAGCGGCAGCTTGATCCCGAACGCCTTGTCGATGGCAAACGCGATATCGAGGAAATCCAGACTGTCGATACCGAGATCGTTAATCGCGTGGCTGTCGGGAGTTATGGAGTTACGCGGAATATCGCAGGTCTCGGCGATAATATTGGCGATGGTGTCAAACGTCGAAGACATCGGTAACTCTCTGATTGATTTGGAGTTCTGGCGGTTAGGCAGCCCGCGCGCTCAGCATCGCGCGCTTGCCCCCTGGCATGGCCTTCCACCGGCATGCGGTTGGCTGCCCGTATAGCGAAGCGCCGCCTTAAGTTCAATGGCGGCGGGTATTTAACGGAAAAACCGGCGAAACGGGCTAAAATATTTAGCTAAAGCTGCCCGGCCTGGCAAGCGACCCCTACCAGCGGTTCCCTTTGAAATCTACCGGCGTGCAACCGCTGCGGCCCGACAGCACGCAGTCCTGGTTCTTGCGCATCCGCGCCATGGTGTCGGCCAGCCAGAGGCCGGCGGCCATCAACACAATCACGAACAGAAACGCTAGCACGTTCACGATCATCCGGTGACGGTAATTGTCGTCGTCGTCCCCGTGTTCGTATTTCGCGAGATCGTCCACCGGCGATGGAGCCGATAACGGCATGCGTGTGCCGGTCCTACCGGGGCGAAAACTCACCACCCGGGGCTCATTGCCGGACGAAGGGGATTTACGGTTCGTCATAAATATAATTCTAGCACGACACGTGCGGTTATTCGACGGCACCGGGAACCGGCAAAAGTGGACACTCGTGCCCAATCCTCATAATTTGGCGATGATGAGCAAAACCGCCCGTTCAAGGCGAATACTGGCGCTGGCAGCGGCCTATGTGATCGGGTTGCAGGCATTGCTTTTGCCTTTGTCGGTCGCAACTGGTGGCTCGTTTAGCTTGAATTTGTGCGCTGCCGCGACATCGGTCGATAGTCGGTCATTGCCAGTTCGCCATGACACGGGCTGCCTTTGTGCCGCTGCCTGCGGAGCGCAATGCTTTATTCAGACGCTTGCCGAGTCACCGCAAGTTATCGTTGTCCTCGATCCGGCCCGCTGGGTTGTGGTAACGCCTTCGCCTGCAATCGCGCTGGTCATACAACCGGCCGCTCGAAACCCGCAAATTCCGCGCGCGCCACCGGCCGCCTGACGCACCCGTCTATTTTCGTCATGTCGTCAAAATCTGCGTCGCATTCGTCTAGAATGCGCGCTGCATTATTAGGAATCATCACATGACCCGCATAGCACTGACTATTGCTACCGTTGTTGCCGCATGGGTGGTGCTGCCAGCACAAGCCAAAGACATTAACCTCGGCAGTTTGAAAATCTCTGCACCTTGGGCGCGCGCGACGCCGAAAGGCGCCAGCGTCGGCGGCGGCTACATGAAAATTACCAATAATGGCACCGCGCCCGACCGCTTGGTCGGTGGTTCTACTGATGTCGCTAGCCGTTTCGAGCTTCATGAGATGAAAATGGACAACGGCGTGATGAAGATGCGGCCTGTGACCGGCGGGCTCGAGATCAAGCCGGGACAAACCGTTGAGCTCACGCCCAGCGGCTATCACGTGATGCTGGTCGGGTTGAAACACCAATTGGAGAAAGGCCAGCACTTCAAGGCCACGCTGGAATTCGCCAAGGCTGGCAAGGTCGAGATCGACTTCGCGATCGAAGGCGTCGGCGCGCAATCAGGCGGCGACGATCACGCCGCGCCCGGTATGGGCGGCATGAAGATGAAGTGATTGGATTCGCACCCGCGCGCGATTCACTTCGGCTCGGCGAAAGGCAATTCCGAGTCGTGCGGCGGCATCATGCGGAAGACGTTGAGTGTCATCGAGATCAGTGCGTAATAGCCGAGGATGCCGACCAATTCGACCGTAGCTGCATCGCCGAGAAAAGCGTGCACACGCTTGTAGGTTAGGTCGCTCACGCGATTGGTTTTGTATAGTTCTTGAGCGAACGCGTGGATAGCGCGCTCGTCCTTGGGCGCGGATTTCGGTTCGCGCCCCGCGCGCAGGTCCGCGATCGTCTTCGGCTTGACGCCGGCTTTCTCGGCCATCGGCGCATGCGCGAACCATTCGTACTGCGCGCGCCACATCCGCGCCGTGCAGAGAATAGCGAACTCGGACAGCCGCGGTGACAACGCGGTCCTATAGCGACAGTGGCTGCCTAGCGCCTGCGCAAGGTGGCCGAACTCCGGCGCGTGCAGCCACACCGCGAACGGCCCGCGCGGCGTGATCGATTGTCCGCGCGGTCCTGAGCGGATCGCCTCCATCAAGGCGCGCTGGGCGTCGTTCATATGCGCTTCGTCGATCAGGGCAAGGCGTGGCGCGGGGCGCTTGGCGGGCATAGAAAGTGTCCTTTAAGGGCAGGGCAGCGGGGAGGGCCATGAGGCAGGATGTGACTTTTGAGCATTATAGCTCAAAGTTTTCAACGCATGGTCCCGAACAGGGCTATTGCACGACAGCGGTGACCCTGATCAGCCCGCGATCCGTCATATGCAAAACTTTGGCTGCGGCTAGCGACAGGTCGATCATGCGGCCTTTGGTGAACGGACCGCGATCATTGACGGTGACCACAACGCTACGATGAGTCGCAGCGTCGGTGACGCGGATATGCGTGCCAAACGGCAAGGTGCGGTGCGCACAAGTAAATTTGTTGGGGTCGTAACGCTGGCCGGAGGCAGTCGCCCCCTGATAGTCCTTGCTGTAAAAGGCGGCGACGCCGGAAATTTGCTTGATGCCATGCGCGCAAACCTCACCATTTGCGAGTCCGCACGCGAGCGCCACCCCAACTGCCGTCCAGCTAATCCACCCCATGGGGCCCTCCGCTCAGCCACCGTCGTTGAAATTCATTAAAAAAGCTGAAGGTCAAAGTATGACGCTGGCTCGCGAATCGATAATCGACTCGCGGAACAATAGTTCCAGACGATGCAAGTTTAGGACTTAGTGGTGCGGTGGGAGGTTCGTCGTTGCGCCTTGGCGCGGTGCGCAGCAGCGCGGAGATTCCGATCGTCCGGTTCGCGCCGGCGATTGAGATGACCGAGCGTCAATTCTACGCGGGCGCGGCAATCGTCGTGCAACTGCTGCAATTCTTCGTCATTGAGGTCCTCGATGGCGGCGAACTTGTTTTCTGCCCCTTTCATCGCCAGCACCAGCTCGGACAATTTGAGCTGCACCGCCATCATGTCCCGGTTTTGCGTATTTTGGATCAGGAATACCATCAGGAAGGTGACGATGGTGGTGCCGGTATTGATTACCAATTGCCAGGTATCGCTGTAATTGAACACCGGACCGGTGACGATCCAGATCACGACCACCGCCAGCGCGAGCAGAAAGGCGACCGGCTGGCCGCTCCACAGCGCGGTTGCTTGTGCAAGTTTGGTAAAATACGCGGCAAGCGCGCTTGAGCCGTTCGGCGTGGTGCGAGCCTGGTGGTGGACAGTTTTCGACGTCATGAATTCCCAGATGGCGGGCGCCAACCACGCGTGAAAAGAGCGCCATCGTAACGCGTGGATGGGTTCGCGAGTTCCCTTGTCCATTGTTTGTTTTATTTGTACGTCGGCAGCTTCTGCCGCAGGCGACCGATCGTGGTCCACGGATCCTTGCGCAGTCGTGCGAGCCGAGCCGGCAGATTAAGCACGGTATATTGGTCCGCGGCTTTGAGCGTGCCGAGTTCCGTCCATTCGATCGGCGTCGAAACCGGCGCGTGTGCCCGCGCGCGGGCGGAGTAGGGTGCAACTGCCGTCGCCTCGCGGCTGTTGCGCAAGTAATCCACGAAAATACGGTTATTACGTTTGCTTTTGGTGGCGCTCGCGACATAGTGGTCCGGATCGTCCGCCGCCATGCTGGCAGCGATCGCGTGGCAGAAATCTTTGGCTTTGTCCCACGGCGCAGGTTTGATTGGCACCACCACGTGCAGACCCTTGCCGCCGGATGTCTTCACGAAACTATTAAGCTTGAACGCATCGAGCCGCCTGCGCACCTCGCGCGCCGCGGCCACGACATCCTTCCAGCCTGCACCCGGGCCGGGGTCGAGATCGAACACCAGCCGATCGGCATGCTCGCGGTCGCCGATGGTGGTGCCGCGGGTATGGATTTCGAGTACGCCCGCCTGCACCAACGAAACCAGCCCGGCGAGATCATCGATCGAGATGATCTTGTCGCCCTTCTCAGGAACCAACCGCAAGTGTTCGGTGGCGATGCCGGCTGTGACGTGCTTCTGGAAAAAACATTGTCCGGCCGCGCCGTCGGGGCAGCGCAGCAGCGAAATCGGCCGGCCTGCCACGTGCGGACGCATCCATTTCCATATCTGCGCGTAGAACCCGGCAAGGTCGCGCTTGGTAACGCCGGCGTCCTCCCAATAGACGCGGTCGGGGTGTGACAGCATCACGCCGCTGACCGCGACTTTCGCGCTGCCCTTGGGTGCGCTGCGTTTCACGGCTGTCTTGCCTGCCACTGCCTTGACCTCACGTACGACTTGCTCCGCTGGCTTGTCCTCGCGCAGGCCCTTGAATGACGCCTGGCGCACCCGGTCGCCGTGGGTCCAGCCATGGAAATCCACCTCCGCTACCAGTCTGGGTGTAACCCACACCGGCTTGCGCACGCCGCGCTCCTCGTCGGGCACCGCGCCGAACGCCGGTTTATCGAGCTTGAGCGATTTGAGCTTGCGATAAAGTTCGCGCGCGATGGCATGGCTAAAGCCGGTGCCGGTGCGTCCGGCATAGCGCAGTCTACCGTGTTCGTAATAGCCCAGGACCAGCGCGCCGACCGTGCGAGAATCCGTGCTGGACGGTACGAAGCCCGCCACCACCAATTCCTGCCGATCCGAACACTTGGTTTTGATCCAGTCGTGGCCGCGGCCGGAATGATAGGCCGCATCGGAGAGCTTCGAGACAATGCCTTCCAGTCCAATCTTGCAGGCGTGTTTGAGCAATACCGAGCCCGGCTCGGTCAACGACTCACTTAATCGCAGCAGCCTGTGCGGAGGCGCTTTCGCCAGTAGACCGATCAGCGCTTTCTTGCGCGCATACAGCGGCATCGGTTTGAGATCGTCGCCATCGTAATGCATCAGATCGAAAGCATAAAACGCCATGCGGTCGCGGCGGCCGTCCTTGAGGTCCTGCTGCAACAATGAAAAGTTTGAAACGCCATCCCGGTCTTCCACCACCAGCTCGCCGTCGATCAGCGCGGTTTTGGCCGGCAGCTTGGCGATGGCCTCGGCGATGGCGGGAAACTTTCTGGTCCAGTCAAGACCGCGACGCGTCAGCAGCTTGACTTTGCCGTTATCGAGGCGCGCCTGCAGCCTGTAGCCGTCGAATTTGATCTCGTGAATCCAGTTGCCGGCGTCGGGCGCCTTTTCCGCGAGCGTGGCAAGACACGGCGCGACGAAAGCAGGCAGCGCGGAATGCCGCACCTCCGTCCGATCATTAGTGCCCATTATCTTTTTTGTCTTGCGTAATATGGCGGCGGCGCTGGCCTGCGGGCGACGGTGGGATGACTTGGTTGCTGCAGAATCATTCCTTTTCGGCGATTTCTTCGCCACGCCCTTGGCAATCTCGTCCATGCTGCGCCCGGTCGCAACCGAGCGTGACTTTTGTTCGAGAATGTCCTTGTCGTTCGGTTCGCGCGCGGCATCGTCGTGCGCCTTGATCAGCAGCCAATTGTCGCGTTTTTCGCCGCGTCTTCGGCGCATGCGCACCAGATGCCACAACCCATGCAGCTTTTCGCCGTCGAGCGTAAACGACAGATGGCCTTTGCGCAAACCTTTGTGCGGATCGTCCTGCGGCTGCCAGCGGCCGCGGTCCCAGATCATGACGGTGCCGCCGCCATATTCGCCTTTGGGAATCGTACCTTCAAATTTGTTGTAATCAATCGGATGATCTTCGACTTGCACGGCCAAGCGCTTGTCGCCGGGCACCAAGCTCGGCCCCCGAGTCACCGCCCAACTTTTCATCACGCCATCGAGTTCGAGCCGTAGGTCGTAATGCATCCGCCGCGCCGCATGCTTCTGGATGACGAAAGCATGGCCCGTCTTGCGCGTGATATTTCCCTTCGGTTCGGCAGTGACGCCGAACTTGCGCTTGGCCCGGTAGGTTTTCAGCCCCGCCATTTAACCTGCTCGTTTAACTCGCCCGCCTGACCTTTCGCCGTGCCGCCGGCCGCTTGCGATGATGACCGCTTTTGCGTGACGCCGCTGGCTGGCTGCGATCCGCCCTGGCGCTGCGCCGCAGCGCGTCCATCAGATTGATCACATTGCTAGGCCTCGGTTCGGCCATCGTCGGCGGTGCCTTGCCGGCGCGCTTGGCCTTGATCAGTGCGATCAGTGCATTCTCGTAGCGGTCCTCGAATTTGTCCGGCTCGAAGTGTCCCTTCTTGGTGTCCAGAATGTGGGTCGCAAGCTTTAGCATATCGGCCGGCACTTTGACGTTCTCGATGTCGTCGAAATAATCCTTCTCGTCGCGCACCTCGTTCTTGGGCCGCAATGTCGTTGCCAGCAGCCCCTTGCCGCGGGGGCGCAACAGCAAGAGATGTTCACGCCGGTAGATGACCACACGCGCGAGCCCGGCGAGATCTTCCTTGCGCATCGCTTCGCGGATGACGGCAAAGGCTTCCTGGGCTACGTCATCTTGCGGTACGATGTAGTAGGATTCATCTAGATAGATGCGGTCGACCTCCGACATCGGCACAAATTCGTCAATGCCGATGGTGTGGGTACTTTCCAGAGCCACGTTGTCGAGTTCCTCGTCTTCGACCAGCACGTATTGCCCTTTCTCGACCTGGTAGCCTTTGACGCGGTCTTCTGGCTCGACCGGTTGGCCGGTTTCCGCGTCCACAACATCGTTACGGATACGATTGCCGGTCTTGCGGTTGATGATATTGAAGCGGATGCGCTGACTGGTGCTGGTGGCGGGATAGAGCGCCACCGCGCAGGACACCAACGATAATTTGAGGAAGCCCTTCCAATTCGGCCTTGGCGCCATGACGCAACTCCTTACGCGACAAACTGTGGCTCGCCCGCTTATTGAACTCCGAGCGAATTGAAGAGGTTCCTTGGCTTTAACGGTCTGTCCGCCGGACAAAGGATGAAATCACGGTGTTTTCGAAACGCGCTGTCGGCCGGGCGGCGGCGTTTGGGAACCAACGAACGAAAATAGCGTTTCCCAACCACGCAAATTCATTCCGTCGATAATGAAAGGATTCTGTGATGCTGGGATGGGCTTTGACATTTCTCATCATCGCGCTGATTGCCGCGGTGCTTGGTTTCGGAGGCATCGCCGGAGTTGCGATCGAGGCCGCAAAAATCGTGTTCTTTGTGGCGGTCGTTCTGTTCCTCATTGCGGCGCTGGCCGGCGTTGTGCGTGGCCGCAGGCCCACTGTGCCATAGCGCAACATTTGTAGTGTCGTGTTGTGTGGTTCAAGGCCCATGCAGATGCGGTCGCGCGCGCTTCGCTATGCCCGGATTGCCGAGATTACTTCATCGGCAGCGGCGGTTCCGGTGACCCAGCCGCCATGGGCTGTCGAAAAATGGCCCTTTGAACAGGCCTCGCCCGCGAAAAACAGACGGCCATCGACCGATGCGGCGAGTGCAGCGCGGCAATCGGTCATTCCGGGCAGTGCATATGAATACGAACCGCGCGCGAACGGATCGGTACCCCAGGGATGAATATGGACCGGTTTCACGCAGCGTGCGAAGGCGCTGCCTAGCAGGCCGGTCAGTTCCGACACGGCAAAGTCGAAAAAGGCACCTTTGCCTTCGGCTTCAAGTGCGGCGGCATTACTACCGCCGAAATAAGCCTCGATCAGCGGCCGCCCGAACGGCCGCAGATGATAACTGGCGGTGGCGGTCCGATCGTTCGCGCCGAACAGGCGGCTGCCCGGCTCGAATTGTTCCGCATCGGCGAGCGACATAAACAGCTTGTCGGCGAGACCGAGCGGCAGGCCGCGCGCGGCCTGCGTTTTCCCCGGCAGTGCCGGCGCAAACAGGTGCTCGTTTTCGGCGAGCACGGCGCTCGGCAGCGTCACGATCGCCCGATCGGCGGCGACCGCGCCCTTTGCCGTCACGATCTTCAGTCGTCGTCCGCTATGGTCGATCCGGCGTACCGGGCAGTCGAGTGCGATGGATAGGCCGTCGCCAGCTGCGGCAATCGTCGCGCCGTAGCCTTGGACCACCCGCCAGTTGACCTCAGTGTCTTCGTAATTGGCGAAGTCGCGCGCCGAAACGCGGTCTAACTCAGCGCCGCTGATATAGGTGCCAATCGCGTTAATCAGTCCATTCCAGCGCCCATTTGGTTCGAGCGCGCTCGCGGCCGTGACATCGGGCCCAAGTGCAGCTGCTGCCGCGACGTCGTCATGAAATTTGTTCATCGCCGCGCTAAAGTCGCGCTGGTCGGCCAGCGAAAAGCCCTTCTGCAAGGCCGGCTTGCTCCAGGGCGGCGGCGTTTTGTCGATGGTGTATCCTTGCGCTTGCGCAATCGCCACCCACGGGTTGCGGTCGGCCGAATGCAGCCATCCGCAACCGAGATCGAGCGCAAAACCGGTTGCATCGTTGATCGTCCAGGCGCGTCCCCCAAGCCGGTTACGCGCCTCGATCACAAGACAATCGATGCCTGCTTCACGCAACCGCCGACCGGCGGCGACGCCGGCCGCGCCGCCGCCGATGATCGCGACTTCGGTGTTGCTCTGCGTCATGTGTGAATTTTAGGTAATGTTCGTTGGCGTTTCTGCAATGGATATGTCCGGCGGGGTAGGGGACGCAGGCGATTTACCTCGACTTCTGAAGATCAAAGGCGCATACTTGATAATGCGCACCATCAATGCGCCCCGGCGATTACGCCAACTTAACGAAAATCCGCGTTGCTCTGCCCCCGTTCGAAAACGGGGCGAAAGGTTCACATGCTCACTTCGACGCTGTCGAAGGACGCTTCGTTGATTGATATTCCGGAAGGAATTGCGCTCGCCCTTTCGCACGCCATCATCGACACCGTGCGCGATCCGCTCCTCGTGCTCGATCAGAATCAGCGGATCGTCGCCGCGAGCCGTTCATTTTATCAGACCTTTATGCTCGCTGGTCACGATCTGCGCGGCCATGTGCTTTTCGATATCGATGGCGGCCAATGGGACATTCCGGAGCTGCGTGAGTTGCTCGATACGATCGCAAGGGATCGCGAGACGATCGAAGGGTATGAAGTTGACCGCGAATTTCCCATGATCGGCCGGCGTATCATGCTGCTCAACGTCCGCAAGGTATTCTACGAGAAAGGAGCCCACAGCACCGTGTTGCTGGCATTCGAGGACGTCACCGACCGGCGCCGCATCGAGCGGCAGCTCGAAGAACTGATGCGCGAAAAGGACATGTTGCTGGAGGAAATGCAGCACCGTGTTGCCAACAGCCTGCAAATCATCGCCAGTATCCTGCTGATCAAGGCACGGACCGTCCAGTCGGAGGAAACGCGGCGACAATTGGAAGACGCTCATCGGCGCGTCTTGTCGGTCGCTGCTGTGCAAAGACACTTGCATGATACCGGTGCGGGCAAGCAAGTCGTCGTCGGCACTTACCTATCAAAACTATGCGAAACATTGGCGCAATCGATGATCGGCGACAGCCGGCCCATCACGCTCAAAGTCGACGCCGATTTAGGGACCGTCGTTTCCCATCAGGCGGTAAGCATCGGGTTGATCGTTACCGAGTTGGTGATGAACGCGCTAAAACATGCCTTTCCAGGCAAAAAACCGGACGCGGCGATCCTGGTAACTTACAAAGTCGCCGATACCGATTGGAAGCTGACGGTTTCCGACAATGGGGTCGGCAAGGCGGAACCCAACAAAAGTCAGAAAAAAGGCGGGCTGGGCACCAGCCTGGTCCAGGCACTGACCAAGCAACTCGACGCGCGTTCAGATATCGAAAGCGATTCCCAGGGTACGACGGTCTCTATTACGCACGCAACCTTCAAGGCCAAGCCGTCCAACCCCGCAATTCCGGAGCAAGGGCACTGATGCGCTTTCCATGGCAGCTTCAATCGCGCGAGACCACGAACATGGAGATTCGGTTCCCAAATCAAAGCCGCAGTTACGATGCGACGCGGCACGCGGTCCGCTTCTGGGGCTATGATCGCTCGATGGAAAACTCGTTCTATGTGACCGCGGATGCGCTCCAGCAGATTCAACCGGATTTGCAGCTCGATGCGGTGAGCCTGCTGCGGGCCTTCGATATCAACCGCGACCGCATCTATGCGATCGCCGCGAAGGTCTACGCTCGGGGCCGCAGGGGCTCCTACGATCTCAACGTCGCGGACGTTTGACGCACGTGACGACACACACAATTGAAAATAAAGGACTAAATATATGAGCCCGGCGGCAAAACAAGCAAGAGAGACCAAAGAAATTAAAATTAAGGAAGCGAAAGAGATCAAAGAAATTAACGAAATCCAGGAAATCAAAGAGACCAAGAAGCCCGCTAATCTACGTGCGAATGCAATACCGGCCGACGGTTTTGTTTTGTCGGTTGATGGCAAATTGAAAACGCGCTTCGAGACATCAAAGGAAGCGTTGACGGCCGCTACCAAGCTCAAGGAGACCTATCCGGTGATCCATGTCGCGGTTTATGACGCTGCAGAGCGGAAATATTCGCCGGTTGAATTGCCGAAAACGAAGTAGGCGTATTTCCCTCGAAAAGAGAAAACGTATAGGCCAGCAACGGAGATAAGATTATGTCAATCGGACTCATTCTCATTATCGTGCTCATTATCTTCTTGTTGGGCGGCTTCAGTGGCCGCTTTGGTGGCTACGGCTACGGTTATGGTCATGGCGGCGTGGGCCTTATTGGCACCATCCTGATCATCATCGTGATCCTGATGCTGTTGGGCCGGCTCTGATTTTATTATCTTTGTTGCGCTACCGGCGCGACGGTTCGCCGTACATAGCGAAGCCGTAGAGTTTCGTCGTCTGACCGGCTCGCGGTTTTGCGGAAGTTCGCAGAAAATGCTTGTGTCGAAGACTATGGGTAAAGATCTTGCCGGACCACTTATTCGCCGCTCGCCAACACCGCCCGGGTCTGCTCGTCCGGCCCGAAATCGTCGACACCGTCGATCGACATCAGCTCGGCCAGCCGCGTGCGCGCGCGGTTGACGCGCGACTTGATGGTGCCGACCGCGCAACCACAAATATTCGCGGCTTCTTCGTAGGAAAATCCCGAGGCGCCGACGAGAATTAGTGCCTCGCGCTGATCGGACGGCAAATGCCCCAGGGCCTCGCGGAATTCGCGGAATTCCACCTGGCCGTGCTGCTCGGGTTGCGTCTTCAGGCTCTCGGCATAACGGCCGTCGCTGTCCTCGACCTCGCGCCGGCGCTTGCGATATTCCGAGCGGAAATGGTTGCGCAGGATAGTGAACAGCCATGCCGACATGTTGGTGCCGGGCTGGAAGGAATCGATATTGGCCAACGCGCGCAATAGCGTTTCCTGCACCAAGTCGTCCGCACGATCGACGTTCCCACAGAGCGAGATCGCGAATGCGCGCAGGCTAGGCACGGTGCCGAGAACGGCTTTGCGGACCGACTCATCCATGCGTCACTTCTCGTCCTTATTTCGATTGCCATTAATGCGATTGATCAAGTCAGTGAATCGATCAGGCACACCCTGGTTCACCACATCGTCGTACATGGAGCGGAGCTGTTGACCGAGACGCGCTTGCGTTTCTCGGCTGAGCTTGGCCGGTTTGTCGCTGTTTTTCCGGTTGCGGGTTTCCGCGGTTTCCATTGGTTTTTGTTGTCCCACGGGTTTGCGTTCGGTCATCGTTCAACCCCAAATCCCCTTGCCCTTGGGCCCGGGCGCAGGTCATCCCCTCTGGCCGTTCTGTCAAAACCCATGAATTGGCCGATGGTTCCATAAATAGGGAACTTTTTTCCCTTGACCACGTTAGGACCGCTAAGAACGTTCGATCGCATATATGGGGGCGTGCCCAACAGACCCAGGGCGCATTGGTTCGGGAGGGATTATTGTCGACATCTCAAACAGTTGCACAGCATCTACCCTATCTCCGCCGCTATGCTCGGGCGCTTTCGGGCAGCCAAGCCTCGGGCGACGCGTATGTGGCGGCGACCCTCGAGGCTTTGGTCCAGGACCCGAAAATACTCGACAGCACCGCCTCGACCCGGATCGCGCTCTACCGGCTTTTTAGCAAGATATGGAATTCTGTTGCGCTCAATGGAAAGTCCACGGCACCTGACTCCAGCCAGCCGGTCGAAAAGCACCTCGCCCAAATCGCGCCGATGCCGCGCCAAGCCTTTTTGCTGGTGGCGCTCGAAGGACTATCCGAGGACGACGCCGCCAAGGTTCTCGATGTCGACGTTCCGAAACTACGCGGACTGGTGGAGGATTCTGGCCGCGAACTCGCCGCCGAGATTGCCACCGACGTGTTGATTATCGAAGACGAAACATTCATCGCGCTCGATCTCGAAGGGCTTGTGGAAGGTCTCGGCCACCGCGTGCTTGGCGTCGCGCGCACCCATAGCGAGGCGGTGGCGTTGGCAAAAGCCAAGCGGCCGGGGATTATTCTCGCCGACATTCAATTGGCGGACGGGAGCTCTGGCCTCGATGCGGTCAACGAGATGTTGCGCAGCTTCGAGGTGCCGGTGATCTTCATCACCGCCTATCCGGAGCGCTTTCTCACCGGCGAACGACCGGAGCCGGCGTTCCTGATCGCTAAGCCATTCCAGCCGGCGACGGTATCGGCGGTGCTCAGTCAAGCGTTGTTTTTTGAGCGCAACGCCAAGCGACGCGAACGCAAGGCGAGCTAGCTCGCAAGTCAGCTTACTCGAGTGCCTTTACGGGCCAGAGCATACCCGAGCATCACGGCTTCTACGAGCATGGCGATCTGCATGTTGCGCTGTGTGTTTAACGCCGGTGGGCTGGAGCCGGCGGTGTTGCCGCGCACCGCCCACCAAATCGCTAAGACGGCGGCCACAGCGGCGTAAATTGCACCCATGATGACGCAAGCATAAACTGCACCATATTGCGCATCCAGCGCGATCGTTCCTGCCGCGGTAAAATAGTAAATCGCCACAATGCTGAATACCGCAACGGCTAACGCGATCAGCATACGACGGAAGAATCGTCCGACAATGTGATCGAATGCGAAACCTGCGATATTTTCTAACCGCATGATTTTACCGGCGGTTTGCCAGCCCCGCCAAGAATCCGACGCCGGCGGCGGCTGCGAGCATAAGTAGCGGATGATGCTCAACTTGATCAGTCAGCTTCTTGAACGCATCGCTGCCAAAACGCGTCGCTTCGTCGGCGATCGACTGGGTCGCGTCGGAGGCGGTTTCCCGTACGCGGTTGGTGATGCGCTCCAGGGCCTCGCTGACAAAATCGCTTACTTCCCCCGATGCGCCAGACACTTCGCGGCGGGCGCTTCCGGATAAGCGGCGCAGCCGCTTCTCTAGGTCGCTCACCAAGTCTTCGATGGCTGCAATTTCTTCCGCTGTGGCGGATTTTGCACGCGTCGTCATTGTCTTCCTTTTGTCATTGCTCGCGGAATCCGCTAATCGGCAACGTCAAGCCTACTCGAATGGTTCCAAAGTGTTCCGAGATTGCGTAAGGCCAGAACGGTGGAGAACTTCGGTCTGATTAGGGCAGAGCCTGAACCGTTCGAGGCAATCAGCGTTAACATACTCTGCCGCCGTCTAAATCGCCGATTCGCGAGCGGTGCGCGAAGCGAGGTGCTCATTGGCCTCATTCATTGACAGAGCGTGCGCCGCGCGTCTTCATTGCAGATCTTGTTACACCAGCGCGCGAGGCCCGACCGGACCTTTCGAGCAAGCCGCGTGACTAAATGACCGCCATGGCGCACGATCTGTCGGGCACGGCCGACACGGAACTGGCCAAGCTGCGACAGGAATGTCAGCGGCTTGAAGAGCAGGTCGGTGCGCAAGGTTGGGAACTTAACCTGCTGCGCGCGCGCTTTGCACGTTACGAAACTGCTCTGCGCGGCTCCCAGGTCACGGTGTACATGCAGGACCGTGATCTGCACTACACCTCAATCAGCAATCCTATGTTTGGCCGCTCGATCGAGGACATTCTTGGCCGTACCGACGATGAAATTCTGCCGCCGGACGGCGGTCTGGCTGTGATCGCGTTGAAGCGCGAGGTGCTGGCGAGCGGCCAGCCAAAACGGATGGAAGTCGCGATCGAAAGCGGGGCCAGCCCGCGCTTCCACGACCTTCATATCGAACCGCTACGCAACGAAACCGGCGCTATCGTCGGCCTGACCTGTGCGGCGATCGACGTTACCGAGCGCAAGGAGAGCGAAGCGCATTTGCGGCTGCTGATGCGCGAACTGACGCATCGTTCGAAAAACCTGCTGGCAGTAATCCAGGCCATGGCGCGGCAGACCGCCCGGCATGCCGGCTCGATCGACGGATTTCTCACCCTGTTTTCGGCGCGTCTACAGGCCTTGGCGGCGTCGCATGATTTGCTGGTGCGCGAGAGCTGGTACGGGGCGTCATTGCGCGAACTCGTTCAATCGCAACTGGCCGCCTATACAGGCGGCGATGAAGGGCAGGTTGCGCTGGACGGCCCGCCCGTCGCGCTCAAGCCCGAGGCAGCGCAAAATCTCGGGCTCGCGCTGCATGAATTAGCGGTCAATGCCGCGAAATTCGGGGCGCTGTCCGTGCCTGGCGGCCACGTTACGATCAACTGGACGCTGGATGGTCACGTGCTCGCGCTCGAATGGCGCGAGCGAGACGGTCCGAAGGTGAAGGTCAGACGCAAAAAAGGCTTCGGCAGCATGGTAATCGAGCGCAACCTTGCCCGCGCGCTAGACGCCAAGGTTGATATGGCGTTCCAGCCGGACGGTTTGCGGTGCCATGTCGTGATTCCCGCAAGCCAGATACTCGCTGCTCGCTGAACGGAACATTTTTCGCCATCGGCGGTTTATTAGACGTCCTTCGCAAATGTCGTCGCTTCAAAACCTACGGTGCGAGGGCGGTGGAGTGCGTCGATGCGCGGTCTTGTGCCATACTTGCTAGCGGGCATTCTTGTGGTGCTGACGATGGATGTCGTCGCGCATTTCAGCGGGCTTGGTCTGGCGGTTAGTGCCCGTCCGGTCGCCGGCAGTGGTGCGATGACTCAATTCGTCGATCGCACGCACAAGGGCGACCGCTTGAGCCTGCCGACCGATGTCGGTAGGCAGCAGACGCCGCGCGAGCCGCCCAAGGTCCTGGTTGGCTGCGATCCGGCCTACAGCCCGTTGTTGACATCATCGGCACATGCCAACACCGCAGGCCGCTGCATCGCGTAAGGGCGCATCTGCTTGGAAGCACTTGCCGCGGGTAGCTCGGCCTTAATGCACACGCATAATTCTCGCGCGCACCTCGCGTTGGCAGCCGTGTACTTTTATGGTCAGCGATACGCCGAAGCATTGGATGCGGCTCGGAGCGCGGTTCATGCCAATCCGACGCATAGTCTCGTTCACGCTGTTTTGGCGGCTGCGCTGTTGCGGACCGGCCGCGCGGCGGAAGCGAAAGCAGCCGCCCAGGATGTGTTGGAGCACCAACCTACCTTCACCATTCATGGAATAGGGCTTGTTTCTGGCGGGCTTGAACCGGCGGTGTTTGGGTTCTTTGCCGATGCTTGGCGCCAAATCGGTTTGCCGGAGTGACTACTTCCGGTGCCAAAGCGGATATCAATCAACAGTCGTTCACTCATCTCGATTTAGAAGTTTACGCTCCAGTCCAGCGCGGGCGTGCGCTGGGAACATTTTTCCGCGTTTGACGTTATTGCGTTACTTCAATCAAAACAGGAGTTTGACATGCATAGGCCTGTGAGTGCGCTTGCCGCCTTGGCGCTCGTCGCGGCGGTCGCGTTGCCGACATCGGCATTGGCCCAGCGTGAGCGGACCAAGGTGGGCAATCTGACCTGCGATATTTCCGCCGGCATCGGCCTGATCGTCACGTCGAAGAAGGAATTGACCTGTATGTTCACGCCGTCTCAGCCGGGACCGCGCGAGGTTTACGTCGGCTCGATCACCAAATTCGGTCTCGATCTCGGCGCGACCGCGGGTGGCGAAATGGTCTGGGCGGTCTATGCTCCGACGACGCGCCGGTTCGGCGCGCTGGCTGGCC